>Ga0066412_1000198_pt1 | contig 27619 bp, 26 predicted proteins | sample LakWasMet16_LOW5_2_FD_59499 | JGI IMG/M metagenome (GOLD analysis project Ga0066412, IMG submission 59499) | Freshwater sediment methanotrophic microbial communities from Lake Washington under simulated oxygen tension - Sediment Metagenome 16_LOW5 | ecosystem: Environmental > Aquatic >... | reverse complement strand
ATGATGAAATAGATTTATTAAAGCCACATATTTTGTTTTTAAATAGCAAAGGCTACGAAATTATAACTGCTTTAAGTGGCGATGAAGCGATAGATATTGTTAAGGAAAATAATAGTTTATCTGCAGTGTTATTAGATGAAAATATGCCTGGTATTTCAGGATTAGAAGCTTTAACAAAGATAAAGCAACTAAAGTCTGATTTGCCTGTGATTATGATTACCAAGAGCGAAGAAGAATATATTATGGAAGATGCGATTGGTAGTAAGATTGCTGATTACTTAATTAAGCCAGTTAATCCTAACCAAATTTTATTATCACTTAAAAAAGCTTTAGACAACAAGAGGTTAGTGTCCGAAAAAACAAATACAGAGTATCGTAAAGAGTTTGGACAAATTGGTATGACATTGTCGGATAACTTGAATTGGCAAGAGTGGCAAGATGTATTTAAAAAGATTGTGTATTGGGAATTAGAGATTGATAAAAATCAAGATAAAGGAATGCTGGAAGTATTAAAGATGCAAAAAGCTGATGCTAATTTGCAGTTCTTTAAATTTATTGAAAAAAATTATGTGAGTTGGTTAAATGGGTCAAGTTCTAATGTGCCAACCATGAGTCATACCTTATTAAAGAATAAGTTTTTTAATAATTTTGATAATAACGCTTGTACATTTTTATTAGTGATTGATAATTTACGTTACGATCAATGGAAAATAATTCAACCTATTATTCAAGATTACTTTAAAGTAGAAAACGAAGAATTATTTTTCAGTATACTTCCTTCAGCTACTCAATATGCACGTAATGCTATATTCTCAGGCCTTTTGCCTAGCGAAATGGAAAAACGTCATCCAGATTGGTGGAAAAATGATGAAGATGAAGGTGGTAAAAATATGCATGAAGAAGATTTCTTAAATGCACAAATTAAACGTTTAGGAAAAGACATTAAAACAAGTTATAATAAGATTACCAATTTTGCTGCTGGAAAAAAACTATCAGAAAACATGAGTAACTTAATGAATAATAAGTTAAATGTGATTGTTTACAATTTCGTGGATATGTTGAGTCATTCTCGCACCGAATCAGAAATGATTAGAGAATTAGCTGACGATGAGCCAGCATACAGAAGCTTAACACTATCGTGGTTCGAACATTCTCCATTATTGGAAATGGTAAAATTTATAGCTTCTAAAAAATGTAAATTAGTCATTACAACCGATCATGGAACGGTTCATGTAAAAGAACCTACAAAAGTAGTTGGGGATAAGAGTGTTAATACTAATTTACGTTACAAACAGGGCCGCGCATTAGATTATAACGCTAAAGAAGTATTTGAAATTAAAAATCCAGCCGATGCTTTTTTACCTAAACAAAATGTAAGTTCTCGTTTTATATTTGCGAGAGAAGATAAGTTTTTTGCTTATCCTAATAACTTCAACCATTACGTTCAATACTATAAAAACACTTTTCAGCATGGTGGTGTAAGTTTAGAAGAAATGATTATTCCATATATAACACTAACTGCTAAATAAGTACAATGTTTAGTATAAAAAAAAGCGAGATGATTCATCTCGCTTTTTTGTTTATTACAAATTGGAATTAAAATTTATAAGTAAATCCTAATCCTAATACTTGTTTAAACTGAACATCAGGTCCAACAGTTCCTTTTTTGTCTCCAGCATTGCGTAAAACATTTACATCATCATCATAAATTAATTGAGTCGCTAATGTGGCAGAGATAAATTTATTCACTTTAAAGGTTGTTAGTGTACTCCAGTTAACATCTACATTTTCTGGATTATTCATATAATTAGAGAATAATTCTAAAACTGTTTGAAAGGTAATATTTTCCATTACTTTAGTTTGGTATTGCATTTTAAAATAAGCACCAAACTCTTCTCTATGAGTTAAGTATTTTTGAGTAATATATGTTCCAGTACCGTCTGTATATGAAATTTCTTTTTGAACACCAAAAGCACCAGCACGGGCTAAATTAGCATCATTAACAAATGTAAATTTACCTGTTACAGGAGCAATGAATGCAGAAAAATGATCATTAGGCTTATAATCAAAACCTAATGCCGCTAAAGCGTATCCTGGCGCCATAAATCTTGAAATATAAACCGAATCGTTAGGGTAATTATATCCATCTGTAAATTGTGTTCTAAAATCAGCTAATGCAGTAGCATACCAGTGTTTTTTTAATTCACGACCAAATTTTGATGAAAATTGAATTTTGTCATCATTTTTCCACCAAGATTTATTGTCGCCTTGTTTAATAACACCATAACCTAACTCTAAGTTATTATCCCAGGTAATTTTCCCTTTTTTATATTTTGCAAATACGTTAACTAAACCAGCCACAGAAATAGAGTTATTTCCACCAGCAGACCAGTTAGTTAATGATACTTGTTGTCCGTTTACAGAAATTACTCCACCAACTTTCCATGGGTGAATGGTATCTGCAGCAATAGCCTTTAATTTATCTATTTCTGCCTGAACTTTTGCAGCATCATCTTTAGTAACTTCTTGTGCCGAAATAGATAATGTGATTGTAAATAATGATAATGAAAATAAAAATTTCTTCATGTTTTGTAAATTATAAGATGGCAAAACTAATAAAACTATTAATAAATCAAACCAGCCAATGTGATTTAATTGTTAAAAGTTAGTTACCTTGAATTTTGAAGTATTTGTTGGAATTAGCAGGGTCAACTGTAGTAAGTGTTTCTACAATTTTAGATTTTTCTTCTGGAGTCCCTTTTGAGAAAATATTTACCAATTCATCTACTTTAGCATCAAAAAACAATTCCATTGCAAAAGAGGCAGGTCTGTTTCTGTATACTTCTAATAATAAAGTGGTTGATTTTAAAATTTCACTTCTTCCTTCTTCAGCTTTATCACTCATAATGTCTAATCCCAAACGGTGGTATTTGTACATACATTCTCTGATAGGTTGAAAAACAGGCTGTAAAGCATTTTCTACAATCCAGTATCTATTCTTATTACTTTCAAAAGATTTCCATCCCATTTCTCCAGCACTTTGTGCATTTGAAACGATTAATTGCGCTTTTTGAAAATATTCGGTTCCTCCAAGATTAGAAAATGTATCATAATCATTAGCAATAACTACGTAAGCATAAAATGCTAAAACCGATGTTAGGTTATTAGAAAAGGTATTTAAATTAAAATCTAATTGTTGAAATTGCTGAAATTTGAAACTGAAATTTTCATCTATGTAATTCACAGCAGGTGAAAAGTAAGAGCTTTTAAATACTGGCCTTCTACTTTGAACCTGAATGGTTGCTTTGTAATCGTCTGTACCTAATTTTTGAGTCACATTGATGAGTATAGAGCAATCGATTCTTTCTGGAGTAGTAACGTTATCTTTTGTCCATTTTGTGTTATTCATAAACTCAAAAATGGCTTTTTGTAATTGTTCAAATATTTGTTTTTCGGTAGTTCCTTGAATTTGAGGAGAAACTACACTAACCTGACAGTTCAACTCTTGAGAAAAAGCAATTTTCCCAAAAATAAAAAATAGAAATATATAAATGTATTTACGCATGTATGTTTAAATAATTAATAGCAAAATTAACAATATCCTTTGCCACTTCTTGCTTACTTTTTAACTCAAAATTATATATTTTATTGTGTTTATCAATAATAGTTATTTTGTTAGTATCAACACCAAATCCAGCACCTACTTCTATAGCTGAATTTGCAATAATAAAATCTAGATTTTTCTTTACAATTTTCTCTTTAGCATACTCAATCACATTATTGGTTTCCAAAGCAAAACCAACCAATAGTTGATTCTTTTTTTGCTGCCCTAATGTTTCTAAAATATCTTTTGTTTTAATAAGTTCAATAGAAAATTCAGATTCCTTTTTTTTGATTTTAGAGTCAGCAACCTGTTTTGGTTTATAATCTGCTACTGCAGCTGATAAAACAGCGATATCTGAATTTGAAAATTGATTGAAGCAAGCATTAAACATTTCTTCAGCACTCTCTACTTTTATCACATGAACTGTTTTTTCTAGAGGGTGTTGATGAGAAGGACCTAATACCAAAGTTACGTCAGCTCCTAATTTTGCAAATTCATCAGCAATCGCCACACCCATTTTTCCAGAAGAACGATTACCAATAAATCTAACAGGATCAATAGCTTCGTAGGTTGGTCCAGCATTTACCAAAACCTTTTTTCCTGTTAAGGGTAAATTGTTTTCGAAATATTGATGAATGTATTTTACAATATTTTCAGGTTCGGCCATTCTGCCTTCGCCAATTAAACCACTTGCTAATTCTCCACTTTCTGCTGGAATTATGAGGTTATTATTTTTTCTTAATATATCGATGTTGTGCTTAGTAGTTGGATGTTGATACATGTCTAAATCCATGGCAGGAGCCACAAACACTTTACAACGAGCCGATAGATAGCAGGCAATCACAATATTATCGCAAATGCCTGTTGCAAATTTAGCTAAAGTATTAGCTGTTAAAGGCGCTACAATCATCGCGTCTGCCCATTCGGCTAATGCTACGTGATTATTCCAATTATTGTTGGCGTCAAAAAAATCCGTTACAACTTCATTTTTACTTAACACAGAAAGTGTTTTTGGAGTTACAAATTCCACAGATGCTTTTGTCATAACTACTTTAACAATTGCGCCTTCCTTAATTAATAAACGAACTAAATGAGCACATTTGTAAGCAGCGATTCCACCAGTAATACCTAATAAAATATGTTTGTTTTTTAATGACATATAAACTAAAAACCCATCTGCCAAAAGGAGGATGGGTTTTTTTAATATTACTTCAAATAAAATTAAATTTTAGTTTGTTGTTCCTTTGCAGGATTTCTATAGTAAGTTTTATCTTCTAAGAATTCATTGATAGAAATCAAAGATGGCTTAGGTAATTTCTCATAAAATTTAGAGATTTCAATTTGCTCTCTGTTTTCAAAAATCTCTTCTAAGTTATCAGAATGACTAGCAAACTCAGCTAATTTAGCAGATAATTCCTCTTTCATTTCAGAACTAATTTGGTTAGCACGTTTAGAAATAATAGAAATTGATTCATAAATATTTCCAGTAGGACCATCAAATCTTCTGATATCACGAGTTACTGTACTTGGTTCTGCGTTTGTTTTTTTAAAATCCATTTTGACTATTTATTATTAATATTATTTTTCATTTTAAGACAACTCTCATAAACAGCTTCTGCTTTTGGAAGATAGCTACTTTTAGGGTACAAATCTAATAATTTTAAATAACTTTCCATAGCTAAATTTAATCTTTCTAACTTTTTGGTTTCCAGACTGTTAATTGCTAATAGGTAATATGAATCTATTGAAGTGAATAAAATTTCGTCAATAAAATTTGATTCGGGAAAATCTTTAATAAAATTGTTACTTGAAGCAATGGCCGCTTTGTAATCACCAATATTAAAATATTGTTTAGTGATATCGTATTCTTTGTGTTCTAATTTTCCTCTTAAAATGTCATTTATTTTATTACAAGAATCAATTCGAGTGCTTTCAGGATATAAATCAATGAAATTTTGCAATTCGGCCATTGCATTTTTCGTATCAGTTTGATCTAATTTATAAATAGGAGAGTTTAAATAATAACAATACGCATTCATAAATAAACATTCTTCAGCATGTTTTCCACCCGGATAGCTTCTAAAGTAGTTTTTGAAATGATATTGAGATAAGCTGTAATCTCCTTGATAGTAATTGCAATAAGAAAAGTAATAATAAATCTCCTCGGCTTTGTCAGATCCTTTAAACACAGGGATTAACTCTTCAAATAAAGCTAAAGCTTTAACATAGTTGCCTTTTTGATAATATTGATTGGCTCTTTCTAATTTCAACTCATAATTTGAGCTTTTTAAAAGACGATTGTATCCATCGCAACTAGCAAATAAAATGGCTGATAGGATAATGAGGTATGTACTGATTTTTTTCAAGCGATTGCAAAGTTAATCGATTTAATGAAATAGGATAGCTTTATTTGTTAAAGAAAGTTAGTTAATAAGAAGTAGATTAATTTTTCATTATCTACTTCTTATAATTCATTACCCTCTTTTAAAACTAATGTTTCCTAAGGCGTCTAGCACTTTTTTAAATACATCAAAATATAACATCACCATTAACGAAATACTCATTAACCAAATAATAGCAATGTTAAACCAATATGTTGAGATTAATTTTCCTAAAAATAGTTTATTAGGGGCATAAAAATGAGCAGATCCTAAATTTGATTCACTTGGGTCTAAATAGATAGGTTCAATTCGTTGAATTAATCGACCTTCGTGTTCCAAACATCTATCTCCTAAATCATTACTGTTTAACATAAACTGATCAAGTGCCTCGTTCGTGTAATCATCTTTCATGTTAATGAATTGCTCATTACCTAATTGTTTGATTAACTTTTGAGTCACCTCGTCTTCTTGTTTTCTTGCCTTGTTTTCAAAATTAATGTAGTGCTCATTAATTTTTGCTAAAAATTGTTTTAATGAAGCTGCAATGGCAGGTGTATAATCTTTTCCATTTAATTGATTAATTCCTTCAAATTGATATTTATTCTTTAAATATTTTTGTTCTTTTAATAGCTCATTCTTAAGAAGTGTGAAATCTCTTTCTAATTCACCTTGCTTAGATGCGTCTTTTAAAATACCATCAATTTTGGTCATTTTATTTTGTAACTCTGGCAGCCAATATACTTTTTTATACGCAGCAATACTGATAGCTTTTTCGTACTTATAAAAATTCTTATGGAATTTGTTTGATTTAAATTGATTAACAGCTAAAGCTTCAAAAGCCCATCTACTAGCCATCATTTCACCTACGTAAGGAACACCACCTTGCTTAGCTAAAACTGGGTTTAATTTATCAAATTTAACAACGACACCAGCCAATAGTAATTGTGGAATGATTAAAAAAGGAATAGAAATGTATATAGTTACCGCACTATTAAATGCACTCGAAATATTTAATCCAAGCATATTTGCAAAGCATGAAGCAGAGAATAGAACTAGCCAATAATCAGAATACATTCCTTTTACACCCATAATTAAATTTCCTACTAACACAAACATAAATGTTTGAATAGCAGATAATATAAACATGATAATGATTTTGCTCCATAAGTAACTTCCTTTACTCAAATTTAAAAAGGATTCTCGTTTACGGATTTTTCTATCTCTAATAATTTCTTCGGCAGAAACAGTTAATCCTATAAATAAAGCTACAACAACAGACATAAACATGTAAGCAGGAACGTTTTCATTTTCTCTGAAAAAATATCCTTTTGTATTATTAGCATCCGAGTTATAGAAACGAATTAAGGCTGCTAATACAAATGCTAAAGCTGGTGCTTCAATTAAGTTGATTAATAAATACTGAGTATTTGTTAACTTACTTTTTACATCCCTTGTCATAAACACTTTAAATTGTTTAAAGGCATTTGGGATTTTAAAGATGGCATCAGGAATTTCATCTTGGTGTTTAATATCACCAATAGTCGATTCAATTTTTTCTACGTAACTTTTATTCCATTCTGATGGACTTGTTTTACGATTATGAGTTAAGTTACCGTATTCATCTAATACTTTACTTTCAATAATATTGAAAATTAACTCAGGATTAACGTTACCACAGTTCCAACATTCACTTTCTTCTGCATTAACATGTTGTACTAGTGTTTTGAAGTATGAAACAGCATCTACTGGATTTCCGTAATAAATTGGATACCCACCAACATCTAATATCTGAAGCTTATCAAACATTTTAAAAATGTCGGATGATGGTTGATGAATAACCACAAAAATTAATTTTCCTTTTAAAGATAATTCTTTTAAAAGGTCCATAATATTTTCAGAGTCACGAGATGATAAACCAGAAGTAGGCTCATCAACGTATAATACAGATGGTTCACGGATCAACTCTAACCCAATATTTAATCGTTTACGTTGTCCGCCCGATATTGTTTTTTCTAAAGGAGAGCCAACTTTTAAATCTTTAGTTTCAGATAAACCTAAATCAGCTAATAAAGCGTGACACTTTTTAGCAATTTCCTCATCGGTTAAGTTCCCAAAACATAATTTAGCATTATAAAATAAATTTTGGTAAACCGTTAATTCTTCAATTAATAAATCATCTTGAGTAACATGACCAATAACGCCTTCAACAAATTTCTTTTCAACGTGGATGTTTTTTCCGTTAATTAAAACTTGTCCACCACTTGGTACTTCAACTCCATTTAAAACGTTTAATAAAGTTGATTTACCGGCACCAGAACCGCCCATTATACCTATTAATTTTCCGCTTTCTTCGCGGATATTGATATTACGTAAGCCTAATTTACCACCTTTAAATTTGTATTCAATGTTTTTTGCTTCAAACGAAATACGAGCTTTAGAACTATCTGCTAAGAAACGACCAATAATATCGCTATAGTAAATAGGTTTCACTCTCGAATTTCTTAAAGATGAACCAGGAGTTAAAATATGTATACGATCCTTAGATATACCTTGTCCGTTTAATTGTAATTCAATATTTCCATAAATACGCAAAGCGTACATGCCCACGCTATCAATTTGAATTACTCTAACATCAGATGTTAAAGCATCACAGTAAATGTGCTTACAAGCATTTTCGTAACCGTTTTCTTTGTTATTTATAACTAAGATATGTGGTGTATTTGGAATTTTCTCAGCAGTATCTTCAACAAAAGCTCTTAATTGATTAAATTCTTCTACAGAAATGTTAAACGTATCCGCTACTGTTATAACAAATTCATTTTCTTGTTCTGAAATTTCATCAGAAGAATAAATAAATTCAAGTAAACGTATTAAAACGATAATTTTTTGAGGTTGCTCTAATTCTTGGTTAATTTGAGTGCAAATCTTTAATACTTTAACTGAGTTTAATGAAGTACGCTTAGCAGACCCATCTTTTTTCTTAGAACCAGCTTGTTGAGCTTCGATAAATTCATCAAAAATGACCAAGTATTTTTCTACTTGCTCTTTATTTAATTGTTGTTTTAAGAAAGACTCAACAATAGAACGACCTGTATTGCTAATTCCATCAACTTTAGCGATGATGGCAAACATTTGCATTAGGGCTCGAAGTATTCGTTCACTCATAGTTTATTAGTTAAAGCGTTTGTTACAAATTAAGTAGGCAAGATACTAAATATTAACTATTTAACAAATTTTAGTCATATATTTTACAAAAGGATTAATTTTGCAAAACAAATGCACAATCCTCCTATAAATCTTAGTCCTGCCGAACTTGCTGCCAAGTGTATTAATCAAACTAATAAACCTGTTTTTTTAACTGGAAAAGCTGGTACAGGAAAGACCACTTTTTTACGAAATATTATTGAACATACCCATAAAAATGCCATTATTGTTGCTCCAACTGGCATCGCGGCTATTAATGCTGGTGGAGTTACCATTCATTCGCAATTTGGCGTTCCTTTTGGTCTTTTTATACCAGATAGTAGCTATAAAATTGAGAACACAAACACAAAAATAAATACACCTTACACCATGGTTAAGCATTTAAATATGCGCGACCAAAAGCGAAAGTTACTTCAAGAATTAGAATTATTGATAATTGATGAAGTAAGTATGTTGAGGGCAGATTTGTTAGATACGATTGATTTTGTTTTGAAAAGTGTTCGTAGGCAACAACATAAACCTTTTGGTGGAGTTCAGGTATTATTTATTGGAGATTTAATGCAATTACCCCCAGTTGTAAAAGAGGAGGAATGGAACGTTTTACGAAATTATTACAGTAGCATTTATTTTTTTGATGCTCAGGTGTTAATAAATGAAAAGCCAGTATATATTGAGTTAGATAAAATATACAGACAATCGGATAATACCTTTATTGATTTGTTAAACAATTTAAGAAATAATAAAGTTACACAAGCTAATATTGATTTATTAAACACCTATTACAAACCTAATTTTGATGTTACTTCGGCTTTAAACACGATAACATTAACTACTCATAATAACAAAGCTGATACCCTAAATAGGTCAGCCTTACAAGAATTAAAAGGTAAATCGTATTTTTTTAGTGCCAATATCGAAGGAGAATTTAACGAATATGCCTATCCAGTTGAATCCTATTTAGAATTAAAATTGGGAGCTCAAATTATGTTTATTAAAAACGATGTGAGTGGCAAACAGCAATATTTTAATGGAAAAATTGGCGTTGTTTCTTCATTAAATGACAAAGAAATTGAAATTGATTTTAGAGATGGAACCAAACCGTTTTTATTAGAAAACTATCAATGGAAAAATATAAAATATGAATTGAATCCAGTTACAAACGAAATTGATGAAACTGAAATAGGAACTTTTATTCAATATCCTATTAAACTAGCTTGGGCAATTACCGTTCATAAAAGCCAAGGATTAACTTTTGAAAAAGCTATTTTAGACATTAATCGTGCATTTGCGCCAGGGCAAGTATATGTAGCGTTATCACGTTTGAAATCATTAGATGGATTGGTGTTAACGGCTCCAATTCAGTTTAATGCTATATCTCAGGATAAAACTTTGGTAGATTATACAGAAAATAAACCAAAAACAGAAGAGGTTAAACTACTAATTGATAAGGAAACCATTTTCTTTTTAAAAGTATACGTTTTAAAGGCATATGATTTTGTGTGGCTTTACACTTGTTTAAAAAATCATGTGTCGAGTTATACAATGACAGAAAACAAGTCGAATAAGCAAAAACACCAAGATTGGGCACAAGCATTATGTGATAAGATTGAACCATTAAAAATAAACGCTGATAAATTTAGTAATCAATTAATGCAAATTTTTGAGGCTAGGGCAGAGGATTATTTGCAAACGGTTCAAACCCGTCATATTGCAGCTAAAAATTATTTTTATCCATTATTAAAAGAGATGTCAAAATCTATTTTAGTTCATATTGAATTACTAAAGGATGAAAAACAAATAAAAACGTATTTAGAAGAATTATTAGAGTTAGAAGGATTACTATTTAAGCATTTGCAACTATTAGATAAAGTATCAACGGTTATAGATACTATCTTAAATAATAAGGAGTTTAATAAACAACAATTAAAACAAACCGCTAATCAAAATGAACGATTAGAATTAGTTAGACAAACCATTGCGATTACTGAAAAAGTAGCTTTTGAAGAAAGGAAAACGAAGAAGGCTTCAACGAAAACAAAAAAAGAAAAAGCAGTTAAGGTAGCAAAGCCCGATACTAAAGAGTTGAGTTTTGCCTTATACAAGCAGGGTAAAATGCCTGAAGAAATTGCAAAGGAAAGAGGATTAGGTTTAACAACTATTGAAAGTCATTTAGCTCATTATGTAAGTTTAGGAATGATTCCGGTAACCCAATTTGTTTCAAAGGAAAAGTTTGATAAAATTATTGAAGCTTCAAAATATATTGAAGGTGAAAATAAGTTAACTCCCTTAAAACATGAATTGGGAGATGATTATTCTTATTCTGAAATTAAATATGCTTTAGCTACTCAAATGCACTTAAAGAAAGAGTAAATGTTGTATAAAAAAAGCCTTCCGCCAGCTGGCGGAAGGCTTTTAGTAATCTGAATATTGAATTTATTTCACACGTTCAACATATTCGTTAGTTTCAGTGTTAATTTTTAATTTATCACCAATCACAATAAAAATTGGAACCTGAATCTTAACGCCACCAGTCATTTCAGCTATTTTTAATGATTTTCCTTTTACACCATCTTCTGTATATACTACTTCTAATTCAACATATTGAGGTAATAAGCCGCTTAAAGGTTTGTCATTTTCATCAAAACGAATTTTCAATACCATTCCTTCTTGTAAAAACTGAATACTATCAGCAAATAAAATTTTAGGAATATGCAATTGATCGTAAGTTTCTTGGTTCATGCAAACTAAAAAATCGCCTTCAGTAAAAAGATATTGCATTTCGTGTTCATCCACTCTGATTAAATCAATTTTTTCACCAGAACGGAAACGGATTTCACTTTGTTTACCTGTCTCAACATTTCGGCATTTGCAAGAATATATCGCATTTCCTTTTCCAGGAGTAATGTGATCATAATCTAATACTTGAACTAATTCGTTATTGTATCTTATAAATGCGTTTCTTGATAAATCAGATGTTGTTGCCATAATGGGTTATTTTTGAGCCGCCAAGATAGTATGTTAGGTTGAGATAGGCAAAAATTGTTTGCCTTAAATGAAGATTTTAAAAATAAAAACAATAAAAAGTATAGGGATCAATATGACGAACACTGGTAAAATCATATTAAGTATAGCTTTTCCTGTTTTGAAATTTTGAACTAATGAAACACCTTTAACAAAAATTATTATAGTCCATATACCTAAAGTAAGTTCCATAAGTCCGAACAATATTAATAATAGCGTTGAAAACATAGTGGGGTCGGATAATTCACTTTTAAAAACATCATCACCAAATACGATTAATTCAGGAATTAGTAATCCTAATGAGCAAATAGATGGTATCATAGACCAAGCAATAACGGTTTTAAATTCTTCGAAATTTGCATTGCCTTTTAGCCACTTACCTGTTACTTGAAGCAGCCATGCATAAAAGTAGTATGAAAGCCAACCAAACATACCCCCAGCGATAATTGCCACCATTAAAATAAAAAATGTGGATTGTTTATCCCCCATATTTTGAGAAGAGGCTCTATCAATAGATCTAGTTATCCCTCCTAATATCATTAACGGAATAATAAATTTATTCGGACAATTTTCTAAAATATATGTTAATGTGGCTTTTGGTTTAATCCATATTTTAAAAAGCAGATTGTTTTCATTGATATCGTTATCTGTTAAAGAAGGTGTGATAATATCTTGCTGTTCAGAGTTTTCAAGCATAGTAAATTATTTTTTAAATTATTTTATTTCAGAAAAAGGAACATTAGTAATACGATACTTTTGCCAATCTTTAAAATCAAAATGCCACCATTCATATTTATAAACAGTAAATCCATCGGCTTGCATTTTTTCAATTAGTAAGTCTCTCATTTTACGCTGTTCTTCTGTGCCTCCTGTATAATCAAAATAAGAACGCTCTGTCATTTCATCATAAACACTAGGCATTTGAATTTCTTTTTTTGTTTTTAAATCAAATAAACTCACATCAACTGCACAGCCTCTGTTATGTCGAGAACCTTCTTTTGGGTCGGCTACAAATTTTTTATTTTCCTTAGAAGTTACATCATAAAATATTTTTGTTACGTCCCATGGCCTATACCCATCAAATACTATTATTCCATAGCCAAGTGGTTTTAAAGACGCATTTATTCTTTTTAACGATTCAGCCGCATCTTTTTGTAAAAAGGCTCTTGCTTCTTTATATACTGGTTGCCCTACAAAATTATTGCTAGTAGCATATCTTATATCTAATAAAATAGTTGAATCTAATTTTACAAGTTCTACTAAATTGGTTTCTTTAAAATCACCTTTTTCAATAGGTAATTTTGTAGCGCAACTATTTAGTATTATGAAACATATACTTATAGGTAAGAAATTGAATAGTCGTTTTTTCATAATGAATCTGTAAGTCAAAATTATTTTAAAACTTCAATCATCTTCTCTGCAATAATTTTACTCATCTTATAATTTGATTCATGAGTCCAACCTGCAATATGAGGTGTTAAAATCACGTTTTCACTTTTTAATAAATACTGCATAGGTTCTGGTAGAGTAGTGGTGTCAATATTTTCAAAAGAAACGGATTCATACTCTATTACATCCAAACAAGCACCTATCACTTTCCCTGTTTTTAAATGTTTTACTAAATCATTTGTATTTAAACATTTGCCACGAGCGGAATTAATGACGTAAATGTTTTTCTTAAACTGAGAAATAAAATCATCATTAATATAATAGTTTGTTTCTTGAGTTAATGGTAAATGAATACTCACCACATCTGCTTTTTCGTATATTTCATATAAAGATGATTCTTTGATGTGTTCGCCAACAATGCCTGTTTTATATTTGTCATACACCAATATCTCACAATCAAATCCTTTCAACTTTTTTGCAAAAGCAGAACCCATATTACCATAACCAATAATTCCAATGGTTCTTCCAGCAATTTCATGACCTCTGTTTTCAGCACGTTTCCAAATACCATTTCTAACTTCGTTATCACTGCGTTTTAAATGATTCATGAGCATTAGTAACATTCCTAATGCATGTTCGCCAACAGCATCTCTGTTTCCTTCAGGAGCACTCACACATGTGATTCCTTTGCTTTTAGCATATTCTACATCAATGTTTTCCATGCCTGCACCAACGCGTCCAATGCATTTTAAATGAGTAGCTGAGTCTAAAACTTCTTTGGTGAATTTGAATTTGCTTCTAATAACTGCACCGTCATAATTTGGTAACAGTTGAATTAATTCTTCTTTGGATTTATTCCAAAACAAATCACAATGAAAACCTGCATCTATTAACGTTTCGTGAAGTATATCATGATTTGAATCTATGCAAAGTATTTTTTTCATATATAATAAAAATGAAAATTAAGGAATGTCAATATACTTGTGAGTTTGTAAAGAAATCATCCAACGTGGATTTTGTTTAACATACTCAACAATTAAAGGTGTTATTTCGTTACGTTTACTCCATTCGGGTTGTAAATATAAAAAGCAATCTTTTCCAACCTTTGCCGCTTGTTCTTCAGCCCAAATAAAATCATGTTTATTAAACACAATAATTTTTAATTCGTGTGCTGCCAAATAGTTTTCTTCCTTTGGTAACATTGTCTTTTTTGGTGACAAGCAAATCCAATCCCAATTACCACTTAAGGGATAAGCCCCAGAAGTTTCGATATACGTTTGAATATTGTTTTGTTTTAATAATTTGGTTAAGTAAACTAAATTATAAATTAAAGGTTCTCCACCAGTAACCACTACAGCAGGAGTTTTACTTTCTAAAACGTTTTCCAGTATTTTTTCAGTAGTAGTTAAAGGATGTAAACTAGCGTCCCAACTTTCTTTGACGTCACACCAATGACACCCAACATCACAACCTCCTATTCGAATGAAATAGGCCGCTTTACCTGTATTAAATCCTTCACCTTGAATGGTATAAAACTCTTCCATTAAGGGAAGAAGTTTTCCGTCATTTAGTAATAATTCTTGTTCGGTATCTAGTCCGCTTAACTTATAACTCAATTTTTGTAATTTCTTAAAGACTCCAATAAGTTAAGCCTTTCATTTTGTTTTTATACATCCCTTTAATATCAACTATCACTCCTTTTGTAGAAAGAATCGACTTAAAGAATTTCTCATCTAAAGTTTTATATTCTTTATGATTTACGGCTACAATTACGCCATCATAACCTTTAGCTAATTTATTTAAACCAAAACCGTATTCGTGTTTTAATTCAGCACTATCAGCATGTGGGTCAACTATCTCCACTTTTACACCAAACGATTTTAATTCTTTAACGATGTCTGCAACTTTGCTATTACGAATATCACTAACGTCTTCTTTAAACGTAGCACCCATAATTAATACTTTTGATTTAGAAATATTTTTTCCAGCAGCGATAATTTTCTTAACACAATTTTTTGCTACATAATACCCCATGCTGTCATTTACATAACGACCGCTATTAATAACACGTGCATGGTATCCAAGAGATTCTGCTTTGTAAGTTAAATAATAAGGGTCAACACCAATACAATGTCCGCCAACTAAACCAGGGAAGAATTTTAAGAAATTCCATTTTGTACCTGCAGCTTCTAAAACATCATAAGTGTTTATGTTCATTTTATTGAAGATGATTGATAATTCATTCATCAATGCAATGTTTACGTCACGTTGAGTGTTTTCAATAATTTTAGCCGCTTCTGCTACTTTAATACTTGATGCGCGATGAGTTCCTGGTTCAACAATGATTTCGTATGTTTTAGCAATTTCTTCTAAACTTTCTTTATCACACCCAGAAACGATTTTTAAGATTTTTGTAATCGTATGTTCTTTATCACCTGGATTAATTCGCTCAGGAGAATACCCAACTTTAAAATCCTTAACGAATTTTAATTTCGATTCACGTTCTAAAACAGGAATACAATCATCTTCTGTACAACCTGGATAAACCGTTGATTCATAAACCACGTAATCTCCTTTTTTAAGAACTTTACCAACTGTTGTTGAAGCTCCAATTAAAGGTTTTAAATCAGGTAAGTTATGTTCATCAATAGGAGTAGGAACGGCAATAATAAAAAATTTAGCTTTTTTTAAATCTTCTAACTTATGAGTAAACGTAATGTCAGATTTTGCAAAATCGGCTTTCGTTAATTCGTTACTTGGATCAATTCCTTTATTCATCATATCTACGCGTTTAGCATTGATATCAAATCCAATAACTTTTACTTTTTTAGCGAATGCTAAGGCAATTGGTAAACCAACATAACCTAAACCAATAACAGCAATTGTAGCTTTTTTGTCAACGATGTCTTTATAAATTCCCATAAAATATATTTTAATTTTTTCTTATTTATTTTTAATAACTGATTCAGGACGAAGAGCATAAATTCGCTCAATAATATCAACCACTTTTAAACCTTCTAATGCGTTTGTTGTAATTTTAGTTTTTCCTGTAATGGTATCCACTACATTTTCTATCACATTATGATGATTGTTAGCTGAACCTTTGTATGCGCCGTAATCATTAGCTGGATTTGTTTCTTCTAAAGCAGGCATTACATAATCTTTAATATTGCAAACATCTACTTGATCCATATATTGTCCGCCAACTTTAATACTACCCTTACTTCCAACAATAGTTAAAGATGATTCTAAGTTTTTATCATAAACTGCTGTTGAGTAGTTAATGCTTCCCATTCCTCCATTTACAAAATCAAAACTTACAAATCCACTATCTTCAAAAGCAGTTGAGTTTTGGTGATTGAAATCGGCAAACTTTGCTTGAATGTTTTTAATATCTCCAAATACCCAATACATAATATCAATCCAATGAGAGAACTGTGTAAATAAAGTTCCTCCATCTAAATCTTGAGTCCCTTTCCATCCTCCTGCTTTATAGTAACGCTCATCACGGTTCCAATAACAGTTTAATTGAACCATATATACATCGCCAATAGTTTTAGATTCAACCACGTTTTTTAACCAAACACTTGGAGGAGAGTAACGATTCTGCATCACGCAAAAAACAGTTTTGCTTTGGTCTAAAGCTTTGTATATGATTTTCTCACAATCAGCTTTACTTAAAGCCATAGGTTTTTCAACTACAACATGCTTGTTTGCTTCCAAAGCTTTTAATGAATGTTCTGCATGTAATCCATTTGGAGTACAAACATTGATGACGTCTATTTCAGGATGATTTTTTAATAATTCATCTACTGAATTATAAAACTTTTCTTGAAGAGTCTCTAATCCTAATTTTTCTTTTGGAGCAACATCACAAACAGCTACTAATTCACAATTGGGATTACGACGCACCATTTCGGCGTGGCGTTTACCAATGTGACCTTGACCAATAACTCCGAATTTAATTTTTGTCATTTTATGAAATTCTTTTTACAATATTATTTTCTAATTGATATAATTGACCACTTTCTTTACAAGTAGCTTTTCCAGTCGTATCAAATTCTAATCGATGTCCAAATTCACTCATCCATCCAATTTGACGAGATGGGTTTCCAACAACTAAAGCAAATGCAGGAACAGTTTTAGTTACTACAGTTCCAGCTCCAATGAAGGCAAATTCTCCTATATCATGTCCGCAAACTATAGTTGCATTAGCACCAATACTAGCACCTTTACCAACATGTGTTTTTGCGTATTCTGATTTACGATTAACGGCGCTGCGTGGATTAATCACATTTGTAAATACCATTGATGGTCCTAAAAACACATCATCATCACATGTAACACCTGTGTAAATAGAAACGTTATTTTGAACTTTTACATTTTTACCAAGAATTACTTCTGGTGAAATAACTACATTTTGACCAATGTTACAGTTTTCACCTAAAGTACAATTTGGCATGATATGGCTAAAGTGCCAAATTTTGGTTCCTTTACCAATACGACAACCTTCATCAATGATAGCAGAAGGGTGGGCAAAATAAGAATTTTCCATAGCTGTTTTGAACCAACAAACTTAATAAATTATAGCGAATTAGGGCAATTTTTATGCGGTTTAGATAAAAAAAGATAACATTGCCTTAAAATTACCCAAAATTGAGTTTTCGATTAAATATTAAATACTTTTTAGTTCATAGTTTAGGCTTTACAAATAAGGAAGCTATTAGAGCTATTGAAAATAGAAAATTGAAAGTTAATGGTGCTATTATTACTGAAAATAGCGAGTTTAATGAAACTTGGGAGATTTATTATGAAGATAAATTACTTAAGCCCAACACACCTTTTACTTATATTGCTTTATATAAACCTCGTGGGATTGAAACAACTAATAATGAAGCCATCGCAGATAATTTAACCACTATTTTTAAGTTTGATAAACACTTAGGTTACGCTGGTAGATTAGATAAAGAATCTGAAGGATTGTTGTTATTATCAAATGACGGAAAGTATATTCAAAGTTTATCAAGCCCTATAAAAGAAAAGGAAAAGGAATATATTGTTACAGTTAATAAATCAATTACTGATGAGTTTATTAATCAAATGGGTGCAGGAGTTGATATTATGATTTGTAAAACCAAACCCTGTTTTATTGAAAAAATATCTGAATTTGAATTTAGAATTATATTAACCGAAGGGAAAAATCGTCAAATTAGAAGAATGTGCAAGGCTTTAGGTTATTTAGTTGCACGATTAATAAGAGTGAGAATTGACACTATTGAATTAGGTGATTTGAAGCCAGGAGAATACAGAACTTACCAAATAGATTAATGAATTAAGCTATTTTGTTTGATTTCTTCTAGCAATTGTTCTTTAGCTTTTGCCCTGCTTTTAATGTGAATAAAATTACCTTTTCCTATCTCAGCAATATCTTTTAAGTTTTTCATAGCGTCTTTATCATTACCAAAAGCCATAGTTGATAGCTTTACTTGTTTATCGCCTTGTTTGGATAGATATAGTTTTTGATCATCTGGATAAAATCTGAACTTACCATCGGTAGCTAAGATGATTTGATTATTACCATTTGAAATGTAGTTTTTTAGAGCTACATCCAAACTAAATAAAATAGCTTTATTACCTTTTGTTAAGCCTTTTGCTTTTAATCTATCAACTACTTCGTTTAATTCTTGTTTATCTTTCCCACTTAAGCCTTCTCTTAAAATCTTAACCGAATCGGCATAGGTAATAAACGTTATTTTATCTGTTGGTCTTAAAACTTCTATTAAATGATGTAATGCAAATTGCATCACTTTTAATTTACTAGTATCTTTCATTGAGCTTGATACATCTACCAAAAAAATAATGTTATTAGGTTTATATAAATCTTCATCTAATTCATTAGGATTTTTTGTTTTTGGAGGAGTAGAGGGTTTTAAAGGAATAACAGGATTATCAAATACTGTATTAGTTGTATTATCTGGTATTTTATTAGATGTATCTCTTGGTTTATTTGTTTCGGTTACTACAATAGGTTCGCTTGTTTTAACTCCTGCATTATTAGGCTTTTTAAAATAAAAACAAGCTGTTTTATCATCTGTTTTAATTGATTTAATGTTGCCAGAAAGTGTCATTTTAAATGGAACCCCATCAGCACTGGTTACTAAATTAATAGTTTCGTTAAACTTTCCAGTTTGTTGAGGAATAAACTCAACCACAATAAGAGTGGTATCGCCAGGTTTAATTGTTTTTTTAGTTGCTCGAATAGTAATCCCTTTTAAAGCATCCGCTCTTAGTAAATATAAATTTTTAGCTTGGTTGTTTTGAATAATATAATCAGCTTTTACTTTATAAATATTTTCTTGTGAGCCAATATCTTTATTCGGTTCATCAACACCTATTAAACTATTTTGAGCAAATAATGGATGAAATAAAGTAATTAGAACAAATATGAAGAGTGGCTTAATCAAAATCTATTTTAGTTTTTCGTTATTGTGATGTCTTTCCGAATCTCGATTTGTTTTTTTATCAAGGTTTCGCTGTAATGCTTCTTCCAAATCTATGCCAGTTTGATTGGCCAAGCAAATTAATACAAACATCACATCAGCTAGCTCATCTCCTAAGTCTTTGTTTTTGTCAGATTCTTTCTCGCTTTGTTCTCCATATCGTCGAGCTATAATTCGAGCAACTTCACCAACTTCTTCGGTAAGCAAAGCCATATTAGTGAGTTCACTAAAATATCTAACTCCGTATTGTTTAATCCAATCGTCAACTTGTTTTTGAGAATCTTTAATAGTCATAATGCTTAGTTATTTGTTTTAAGTTTTTAGTTGTTTGATAAATGAGTTTCTGAAATGGACTTCCAACAACTTCAATCAAATAACTTATCTCTTAATGGTGTCTTCTTCGTATTTTTCAATAATCGCTTTTACTAAACGATGTCTAATCACATCAACCGTAGTTAATTCAACAATATCAATGCCTTCTGTTTTCTTTAATAATCGGACAGCCTGGGCTAATCCTGATGTTTGATTACGAGGCAAATCAATCTGAGTCATATCACCTGTAATAATAAACTTGGCATTAGCTCCCATACGAGTTAAAAACATTTTCATCTGACTCTCGGTTGTGTTTTGAGCTTCATCCAAAATCACAAAAGCATTATCTAATGTTCTACCACGCATAAATGCTAGCGGTGCAATTTGAATAATTTTAGCTTCAATGTATTGATTTAATTTATCTATGGGCAACATATCGTACAAGGCATCATACAATGGTTGCATGTATGGATCTAACTTTTCTTTTAAATCTCCTGGTAAAAAACCTAAGTTTTCTCCAGCTTCCACAGCAGGGCGAGTTAGAATAATACGTTTAACTTCTTTATTTTTTAATGCCCTTACAGCTAAAGCAACAGCCGTGTAAGTTTTTCCTGTTCCTGCAGGACCAACGGCAAATAACATATCGTTTTTTCCAACCGATTGCATCATTTTACGTTGATTATCTGTTCTAGCTTTAATAATCAAACCATTATTCCCAAAAACAATAATATCAGAGCCAGTCGCTTCTTCTTTGGCTAATAATAAATTATCGCCTGTTTGTCCTAATAAACGTTCAATAACAGTGTCTGTTAATAAACCGTTTTTATGATAGTAATCAACCATCATCGTTAACTTTTTTTCGAAGTGGGCTATTTCACTTTCGTCGCCTAAAGCTTTAATGGAATAGCCTCTTGCAATAATTTTAAGTTTTGGGAAATATTTTTTTATCACGTTGAGCTTCACATCATTTACGCCATATATTTCAACAGGTTCAACGCTATCTAATGTTATAATTTTTTCAATCAAGGTAAAGTAATTTATGTTAATAATCGTGTTAATCAAATACTTTTATATGTAAAAAGTAAGCCTAATTTATTATTTACTTTTGAGTAAATTAAATAAAGTTTTCAATATGTCTATTATTACCATTACAACTGATTTGGGTTATCGCGACCCATACTTGGCTATGGTAAAAGGCATGTTGTATAGCAAACAACCAAATACTCAAATTGTTGATTTAGCCTGCGATGTTAATCCGCACGCCCACAACGAAGGAGCTTTTGCTTTAAGAAGTGCTTTACCATACTTTCCAGAAGATAGCATTCATTTGTTTGCAGTTAAGTTTTTAAACTCTTCTGAAACGATTGGGAATTTAGCTGTTGATAACACTCGTTATTTATTGTCTAAATATAAAGGGCAGTATATTATTTGTCCTGATAATGGTGTATTAACTTTGATTGATAAAGAATTTAATGAACCTGTTTACCAGTTGTATTTTGATTCCGAACGTCAACATTCATTTTATTTAAGAGATGTATTTGCTGAAATAGCAAGTAAATTAGCTAATAAAATTCCTTTAGAAGAGTTTTGTTCAGAAACCCAAGACTATTGTAAATTATATGCTTTTGAGAGCTTTTCAACTCCGAGTAATTTACAAGGTATGGTATTATACGAAGATGATTTTGGGAATTTAATTACAAGTATTACTAAGCAGGAATTTGAAAAACATGTTGGTAACAAACGTTTTTCAATTGCTTTACCCTCCTACAATATCACTAAAATAAATAACACCTACGATGATGTGAAAATTGGTGATGTGGTTTGTTTTTTTAATTCAATGGATTTATTAGAAATATCTTCTTTAGGGCAATCTGCTACCAAAATTGTGATAAAACGAAATGTATTAAGTAAATATAAAATTGACCGCATAATTGTAGATATATATGATTAAGAGATTTGTGAAGATGACGTTTAAACCTGAAAATATTGAACGTTTTAAAGATATTTTTAAGGCAAGTAAAGATTTAATAGCGGCTATGGAAGGCTGCAATCATGTTGAATTATTGCAAGATATTAATAATCCTTGTGTGTTTTTTACATTAAGTATGTGGGACGATCCTAAGTATTTAGAAGCGTATCGACAATCCGAATTATTTGAAGGCGTGTGGGCTAAAACTAAAGTTTTGTTTGATGCCAAGCCTGAAGCTTGGAGTGTAAATATTGTTTAAGGAATTTTAACAGATTTAAAAAATCTAAATCTCCTTTCTGTCTGTTTTTGGCATTTTAATTGGTTTGTTGAGTCAAGTCAAATTATTTATAAATTAGCATCAAATATTTTTATTTAAAATCTATGAAAAAAATCTACTTATTTTTAGCCTTTGCTTTATTATCAGCCGCTTCTTTCGCTCAAAATACATCTAACTTAATTGTGTTTTCAGAAGATGGATTAAAGTTTTATTTAATATTAAATGGTATCAGACAAAATGATGTTCCAGTGACAAATGTTAAGGTAGTTGACTTAAATCAGCCTTATTATTCAGCGAAAATTATTTTTGAAGATACAAAACAACCAGTTTTAGAAAAGAAAATATTACAAATGACTGATGCTGAAGGCAAAGGGGCCTTAGAAGTAACATATAAGATTAAGAAAAATAATAAAATGGTGAATGTGTTACGTTTTTTCAGCCAGGTTCCTATTGCTCAATCGGCTCCAGTTTCTCAAGATGTTCAAGTGTATCATTATAATGTAAATCCAATGCCTGAAATATCTACAACGGTTGTTACTCAAGAAACAACCGTTACTTCTGGCAGTGTTGGAGGTACTAATACCAATGTTTCAACTGGAACTAATGGCACAAATACAAACGTATCGGTTAATATGGGGGGATTAGGAGTTAATATGAATGTTAATGTTAATGACCCAGCTTACAATTCTTCAACAACGTCTACTTCATATACAACTACTACCACAACAACATCATCAAATAGTAATGTAAATAATAATAACACCTCTGTTCAAAATAATTCAAATACATCTGCAAGTTGTGATGCTTCTTATGCGATGAGTAGTTCAAGCTTTTCATCGGCAAAACAAACAATTACTAAGCAATCTTTTGAAGATACAAAACTAACAACTGTTAAACAGATTTTAAAAAGCAATTGCTTAAGTTCAGCTCAAATTAAGGAAGTGATGCTTTTATTTAATTTTGAAGCTAACAGATTAGATGTAGCAAAAATGGCTCATAATAGATGTGTAGATAAAAACAATTACTTTCTGTTAAATGATGCCTTTCAATTTGAATCTTCTGTTGAAGAGTTAAATGAGTCTATAAAATAATACACTTAATAAATGTTTAAAAGGTTGCTTATGGCAACCTTTTTTATTGTTTTTTAATCAGTACTTTTACTCAAAAACTCAAACTTAATAATGATTACAATTGCTATACTAATTTTAACTGTTGGATTTTCTTTGTATGCAATGAATAATGCAGAAATTAAGTATAAGTATATTTTTCATCCTTATTCTATAAAACAGTTCAATCAGCATTATCGTTTTTTATCACATGCTTTTTTACATGGCGATTATATTCATTTAGCATTTAATATGTATGCCTTATGGATGTTTGGTCCCATTGTTGAAAAGGGAGTTCTGCCTATATTGTTAGGAGAGGATGGTGAACCAAATAAAAAATTAGGAATGGCGTTTTATATTTTGTTATACACAGGCGCAATTTACGCTTCATCTATTTCAGAGTATTTAAAAAACAAAAACAATACATATTACACATCTTTGGGAGCAAGTGGAGCAGTCAATGCATTGATTTTTAGTTATATCACCTGTTTGCCCATGTCGCAATTAGGTTTCTTTTTTATTCCAATGCCAGCTTGGGTATTTGGTATTTTATATTTAGGTATCAGTTATTATTTAAGTAAACGCAAAACAGGAAGTGGCTCGGTTGATAATATCGGACATGAGGCTCATTTTTGGGGCGCCATCTTCGGAATTGTTTTTACTTTAATTTTAGGTTTATTAAATCAAGACGTATATTTAGAATTGATTAAAAGATCATAATTTATGAAAGTTACTTTTTTGGGTACTGGCACATCTCAAGGCGTTCCAATTATTTGTTGCGAATGTGCAGTGTGTCGTTCTCAAAATCCAAAAGATAATCGTTTAAGAACTTCTATTTTAATAGAAAGTGATTTTGCAAAAGTAGTTGTAGATACCGGACCAGATTTTAGACAGCAAATGCTACGTCAAAAAATTAAAACCTTGGATGCAGTCGTTTTTACGCACGAACATAAAGATCATATTGCTGGCCTAGATGAAGTGAAAGCTTTCAATTTTTTTAATAAAATGAGAATGCCTGTTTATGCTACTGACCGAGTTCAAGAAGCCTTAAAAAGAGAGTTTGCTTATATTTTTGCAGAAGATAAATATCCTGGAATTCCTGAAATTGATGTATTTACAGTAACAGATGAGTTGATTAAAATTAAAGATATTGAATTATTACCTATTGATGTGATTCATTATCGTTTACCCGTAAAAGCTTATCGTATAAAAGATTTCACTTATATCACAGATGCTAATTATATTTCGGAAGAAGAAAAAGAAAAAATAAAAGGTTCTAAAATTATTGTCATTAATTCTTTAAGAAGAGAGGAGCACGTGTCTCATTATACATTTCAGCAAGCAATAGATTTGATGAAAGAATTAAATCCTGAAAAAGCTTATTTTACTCATATTTCACACCAATTAGGGCTTCATGAAGAAGTGTCAAAAGAATTACCTTCTTTTATTGAGTTGGCTTATGATGGTTTGCAAATTGAGATTTAATTTTTTATCTTTATTGTTATGAGGATTTTAATTATTATATTTTTATTAATCACATTTTTTAGTTGTAAAAAACAAGAGAATGAAAATCCTGATATGTGCGGTGATAGTACTATGGAATACATTAGTCCTTCTATTTACGATGCGAAATTTAAAATGGGAACTTATTGGGTTTATATTGATTCACTAACTAATCAAATTGATACAATGAAAATTATCAATATTTCAGCTGATGGATTTTATGGAAATACGCGTTGTGAAAATCAAAAACATGAATATTATGCTTTTCAAGTAGATAAATCGTTTGCATCTGGAAGTGGAGATATTTATTCCTTAAGAAGAGATGGTATTATGCTTAACCAAACCGAAGAATTAGGAAATAATTATATATATACATCAACTTTTACTAAAATTGATTCACTGTTTATTTACGATAGATATTATAAATCAGTTGTAAAAACAACAAGATATGGTGTTACTACTTATTTTAATCTGAGTTATGGCTTATTAAGAATTGATAGCAACGGTCGAAAAAGACTCTTAAAAGACAAGTTCATTGTGAGATAATTTTTTCTCATTTTGTTCAAAAATCCACAAATTGTTAATTTGTTATTCATTGTAAATTCTGGCTTAATTGTAAATTTGAACGCTTTCAAAAAAAGTGTAAAATTATGATCAAAGCTGATGTACTATTAGGCCTACAATGGGGCGACGAAGGAAAAGGTAAAATTGTTGATGTTTTAACTCCTAAATACGATATTATTGCTCGTTTTCAAGGTGGTCCAAATGCCGGACACACATTAGAGTTTAACGGTATTAAACACGTTTTACATACTATTCCAAGTGGAATTTTTCATCCAACGGCTTTAAATGTTATTGGTAATGGAGTCGTTATAGATCCAGTTATTTTCAAAAAAGAAATTGATGCTTTAACCGCATTAGGCGTTGATTTTGCAAAAAAATTAGTGATTAGTAAACGTGCCCATTTAATTTTGCCAACACATCGTTTAATTGATGCAGCCAGCGAAGCAGCTAAAGGAAAAGATAAAATTGGTTCTACGTTAAAAGGTATCGGACCAACGTATATGGATAAAACTGGACGTAATGGTTTACGTGTAGGTGATATCGAAAGTCCTAATTTTAAAGATAAATACAATGCTTTAGTTGAAAAACATAAGCAAATTCTTGATTTTCATAAATATGAATATAATTTAACGGAATTAGAGCCAACTTGGTTTGCTGCTATTGAAGAATTAAAGAAATTGAAATTTATTGATACCGAGCATTTTATTAATGACGCTATCAAAAAAGGTCAAAAAATATTAGCAGAAGGTGCCCAAGGTTCTTTATTAGATATTGATTTTGGTTCTTATCCATTTGTAACGTCTTCAAACACTATCTGTGCTGGTGCTTGTAATGGATTAGGAATTGCTCCAAATCGTATTGGAAACGTAATTGGTATTTTTAAAGCTTATTGTACTCGAGTTGGTAGCGGGCCTTTTCCAACTGAATTAGATAATGAATTAGGGGAGAAAATTCGTCAAATTGGACGTGAGTTTGGAGCTACAACAGGACGTGCTCGTCGTTGTGGATGGTTAGATATTCCGGCTTTAAAATATGCTATTGCTATTAATGGTGTGACTGAATTAATGATGATGAAAGCAGATGTTTTATCCGATTTTGATACATTAGAAGTTTGTACTCACTATATACACAAAGGCGAAAAAATTGATTATTTACCATTTAGTATTGATCCAGCTGACGTGACTCCTGTTTATGAAACAGTAAAAGGTTGGGCTGAAGATTTAACTAAAATGACTTCGAAAGACGCTTTACCAAAAACATTAATTGATTATGTGAAATATATTGAAAAATTGGTAGAAGTGCCAATTAGTATTGTATCTATCGGACCTGATAGAACTCAAACTATTTTTATGTAAATAATAAAAGTTGTTGGAGATAAGTTTTTTGTTTTTTGAAATTATACCATTAACTTTAAACCTCAAATACTAATCTCAAACAACTTATAACTAATCTCAAACAACTATTAAATTGAAGCCAAGAGTTTTATTAGAAAATAAACAATTAGAAGTTACTCTTACTCGCCTTTGCTATCAATTAATAGAAGTTCACAACGATTTTAGTAATACAGTTATCATTGGCTTGCAGCCAAGAGGTATCTATTTGGCTCATCGTATTCAAAAATTACTAGAAGGTATTTTAAAGAAAAAAGTGAACTGCGGTGATTTGGATATCACCTTTTACCGTGATGATTTTCGTAAAAAAGAACTTATTCCTAATCAAACCAACATTGATTTTATAATAGAAGACAAGAATGTGATTTTAGTAGATGATGTATTATTTACTGGTAGAA
>Ga0066412_1000196_pt1 | contig 27942 bp, 19 predicted proteins | sample LakWasMet16_LOW5_2_FD_59499 | JGI IMG/M metagenome (GOLD analysis project Ga0066412, IMG submission 59499) | Freshwater sediment methanotrophic microbial communities from Lake Washington under simulated oxygen tension - Sediment Metagenome 16_LOW5 | ecosystem: Environmental > Aquatic >... | reverse complement strand
CAGACGGCAATTCATCGTATGGCTCAATCGCGCGATTGAATGCCTCATCGTTGCGAAGGAGTTCTGACAATTCTGATAGCTGAGAAGGGCGACCAGACTTGATCCTGATGCCTGTTTTAATTTCAAATTGGCTCTCCTCGACATCCCGGTAACTGACTGAGGAACGAGCCCGAGGAGCCATCCCAGAAACAAAGCAGCGCTGATCCTTGTTGTAAAACGCTGTGAATGCCCCCCCGATTCCCGCGAAGGTTACCTTCAACTCACTCGAATCCTTCTTGCCGGGTTCAACCTTGACAAAAAGATGACCGTTGTCGGGCAAGATCGTAATGGGCTCGTTGATATTGCCCAAAAAGATATCAACAAATGTATGAATATTTTCTCCAGGAGCATGAGTTAATGCTTTTTTGAAGCGCCCGAGGTCTCTAAACCCGAATTCAATATCATCAAGTTCAGTTCTAACGGCTTCCGATAGTTTTGGATAGTCCCTGGAGTCTTCGCCCCATGTCATTCCAAGCAAATCAGAGGACATCCGGAGAACAGCAAAAATGTCCCGTTGGAATGGTGTACAGCTGTCAATATTCTCCGGACTATATCGATGATTTTTTGCTTCCTCCAACAGTGGCGAGAAATCAGGAATGTCTATCAGATAAACATTCCTGTCCTCGCTACCTATCATTACATTACCGGGATGAATGTCCCCGTGAGATATTCCAAGGCTATGAAGATGCTCAACAGCCGCAACCAGCTTTTCGATTACATCTTTTTTCTCATTATCAGCAATAACGGCTTCTGACCAATTGATACCGTCAACAATATCTGTAACCAGATACATGCTTCCGGATTTTGACGCTAAGCCATAGTCCAAGATTCTTGGCAGATATGTCGGATTCACCGCAGATAACTTATCTATTCGTTTAAGGAATGACAGAGCCTGGAAATTGCTTATAGGGGAAGCTCCTTCTCCTCCAACATTTAGCCAAGCTTTAATAAATCTGCCACTCGATCGATATACCTCCTTGTCGGAGGTTTCAACTAGAAAGTCATTATCTTCTCGATATTGTCGCGAGTGGTTAATCGGATGACGATAAGTATCAAGCTCTGAATCATCGAACGTTGGAATTATTTCTCCATGTGGCTCCGCACGTTTTAGCTCATCAAAGAACTCAGAAGCATCCTTGAACTTTGGTGTAACCGCTTCGAGGAGGATTCCTGCATACCATTCATTACTTGAAAGCATATCGTCCTGAATATTTCTCAAACTTCTCTGGGACATGCGTTGACCAGTAAGCAGATGCCATGACACTAAACCAAGTGCATGTACGTCTTGCTGGAATGGAGTAAGATTCGAGTTTTCGACCATTTCCTTGACTTCTACCGCTCCCACCGATAGGCAATTCCGATAATCGCCTACAGTACCGATTGGCTGGTGGTAAGCAGAGATGAAGTTCGACAGCGCAACTTCTTTTGATGGCGATAGCCAAAGGCTGTGATCTGCAATATCACGGTGAGCAATCTTGATTTCGTGTAAATCGCCAAACTTCGCAATAAGAAGTTTGGTTATGTTCAATCGATCAGACTCAGAGAATGACTGGCCATATTTACCCACGAACTCATTGAACCTGACATGCCCAGGCGGAAGTTCATAGACTTCACTGTATTCTGCCGTAATCTCATCTTTCTCGAAACTGGTGAGAGACCTCAGACAGTGGTTATATAAATCTCTGTTCTGATGGTTGATAAACTGCAATACTTCGCGTTCACGAGAGACAATTTCAGCTCTTCCTTCCGGCGTAAACCCTTTATTTCCTTCTACCTTTCTGAAGTTCCATAGACGTAGAAGTGCTTCGGTATTTTTGGAAATTTCAGAGCTTGCCAGATACTCCTTATAAACCTGTTTCGGATGTTCGAATATCTCGCACTTTGCAGTATAACCACCTATCCTTAAAGACTTAGGCGCTGTCTGAGGCCCCAATAAAAGGTTATCGAAAATTGCAAAGTCCTGATTAAGAACTTGTGCTTTCGGATGGGGGCGAAAATGTCCATTGAATTTTCCCCTATCCGCAAACCTGAGAAACTCTTTCAAGGATAATGTGTGCCGAAGTTGCTCTTCCGGAAGTTGACTAAAATCGGCATTCCCTGTCATGACAACAAAGAAGTCGACTGGCGGTGTAAAACCCTTGTTCGTGAATCGGTGTGTAAATTTTTTTAGCTTGCTATCGAGTGTGAATTTCTTGGTTCTCGTAACGCTCACAGGGGAGCGTCCCATATTCTTGTCACCCTTGAACCAAAGGTCCCCATTTGCAGTTATTGGCTCGTAGTTCCAGTCCTTTAACTCAACGATGATGACGTTACAATGCGTAACGATTATAAAATCAAATTCCCCTTCTTTACCCTTGGCATCAACAAAACGAAATCCTGCATAGCCTTTCCAAGGGAACATCCCATTATGCCCGACCTTAGTTTGTAACTGGTCTCGCAAGGAGCCTCCTCTGGCATTTGTCTTGATGTCAGGTAGATTATCCGAAAAAACTCCCTTAATTTTATTGATTGCCTCAAGCTCGTGCTCTTGTAGACCGCCGTCCCAAATTTCAATGTCCAAATGATTCCTGCCTGGATAAGTTTTTTCTTTGGTTGCGTGCTTAACCCGTGTCATTGGGAGGGGCCGCGCATAATGAGCTATAAGTCTACCCTACTCTATCGTCCAATGTCATTATCATCCGTTAGCTCTCTGCCTCTCAAACCCGACATCACCTTTAGAGTAAACGGATCGGAATCAATGACCTAGTTTGCAATTGAAATAGATGAGATTTTTCAATCAGAATGGGTGACATGGTTGAACTAAGTGTAAGCCTCTGATTATGGGTTATTTTGTTTGATATTGAACAAATGGCTTGCCGTTGAACGACAGCTCACTGTTCTTCTTAATTAGCATAAAAATCCTTCAGTGTCTAGGATGGGTCGGACTTAGGCAGTCAATAGCAAATACAGTTGAGACTAATTTTGGCAATTGCCATATTAAGCCCAGAGTTTTTACAAATTATTAATGGTATTGCAAAGTTAAACACGATGATCGAGTTCTGTGAAATTTGATTGTTTAGTTAGAGAGTTTTGCTCATATTTAGACATAATTTCCATAGTTCAATCAAATATTGCACGTCTGGTTTTGCTCTATGTCGGCTTCCAATCTGTTTCCTCGCCGCTAGCTTTAAATGTTCATATAGTGTCCAGCGCTTCTTCTCGTCGTATTCTATGTTCATTAATAGTGGCAACATCACCGAATCGGAATGAGTAATTCTAAATTGAGCGTAACCAAGTAATGAGCCTGCTCCATAAAGAACATCAACCCAGTTTTCATCAAAGACCCCGCCGTCAGCGTATATGATTTCACCTGGTTTAATTGATTGACTCATGCGATTACATAGCCAGTTAGGGGATATGCCTTCTTCTCTGCATTGTTTACGGGTTATGCCGTGGATTTGTTGGGCGTTATAATCCCAGTCAATCCATTCATCAACCAAGTATGGATTAATCAAATAGCTTTCGATATTGCCCTGGTGATCAGACCAAGCAATCTCGATAGGATAGCTGTCCATGCCGAGTGAACTGGCCTCAATATCAAGGAATCTAGGTAACTGCATCATCATGTTACTTTCTAATTTGTCATGAATTTTTACTATCTGATAGCCAACAATTGACGCCGACTCATCATTTCAACATTCAATACAATCGCTTGCAATTGCTCTTGCAATAGATACATATGGAGGAGGTTGTAGGGTAAAGAAGAGGATTTATAAGTTATATAAGTTTAGTGATTAACGACTAGTTCGGTTATATTCACTCTTTTTGTTTAAATACATATCGTTTTTTCGTCATCAAAAAGCCTAGAAATAGGAAAAGTCGGGTACCCGCGTGGGTTGCTGACAATCCGAACCCCCGCAACCTGATAATCAACTGGCTCATGGATGTGTCCGTGGCACCAAAGATCAATTTTATCGGCATTGTTCGTAATGAATGTCTCCAGATTTGATGCGTAAGCATAGTTATTATCGAGTCTTGAATGCATGGATGGGGCATGGTGAGTAACAATGACCGTCTTTCCTTGATGCTGCTTATTCAGCTGCTGCCCCAACCAATCCATCGCATCCAGGTGCAACAAGTAAGCAACAGTCGGGGAAAAAAATTCAGGGCCAAAGCCAAAATCAATGTTGGAGGTCATTAGACTCAGTGCCTTTTTTCTATTCTCTTGATTTCCCCACCAGTTCTTGCATTTGATGTATTCATAGTCACACATATTGCGTGCTGCTTGTGCGATTGCTTCGTGCGAATAATTATTGAAATTAGTCCACAATGTCGTACCGAGAAACCGGACTTCATTAATAGTTACAGAGTCTTTGTCAAGGAAATGAATACCTAATTCATTTGCTTTCAAGCGCATGTCATTAATGATAGCTATGTCTGAATCGTAATATTCGTGATTGCCCGGAACATAAATAATCTCCTTATTTGAAAAGCGATTCCTAGCCCATACCAAGCCATTACTCCACTCTCCTATGTCGCCCGCTAGCACAATCACATCAGCATCTTCAGGGTAATTGAATTTTAAACTTTGATCGTCAAAATTGGGTTCGACACTACCAGGAACGTGTTCGGTATGTATGTCACTTATTAAAAATATCTTCATAGTTCTATTCATTGGGCATGTCCTTTTTTGTTTTGAGCATTGTTGATGTTTTTTACATCCACTCATGCTCTATATTTCAAGAAAAATACACAGGAACACTCTGATATATAGTTGCCTCACTATTTACTTTTTCTCTAGCGAACTAAATGGGCGGCTACGGGGTGAATCAAGTTTTTGCGGATGAGTCTTGATCCCTAAAGAGCGCACTTATAATGTACACAATAAGAAGTGCCAGTGCAATTAATATTATTCAATTAGAATAAAAAATTAATTCGTTATGATTTAAGTTTATTCGAATAGAGTAATATTGGCTATTTTAACTTATCGAGATTGTATGCAGCAGCTTGAAATGGTTACATTCCTCCTCGAAGCATTTATGGCTAGTTGCACATGCTCTGCGAGATAAGAGTCGAATAGTTAGTAGTTGTTAGAAGCTAGAGGCAAGGTTAGATTTTCACAGAGCGCCGCGTTGCGTAGTGCTTTGAGAAGACAATAGATGTTACGTAATCGCATCGAGTCATTGGGAGCAATTGCACTATCCTCTTACTAGGTAGGGATTGAGTGACACTCAGTAAGTAGAAGTGGCGAACAATCTTGACAAGCTTGATCTGAGCCAAGAAGGGGCGCCGGTGTATTATGATCAGCACGTCTTGGTTGAAAGTGATCCATAGTTATGTGCAATCAAGCCCTGTTACAAGCGATTAATTCACATCAAATGACAAATAACTAAAAAAGAACAGCAACCGTACTTAAGTGCAATAAGTCGTTTTTATTCTGTTCGAAATGGCATTATGGTTTCTGCTGCAGCGCCAACACGGCTGTTTCCAGATCATTTATGCGTTTTTTATCGGACATAAACTGTAAGGCTTCCTGCCTCTGTTCAACGCTTAGTTCATCGAACAACTCGATAAGTTTTTCATGCTCAGAGTTAAGCATTTCTGTGCCTTGCCCTGATCCATCACAAAACATGCTTCCGTCGCCGGCTAACAGCCAATTAAGTGAAATATGATTTTCAATGGCGAATAATACACAAATTGAATAAGGCACGGAGTTACGTGTCCTCCAATTGCCTAATGTGGCTCTATTTATACCAAACTTCCGAGATAATGCACTATCAGACTTTACACCTACCGCTTGCTGCAAACGATCTAAGACAGAATTAGCTGAATATTTATTCATTTTGAAGATTATTGGCTTGCAATTTATAGGAGATATGAGTAATATTTTATTCGTATTGAATGCGTATATTAACAAAATGATTCAAAATAGAACAAAATAATTTCTTACCATTCATTCTTTATTGAGCATCTACTAATTAGGAGAAACCGCAATACATGTACACTCATGAAAAAAACATTGCACTAAAGCGGTATCTTAAAATAAAAGCAGCTTCATTAGCTGGGCTATCTACCGATGCTTGCGAGTTAGACCAAGTTTCTAATGTGGTTGAGATTTTCGACACTAATAAAATGAATGACATGCTCGAATTGCATAGCAATAAAAGCAATTTATACCGTAATCACCAGCGCTTTATGAGTTATTTAGGGGATACCGATGGTTTTCTACCTATGGCTACGATACCTCGCTCAATTGTTGAAAAGCTTGACGAGTTACAGCTTAGTTTTCCAAATTTTGTCGATGTCATTAGTCACTACCGTGAACAGATCGCTTTATCGCAGTTGACAGCAGAAGAATTTTTTTCAGCTACCCCGCTGTTAATCAGTGGCCCGCCAGGCGTTGGAAAAACAGCATTTTGCAGGGCTCTGGCCCATATCATGCAAACTCATTTTGAGTGGATTGGTATGTCAGGTGTGACAGCTGGTTTTGTACTGGGTGGGATGTCAAGTAATTGGGCGGATGGAAAACCGGGGAAGATCGTCGAAAGCTTGGCAAGAGGAAAAATATCCAACCCATTGATTCTTATAGATGAAATAGACAAGATAGGGGGTGACAATCGGTATGACCCATTAGGGAGTCTTTATCAATTACTGGAGAAAGATACAGCAGCAAATTTTATTGATGAGGGCTTGGAAATGCCCGTCAATTGTGCCCATATCGTTTGGGTAGCTACTGCGAATGAGTTAATGCGGATTCCGGAGCCTATACTCTCACGTTTTGCAGTGTTAGAAGTACGGCAGCCCGATCGCTCGCAAATGGGAAAAGTTCTTCAGTCAATTTACAGTAAAGTACTAAAGGAGCATTGCTGGGGGAGTAAATTTACAGAACAGTTAAATGAAAACGTGATTGATAAAGTCATATCGAGTGGATTGGCGCCCAGGCTCATCCAAAGAGAGTTGATTAGTGCGTGTGGACGGGCAGCGCTAACAAAGCACAAAGCAAATAGAGACTGCAGTTATTATGAGCTGGCTCCAGATGATTTTCAGCCTCGTTCAGCCGGAGCACAAGAATATAAGATAGGATTTGTGCAGTAGTTTTTCCTTCGTTGCATTAAAAAGGATGGATAGCGTTTGTGACTACACCAAACTGATCCCCACCATCAAAAACGAACAGATCAAGATGCAGCGAGTGTTTGTTGAAAATCGGCTTCGTAATCTATCGGGCTTTGTAAGCCGCTGGCAGAATGTAGCATAACGACCCACCAGCGATGACGCATATAAATTAAATCATCTTCAAGCCCAAGAATTTGCAATATGCTCCTTAGCGGATTTTATGAAATCTGCTTTTTCCTGGGTTGTGAATGGGTCAGCAGATAAAGAAGGGAAAAGTAAGTGAAGCGCATATTCAGCGTTATAACCCATCAGCGAGGGTAATTCATTTGCGCTCTTATAATGCAAGCTTGTGGCTTCTTGTGGCACATCATCTAGTGAATAGAAATCTTCCTCTCCACTGTCTGAAAATAAATATCCGCCCTCATAAGAAATGCTTATGTAATCTGGATCATCTAGATCAGGTCCATGAATTGTATAAAAACCAAAATAATTATCTTCAGCGCGAAAGAAAATGCCAATAAAGGAGTCTTCCGGATTTTTTGATTGTTTAATAAATGCAATTACTTCTTCATACGTCATGAATGATCCTTTAAATTATTAACAAGGTTCAGATATTTTACTGACCGATAGCACCATAATGGCTTTTGTTTATTTACCATGGTTCACTTAGCGCATTAATAATGTCCCGTCTCGAAAGCACAGTAGCACAGCGTTCCCATAGATTAGCTTCAGGATCAATCGTGCTACGGTACTTTACAGAAAAGGCATCCGCTGCTAGTTCGCGTTCGTGGATATATACATCCATTCTTTCTTTTAGTTCTTCTTCGCCGTCAATCCACTCATCATCAATGGTATCGGGCAGGCTACCAAAAATATCATAGGTATCCTTAAGTCGCTCAGACAGGACGTTATAGACTTTTTCATCTTGGGTTTCGCTATAGACCAAATTAAGCATATCAACAAATTTACGAGCCTGACCAAATCGTTTGATACGCCCCAACCGTTGTTCCAATCGGGAAGGATTCCAGGGAAGGTCTATATTGATCAACGTTCCTAACGTTTGCAGGTTAAGACCTTCACAGGCCGCATCGGTAGCTACGACCAACCGAATTTCTCGGGTACGGACAGCGGACTTGATGACTTCTCGATCCACCGTATTGAACTGCTCCCCTTTGAATAAACCGCTTTTTCCGGCTCCCGCATAAACAGCTACAACTTCCCCAGCAAAGGCTTTTGCCAGTTCTTTAGCAATCCATTCAGTTGTATCAAAATACTGGCTAAAAATGATGCAACCATGTTCAAGCCAGGTTTTTCCTTCGGTACGGAATTCAGTAAGAAACCATTTTACCGTATCAAGTTTGGAGTCAACCGCTTCGGGACGGGACAGCTGGGTTACAATTTCACGAAGGCAAGCCGCCTCAGCAGGTGTCATCTCTGAGAGAATGTGTTCCACTTCGTCACTGTTATCATCATCTTCGTTAAAGTCTATATGCTGTAACATTTTTTGAGCTGTTTTCCGGCCTGACGCAAAGCTGGAACAAATGCGTTGAAGCATCAGCGATTTCATAAATCCGCCTGCTTTGGTGCGGGCATTTAGTAATTTGCTAAATTCCTCGGCTTTTTCGTAAGCAACCTCAAAAGGGGTATTAGTTGGAATGCCAAGTCCAACAAATCGAGATTGATAGAGGTAACTTTTTTTTAAGATCGGATGGGTATTAACGCCCACTTTTTCCAGCAAGCCATCATCTTCAAGCTGTTTTCTCTTCCGAAGTACCGTATGCCTGAGGACGGGATTACTCAACCGAAAAAAGTCAGGATCAAGACACTCTGAAAGCCACATGCTCTGCACTAGATAATCAAGGTCGTCGAAACGCTGAGAACAGATAAAATCTTTTGGATTGATACTCAGGTGGTCGCGTATATTTTGAACCGTATGATGTTCATTACCTGGAGGAAGCGGATTATTAAGCCAATCCCAAACTTCTGCTTCGCTGGAAGGTCTTGTATTGCCTGTTACCATTGGAATTGCACGTTCGTGATCCCGCCAGGGAGAAAGTGGATCACCCAAAACAAACTCAGCGCCACTATTGAGAATACCTAAAAGATCCCAAAGCTCACGAACCGCTGTTTGAATAGGCGTTCCAGTACCCAAAATAAGATGCCTTGTGCGTTTCCCCATCAAGTGCATAAAGGCCAGTAGATTGTTGGGCTGAGTAGCACCATCTCCCAAGCCGCCTTTGATACGGGCTTTATGCGCCTCATCAAGGATAACCGTACCATAGCGATTTTTAAGCAGCAGTCCGGCTTCTTTGACAAACTCATCCTTTTCCCGCTGGTGCATAATCAGCCCCGTGGAAATAATAGCAATCCGATAGGGGCATTTTTTGATTGATGCGGCATCGCCTTTCGGTGAAAGGAACTGCCCTTCAACACCGATCCAGACTTTCTTCTGAGACGACCAGACCGCACTGGGAATACCCAGTTTATCTTTCATCTCAATTTGCCACTGAATGGTCAGTGTGGACGGTGCCAGAATCAACACAGGGCCATCGTCCAGTAAAGCACTCACTAACGCACTGGTTGCCATAGAAAGCGTTTTGCCAACCCCAACTTCGTCAGCAAGCAACAGACGGACTTTGCCGTAGATTTCGCGATGCTCCAGAAATAGGGTTACAAACGAACGTTGCCAAGGTTGCAGCTGCTCACCCCCACGATAAATAGGCGCTTCAGCCATTGCAGCCGCTGGAATATCCTGTGGTTTAAGGACTTCTACTGTTACTTCTCGCCGACTGGCAACACGCTGTATTTCAGCCAAAATGGCATCAGGGAGCGGCACGCCCTCTTTCCAGAGCGCCCAAAATTCTTCTTCTACCCAGTCAGCACTTGATTCATCGTCATCCTGCCAAACTAATTCATAGTTCTGGGCAAAAGCACTTTTGGAGTCATTAACAGAACCGACAAAGGCTTTACGGCTGCCATCGGCATAGTGGACTGAACCGGCTTTTCCATGCAGAAACAGCCGTTCTTTGGGTACGACCCGTATCTCTACATTGCCGGAATTAAGGAGTTGGTTGAGAAGCTGATACCGATCTTTTTTGAGTAAGGCTTCAGCTTCAACATCGACTTGATTCCAACGTTCCTTGAGTGCGGTATTTCGACCACTTGCCACCTGAAAATCCACCAAATCTAGCTCGGAATTACAGACAATTTTTACTTCAGGTATTTTGGCAATCTCTTCCCCGACCAGTTCAAAAATTGAACTGCGAAAGTAGCCGGCAATGCGGAAATACTTCACCGCACCCTGAAGAGACTTTGCCAAAAACTCTGTGTCAAGCCGCTCAGTACGAGAAGAAAATCGCCTCAGAGCCATGACTTAGAGCTTCTGATTTCGAATTGCTTCCGCCATCACTCGTGCAGCACTCGCTTCCTTGTCGGGATGGAATATTTTAGTAGGTTTGAGGCTTTCCCGTTTTTCAGCAAGGTAATCGGCTATTTTGGCGAGCAAGGTTTTATTTTGATTGTAGTTCGGACAATTTTCCATCAGATGCAATAGCACATCATCCACTTCAACCTCTCTAGTTAGCTCGTACATGGCATAGAACAAGGCTCGCAGGGGGGTTGATGCAATCTCAGCATCTCCTGACATCATGGAAGATTTAAACTCGGTGGAAAGCTTAAGCCGCGCTAAGTTCGCTTTAGAAGCATCACTCATTAGTTGATCAAAGTGGCGTACCTGGAATGCCTTGGCGAAGTTCATATAGTTATCAAGGGATTTAATGCCCTGATGTTCCATCTCTGCCATTTTAAGGTAAAACCGTTCCACAGCAGTGAGCTTCTGCCATTCATTTTTTTCAAAGCCCACGGGAACCAGAAATTGTATCGCTGTCAGGACGGCAAAATCGATCAGTTCGTCAACAAAGGTCTTTTTACCTTTCTGGCAAGGTGCTTCTGCTTCAATGACCATATTTTTGCCATCAATGACCGAATAGGCGGTCAGTACTTTAAGAGCTGCCGCATACCCTGCCATCTGCAAATCAACATCGGTATAAAGTCCTTCTGAACCTTGTTCTCTTATTGATTTATCAAGACCCACTAAGGATTCTACCTGCTCCTTAACTGCCTCTTCAATCTCCCAGCCGAGGTCATCACGGAAGGTTTCCAGTTGCTGATGACGTTTGCGTAGTACCAACATAATGGTTCCTGTCACATTGGCTCCCTGACGAAGTGCAGAGTCTGTTTCTGTGACTACATACCAAGCAGCAGTTACTTGTAAACCGCTTGCCCAGATGATGTTAGCCATACTCCCCCAAATAGATCCGCTTTTATGGGTAAACATCAACACCTGAATACCATTATCAGGCATTTTCTCTGCCATTTTTCGGTAAGCAGCGATCATACCCTGACGGAAGCCTTCACCATCTCCCTTAATGGCAAGCGACCGACGACTGTCCCAATTCCAATGGGCAAATTCAATGGGCGGATTTTTGTGGAGCCAAGCTATAAAAAACTCGGTAATTTCCTCATATTTTACGGCATCCCCATAGGGTGGGTCGGTAATATAGATGTCGTTTTCAACTTCGAGATTTTGCGCTGGATGAGCAACTACACTCCATTTCGTTGAATTAAGAAATTCAATGTTTTTAATATCATCTGATATTTTTTTGATTGCTAAGAGACTACTTCTACAACCATAATTATAAAGGGTATTAAGCGACTGATTATAAAAAACTTGACTAATACTTCCTGGCCCTTGACCTTTAGCACTATGCCAAATACACAGGCGACTATTGTAATTTAACAATTGAGCTAAACCAACTTTCAGCTCAGCATTTGAAAACATGTTAATTAAGCCATTTATTAACAATTGCCTTGGGTTAAAAAGATGATGCCAATGTGTCCATCCTCGTTCGCGAATTGGTTGATCAGTGTTATAACCTCTTTCAATCACCATGTCAGGAATAAATCCCTTTTCCTGCCACTCCGCAAGATGAGAACCAACAAAATCGATAACCTTCTGTTCCCGTTTCAAATCATCAGCTGTAACGGAACGAATTTCCGTGTTAATTTTTATACTATTTTCTATTTTCTTAACCCACTGTACACAGTACAGTCGTTCTTGAAAGATGTCGCCAGAACGAGGAGTAAAATCGGCTTTCTCCCATAGCCGCAAGCGGTTTTTATTCTCCTTACCGTCCTTGTAATCCCCTCGAAGGGCATTGATACTAAATCGATAAATATTACCCGCATGAGGTGAGTGGATTACATCACCACCCTGCATCGTACCACCTTTTGCATTTGCAACTTCTTCATCAGTATTAACATAAACCACTTCAATATCGTATCGTTTTTCAGCGGCAATCGGAATCAAACGCGCAATAACTTTATAATCTTTGCTTATAATAAAAGAAGGTAATAATGGAACTTTCCAACCACTTTCAGGACAAACGACCTCAACACAATAAAGGTAAGCTCTTGGTCTCCAACCTCCACTATCGTTCTCTACAGCCAAGGCATCAACTTCTGCCAGTACCTGCTCGATAAGTTTTTTCTGTGCATTAAGTATCCCAGTCCGTTTCTCCTTGCTAACCCCAACAATATTAAATCCACCCCATGTGAGCATACAGGCAATGGGATTGAGGTCTGAAGCATAAACATCACAGCCTAAACGTGCCGCTTCAAAGGGGATCTGTCCACTGCCACTAAAAACATCGGCAACACGTGGACGATGACCAAAACGGGCAATGCCGATTTGCTCAACCAGTTCAGGGAACGATGCTGCCGAAGTACCAAGGTGAGTATTTACCCTAGCCCAGATATGAGAAAAAAGAGACTTAGGAAGTTCTTCAGGACGCTTTGCTTGTCGAACTTGTTCATTGTAAGGTAATATTAGATATTGACCGACGCTGTCTCGCTTTGAAGCTGGCAAAGTCGCTTCAATACGCTTTTGCATCGACTGATTGTCCATGCCCATCAATAACTCAAAAACTTCAAGGTCTTTAAGTGGATCATCCGTTGCGGGAAGCAATACACCAAGAATACAGGCTTTGTTAAGAATAAGTGGCTTTCTTCCTTTCCAGTAACTGCCTAAAGACGTCAAAGCCTTCCCCGTATTAGCCATTTGCTCCTTGAAACTCTCCGCCGAAATTTTCTGCACGGGGAATAAACGTTCAATCAGTGCCGGTTTATCTTTCCATTCAAAAGGCTGTAATGCCATTATATTTCTCCAATTTCAAAAATATCAAAGTGAGATGGCAATGCCTCTTCATTAACATCTAAGGTTTTTTTACCCTTAGGTTTTATTTTCTGCTCAAGTTTTATGCTGATGCCATCTGAGAGCGCACAATAAAGAGCCTTACGCCAACCACGGTCGGTTTGGTCTGCAAGTCTGGCTTCTGCGGCTGTCTTTGAATAAAACCACCAACGTTCTTCGGGTCTCAGCGCAAGCCATTTTTGACAAATGATTAAACACTCTACAGGAGTTGCGTGTTCTGCCGCCCAGGCCAGAACGCAGAGCTCGCGACCTAAAAAACGATCAAGCTTAACTGTCCCCGTATTCCATGAGCCGGTACTCAGCTTTTTTGCCTTCAGGCGGGCATTAAAATCACGGCGAGCATCATCACGAATTTTGGTCCAGAGTTCCCGTGCAAGAATAACGCGGCATTCTGTGGTCTCGCGACGGCTCTCATCGCCATCAAAACCATAGTCCTCAAAGATACGCACGGCATCTTTCGGTATGGCTGGAATCTCCACATAAAAGCAATGCGCTCCAAATCCAGGCGGTGCGCCAAAATCAACAGTTAGACTCATTCCTGAATGACCTCGCCATTTGCCAGCTCTATGCCCAGCGACTTGGCGAATTGCTCTAAATCATGCCCAGTGGGTGTGTAAGCTTTTTTAAACTGCATCACCACCGGCGCTTCTGGTGAAACCAAGGTTTGAAGATGTGACAGTTCATTTTCAATAAAGTCGGCATCAATTTTCATCTCACCCAGGGTTAGGTGGATTACTTTGGGTGCTGAACCAATAATAAGTGTCACCTGTTCAAACGTAATGTTTTTCTCCTTGGCAAGTTTCAAGCCTTCATAGGTCTTTGCAGAGTTATCAAGCCGCTTGGGTGAAGGACTGTAGAGCTGTGCCGGTTTTTCTTTGATGATCAGAATCTCTTTTGATCCCGATTCCGCAAAAGAGAAGTTACGTTTCGCTTCTAAGCCATCACATTCTGCAAACACATAGACCGTGGCTGCAAGGTCACCAATTTCAATTGCCTCCGTGTAATCAATACCGTTTCTTGCTTCCGAACCATCAAGGGTATAGCGGATAGTTCCCTTGGGGGCGACAAAAAGTTCCACTTTACGGGAAAAATCGTCGAAACGATTGCGGATGGTTAACTCATTTGTCCAGGTCGTTGGATGTCCAGTCTGGTTTTTTTCTGTAGGATCAACGGCAATAAACTGAACCCGCAAAGCGTTGGTCACTAAAACATTGTCAGTCAGTACAGTGGACTTGGTAGTGACTTCACCGTCTTCCTGATAGTGGATTTTGGGGCTGCTTCCGGCATTGACCACGTCAATTTTTAGGCGCACTTTCCCATTATCATCAGGAGAACTATCTGGAAAAACTAAAACTTCGGTCTGCTTGGCTTTGGGTTTCTTGGTGATATAGCCATTGCCCAAATCTTCCCAGATACCACGTTGAAAGGCTTCCTGTGCCAGTTGATCAAAACCTTTAGAAGGGAGCCAGGGCATCTGGGTTTTCTGCTTCATTTTATCCAGCAGGTCTGTTTTTCTGGCTTCGTCTTGTGCGCCAAACAGCAGTTGTTCAGTCCTGGCCCTGAGTGCATCAAAGTTTTCTGGGATTTGGGTGTAAAGCTTAATCGGGTCTGAGGTCAGGGTTTTGATAACCTGACGTTCACCGTTATAGGGTTCGTTGGAAGGATAGGTGCTATCGAGTGCTTTAGGGCGGAGCACATCTTCGCCCTGAGTATTTCCAGGGAACATAAGCTTATCGAATACTGAAAGGACGGTCGTTTGAAAGTCCTGTTCATATTGCGCTTTCTTTTCATCGAGTTCTTTTCGTTGGGGATGCGTTGCATTGATCTCGCTATCCGTCTTTGCGACCGCATAAACATGTCTTGCCGCCTTATCAACGCTCGCCATCGATGTTTTCTCGCCGGACAGAACGAGGATGTTGTTTTTATTAATTAAACCATCAAAGAATCGTTTCACCACTTCAGGTGGTGTTTTTCCATCAGGACTGACAATCAGTAATGCCCGCGTGGTCTTTAGAACAGCTTCAGCCTCATCCATTTCTGGCAGCGGAATAACACGGTCATAAGCTTCTTTTGTAGTTGGCTTATACATCTCATCCAAGCGATGACGTATCAGTTCATCGACCTTGTTCTGCGGTGCCTTATCGGCATAGCCTTGAAGCTTTTTTGTCAGGTTTTCCTGGCGGTCGAAATAGCTTCTTCCTTCCTGGGTCTGGTGAAGATACCAAGCTGCCTTGTGTAATTCCGTAAAGGCGGCACGAAAATCACTGGCCTGACGGATCGGGTCAATCAGGCATTCGAGCATTTCGCTTTCTGACAGGCCTTTTACAGAATTTACGGCAGTGGACAAACTGGCGGTTAATAACAACGTCCCTACTTGTTTTGCATAGTTGTTGCCGTTATCTATATCTATAATCTGTGCGTGAGCGCTGTCAGAGGAATCCCAAAGGTCTCTGGCGATCACATCACGCATTTCAGAAATATCCGCTAGTTTTTCCCGAACATCGGCTATCGAAAGATCGAAATGCTGGGCACCCATCAGATAGACATCTTCGTCACTTTCCCAGACTGATTTTAGTAAACGGGAAACAAGCTCCATCAAACCACGGGTTTGCTTGAATTTTTCATTATCCTTAAAGAGCGCAACGATACTTCTAAAGCTGGGATGGAATGGATAAGTTGATTCGATTTCAGTGGCCAGGGATTCTGCACTGCGCTCAACGGTTTTGGCTCTTGCGGCTTCGGCGAGACGGCTTGCATAGACCGCCGCAATATCTGAGATTTCACCAGGATCAGGAAGTGATAGAAACAGGCGTTTTCTCAGGATTTCATAGATTTCATTTGATTCAAGATTTACCGGCGTAATACTGACTTCAGCACGACCAATTTCCTGAGTTGCATCATCAAGCGCCCGCTGTATTAGCTTTCCACCGGTGTCGTAGGCCGCTTCCAAGTCAGAAACAACAATACAGACATTCTTTTTCTTTTGGGCGGCAGTGAGCATGTTTGAGAATGCCCTAGTAATAACATCTGCAACGGTTCCATTACCTAAAACTTGGGTGCTGTAATAATGAAAATAAGGGGGCATCTCATCGAGTAAAATGAGAATAGGTTCATCACCCTCAAAAAGTTGAACCCACGCCTGTTCATCAGGTGCTTTTGCCCCAGCTTCCCAATAATCACGGAACAGAGATTCTTTGCCTAGTTGACGGGCTATTTCTCCCCATAAGTAGGTAGGAGGATTATTCCTGCCATTAAAGGCAGCAATCTTTGCCATTCCAAAGTCGGATTGATATGGCATAGCGCCAATCAATGCAGAACGGAGAGCAGGGTCTTTAGCAAGAAGTCCAAAACCCACCATTAAGTGAGTTTTACCACCACCCATTGCCTGTTTCAGATGGAAAACGGTGTCATTAGATTTCCCTGCTAAGCGGGACATACCTTTTGTCAAAAGTGCCTTCATTCCATCAGTGATGAAGGTTTTATTGAAGTACTCCTGACCGTTAGTTTCATTAATGATTTGGTCGAGTTGTTCTATTTGATCCCCGACATTGATATCGAGAGCTTTGGGTTGTAGCTTGCATGCACTACGGATGGTTTTCATTTATTATTCCTTGTACTGCCATCAAAATCGGTAGGTGTAAAACTCATCCATAAGTCCTCTGTATTTTCCAGATTAAATCAGATGAAATATTTTTCATTTCTGGGCTTCTAATTCATCTTTCGATGTAATTATTTCCTTGGATTAAATTTGTAAGATAGCGGATTAGAACCGTTATTATTTAAGCTAAAAGGCACTATTGATTGTAAACTTATTAAGAGTGTTGAAAGGATAGTTTTACTTCAATCAGGAGCAAGCACTTCACAGCTATCAATGCTCTTAGCACTCTTGATCATTTTCTTGTCAAATGTAAAAAAGGTTTTGCACTGCTGGCTATTGGCCAAATGGAACGCGTCTGCAAAATCAAGCCCTTGAGTGTGCCAAGTGATAGCTTGCGCAACAACTGACGGATGGTTGATGTGGACATTCGGTAGTCCAAATAACTTAGTAAAAGCGCCGGCAATTTGATTAACCGTAAAATCATAGGCAAATCTCAGCACCCATTCTGTTTCAAGAATAACGGTATCGGCGATAAAAACGTCATGCTCATTAAACAGTTTGAGGGCTTTTTTGTACTGGGCGACATCATCATTCACCAGTAATCGAACTATGACGTTAGTATCAATCGCAATCATCAAATTGCGCCTTGAGCCCTTTGGCGATCGCCTCATTCATTTCATCAATTGTCTTAGCTGCGCCCGTATACGGTAGACAGCCAGCTACATCACTAAGCGTTGATTGAGGAAACGGTGCTTTAGGCTTTAGCAGAATGCCTTCGCCCGTATCTATTACGACAAGTTCTTGCCCTGTTTCCCAGTGATGAGAGGACCGAATATGTTTGGGGATGATGACTTGGCCTTTACTCGACAGTTTTGTTGACTCCAAGATCGCCACCTATAGGTAAGATAAAAGTAAGAATTTAGATGATCATTGGGTCCTTGTCAAATATTGTGACACTGACATGACTTTAACAACCTTCGAAACAGTAGGTTGAACAACTTCAGTTATTTTAGAAGTCTTTTTTCCATTTTCCACAGAAAACATTGTATTAATCAGATTATGTATTTCTGTATCCCATTCATACAGGGCAGAGTCAGCAGCGTAAAAAAAATATGCACAGGCACAAATCTCTAAACTCCACCCGTATGGCATCAGCCCATTCTTCGTACTCTGCCTTGGCTTTAATGTCTTCACCAAAACCAAATAAATGCAGGTTATCGCCAACTATTGGTGTTTCTATCTATCCACCAGTACCGTACCAACATTATCACAGCGATTATAAATCCCGGAAGAATGATATAGCCGGCAGGGAGGTTGAAGATCATGCTAAACACCTTGATAATGTGGCCATCCGTTTGCGCTCCCCATGAGATATGACCTTGTGCAAAAAGATAACCGCAAACCACACTTCCAGTTATCAGTAGGGTTAGACAGCTAACAGTCACCAAGGTATTAATAAGCAATCGCCGCTTCATCTGCACATCATTAATGTTTTTTGTTTCCTCAGCAACTCGCTTGGTTATCGTATTTAACATGTAGTCAAGTGCTTTCATTGCATTGGCTGAAAAGGCTTTTTGCTCGACTATTCGCTGTTGATTAATGCGTTCTACGGCATTATCAGCGGCTGCCTCAACGCGTGCCGGCAGTGTATCAGTAAAAAATCTGACATGACCCAATAAAGCAACTAGCAGCCAAGCTGGATCGTTAGGCTTTATTCGATAAGTTTGCGCAAATTTTAAAACTTCGACTTGTTGTGTTTTGGTGAGTTTGCTGAGTACGGCCCCCTGATGGTTCTGAGCCTCTCTATGATCAACTGGCTGGCTTGTCACGCTATCTCCTCCATAGTTTCATCAGTGCCGAGGTCTAAGCTAGCATCCTCATCATTAAATAAAATCGCCATGCTGTTACGGGCTGCACGCAGCCAGTTGTCGAGCTCCAGGCGCAATACAATCGGCAAACCGGTTGTCAACATTGAGTCCAAGGGCTGTGGCTGGGTTTCCAACAGATCTACGATCTGATGATGTAGTTCTGGAAAATAAGCTTCTGTAAAGCCCGCTTTTTGCCAGCGATAGCGTTGCTCGGAGTTTCTCCATCGATCGAAAGTTTCTTCATCACCAAAAAAACCGTTTTTTAAAGCCACTGCTTTATTTGCAAATGCAGCCACCCCTGAAGTCATGCTCTTATCAATCAGGGTAATGGAATCATTTTGGCGAGACAGGCAAAAAATCACATTTAGATCTATTTCCAGAGAGTCGAGTGTCTGCTCAAGTAGCTCGTGTATTTCCTCAATCCCGTTCAGACCTGCCGGCATCGGCATCACAATATGCTTTGATTCAATCGATTCTATGGTACTCAGCAGGTTGATCCAGCCATCGCGATCCGACAAATCGGCCAACATGACTGGTGAATGATGCTGAAATCTGCGAGCGATATCAGGATTAGCTCGATCCGACTCGATTAATGTAATTGCAACGCCTTGTGATAGCAGGGTACTGGCGAAAAAGCTACCGACAAGTGACTTACCGACACCGCCCTTTGCTCCATCGATGATGGTTAGTGTTCTTTTATTTCTCGTTGTGGGTGTGAAACTGATTGGAGTGGTTTTCATCATTATTATCCGGTTAGAAGTGTTTTATTCAGATGTTAAATTTATCGGGTGTTGCTCTTCCAAGGGCAACGATTCCAGAAGCTAATGTCTCTGTTGAGGATTGGTTTGACGTTTGGATAGGAATTGCGCTGTTTAACATAGATGTCTTTGATATGGACGTCTTGAATTGCTCTTTCCTTTTGTTCAAGGAAGGTAGTATGGGGGACTGCTTTATTAGCGTTTCAGCTGGGTGTGAGTTTGCTCTATGCATAAGAGTCTTCACGGAATTTATAAGTGTGGGACGCTGCATGCTAAGAGCCTCAGCAATTGCATCCCAAGTGTGACCGAGTGCGCGTGCCTGCAAAATAGCGTCCAAGTGCACAGCAACACTTTGAATGCGCCGTGGCTGGGTTGGTCCGTTTTGTAATAGCGCATTGAGCGAAGTTGAATCAAGTGCTTGCTGATGAGTCACGGAACCCCCAAAAAAATATTTCTTATTATTGTTTAATTATACCATGATTATGCTATGATTTTATTCAAAAATAATAATTTTTACAAAAAATTATTCATACCGAAACAGTTTGAGGCTGTTTCAGACTGTTCAACATTATTTAAAACAGTTTCAAACAGTTTCAAACTGTCTCAATCACCATCATTTGAAGCCCATTTAGGCATTACAGCAACGTTTTGAATGGGTAATTTGCTGGTGTTATTTATTAAGAAAAACGCAGTAACATGGGGGGAAGGTCTTAATGAGGACAAATAAAACAGAATTAGAATATACGGCCAGAGCTGTTCAGCTTATTAATCGAGCAGTGCAGGTGAGTGGCAATAACCGACTATCGATGAATGAAGCCGTCATTTGGCTGGTTAATACGCAGCCCTTTCTTTCTCGGGCGACCTGGAGGCAATATCGTTCAGCAATGATTTTCTATTTTGAAGACTGTGTACTGGGAAATACTTCTACATCAACAGATCTTCAAAGCGCCTTAGAATTGTTAATGAATACTGATTCTAGTAAGTGCAATCGATACGCTCTTCATACATCCGCTAAAAAGAAAAAGAAGATTTCGGAGTTGGAGATTGAAAAACTGGTTAGCTATTATTTAGATAATCACACTATTCGGCACGGCAAAGCGACACTCGCTTGGTTACTATCAGGGATGTGGACGGGTCTGCGTCCAACGGAATGGGAATCTGCGCAGCTCGTCATAAATAGCGACGGTAGTAGTGAGCTACTGGTTAGAGAGCTACATGTTATGAATGCTAAAACCACGAATGGCCGTAGTCATGGTGAAACGAGGACACTGTGCTTATCCAACATGTCACTAATTGAGCTAGAAACAATTCGCCTACACTTAGCGAATGTGGCATCTGCTGTGGGCAAAAACGAAATGAACAGTCTTGGAGGCAAAGGATTTAAGAAATTTTATCGTAATTGCCGTGATTGCCTGTATCAAGCGAATCGCAAGCTGTGGCCACGGCAGGCAAAATTTATTAGTCTTTACTCGGCCAGACACCAATTTTCCGCTGATGCCAAGAAAAATGGCTTAAGCAGGGCGGCCATAGCGGCTCTGATGGGCCATGCAAGTGAAGAAACGGCTGGGGTACATTACGGTCGACGTGTGTCAGGTCGAGGCGGATTAAAGGTTTCAGCGCATAAAGCGGATATTGCCCGGGTACAACAGCTTAACGCGAATAGGTCGTATAAGAAGCATTGTGTTGATCAAGGGCATCCCTCCTACTGAATGTAAAACTGTCAGGTAGAGATAGCGCATTACTGCGCCGTCTTCTCCCTAAGAGTCGTGCATGCAAGTTTCCCTGCATACGGCTCAAGCTCTACAAAGGCGCATTTCGACACCTGGCTCCTCCTGGTAAGTAATATTGTAAGGTTTTCACTTTATTATGCATGCAATGCAAACAATTGAGCCCCGCCAATTTATTGTCCCATCTAAATAAACTTGGAGATAGAAGCCGTATTATGCGACTATCTTTCGAGGTAAAATGTTTGCTAATTGCAAATGTCACAAAGCGGTTGGTCGTTGAATTTACTATTCAAGAGATGTTTTCGTACAACAGTTATTAAATTTATATTCATCAATGATGTAGGGCTAGGGATTAAATTCTTATGGATAAACCCGTTTTAACGAAAGATATAGCTTATAAAGCACTTCAAAGTTTTTTCGACGATAAGCCATTCATTCTTTTTGCTACCGGAACTTCATGTGCCGTTGACCTGGATTTTGGCATGGGTGCATTGGAAGCTGAGCTCAAAGATAAAATTCCAAATTGCAGCGATCTTACTCCGCAACAACAAGAGGAATGGCAAAGAGTTGTTGAAGTCCTTCAAGCTAATCATGATTTTGAAGCGGCAATGAACGCTGTGCAAGATGAGCTTTTGCTAAAAGCAATTATTGATAAGACGGCAAACCATGTCGCTAGAATCGACCATAAGAATTCCTTAGACATTTTAAATGGCACAAAAATATGGTCAGCGATAGGCATAATTCAACGCTTAGTTGAACGACTTCCCGAAACAGACCGGACTCTGCATGTAGCAACCCCGAACTACGACCTGTTAGCTGAATATGCTTTTTCTCGGGCGGAGATACCCTACTCCACTGGGTTTTGGGGAGGATTCATTCGAAAACTCGATTGGATACAAGCCGAACGTCAGATGACTTATGCAGAAAAAATTTCCACAGGCAGAAAAACGCAAAGCGTTACCCGAATTAGAAAACATATCCGTTTGTATAAAGTCCATGGATCGCTTAATACCTTCCTTATTAATAATGAATGCGTAGAGTCTGATGCCTGGGTATGGGATCGCTCAAAATACGAGAGAGTGATGATTACACCGGGTATGTCGAAGTACCAGCGTCTTCATGACAATCGAGATACGCTTTTGAGTGAATACGATAAAGCAGTTAGAAACCATAATGCATTTTTGTTTCTCGGCTTTGGTTTTAATGACTCGCATTTAGTGTACAACGCAATTGGTGACAAACTTAGAAATCAAGCAGCGCCCGCACTTATCATTACCAGAGACTTGAATGATAGAATTCAAGATTTATTGAATAATAGCGACAGCGCTTGGCTAGTCTGTAAGCATCAGGATGATGATACAACCAAAATTTTTAATCGAAAATATTCAAATTGGCTTTATCTACAAGATAAAGCGCTTTGGCGCTTTGACATGTTCGCAACAGAAATAATGGGAAATTAATATGGCTCTTTTTGAATTCAAAGATGATTCACTGCTGATTGGAACCGTCAGGGAAGTGGATACTCGTAAAGTATCGATTCATGTAAAAACCGATGGAAACTTGCGCAAAGCCAAAGTTGGGCAATTGGTGGCCTTACAAGTCGCTTCCGGCGTTGAGACTTGGCTTATAGGATTTATTGATAAAGTGATTAAATTCGTAGCCATTTCGACTAACCAAAGTGAATCGGCAGAAACAGATATTGAGGAAACTGAGCTTGAAGGAGATAGGGAAGATGTCATAAATTCCGTTAAGCTGACTTTAGTCGGCACGGCTCGTTGGGACGCCATTAAGCAGCAACCCGTATTTTCGCGATCTCTGGTTCAAGTGCCTGATATAGAATCAAGATGTTACGTTCTTTGCGAACAGCAGCTTGAATCCTTTATGAATATTCTAGTTACATCCGGCGATAAAGAGCATTCGCTTGCGCTGGGAAAATACACATTGGATGACACAGCAACGGCATATCTTGATGGAAATAGATTCTTCCAGCGCCATGCTGCGCTGTTAGGGAGTACAGGGGCAGGTAAATCATGGACGGTAGCTGCCATTCTTGAACAAGCTGCAAAGCTGCCTACATCGAACCTCATAGTTTTTGATTTGCACGGAGAATACCGCAATCTCAGTTATGCGCGGCATTTAAGAATACCGGGACCGGAAGAGCTTGGTAAATCTTCCGATGAGCTGCTTTATCTGCCCTATTGGCTTCTGAATGCAGAGGAAATGCAGGCAATGTTTATCGATCGATCAGAATTCAGTGCTCACAATCAAGTGATGGCTTTCCAGGATGCTGTTATCGACGAGAAGAAGACCACTCTTTCCAAATTGAATAAACAACAAGTATTAGCATCTTTTACCCTTGATAGTCCTATCCCTTTTTCAATTGAAAAGGTTATTAGTACGTTAACTGATCTTAATGAAGACATGGAACAAGGCTCACGAGGACTCAAACAAGGAAAGTTCTTCGGCCAGTTCAGTCGATTGCTGACACGCATTAGAAGTAAACTGACCGATAAACGCTATGGGTTTCTTTTTGGTGCGCCGGATAGTGAGCATCAATATGATTCTATGGCAAAGATGGTAAATAACTTAATGGACTATAAAGCAAAGAAATCACAAATCAAAGTAATTGATTTTTCAGAAGTACCTTCTGACATATTGCCGGTAATCGTCGGTTTGGTTGCAAGAGTTATTTATCAGGTTCAATTTTGGACAGACCATGAGAAACGTAGGCCTTTGGCGTTAGTTTGCGATGAGGCTCATCTTTATATTCCCAAAAAAGAGGGTCAGAATCCGATCGAGTTGCGAGCCATTGAAGCCTTTGAAAAAATCGCTAAAGAAGGTAGAAAATATGGTGTGGCTTTATTTATTGTAAGTCAGCGGCCTTCCGATGTGAGTACGACAGTATTAAGCCAATGCAATAATGTGATAGCCCTGCGGCTTACTAATGGTAACGATCAAGCAACAGTGAAGAAGCTGATGCCGGAAAGCCTAGAAAGCCTGTTGGATGTTTTGCCGGTTATGGATATTGGTGAGGCGCTTGTGGTCGGTGATGCCGTGCTTTTGCCAAGTCGGGTAAAGATTAACGTGCCTACCGAAAAACCCTTGAGTGCAACCATAGATTTTTGGAGTGAATGGCAACAACAAGCTGATGAGCCGGATTTTATCCGTGCCGTAGAAAATATGCGTAAGCAAGGGCGTGGAGCCGATGAAACGCAATAAATATGGGATGAATTTGGATGAGGGTATAGCTCTCTCCAGCACAGAAGAATTCGAGCTCCTTTACGTTGAAAGTGATTGCCGTTGTGAGCGCCGTTTAGTTGATTGGATACAGGATGAAAAGCAAGCGGTATTGTTTGGCGGTCAAATAGGATGCGGCAAGACTACCGCAATTGAACAAGCTTTCCGTTTATCGGGAAAAAGCCCCGACATTATCTTTCATTTTGATCGAAACGATCTGAATCTGTCGCCACTTGATGCGTGGATTATTATTTTTTCCGAAATCGTGCGTTTTTCGGCAGGTGAATATTTTTCCGTTTTGGTTTCGAACCTTCCTGATCTTAAAGAAATATTTGGAACAACGGCGGAAGAATTGAACGAATCGGTTCCGCAGGTTTTATTAGAGAAATTTTCACCAGCAGCATTGGAAAAGCATCGGAAATTCAAAGTAATGTTGGAGCCGCTGCTTGATCATTTGCCAAGCCTGTTTCGATCGGTTGTGGTTGCTATTGGAGAAAAACTAGGGCGTCCACTGATGTTTCTTGCGGCAGGAGTTGACAAATTTCAACCTTGTTCTCCAGAGTATTTCGGTTTATCCGCTCCTCTTACAGCACTTGCATTCTTTAAGACTCTTTTCGAAGTCAATGCAGTACATCTGTTTACTGATGACCCGTGGACAAAACATCTGGAAAAAGTTGTTTTGACTTCATCAAGTCAGCAGTGGATTGAAGAAATGCTCAGTAAACGATTAGGTGTTTATGCACAATCTTATCAACTTGAAATTCCAATCCTGGCGGCATTTTCTGGCGGTATCCCGCGACAGGCACTGAGATTACTGGATCATTTTATATCCCAACAAAAGCGCAACATTAATCGTAAGGAAGTTTTAATTAATTCGGTTGAAAGTGTTAATAGGGACTTTTTTTCTTACAGTAAAAGACCGAAATACGATCTTTTAAAATATGTTTCGAAACACAAAATGCTTGAGACATCTTATATCTCATTACCTGGTGATGCTGAAACAGCATTAAATGCGGTATTTGGAAATTGGCTAATTCTTAAGCAACAGAAAAACGAGAGTCAATGGGAGGCGTTTATTAATCCTGTCATCAAAAACTCTTTTGATGACACAATATCCGACGATCCTGAAATAGCGCTGCTAAAAAAGTATGCCCTTCAGCAAGGGATGGGGGTATCAGGATTGGATATAAATACAGAAGTTGCCGGATGGCAACAATCGCTGTTGAATGCGATAGAAGAACCCATCGAGCTTAATGTCACAGAAATTCTCGATGCAATCGCTAGTGCGCTTTTATCAGGACAAAGAGAAGACCGCATTATTGTTGCTTATGAAAACAAAGCAAACTTTGACGCGGTACACGCCTACTTAGAAGCCAAGTCAAATACCTATGAATATCAAGTATGGCGGCATTGTATTGTGGAAGGCGGTGAGGGTTACTCACCGTTGTTAAAAATGCTGGAAATTCTGGCCGACAAATCCGTCGACATTTATTCAGTTGATTTGGTCGGCGATTTTACGATTGAACAACTAGCAGAGCTTAATATTCGTAGGGACACTTTTTTGGATAAACAACTTATTTGGTGGATTCCGAGAAATAATTTAGCCAAATACTTAATTCATTGGACGCAATTAAGGCAGCTATTTAAGGTGTTTATTTTAGAAGATGATATTTCAAAATCTTTGAAGGTCGAAGAAATTGAGGCTGATTTAAAATTTATGGAAGACCTTGTAGAGTCTGAAAAAACAGCCGCATTTAGTTATGTGAGCAATTTGAAAAAAGTTTTGACCTATTTAAAGGAGGCAAAACATGGATAATAAAATTATCCGTGCCTATCTCCTCCAGGAAGTGATAAGACTTGGATTTTCTCCATCAAGTACAAAGGATAAAAAAAAATGGTTACTCCAATATGGGAACAGTTTAAAACTATTTTGGGATACTGAAAATTACCCGCCTGCTCCTAGTATGAATGGTAATGTTTTGTCGGCAACCATCAATTCTTCCGAAGCCGTTAAAACCTTATATGAATATGCGATTGAGAGCGCAGATAAATTCGCGGTCAGATTGATACATTCTCCCAATACAAATCTAATGTGGACACATGATATGGATGGCGGCTATTTCTGTTTTCCTAACCAGTTATTTTTGAGTATGCAAGAATTAAGAACAGCTGCGATTGAAAAAATGACGGAAGATGATCTCAAAAGTATTGTTGATACTTTACTTATACATCCTACACCACATCAACACATTGAATCACCGATAGATAATCATGATATCCGGATCGGGGGGGGCATTACCAATCCATTCTTATATTTATTTCATCTACGCATTCAATTATGTCCAATACCAGATAGAAGAGATGCAGAACGGGGTCGGCTTATTGATCTTTTTGATTACGCGATCAGAAATAATACAACCTTGACCATACCTGATTTAATGGCTGCACCTGAAAACTGACAATTGTACTGTTTTTCTATATACATCAGTTCGGCCGCGGCTGTTTCTCGGCACTTGTTGTCCTTAAGTAATAAAGTTTCATATCAAAAGCGATTAATAAGAAATTCTCATGAATTTAATGTAAAAAATCTAAATTTAATATGACATTGACAGGCTTATTATTGTTAAAGGTTGTCTGATGCCTGTCCTCCTGAGCAAAACTGCAAGACGCTACAGAACTGGATGGCCAGGCGTCGGACAAGCCTCGTTCGCCCCTTTTTGCTGCCTATCAACCAAATCTTCTAAATAGCGATATTAGAGTCAAACTAGACAGTCATTGAATTACTTGGATAAGTCATCAGAAAATTCTGGCATTGTTATTATCCATATCTGGTTATCAAGACAAAAACACTTGCTACCCAGCTTAGAACTATAGGGCAGTCACGAAGAATTGCCATATATATTTGCCAGTGTCTAAGATATGCCTACTCAGATAATAACTTTTTATGCATCAAGGAGAATTGAGTGACACTAACGACTCAACAAGTAAACGACCTTGAAACATCAATTAATCACTACGCCTTTCCGCCGGATTATTTTGATTTTATCAATGGTACACCAATGACCGCTAGGGATATGACCGTCTTAGAGGCAACCATAAACAACATGCTTCTTTCGGCTTGTGCTCAACAGGTAAAGTATGGTCTTGCCAATGTAGTTTACTGGGGCAATGCGAATGCTGGTTATCAGACGCATCGCACCAATAAATTCCTGAATGGCGTTACAAATCAACAAATACAGCAGTTTCAAGCTTTGGTGGCAAACGGCAACATTCCTACTTTGCAAAGCGTCAAGCAGCTTAGAATGCCACAGTTTTCAGGCATTTCTTTCGTGTCAAAAATTATCGCCTTTAT
>Ga0066412_1000193_pt1 | contig 28079 bp, 31 predicted proteins | sample LakWasMet16_LOW5_2_FD_59499 | JGI IMG/M metagenome (GOLD analysis project Ga0066412, IMG submission 59499) | Freshwater sediment methanotrophic microbial communities from Lake Washington under simulated oxygen tension - Sediment Metagenome 16_LOW5 | ecosystem: Environmental > Aquatic >... | reverse complement strand
AAATCTATTTCATCATCGGCCCAAAGGATATTTATTTTTTCCATAAATTAGTGTTTTAAATGATACGTACTGTATTAAATTTTATTGTGTGAATTAACGTTTGTTAAGAATTAATAACCGCCAAAGCATTACAAGCAAATAGTCCTGCTGTTTCTGTTCTTAATCGGCTATCGCCCAAAGCAACTGGCAAATAAGAAGATGATAAGGCTAAAGCTATTTCATCTTTTGTAAAATCACCTTCAGGACCAATTAAGACTGTAATCGTTTTGTTTCCGCTAATATATTGTTTGATATGCTGTTTAGATTCTTTTTCGCAGTGAGCAATCAATTTCACGTCAGATGTATCCTTTTTAATAAACTCTTTAAAGTCTACTAAGGAGTTTAATTTAGGAATAAATGCCTGCTGACTTTGTTTTACTGCTGCTTCGGCAACTTTCTTTAATCGATCATCTTTAATAACTGTACGTTCAGAATTTTTGCATTTAATAAATGATATCTCATCTACACCAATTTCAACCGCTTTCTCCACAAACCACTCAATACGCTCAATATTTTTTGTTGGAGCAATAGCAATATGTAATTTATAGTTACGAGTTTGTTTAACAACTTCTTTTTCTGTTAAAGACACCGCGCATTGTTTGGCATGAGCGGCTTCAATTTTTCCAACAGCTCGCATTCCATTACCATCAATTACCTGAATGATGTCCCCCACTTTATGACGCAATACTTTAACACAATGAAGAGATTCGTCTTCATTTAAAATAGCCACATTGTTTTGTATAATTCCGAAGAAAGTATTCATAAGTTCTAAATAGAGTTCAAATGTAAAGAATATTGATTACGAATTTCACACGAATATACGAATCCTAGCAAACACAGATTCGTATATTCATACTGATTCGTAATTATCATCGTATATTCGTAATCATTTAAATATAGTCATTGAATTATTTAGCTCATAGTTACTTATCCTATCAAAAAACCGATTTAATAATTGGAAACTTTATTGCTGATTCTATTAGAGGAAACCAGTTTGAAGGATTAACGGATGGTATAATTGAAGGTATTAGATTACATCGAAAAATAGATACGTTTACAGATTCTCATCCTATTTATTTAACCAGCAAACACCGATTTAGTAAAGATTTCGATAAATATAGTGGTGTTTTGATGGACATCATTTACGATCATTATTTAGCCAAAAATTTCGATCAATACTCTCCCTTATCACTTCAACAACATGCAGATGGAATTTACGAGGTTCTAAAAAACAATCATCATTTTTTACCTGAACACGCGAAGCGTTTCTACGGTTATATGACGGAAAGGAATATATTGTATCACTATTCTAACTTAAATGGCATAGAAACCGTTTTAACCCATTTAAGTAGTAGAATTAGGAACCGTTTTGAGTTGCAACTAGCCATACCAATTTTAGAAGCTAATTATCAAGAAATTGAAGAAGAATTTACTATCTTTTTTGATGATTTACAGGCTTTTTGTAAAGAACAGCCAGAATTGAATATTTAGTACAACCTCCCCTACCCCCTCCAGAAGGGAAAATTTAAAGGCTATAAAATACGCTAAACTATTCGAGTTTTATATTGTTCAATTTAGTACTTTTGCACCTGAAATTTTTGATTAAAAACGAAATGATTACAACCGATTTAGCGATTATAGGAGCTGGCCCAGTAGGCTTATTTGCCATTTTTGAAGCAGGATTATTAAAAATGCGTTGTCATTTAATTGACTATTTACCTCAAGCTGGTGGACAATTATCTGAAATATACCCAAAGAAACCAATTTATGATATACCAGGCTATCCAAGTGTATTAGCGCAAGAGTTAGTAGATAATTTATTAAAACAAGCAGAGCCTTTTCACCCAGGATATACGTTTGGAGAACGTATTGAAACTTTAGAAAAGCGTGGAGAAAGAGATTTCGTATTAAAAACTAACATGGGTACCGAAATTCAAGCTAAAGTAGTAGTCATTGCTGGTGGTTTGGGTTGTTTTGAACCTCGTAAACCTGAAGTGGAAGGTTTAACCAAATTTGAAAACGGAAAAGGAATCAATTATATGATTTTAGATCCTGAGAAATACCGCGGGCAAAAAATGATTATTGCTGGCGGTGGAGATAGTGCTTTAGATTGGGCTATTTACCTAAGCGAAGTATGTTCTGAATTAACCTTAGTGCACCGTAGCGAATCGTTTAGAGGAGCGCCTGATAGCGTTAATAAAGTGATGAAATTGGCTGAAGAAGGGAAGATTAACTTATTATTAAATACTAATTTAACGACTGTGAATGGTACAGATAAATTACATTCAGTATCAATGATTAACTCTAAAACACAAGAAACACAAACTATTGTTGCCGACCATTTAATTCCTTTATTTGGTTTAAGTCCTAAATTAGGGCCTATTGAAACCTTTGGTTTAAATATTGATAAAAATGCTATTGAGGTAAACACAGATGATTACTCAACTAACATTGAAGGTGTTTATGCTATTGGTGATATCAATACTTATAAAAACAAATTAAAGTTGATTTTATGTGGTTTTCACGAAGCAGCTTTAATGAGCCATAGTGCTTATAAATACATGAATCCTGGGGTTAAGTATACTATGAAGTATACAACCGTACAAGGAGTTAATGAGTTTTAAAACAGTGCCTATTAATAAAATTATAAAAAAGAATCCCTTTTAAACAAAGGGATTTTTTATTTTTGTATCATTATGACAGACATTAACATCAACGTACAAAACCCAGATAATACCATTACAACTTTAGTTGCTCCTACTGATATGGGTTTAAGTTTAATGGAATTTTTAAAAGGAAATGATTATGATATTTTAGCTACTTGCGGCGGAATGGCTTTATGTGCTACTTGCCATGTAGAAGTTATTAGCGGTTTTGATCAATTACACCCTATCTCTGATGATGAATGGGCAATGTTAGACACCTTACCTAATATCACCGATACGTCTCGTTTAGGTTGTCAATTGAAACTAGATGATAGCATGAATGAAATTACCGTGAAAATTATGGGTGACGGAAATTAAACTCTGATTCCAACTACTAATACATCATCCACCTGTTCTAGTTTTCCTTTCCAGTTTGTAAATCTTTCTTCAAGAATAGAACGCTGTTTGTTCATCGGTAAATCTTGGTGTTCTACTAAAATATCTTTGAAATGTTTGTATTTAAACTTCTTGCCTTTCTCTCCGCCAAACTGATCCGCATAACCATCAGAAAATAAATATACGACATCATTTTGTTGAAGTTGTATTTGTTTGACTGTAAATTTTTGAACCTGCTCTTCTATAAATGCCCCTACTGGAAATTTATCGGCACTAACCTGACTTAATTTATTATTTTGAATTAAGTAAATAGGATTATTAGCACCTGCATAAGTCATCTCTAATGTTTTTGTATTTAATACACATAAAGAAATATCCATTCCATCCTTTACTGATGAGCCTTGAAAACTTTGGTGAAGTGCAATAATTAATTGAGTATTCACGTAATTTAAAATATCAGCTGGATCATTTAAATCTTTTTCGAGAACCGCTTTATTTAATAAATTATAATTGACAATTGATATTAAAGCGCCTGGCACACCATGGCCTGTACAATCGGCTGCAGCCACAAAAATTAAATCGCCTTTTTGTTCAATCCAATAAAAATCACCACTTAAAATATCTTTAGGTTTATAAAACACAAAGGATTGGGGCAATAACGAATTCCACATTTGATCTGGAGGCAAAATAGCTGTTTGTATTCGTTCGGCATATTTAATACTATCTGTAATATCTTTGTTTTGTTCTTCAACAATATGTTTTTGATGTTCAACAGTTTGCTTTTGTTCTTCAATAATTTTGTTTTTTTCTTCCAAAGCGATGTTTACTTTTTGTTTTTGACGCAAGCCTCTAAAAATGAAAAAAGCCAACACAAACAAAAATCCAGCGGCTATAATAAAAATAGTTTTTACAAACGATTCGCTTTTAACTTGAAGATTTAAAATTTCGTTTTCTTGTTGTTTTTTTTCGGTGGCAAACTTTGTTTGAAGCTCTGCTGTAATTTCGGTTTGCTCTTTATTATACAAGGTATCTTTTAAACCGGAACATTTAATGCTATAGTCAAGTGCCTTTGTAAACTCACCTAATGCTTTATGTGCTAAGGTTAAATTCTCTAAACTAATAACTCGCTTTGAAACAGAATTTAATTTAACAGCAATATCTAAGCCTTTTTCAAAATAAGATAAAGCTTCTTTAGGCTTTCCTGTCTCTAAAAGCACTGAACCAACATTATTACAAGCCGGAAAAATACCGATAGCGTCATCCATTTCGATATAAATATCGTATGCTATTTGAAATTGCACGAGTGCCTTGGTAAAATCTTGCATTTGATAATACGTGGCACCTAAATTATTATAAGCAACCGCCAAGCCTTTTTTATTACCTAGCTGTTTTTTTATAACAATTGATTTTTCAAGACATTCAATCGCTTTTTTAAAATCTCCTTGCACCGCATAAACACCTCCCAAATTAGTATAAGCAGAAGCAACAGAAGAAGGATCATCAATCTTTAAAGCCACCTCTAAAGCCTTTTGATAAAAATCAATAGCTTGCTTAAAGTTGTTTTGTTCATCATATAAAATAGCAATATTTATATATAAACCCGCTAAACCGTTTTCATATTTTATTTTTTCAAATATCTCTAAGGCTTCGCTAAAATGAGTTAAAGCAGCAGATGTTTCTCCTTTTTTATACGCTAATTTCCCTAATCCAGATTTTGCTTCACCAATTCCAACCTCATTTTTTAAGGTAGTATATTGAGACAAAGCTTCAATAAAATGGATATTTGCCTTATCCATATCTTCTAAAATATAATAAGCTTCGCCTAATATATAATTGGTTTCGGCTTTTAAAACATCTTGGTTGTTTTTTTTGGATAATTGCTGTGCTTTATTGGCATGAATAATTGTTACATCAGCATTTCTATCCATAAAATACCTAGCAATTTTAATGTGAGCCGCTACTTTTTGAACTTCTGTTTTACTATTATTAAGCTCCGTAAATAAACTTAAGGAATCAGCCTTTTGAGAGTGTAATACATTTACACTTCCAAAACACAAGATGAAACAAAAGATAAATTGAATGGACTTCACAAAAAATTATATTACTACAAGATATATAAAATAATGTAAACTAAAAAAGACATTTTTTAGCTCTATAAATGATTTTAGGTCATGTTTTACCTTAAATTTTATATATTTAAAACTAATACACGCGATAAAATGGCGGGTATACAGCTACCCTTTATTGTATAATCGCCTAAAATGACTTGTATAAGTATGTTACCTGCAAGGCTATAAAAATAAACGTTGAAGACATTATTAATCATATTCTATATTGTGCTGACAAACTTGGCCGTCGGACAAACTTTGAAATTTGTAAAGGACAAAACTAAATTTTCAATATCTAAAGACGACGAAGTTACAATCAACTTTAAAGACGGTAGCGCAATTATTGGTAAGGTAGTGAAATTATCAGATCATGAAATAACTGTCAAGACAGAAGACAAGGAAAAAAAAAGTGTAGTCATTAGTGAAATGCAAAACATCGAAAAGTGTAAATATATAATAATTACAAAACGCAAAAAATATTGTAAGCGTTGTAGAAGTATAGACCTAACAGACTTAAAATATAATCTCATTAAATAAAGACAACTAACGGCATAGATCACGAAACTGTCAAAGAAAAGCCCAGCAGGTAACAGCAATCTTTCCTAATACTGGCGTAATAGATGGGCTTTTGCAAATTAATATAAACAAGCTATCTTTATTGAAAGGTTTAATCAGTCAATGCTCCAAAACAGCGCATTTGTATCTGAAAACATTAAATGGAACTTTATGACAACGCTAATCAGACAATTTATATATATACTTTTTGGGTTCTTGACAATTAGTTGTTTAGCACAAGACAAGTTAACTGACGAATTTCATTTGAAATATAGGAATAAGACAAAAACTATTCATTCAAAACAACAAATAATGATACATACAAACTGTCGTTGGGACATTGATTCAATACAAAGTGACATTGATCCCCAACCTGATACAGCATTCTGTTTCTTGAATGACACATTTATTGTTAGACCTCAATTTATCTTTAATATTAAATACGTACCGAATGAGAACATAAAGTCAACAGCACCAAATTACCCTCTTAATAGCACATATGTAATAAAATTACCCATTAGCGCCATTGACAAAATAACAGTGAAAAGGCAATACATTACAATTCCAACATTTATACTTGGCTATGCAGCATTGACATCTGCAGTTTTAGTTGCACCAATTGTTTCAATTGACAAAACATTTAATGTTAATCGTTATAAAAAAGTAGCTGGTTATTCATTGGCGATAGCGACAACTATGCTGACTGTTAATTTAGCATTTGGCACTAAGACCTATCATATTAAAAAACACAAAAACAAAAATACTTGGAAGTTAAAATAAAAAATCCCTAACAAACACTAAGCAAATAATTTGGCTGCCACCAAAGCTTTTGCAAATTCACAGAAACAAGCTATCTTTATTGAAAGGTTTCTGTAAAATCATGAACATGAAAAAACAACATAGTATTGCAACAATCCTAGTATGTATGTTATTTGTTGCTTGTGTCAAAAAAGTGGAGTCTGAAGGAATTGTGTTTTCTAAAAATGGGACAGCTCTTCCCAATGTAACTGTATCTTTATCAGTTTATACTTCAGGTAAAGATGCGCCTACTGGAAATGCCTATTCAACCACAACTGATGCCAATGGGCATTTTATGTTTTCCAAAAATATAAGTAAAGATTGCTCTTTTGGTTTAGGCTGTGATTTCAATGGAGAATTTTTCCATTCAGACCATTTAAGCAGAGAAACCATCAAACATTATGATATTCATCTACATTAAATAGATTTCCATCATCGTTTACTACATGAGCTGTAAACGAAAAGAAAAACTATAAAAAATAACATACACTAAAGGTCATACAAAACCAAACCTACAAATCCTTCATCAAGGCTTTATATAATTCAATCATGCCTTCAATATCTTTTTTGTGAACCTTTTCGTTGGGTGTATGCACAAATTGTTCGGCTGCTCCAATAAAGCACCAGTCCCATACATTCTCTGCCATTTGCAATTCCTTCGCATCACTTCCACCCGATCCTTCCACTTCTAATTGAAATGGTACTTTATGTTTTTTAGCGATATCAATAATTCGGTTAATATAACTACGACGCGGTATTAAACTATCACGCATACTAATCACTGGTCCCTTAGCAGGAAACACTCCATCCGAAATCCAAGAAATATCTGATATTAAAGCTTGAGAGATTTTATAGTTATCTACTAAATATTTTTGTAAGTACGATACACTTCCGCCACCATGCTCTTCCCAAGTACTAAATACAATCACGCCGTCTTTTAATGACTCTGCAACTTTTAATGCATTAAAACAACCAAGGCGGTTATCCATATAGCAGCATTGCACGTATTCTTTATCTTCTCTCCAATTAGCTTTAAACACTAATTCAGTACCCGTATCAAAATTACGTTTGGCTTTATATTCTAATTTATCTTTTACAATATTTAAAGTAGCTTCGCATTTTCCTTTGCTATCGCTTCCTACCAATTCAAATCCTTTTTGAATCACTGGTCCACCAATTTTCACTAATTGTTTTCCATAACGCACCGTATAACCAATGCTATCGGTATGTGCAAAAATAGCAGTGCGTGGTTTACCAAATACTAAAATGATGTTATCCTGAAAACCTTTCCCATGAATGACTTTAGGTTTGTGTTTCCAGTTTTTAGATTCTTTTTTAATATAGTCTAATAAAAATTCTTTCATGGCTACTTCGTTTCCGCTTGGCGAATGAATAGCACACATTGTTTTTAATATTGATAAGTCTTTCATTTAAATATTGATTTAATGAATTATTGAGTTATAGAGTTATAAGATTCAAATGTAATTAAATGTTATTACAGAAGTAATAAAAAATTTAGAATGATAAAAATGGCATTTTAAAATTTTGCTTAAAAATCAAATAGTAGCAAAAGCGCTAGCATGTGTGAAGATGATTTGGGCTGTTCGCGAAGCGCTTTCAAATCATCAGTTTGCTGCTATGCAGATTTTAGCATAAATTTTAAAGAGCCTTGATTTTTTTGTAACTTTTTGTATCAAGACAAAAAGTTAAATGATTAATGCGGTAATTTATCCTGAAAATAACCATACACCCATGTGCCAGCTACAGCACTTAAAAAGGTAACAATAATCACGGTAAAACCACTTCCTATTTGTGCAAATAATGGTCCGGGGCAAGCGCCTGTGATAGCCCAACCAAGGCCAAAAATTAAACCACCAATAATGACACCTGTATTATAAGGTTTTGGAGTTAATACAACTTGCTCGCCATCTAAAGTTTTAAGTTTAAATTTCTTAATGATGAATACAGAAATCATCCCAACTACAACGGCAGTTCCAATAACGCCATACATGTGAAATGATTCGAAACGGAACATTTCTTGTATGCGAAACCAACTTACGATTTCTGCTTTCACAAACACAATTCCAAATAGCATTCCCATAAAAGCATACACTAAGTTTGCGGTCCATGGTTTTTTTACTTCTGAGTTATTAATGCAAGTTGCTTTTAATTCAAACTCATCATTATCTACATTTTTTAAATTTTCTGTTGTCATGATTTTTAAATTAAAGATTTAATAAAAAAGGTAAAATTAACCAGGTCATAATAAAACCACCTACCATAAAACAACAGGTTGCAATTAAGGATGGTAATTGTAAATTAGATAATCCCATGATGGCATGTCCGCTTGTGCAACCTCCTGCATAGCGCGTTCCAAAACCAACCATAAAACCACCAACCACCATAAAAATAAAACCACGAAGTGTTAACAAACTATTCCAACTAAAAATATCGGTTGGTAATAAATGTTCGAAGTCTTTTACATTATGAGCAGCTAAAGCTTCCTTTGTACTTTCGGCAATAACCATTGGATTAGGATTGGTTAAAACAAAAGATGCTATAATACCACCAATAGCAACGCCTCCTACAAAAAATAAATTCCAGGATTCTTTTTTCCAATCATATTTAAAGAATTTAATGTTTGCTGGAATACAAGCGGCGCAAATGTGACGTAAGGAAGATGAAATCCCGAAGGATTTATTCCCAATTAATAATAACGCTGGAACAGTTAATCCTATCAGGACACCTGCAACATACCAAGGCCAAGGCTGTTTTAATAATTCTAACATAGAGTTTTTGGTTTTAATTTAATAAACATCCTCCGTCCTGCGGACACCTCCTTCAAAGGAGGAATTTGGCTTGCGTTTCATTTTCAGCAATTCCCTCTTTGAAGAGGGTGCCTGAAAGGCGGGAGAAGTTAAACTATAATTAATAAGCAATCTTTTTCAACTTCGCTTTCACGGCATCATTAGGTTCAACTAATGGCAAACGAACTGCTGCTTGAGTAATTTTCTTTTGCGCTAACACAACTTTTACACCACCTGGATTTCCATCAGCAAATAATTGCTCAGTAATTTCCATTAACTTGTAATGTAATTTTTGCGCTGTTTTAATATCATGAACTAAAGCATGACGAACCATATCACTAAAATCTTTTGGATAAGCATTAGCTACCACAGAAATAACTCCATCAGCACCACTAGCAATTAAAGGCAATGTTAAATTATCATCACCACTAATAATTAAGAAATTATCTGGACGATGTTTAATGATTTTCATGCACTGCTCAATATTTCCACTTGCCTCTTTAATAGCAACAATGTTTTTAAACTCTTTTGCTAAACGAATCGTTGTTTCCCAAGTAATGTTTGAAGCGGTACGTCCTGGTACATTATATAATATAATTGGTAATGGACTTGCTTTTGCAATAGCTTTGTAATGCTGATAAATTCCTTCTTGAGAAGGTTTGTTATAGTAAGGTGACACAGAAAGAATGGCATCAAAACCAGATAAATCATCTTTCTTTAATTGCTCTACTAATTCGGAAGTATTATTACCACCAACACCTAATACTAATGGAATACGTTTTTTAGTGGTCTTTATGATATGAGCAATGACTTGCTTTTTTTCTTCTTTAGATAAAGTAGCGGTTTCGCCAGTAGTTCCTAAAACAACGATGTACTCTACTCTACCCTTGATAATATGTTCTACTAATTTAGTTAATGCTGGAAAATCAACTTCTCCTTTTGTTGTAAATGGTGTTACAATTGCTACACCTGTTCCTGTAAAATTTGTTGCTTGTTTCATTATTTATTTGGTTGTTTTAATCATATTCAAATATACGATTACTTGCTCTAAAAATTTGGATGTATTATTTGTTTTATCGCCATCAATGCTAATATCAAAAATAGGGTTTTGAAAATGACTGATTTTACATTTAGCCGGTACTAATTTACTTAAAGCTAAGGTCTTTATTTGTTCGGTATCTCCTAAATTAATTAATACATCAATCGGTTTTAAACTCAATGATTGAATAGCTTGTTCACTTGGTAATCCAAAAAAATTGAATTGTTTTTTATCTAGGATGCTATGCTCAAAATTTGGTTTTGGAGATTGTTCGGGCTTGCCATTAAAGATAACAGCTACATGAACATGAATGTTATCTTTTTTGCAAGCATTAATAAAATCAACCACATTGCTTAATTGGTTATCATAGGCAATGATTAAGACATTGGATAACTGACTCCAATTTAAAAATTGTTTATTGCCTATAGCACTTTCTTTTGAAGAAAGTAAATAGTTGGCTATGTTGTTTAATAGTGACATGTTTTGTTTTTGTCAGTTCGAGCGAAGTCGAGAACTTGGACATCGCATCTCGACTTCGCTCGATGTGACATCCATTTTTTTAATTATTCCATTTTCTTTGCTTCGTTCCAAAATACATCCATTTCAGCTAAAGAACAATCGGCTAAAGCTTTGCCTTGTGCTAAAATTTTTTGTTCCATATAATTAAAACGAGAGATGAATTTTTTATTTGTTTTTTCTAAAGCGTCTTCTGAGTTTATATTTAAAAAGCGAGCATAATTTATTAAGGCAAATAATACATCACCTAATTCAGATTCTAATTTATAATGAATTTTACTTTTCGAATCTTCATCTTTAGCAGAATGCATAGAAGCTACTTCTACTTGCAATTCAGCTAATTCTTCTTGCACTTTTTCCCACACTTGATTTGGATCTTCCCAATCAAAGCCAATGGCTCTTGCTTTATCTTGTATACGTAAAGCTTTTAATAAAGAGGGCATACTCTCTGGCACTCCAGATAAAGCACCTTTGTTTCCTTCTTTTTGTTTTAATTTTTCCCAATTTGTGGTTACTTCATCTGCATCCTTAACTTTTACATCACTATAAATATGCGGGTGACGAAAAATCATTTTTTCACATAGAGAATTTATCACATCCGTGATATTAAAATCATTGGTCTCACTTCCAATTTTAGAATAGAAGACTAAGTGTAATAAAATATCCCCAATCTCTTTTTTGATTTCGTTTTTATCGCCTTTTAAAATGGCATCGCTTAATTCATAAGTTTCCTCAATCGTTAAGTGACGCAAAGTTTCCATGGTTTGTTTTTGATCCCAAGGGCATTTCGCTCTTAAGTCATCCATGATATTTAACAATCGTTCAAAGGCAACTAGTCTTTCGTCCATCTTATACTAATTTTAAAATCGCATTCTCCACTTCTGCACTATCCCATTTGGCTTCAATATCAGGCATGGACATAATCTTATCCATAATGACTTGCTGTTTGTTTCCATTAATCAATGCTTCACTGTATCTAATATGCGGGCTATACGTCACCATACTATACAATGGAATCCATTTTTCAGGATGTTTAGCGCTAAAGTGTGCTTCAATTTTCTTTTGTAATAAAAAGGTTTTATCAGCTGTTTTGTCACGCATTTCAATAAAATTTGCAATGGCTAAATCTGCGATTGCATCTCCATCTGGTTTACGTAAGGTTTCGTATTCCTTTAAACAAGCGCCGTTTAAGTCACCGTGTTTATTCATTAATTCGTTTAACACCACGCAGTCTTCAAAACCACAGTTCATCCCTTGTCCGTAAAAGGGAACAATCGCATGAGCGGCATCTCCAATTAAAGCGATTTTCTCATCCCAAACCCAAGGCTTACACTTAACAGTTACTAAACTAGATGTTGGATTATTCATCCAATCTTCTATTAAAGTAGGCATTAAAGGCACTGCATCAGGAAATTCTTGTTTAAAAAATGCCATCACCTCTTCTTTAGTTTTAATCGCATCAAAAGACACTTTACCTTCCATTTGAAAGAATAAAGTACATGTAAAACTACCATCCATGTTTGGTAAGGCAATCATCATAAAGCTTCCACGAGGCCAAATATGAAGACAATTCTTTTCAATTAAATGTTCTCCGTTTGGTCCTGCAGGAATTACTAATTCTTTATAACCTGCGTCAATATAAAATTGTTGGTAGTCAAAACGATCTGATTGAAATTGCATTTGAGTACGCACCGCACTAAAAGCTCCATCTGAACCTAATACGATATCGCTTTTTACATCCGTGGTTTTATTAGTCGATGTATTAAAAAACGATAGTTCATTCGATTTTCTATCTAACTTATCACAACGCTCTTCAAAATGCAACGTCACATTGGGTTGCTGTTCGGCTAAATCCATCAAACGCATATTAATACCACCACGCGATACCGAATAAATGGCTTGATTGTCTTTACCATAAGCTTGGTAAGTGGATGAACCGTCTTTCATATGAATAGCACGACCATACATGGGGATGGCTATTTTTTTAATTTCATCAGCAATACCCACGCCTTCTAATCCTCTCCAACCTCTATCACTTAACGCTAAATTAATAGAACGACCTGCTATAATATCCGCTTTACGCATATCAGGACGACGTTCGTATACATCCACTTTATATCCACGTTTTGCTAAATAAATTGATACTAAAGAACCAACTAATCCGGCTCCAACAACGGTTATATTTTTTTGAGTACTCATATATTGTTTAAATTTCTATTTTCAATTCGAACAGCTAATTTATCCTTTTGTTTGGTAAAAGATAAGTAAGTTAATTACTTTTTATATTTAGCGTGCATGCTCTGTTTATCTTGCAATTTCTCAATTGCTTGTTCAATGCGTTTTGTTCTGGTTTCTTCCTTTTTAGCGGATTCAATCCATTGAATATATTCTTTACGATGAGAGAAAGCTAAGGAGTCGAAATATGCTAAAACCTTTGTTTTTTTAAATGCTTTTTCTACATCTGAAGGAGTTACTATGGTTTTGTCTTTAGTTTCAATAATCTTCAATCCTTTTCTATTATTATCAATGGCTTCAAATAAATATTCCAAAATAACCTTATCGTCAATTTGCTTCACATCTGTAAACTTAATGTGGCGGTTATGAACGTTTCCTGGGTTTTCAAGCAATATTTTTTTCTTGTCTTTCAACAAAGAACCTTGAAAAAACACAAAACTCACATGCTTTTTAAATCCCCAGTAGCCACAAACCATTCCGTTTAAATAATAGTTTGGCCCCCATTTCCAATCTTCAATTAATTCAGGATCTGCGCTTAAAATTAATTTACGCAACCGCTTACAAATAACCTGAGCAAAGGGTTCCAGTTTTGATATACCCTCATCAATTAAAATTGCTGCATCCGGATTATGTTTCACTTTTGCCATAATAAATGTAAATTTGAAATGTGCTTAAACAATTTGAAATAAATATCTATAAAAATACGCTTTTTAGAAAAACGGATAAACTATTAGTGGCTTTTAGCGGCGGAGTAGATTCGGTTGTATTAGCCGATTTATTGCATAAAGCAGGCTATAACATTGAATTAGCACATTGCAATTTTCAATTAAGAGGTCAGGAAGCAAAAGATGACACGGCCTTTTGTGAAAATTTTTCTAAATCAATCAGCGTACCCTTTCATGTTATTTATTTTAACACGAAGGCCTATACTGCAGAGCATAAGTTATCTATTCAAATGGCCGCTCGTGAGTTGCGATACAATTGGTTTAAAACACTAAAAGCTGAGTATCATTTTGATTATATTTTAACCGCCCATCATGCTAATGATAATGTAGAGACCTTATTTGTAAACTTAATTAGAGGCACTGGCATTAAAGGATTACAAGGTATTCCTGAAAAGCAAAACGATATAGTTCGCCCTTTATTATTTGCGACTAAAGATGAAATTAGAGCGTATGCTGATAAACAAAATTTATTATTTAGAGAAGATAGCAGCAACCAAGAAGTAAAATACAAACGTAATTTTATTCGTCATCAAATTGTTCCTGAATTAAAAAAAATAAATCCTGCACTTGAAGAAACTATTCATACCTCTATTCAGTTCTTTAAACAATCGTCCGAAATTATTACGGAGTATGCTCAATTAAAATTTCAATCTATTTGTAAAGAAGAAAATAATTGGCTTTATATAGATATTCAACTACTGTTATTAGAGAAACAAAAAGAAACTTTATTATTTGAATGGCTTTACAATAAACTATTTAAAACCAGTCAGATACAACAGTTAACCGAAGCTTTAAATACAGAAGATAAAATCGGCAAACTATTTTCTTCGGCTACGCATCAACTAGTGATTGATAGAAAATACATCATTGTAAAAGCTTTAAACAAAGAAGAAGGAATTAAAGAATTTACCATTACTTCTATTTCGGACACAACGCATTTACCAATTCATTTGAGTTTTGAAGAAACAAGCCATGTGTCTTTTTCAAAAAATGTAAATGAAATTAGTATTCCGTATTCTGCCAATTTATTCCCAATAAAACTTCGTCGATGGAAACAAGGCGATAAGTTTAAGCCCTTTGGAATGAATGGTTTTAAGAAATTGAGCGACTTTTTTAAAGATCAAAAACTCTCTTTGTTTGAAAAAGAAAACGTTTGGGTTTTAGAAAATAAGGAACATATCATTTGGGTGGTTGGCTACCGAATGGATGACAGATGTAAAGTGAATGAGGGAACTGAAAAGGTATTGAGGATTAAGGCATCATAAAAACTTCTCGACTTCGCTCGAAGTGACAAAGTATAAATTTCTGTCAGTTCGAGCGGAGTCGAGAACAAAGAAATTATTTCTTCAAAAATCTAGCATCGGTTAACGATAACAAAAACGCTTCTAAATCTTTTTTCTCTTGCTCAGTTAAACCTAAAGGTTTAGCTAATGATGTATCTCGGTTTACAGAGTTATTAATAAACTTATCCGGTTCATTGTAATAATCAATCACCTCTCTTAAAGTTTTGTGCATACCATTATGCATGTATGGAGCGGTCATCGCCACGTTTCTTAAACCAGGAGTTTTAAAACGTCCAATATCTTTAGGGTCACGAGTTACTACAAAGCGACCGCTATCATTTAAATCTTTACCATTAAAAATACCAATGTTTCTAAATAAATCGGTAGTAAAATCAGGTCCAAAATGGCAATCGAAACATTTACCTTTTACATTAAAAATTTCGCGACCACGTTTTGCTGCAGCAGTGTAAAGTGTCGTATCTTTTCCACTCATGTAATTATCAAAAGCCGAATTGCTAGTTTCCAATGTTCTTTCAAAAGCAGCAATCGCATCTGTTACCGATTTCTTATCGGCAGGATGTCCAAATATTTTGATAAAAAACTTTTTGTATTGCTCGTGCTTATTCAATTTATCAACCGCAGCTGATAAAGGCAAATCCATTTCTACAGGATTTTCAATTGGTCCAACAGCTTGCTCTTCTAAAGTTTCCATTCTTCCATCCCAAAACTGGAATACTCTACCAGATTGGTTCATACAACTTGGTGTATTACGCTCACCTTTTAAACCATCAACACCAATACTCACAGGGGTATTGTCAGCAAAAGCAAATTCTGGTTTATGGCAAGATGCACAAGCCACCTGATTACCTCTTGATAAAATAGAATCATGAAACAATAACTCGCCTAATTGCTCAATGGTTGAAGACTCTTTTAAGACTCTTTCTTTTGAATCTGAACTAGTGCCACAAGATGAAAATACACTAATAAAAATTAGAGATACAAAGGATAATTTTAATGAATTCATGTTACAAATATAATTTTTTAATGTGATTCATTAAGCCTCATTTACTGATTATTCTCAGTTATCCTAAATCAATTGAGATTAAAATCCGCCGATAAATTGGCTAATAAACCATTTATGTATAATATCCCTAAAACTCCATAAAATTGATAATTTTGTATAGTATGGAAATGAATGAAACTCTTGAACAAAAAAACGCTAATCCTTTCCCTTTTAGTAATCTATTTTTATTAAAAGGGTATGTAACAGGTAAAAACGAATTTTGGCATTATTTATTGGGAATTGTTGCTGCCTTTTTAGGATACTTATCCTTTCAGTTAATCATGATGGTTCCTTTGCTTTCGGCAGCTATGAGCAACGGTATAACGATGAATGAAATAGCGGAAAATCCTAATATTTTATTTAATCCTGAAAAAGTAGGAATTAATAAATCATTACTCTTGGCTTTAATGATGGGAATGTTTGTTTTTACCTTATTATTTTTATGGCTAGCTCTTAAATTCATTCAAAAAAAATCACTAACCTCAATCATCACAGGATATGAAAATATCAGATGGAAACGCTATTTCTTTTCATTTGGAATTTGGGGAATATTAATCATTATTTTAACCATAGTTTCCTATCTTATTTCTCCTCAGGATATTGAAGTGAGATTTAGTGCGGGACCTTTTTTTATTTTATTGATTGTTTCGGTTTTATTTATTCCCATTCAAACTGCTACGGAAGAATTAATTTTTAGAGGGTATTTAATGCAAGGATTTGGATTAGCCTTTAAAAACGGAATTGCCCCATTAATTATTACCTCTGTTTTATTTGGCCTTATGCATGCTCAAAATCCAGAGGCTCAAGCCCATGGATTGCTAATCATGATGCCATACTATATTTTCTTTGGTGCGTTTTTAGGCATATTAACGTTATTAGATGAAGGTTCCGAATTAGCCATGGGTATTCACTGTGCTAATAACTTGTTTTCAAGCTTATTAGTTTGCTCTAAAAATTCCGTACTACAAACAGATGCTATCTTTTATTCCACTTCAGAAAACCCAGGAGGAGAGTTTATTGTATGGGTAATCATGGCCTCTATCTGTTTTTTTATCTTATTTAAAAAGTACAAATTATCTAACTGGAAATTATTAATTCGCTAATCTATCCTTATATGCAAAAGTCACTTTTTTTTATTTCAACTTTATTTACCCTTAATCAAGCTTTTGCTGATGGAGATTATCATTACTCTGTTGATTTAACTGCTGTTAAAAATGATAAGTTAACTATTAAATTAACTCCACCTGATATTGCTGAAAATGAAACCGTCTTTATGTTTCCCGCAATGGTTCCAGGAACATACGATGTTTACGACTTTGGAAGATTTGTATCTAATTTTAAAGTAGAAGGTAAAGATGGACAAACTATAAAAATAGAAATACTTGATAAAAACTCTTATAAATTATCTCCTGCCAATGCCATTAAAGAAATAAGCTATGAGGTAGAAGATACATGGGATACGGACATTAAAGAAAAAGTAGTGTTTGAACCAGGAGGTACAAATATTGAAGAAGGAAAAAACTTTTGTTTAAATACTCACGGATTTTTTGGATATTTTAAAAACAAAATTGAAGCTAATTTCATATTAGAATTTACAAAACCTAAAGGTTTTTATGCTTCTACTAGCTTAACAAATTTAAAAAGTGGAGAGTCAAAAGATGTTATCTCTGTTTTTAATTATCATGATTTGGTTGATTCACCTATTATGTATACACAACCAGATACTACAACCATTCAAATTGGGAAGGCTCAAGTTTTAATTTCGGTATACTCTCCTAATAAAATATTAACCTCTGATTTTATTGCACGAAACTTAAAAGAATTATTATTTGCACAAGCTGAATATTTAGGTGGCGAATTACCAATTGATAAATACGCTTTTCTTTTTTATTTTTCAGACAAACCTTCTTTAAGTGGTGCTGCGGGTGCACTAGAACACTCTTACTCATCTTTTTATTATTTACCTGAAGCAGATACTGCAGCGATTGCTCAAGAAGTAAGGGATGTGGCAGCACATGAATTTTTTCATATTGTAACGCCTTTAAGTATTCACTCCAAAGAAATTGGAGATTTTGATTTTAATAACCCTCAAATGAGTAAACATTTATGGTTATATGAAGGCTTAACTGAATATGCAGCTCACCATATGCAAGTTAAAACTGGATTAATTGAATTTGATGATTTTTTTGATTTGATGGTTGGTAAAATGCAAAACGCTCGTCAAAACTATAATGATACAGTTCCTTTTACTGTAATGAGTAAATATGCTTTAGATAAATACAAAAAAGAGTATAATAACGTATATGAAAAAGGTGCTTTAATTGGCATGTGCATGGATATTATGTTGCGATATTATAGCAATGGTAATTATGGAACACAGGAATTAATGAAAGACTTATCAAAACAATACGGTAAAAATAAATCATTTAACGACGAGGACTTATTTAATGATATTGAAAAATTAACGTTTAAAGAAATTCGTACGTTTTTAGATAATCATGTAGCAGGTCCTAAACCATTACCATACAAACAGATTTTTGAAATGGTAGGGTTGACATATGAAGAAAAACGTGTAGAAGAAAGAATCACTTTAGGAGGAATATCTGTTGGTTATAATCCAACAACTAATCACCTTGTTGTTGTAAATACAGATAAATTAGATGAATTTGGAAAGAAATTAAAATTTAAAGAAGAGGACGAAATCATCACGTTTAATAACCGAAAATTATCTTTAGATAATATGAAAGATGTTTTAGGTGGCTTTATGGAAAATGCAAAGCCGGGAGATAAACTTATTATTGAAGTTTTAAGAAAAGATAAAAAAGGAAACGAAAAAATCAAAGAACTAAAAGCAAAAGTAAAACCAGTTAAAGTAACTGAAACTGATATTATTGAAGTGAATGAAAAAACAACTCCACAACAATTGATGGCTAGAAAAACTTGGTTAGGAATAAACTAATATGAATAAAAAAAACAACATATACTGGACATGCCAATTTGTTGGCTGGACTTTGTATGCAGCTATTAATTTATTTTTCTTTAAACTAAGCTATAATACCAATTTCAAAGACATTCTATTATTTTTAATTTGGCTTCCTCTAGGTATTACGATTACTCATGCTTACAGATTTATTGTTTTAAAATACAATGTTCTTAAAGTAAATTTATTTTTTCAAATTCCAATCATCATAGTATCCTCACTAATCATGTCGATACTATTTTTCATCATTAATATTGGCATTGTAAACCTCTTTAGTCAAACCTCTGAACAAATTGATTTGTTAGCTGCAACTTCAAAAATCTTAAGTCTAGTTTTAATTTTTATTATCTGGTCGGTTATTTATTTTGGATTTCATTTTTTTGATAACTATAAAAAAACAGAAATTCAAAACCTTAGATTAGAGGCCAATACAAAAGAAGTAGAATTAAATAAATTAAAATCTCAATTAAATCCGCATTTCATGTTTAATAGTATGAATAGCATTAGAGCTTTAGTAGATGAAGATCCTAAAAAAGCAAAGGTAGCAATTACTCAATTATCAAACATCTTACGTAATACCTTGATGATGCATAAAAATAAATACATCAAATTGGAAGAAGAACTAGTATTAGTAAAAGATTATTTAGAATTAGAACATATACGATTTGAAGAGAGATTAAACTTTAATCTTTCAATTGATCCAAACACCTTATCATTAAACGTACCTCCTATGATGGTTCAAACTTTGGTGGAAAATGGTATTAAGCACGGAATCAGTAAATATCCTGAAGGAGGTCATATTTCAATTAATACCTTAAAAATAGAAAACGGTTTTGAAATTGAAATTATTAATACTGGCCAATTAATGCTTCAAACTAAATCTGATTCGGGATTTGGAGTTGAAAATACTACCAATCGTTTGGAACTATTATTTGGAAAAAAAGCATCTTTTTCTCTTAAAAATTTAGATGACAAAAATGTCATCAGTAAAATAATCATTAACAACTAAATCTATATTCAATGAAAGCTATTATTATTGACGATGAACGTTTAGCAAGACAAGAATTAAAAAATTTATTAGCTGCACACAAAGAAATTGAAGTGATAGCAGAATGTAATAATGCTCAATCTGCAAAAGAAAAAATTGCAGAATTAAATCCAGATGTAATTTTCTTAGATATTCAAATGCCTGGTAAAACAGGATTAGAATTAATAGAAGAAGTATCTGCCCTACCCGATGTTGTTTTTGTAACAGCATATGATGAATACGCGATTAAAGCATTTGAAGTAAATGCTTACGATTATTTATTAAAACCTGTTTCACCAGAGCGCTTAGCCGAAACAATTAAAAAATTAACTTTAAAGGAATCATCTGAAAAAAAGGAAAATACAACTCCTTTAAAAGAAAACGACCAAGTGTTTATTAAGGATGGAGAAAAAACGTGGTTTGTGCGTTTAAGCAATATTCGTTTATTTGAGAGTGAAGGAAACTATGTTCGCGTGTATTTTGATAATTTCCGTCCTTTAATTTTAAGAAGTTTAAATAGTTTAGAAGAACGTTTGGATGAAAAAACATTTTTTAGAGCTAGCCGCAAACATATTGTAAACCTAAGTTGGGTAGAAAGTATTGAGACCTGGTTTAATGGAGGATTAATGGTAAAATTAAAAGGAGGGCAAGAAATAGAAATATCTCGTCGTCAGGCTGTTAAATTAAAAGATATGATGAGTTTATAAGACTCAAAATAGTAAATTTGCAAAATGAAAAATAACGCAGAAAACAACATCGATGATTTAGACGATTTATTACCCGAAGATTTAAAAGGTGATATCGTTCCTGAAATAAATCCTGAAAAATTATTTGACGAAAACGAATATTCAACCATCATCATTGGTTCTGAAGGTATGAGTAAAAAAGACACTAACAGTGCTGATGCTGTTACTGTTTTAGTAAGCGGTAAATCAACTCGCGAAGAAAAAGATGAAGCTCTTAAACATTTAAAAGAAAATAATGCTCAAGCCTTTATATTAAGTGCCATTACAAAAACTAAAAATTCAGCTCATAAAGCCTTAATTATTGCTTCTTGTTGGGAAACTGGCCTAGATTTTAGTAAAGATTATGCGTTTTTTATCAATTTAATTTGTGACAAAGATTTTCTTGTATCTTTTGAAGCGTTTACCGTTATACAAGAAATGGAAGCTGAAATTGACGAGGCTACTTTAAAACAATCTTTAAATACATTAAAGAAAGTAAAAGAGTCTAGTGTTTCAGTTACTGATGCCATTCAACTAATTGAACAAAAACTAAACGCCAACTAATTGAAAAAAACATTACTAAACGGATTATTCTTTTCTTTCTTTTTAACCTCTCCTTCTGCTTTTTCTCAAGAAAAAGAAGCGGTTCACAAGATTAAAATTGAAAAAGAAAAACTATTTGTAAAAGCGGCTTTTGATGAAACAGAATATAAAGTGATTGCATTCGATAGATATGGTAATCCTCATGAAAATGCGATAAAAAGCTTTACTATATTTTATAAAGAAAATAACACTGCTTATCAATCTCCTGTTGAAGGAAATACATTTCCAAAAAAAACTATTGATTTTTTAACTAAAAAGAAAAAATTAGCCACTAAAATCTGCTTAACTAATTTAAAAGTTCAAGATAAAGACGGACATGAAGAAGATTTACCTGATTTATGCGATATAGTAATCTTTCCAGATTGCAAGAAAGTTAACAAGACTAAATAAAAAAGGGTTCGCAAATTGCGAACCCTTTTTTATTATAATTTTTCACCCATTTGATAATTTTCTGTTTTGGACACATTTCCTTTTTCATCATAATAGTTCCAAGTTCCATCTTTTTGATAATCGCCAAGATCTTTTCTGAAAATCATTGACCCCTCTTCTTTTAAACGACCATTCTCATAAAATTCTTTCTTTATATACTTTTTGGTCTTTTTATCCACTAACTCAAATAATGATGCTGGTAAGCCATTTTCATAATATGTATTACGTTTAAATAAATACTCTATATTTTTATCATTCTCTTCAACATATTCAGGAGTGCCATTTCTAAAAAAATCATATTGATTTTGAGGATTGCCTTCGTAATAACTAATAGAAGATTTCACTTTTCCATCATCATAAAAAATCTCCAATTTAGCATGTTTTAAATCGGTACTAGAAAAACTACGTTCTACTTGTCCATTCTCATAATAGTTTTTAAATACTTTTATGAAACCATCCGCATAAAAACCTTTATGTAATAATTTTCCACTAACATAAAAATCTTCTTGCCATCCTTGAGCATTATATCCATCTTTCGTATAACGAATGGAATCTCCACCCATCATTGGCACCAACTTGTTATATCTTATGATACCATAATCAGGGTCAATAATTTCTGCAGGGGTGTAACGCTTTAGCTGAGGGACTTGGCTAGAAAAAGATTGAGAATAACCAATAAAAGAAAAGGCGGAACAAAAAATAAAATATGTTAGTTTGTTAAAATTCATGATTAATCTAAATGCAATTTGTATGCAAAATAATAAAATTTAGTTGAAAATAAACGTTAAATCTACTAATGTTTTCCAGAAGATGCTAAATAACGCTCAGCATCCAGTGCTCCCATACAACCACTACCTGCTGCAGTCACTGCTTGACGGTAAGTTTTATCTGCACAATCTCCTACCGCAAAAACACCTTCAATATTAGTTTTAGTAGATCCTGCAACTACATCAATATATCCTAATTCATCCATATTGATTTGTCCTTTAAAAATATCAGTATTAGGCTTATGACCAATAGCCACAAAGAAACCTGTTACATTTAAAGTACGTAATTCATTGGTTAAACCATTTTTAACCACTACTCCTTCAACCATTTCTTTTCCTAAAATATCGTGAGTTTCGCTATTATAAACCATTTCAATGTTTTCAGTATTCTTTACACGATTTTGCATGGCTTTACTAGCACGCATTTCGCCTTTACGAACAATCATGTATACTTTTTTACATAATTTAGATAAGTAGGTTGCTTCTTCGGCAGCCGTATCACCAGCTCCAACAATGGCAACGTCTTGTCCTTTATAAAAGAAACCATCACACACAGCACAAGCAGAAACTCCACCTGAATTCATACGTAAACGAGTTTCGTTCTCTAAACCTAACCATTTAGCAGATGCACCAGTAGAAATAATTACTGAATCAGCAGTAATTTCAGTTGTTTCATCAATCCAAATTCTTTTTGGATTTGCTGTTAAATCAGCTTTAGTAGCTAATCCAAAACGAACTTGAGTTCCAAAACGCTCTGCTTGAGCTTTTAAGTCTTCCATTAATTCTGGTCCAGTTACACCTTTTGGGTAACCTGGAAAATTATCTACTTCCGTTGTTTCGGTTAATTGCCCTCCAGGTGTTAATCCTGTATATAAAACTGGTTTTAAATCAGCGCGAGATGCGTATATAGCCGCAGTGTAACCTGCAGGACCAGAGCCTATAATAAGGCATTTAATATGTTCAGTAGTTGTTGACATAGTTTTTTATTTTTTAAAACGAGTACGAATTTAGTATTTATAAGTAAAAAGCTATTTACATTTTACTCACAATATTACTTTAAACAAGTATTCCTTTCTTTTTATTAAAAAACCACAATCCCATTAAACAACCAAAACTATTGGCAATAAAATCAAGCCAATCTCCACTTCGGTGGCTAAATACGGTAGCTTGCATAATTTCTAGGATACCTCCATAAAGGATGCAGGATAAAAGAATCAAGATTATTGATTGATTGGAAAGTTTGTGGATTTTTAATACTGAAATTAGCCACAAACAAGTTAAAATAAAAAAAATACTAGCATGAACAAACTTGTCAAAACTCAATAATTCGAGCCAATTAGTAGTTGGAATATATTGACCAGGAGTACAACACAACACAAAAATAATCAACGTCCATAAAATGGCGGCTAAGAGGCTATATTTTAAAAGTAGTTTTATCATAAGGTTTTCCCGCTGATGACGATGATGAACGCAGATTGTTGTAAACAAAAAACCTCCTGATAAACAGAAGGTTTTAAAATTATACTTGGTTAAATACTAAGCTCCAATTAATGCTTTATAAGCATCAGCCGTCAACAAATCAGTTAATTCAGCTTCATTATCAATAGATACTTTAATCATCCAACCTTTTCCATATGCATCATTATTTACTGATTCTGGAGAGCTATCAATATCTTTATTCATTTCTAATACTTTTCCAGTAATTGGCATAAATAAATCAGAAACCGTTTTAACAGCTTCTACTGTACCAAAAATTTCTTCTCTTGCAACAGTTTCGCCAATAGTAGTAATATCAACATAAACAATATCACCTAATTCTTTTTGAGCAAAATCAGTAATGCCAATAGTTGCTACGTTACCTTCAACACGAATCCATTCGTGGTCTTTTGTGTACTTTAATTCTGATGGGAAGTTCATATAATTGTTTTTTAGTTTTAGTGCAAGTTTTCACAAATATATAGGTTTATATTAATTTTTTAAAGAAATAAGTTATCAAATTAATACCAAAAAAAGGTTTAAAACTCTATTTGTATTTATGCCTTGCCGTTTTTAGATTTACATCGCGTAAATAAAGGGTGTTTCTTTTATTTAACTCACAATTTTTAATCTATCACACTATGAAAAATATTACAGTTATAGGAAGTGGTACCATGGGAAATGGTATTGCTCATGTATTTGCTCAATTTGGTTATTCAGTTAGCTTGGTAGACATTAGCGAGCCAGCATTACAAAAAGCTTTGGCTACTATTGCTAAAAATATAGATAGACAAGTTACCAAAGGTACTGTTACAGAAGCCGACAAAGCTGCAACTTTAGCAAACATTAAAACGTTTACAAAACTAGAAGAAGGTGCTAAAAATGCTGATTTAGTGGTTGAAGCCGCTAGCGAAAATGTAAATGTAAAATTAGCCATCTTTAAGCAATTAGATGAAATTTGCCCTCCTCATACTATTTTAGCAAGTAATACATCTTCTATTTCTATTACTCAAATTGCAGCCGCTACTAAACGTGCTGATAAAGTAATTGGAATGCATTTTATGAATCCAGTTCCTGTGATGAAATTAATTGAAGTGATTCGTGGTTACTCAACAAGCAATGAGGTTTGTCATTTAATTATGGAAACCTCTAAAAAATTAAATAAAGTACCTACTGAAGTTAACGATTACCCTGGATTTGTAGCTAATAAAATATTAATGCCAATGATCAACGAAGCCATCATTACTTTGCATGAAGGAACGGCTGGAGTTGAAGAAATTGATACAGTGATGAAATTAGGGATGGCTCATCCTATGGGACCATTACAACTAGCTGATTTTATTGGCTTAGACGTTTGCTTAAATATTTTACGTGTATTACAAGATGGCTTCGGAAACCCAAAATATGCACCATGTCCATTATTAGTTAATATGGTTACTGCTGGTCATTTAGGAGTAAAAAGCGGCAAAGGGTTTTACGATTACTCAGCTGGAACAAAAGATTTAGTTTTAGCAGAGCGCTTTAAGAAACAAACAACTACAGTTTTAGCATAACCTATATGCCAGAAAGCTCTATATTTCTTATTGAATTTCCACCAATTAAAAGTGCGGGTGTGTATTATTTTAATACATCATCTGGTTTGCGTTACGAAGTACGCTTTGGTCGCCGACAAGATAACATACTACACTCTACCATTGTATTTGGTGTAATTAATGAAGAGTTTGAAGGCGAAGAATACGTGACTACAAATCGTGGAGAAGTATACAGAGTAATGAATACCATTGTTAAAATTGTAAAAGATTTTATGGAACAACACTCTAAAGTAAATATTTATGAATTTCATGCGATTGATAGAGATGATGAAGAAGAACACATTTCTGACGATAGCGATGTAAAGAAAAATAAAATAAAAGGAAATGCTCGATTAAAATTATATAAACGTTACTTACCGAAAATTTTTGAAGATGGTTGGAACTTTAATTTTGATGGAAATAATGCAATTGTAACAAAAACTAATTAAATAATTATTGAGTTTGAGAATTATTGAAATTGAATAAAATAATACATCAAATGATTAACTAAAAATAAAATGGCTGTATACAAGTTTAAATTATTTATAGAAGATAACGAAGATATTTATAGAGAAATAGAAATATTATCTGGACAAACATTCGAAGATTTTCATAACGCTATTCAAGAGGCTTATAAGTTTGATAAAAAACACGCTGCCTCTTTTTTCGTAAGTGATGATTACTGGAGAAAAGATCAAGAAATCACTCTGCGTCCTGAAGACTTACCTTTAGAAGAAGAAGAAGTGAGAAAAGGAGTTTCTCCTAAAAATTTAATGACAAAAACAAAAATTGCTAAATACATTGATAGTCCACGTCAACGTTTTATGTATGTTTTTGATCCTGCCATCAAATGGGCATTTTGTATTGAATTAATGAAAATATTACCAGATAATCCAAAAGGGACTTATCCTTCTTGTGTAAAATCTATTGGTAATCCTCCAAAACAATACAAACAATCTCTAATGGCTAAAGGTGAATTAACTCCTGACCAAGCAATGGCAAGTATGTTAAATGATCCTGAAATTGCTGACGAAAGTGAAATTTACCAAGCTATAAAAAATGATACAATTGGTATTGATGAAGGCGATTTAAATCACTTAGAAGGCGAAGAAGGTGAAGATGTTGGTGGTGAAGAAGATGAATTTGGGGGTGGTGATGAAATGGATAATGATGATGATAACGAAATTCCAGAAGATTACGGACACGACGAAGATTAAAATAAATAAGTACGAATAAATAAACCCCAAAACTATGCAAACCAAAGAAACAGCAAATGCCGCTTACGAAACGCAACTAAACGATTGGATTGTTCAGGAGAAAGCAGCGATTGAATTAATTGGAACCATTGGAAAATTATGGTTCGAAAAATCTATTGAATTAATTTTATTCAGAAATCAATTAGTAGATAGAAGTGTGAGTGAAATTATGAACTTACATTTATATGCTAAAAACATTGTAAAGAAAACTATTTCAGTTAATGATACATTAGCCATTGCTACAGCTATTAATAATGCTGATGTTTGTCCATCTCGTGTTGACATTGGAAAATTAGCATTTGAATACCAACAAGAAAAAGCGAATTTTAAAACGGTTGATGAATTTATTGGTAATAAATTAAAAGATTTAATTGGCGCTAAAACAACTGTAACTCCTAAAGATGTTGTGTTATATGGTTTTGGTCGTATTGGACGTTTAGCTGCTCGTGAATTAATATCTCAAGCTGGTAAAGGCGAACAATTACGGTTACGTGCTATTGTTACTCGCGGAAGTAGCGATGACGATATTGTTAAACGTGCAGATCTATTACGCACAGATTCGGTTCACGGTAATTTTCCAGGAACAGTAATTGAAGATTTAGAAAACAAAGCTTTAATTATTAACGGACATACAGTTCACATGATTGATGCTAAAAACCCTGAAGATGTAGATTATACAGCTTATGGTATTGATAATGCTTTAGTGATTGATAATACTGGTGTTTTTAGAGATGATGTAGAATTAAGCCGTCACTTAAAAGCAAAAGGAGTTAGTAAAGTTTTATTAACTGCTCCTGCAAAAGGTAATGTTCCAAACGTAGTTCATGGTATTAATCACGAAACAGTTGACGTTAAAAACGGACAAATTTTCTCTGCCGCTTCTTGTACTACTAATGCCATTATGCCAATTCTTTATGTTATTGACAAAGAATTAGGAATTCAAAAAGGACATATCGAAACAGTTCACTCATACACTAATGACCAAAACTTATTAGATAACTACCACAAAAAATACCGTCGTGGTCGTTCGGCTGCT
>Ga0066412_1000191_pt1 | contig 28270 bp, 18 predicted proteins | sample LakWasMet16_LOW5_2_FD_59499 | JGI IMG/M metagenome (GOLD analysis project Ga0066412, IMG submission 59499) | Freshwater sediment methanotrophic microbial communities from Lake Washington under simulated oxygen tension - Sediment Metagenome 16_LOW5 | ecosystem: Environmental > Aquatic >... | reverse complement strand
AACACCCGATAGATCCTCTTTTTAAAATGGCAATTGGCCATTACCAATTGGAAGCTATACATCCTTTTACAGATGGTAATGGTAGAACTGGAAGAATATTAAATTTGTTATACTTGGTTCATCAAGAATTGTTATCCCATCCGGTTTTGTTTTTAAGTAAATACATTTTAAATCATAAAGAAGATTACTATGCTAATTTAGCTGGTGTGACGACTCGAAATGCATGGAAGCCTTGGCTTAATTATATGCTAACTGCAGTTGAAATAACGGCAAAGGAAACAAATCAAACAATTGATGAGATATTGGATCAAATGAATGCGACGCATTTGCACGCAAAAAATAAATTAAAGTGGTATAGTCTTGAATTGAATCAGCTTTTATTTTCACAACCCTATATTAAACCTAAAAAAATAGGCGAGTTACTAGAAGTAAGAAGCAGAACTACACTAACAAAATACATGCATGAATTAACAGATATCGGTGTGCTATCTCCCCATCAAGAAGGCAAAGAAGTATTCTACATAAATAATGATCTAGTTCGTATTCTAAAACCATAATTACTGTTTAAATCCTAACGATTTTTGAAAAAGTTCGAATCCCTTTAAGATAGTAGGCTAAAAATGTCATTTTTTGAAAATAGTTCGAACTCTACTTTTAAAAAACAGAGCCTCTCGAACCACTAGTATTTACAAGGGTTTCAGAGGAAATTAAAAAAGGGACAAAACAAAAATATTGCTTTGTCCCTTTGGGTGGACCCGGAGAGATTCGAACTCTCGTCCAAACAAGGAATTAATAAGCTTTCTACAAAGTTTAGAACAAACTTGGTTTTCGATTTAAATCAGGCGTTTATTCATACCAAACTTAAACTTAGATGCTAATATTGCTTTAGATAACATCATCACTAAAACAAGTTGCTAATTTATGATGCAAATACCTCGTCGCTAAGCAACGATGCTACGAGATTTGCAAAGGTTGGTTAGTCTTGGACTAAGCAGCCATAGCGTAAGAATTCTCTTCGCCGAATAAAAGTTTGAGAGTTGAGTTTAAGGTGCCATATCCACAACGCACCACCTGCTTACTTACCAATCGCGCTCGCTGTCAAAACCGGTCGGGCCCATAATGTTAAAGAACTGAGGCACAAAGATACAACAATTTCATCCTCAAATTGAGTTTTTAATTATATTTAAGAAAAAATTGTTATGCATAAAATTCTTTTATCTCTATTCGTTTGTGCTTCTGTTTTTTCGTTTGCGCAAACCGTTAAATCAAAACTCTTAAAAATTAAATACACGACTCCCGAAGGCTGGACTGCTAGCGAATTTGGTGGACTTAAAAATTGGGACGAAAGTGGAAATGCTATGTGTCGCTGCTCGGGTATTGCATTTAGCAAACCTCATAAAAATGGGAAATTTAATGTAGTAGTTTATGCGGTGCCTAACGGTGGATTAGATTCGGCTAAGCGTGATTTTGTTGGTGCTTTACACTTTGTGAATGTAGAAAAAGTAGAAAAAACAACTAACAAAAATTTTGCTTTCGAAAAACGCCGATCTAATTTTTATGATGTAAAAACAAAAACTAATTCCTATAACTGCATCCGGTATATTTCTAAACCAACAGAAGGACACTTTTATATCATTTATGTTTGGCAAGAAAATATGGATTTACTGAACTCTACTTCCGAAAGAGAATTAACCGAAATGGTAAATAATATTGAACCACTTTAATTTTTTAATGTTCTTCCTTTATTTCTTAATGTAATTTTCTAATTATTTTATTTCCAAAAAAGGCTATTTAACCCTGTTAAATAGCCTTTTTTCTGTCTAATTAAGAATAGGTCCTGTTTTAATGGGTGTTGCAACATTTTATTTATTCTGACAATTATCAGTATTAAAATTGAGGAATATCAGAAATTATTTTTGATTTTATTTTGAATTTTGTTGCCGAACTAAAACCGCATTAATGAAACTAATCACTAAAACCTTAGGACTTATAATTGTATTCACGATTATAAGTAAAACTAATTTCTCGCAAAAACTAGCTAGTGATAAGGATGCTAGTAAACAAATCCTTTGTCAATTTAACTCCTATTCGATTGAAAAAGACAAACGTCTTCAACAAGAGTTTAAGAATAATGGTCAATTAAAAATCAGCTATTCTTGTATACCTGCAGGAATTGTCGTAATTGAAAGTTCAAATACTTTATCAGATCATGATATTGAACTTATCAAACAAAAAGTAAATCGTATTGATGCAACTTATACTATTCTCAATCATCTTACCCTAAATGAAGTTGAATCAAAATGTGCTACTTATCGTTCTAATTAATTGTTCCCCTAAAACAAAAATCATGAAATCAAAAATCATTTTCTTAATGTTTGTTACATTAAGTTTGTTTCACCGCCAAGCTTATGCTCAATTAATAGTTTCTAATACACTTACCCCTACTCAATTAGCGCAGCTAATTTCAGGGCCAGGTGTGCAAATTTCCAATCCTGTTATACATTGTGGAGTAAATGGCTACGGAAAATATAATGCAAGTTCTAGTAATTTAAATATTACGGAAGGCTTATTACTAACTACTGGAAAAATTTCTAATGCCGTTGGCCCAAATGATTCAACTAATACTACATGGTATTTTGGAAATAAAACAACGGCAAACACCTACACTTTATTAAATAACTATACTGGAAGAACTACCTACGAGTATTGTGAGTTCGAATTCGATATCATTCCACAAGGAGATACAATTAAATTTGATTTCGTTTTTGCTTCTGAAGAATACGAAGAATGGGTCGGATCTCAATACAATGATGTATTTGGATTTTTCATAAGCGGTCCAGGAATAACAGGAGATGCAGGTGCTGGTATTTACCACAATATTGCCTTGTTACCTAATTCAACAACTCCAGTAACAATTAATAATGTGAATCAAAATTCAAATACACAATATTATCAAAATAATAATAATGGAACCTCTGTTGAATATGATGGTTTTACTAGAGGTTTAAAAGCAATTTCAAAAGTTACACCATGTCAGTCTTACCATTTAAAATTAGTGGTAGCTGACGTTTCTGATAAGTTATGGGACTCAGGGGTGTTTATCGAAAAAATTTCTTCGAACAATATTTTATTGCTAAGTCAAACAGCGGGTGGAATTCCGAACATGGTGGAAGGTTGTAATAACGGCCAAGTTTTATTTAAAAGACCTATTGCTACTACATCCCCACTTACTATTAATTATTGGTTAGGTGGCACTGCCATTAATGGCACCGATTATCCTTTAATTGGAAGTTCACCTAATCCATTAAATCCAAAAACCATTATCATTCCTGCCAATCAAACTACAGCTACCCTAAATATTAATCCCACCGCAGATGGTTTAAATGAAGGCACTGAATATTTAACCGTGTATTTAGGAAATCCATTGTGCTCAAATCAAATTATGGATAGCTTACGTTTTTATATTCAAGATTCTTTATTTACATCTATCACTCCTATTATTGATTCTATTTGTATAGGTCAAAATGTACAGTTTAATACTGTTGGTGGTGGTAGTGCGTTTAATTGGTTACCTGCCACTGGATTAAATAATCCATCTATTAAAAACCCCATAGTTACACCAAGTACTACAACTATTTACACCTTAACCACAACTGCAAGTAATTGTAGCATGAGCCGCTATTCGAAAATAAATGTGAGTAATATTAATTTAAGCGTAACACCCACTCATGTAAATTGTAATGGAGCAAATAATGGTTCGGTTAATTTAACGGTTACTAATGGTTTTGCGCCTTATACTTATAGTTGGAGTGGACCAAGTTCTTATAGTTCAAATACACAAAATATTAGTTCTTTAGCACCTGGCACCTATAGTGTTATAGTTACAGGTAAAAAAGGATGCTCAAAAACCACAACTGTTACAATAACCCAACCGTCTGTTGTAACGGCAACAGTTGCTAGTGCAACCTATAACGGTGGTTATAATATAGCTTGTTATGGTGGCAATTCTGGTTCAACATCTTCTTCTGTTGCTGGAGGCACTGCACCATATACATACACTTGGTCATCATCACCAATTCAAACAACAGCCAATGCTTCTAATTTACCAGCTGGTAATTATACTTTAACTGTAAAAGATGCCAATAACTGTGTACTAACTAAAACAATAACATTAATACAACCAAATAATTTTACTACTAGTATCGGGGCTCAACAAAATGTAGCTTGTTTTAATGATGCTACTGGTTCTGTAACTTTAACTACAAATGGTGGTACAAGTCCGTACACATATGCATGGAATACAACGCCAGTTCAATCAAATGCCATTGCAACCAATTTAAGTGCAGGGAACTATACAGCGACCATTAAAGATGCTAATAACTGTATGCACACGAAATCAGTTAGTATTACCCAACCAAATGCAGCATTAAACGCTAATATTTCTTCGCAAATAAATGTAGCATGTCATGGTAATTCTACTGGTTCAGCAAGTATAACAGTTACAGGAGGCACAATTCCATATTCTTATTCATGGAATACGACTCCAGCACAAACCAATGCACAAGCTACAAGTTTACCAGCAGGTAGTTATGCTGTTACTATTACAGATGCTAAAAACTGTACAACATCTGCAGCTGTAAATATTACTGAACCAGCGACTAATGTATCTGCAGTTATTAGCAGTCAAACAAATGTATCCTGTTTTGGTTTTAATAATGGTTCGACAACAGTATTAGCTTCGGGCGGAGTTCCAGCCTATACTTATAGTTGGAATTCCGTACCATCGCAAACAACTGCCACGGCAGCAAATTTGCCAGCAGGAACCTATAACGTTATGGTTAAAGATGCAAATAACTGTAGTTACAGCATACAAACTATTATTACTCAACCAACAGCATCGCTTAATGCCAACATTAGTTCACAAAGTAATGTATTGTGTTATAACGAAAAAACAGGAAGCGCAACTATTGTAGCCAACGGTGGAACTTCACCATATACATATAGTTGGAGCACAACGCCTATTCAAACATCGGCTACAGCCGCAAATTTGGGAGCAGGCCTTTATACTGTAACTATTAAAGATGCTAATGTTTGTACAATTACAAAAACAGTTAGTATTTCTCAACCAACATCTGCCGTAACTGCCTCTATTAGTTCTCAAAATAATGTATTATGCTTTGGAGCAAGTTCTGCAACGGCAGCCGTGGTTGCAAACGGAGGTGTTGGAGGGTACACATATAACTGGAGCAGTATACCAACACAAACAACATCTACAGCTACTAATTTATCTGCAGGAAATTATACAGTAACCGTGAGAGATGCTAATAACTGCTTGGCATTAGCGTCTGTTAATATTTCACAGCCAACAGCTGCTTTAAGTGCAAACATAACAAGTATTTTAAATGTAAAATGTAAAACCAATGCAACTGGAGCAGCAACAGTAGTTGCCAGTGGAGGAAGCGGATCTTATTCTTACCTATGGAACTCTAGTCCTACACAAACAACATCGGTTGTTAGTGCATTAATTGCTGGTAATTACACGGTAACTGTTTCTGATAATAATGGCTGTATTGTTCCAGTTACCAAAACAATAACTATTACAGAACCTGCTGCCATTTTAAATGCTACTTCATCAAGCCCATTATTTAATGGCAATCATATTTCATGTTTTGGCGGCAATAATGGTTCTATTAATTTAAACCCAACTGGAGGCACAACCGCTTATTCATTTTCTTGGATTGGTTCCTCAGGTTATACATCAACCGCTGAAGACATTAACACTTTAATAGCAGGAACATACACTGTGTTAATTACGGATGCCAATGCTTGCACAAAAACATATACAACTACTTTAACTCAACCAACCCTGTTAAATTTATCAAGTACGGTAACACCAGCAACTTGTCCTTCATTTAATGATGGAGCAATTACATTAATAGTAAGCGGTGGCACATCAGCATACAATTACTCATGGTCAGGTCCTTCAAGTTTTACAGCTACTACTGCTAGTATATCAGGTTTAGTAGCTGGTAACTATTCGTTAACTGTAACCGATGCTAATGGTTGTATCAAATCATCTGTATATACAGTTACACAACCAGGAGCTATTGTAATTACCAATACGGTTTCATCGTTTACTGGTGGAAAAAACATTAGTTGTTATGGATACAATGATGGAGCCATTGGTTCTGTAAATGTAACTGGAGGTACTCCAATCTACACTTACTTATGGACAGGCCCATCTAGTTTTACATCAACAACAGCAAACATTTCTGATTTATATGCGGGTAACTATCAATTAGTAGTAACAGATAATGCAGGATGTGTAGCAAATAAATTAATAACATTAACTCAACCAAATGCCATTAGCAACACATTAACGCCATCAGTTTTTGCTGGAAATTATAATATTAAATGTCATGCCACATCAACTGGTAGTTTAACAAGTACATCTAATGGTGGCACTCCTGCATATACTTATAGCTGGTCGGGACCTGCATCGTATACAGCCACAACACAAAACATTAATGCATTAGTTGCAGGTATATATACTTTAACTGTTACGGATGTAAACACCTGTAAAGGAACAAACATCATTACTTTAACACAACCAAATGCTTTAGTTACTAGTATCACTAGCCCAACTGTAGCTGGTGGTTATAACATCACTTGTAACGGTTTAAGTAACGGTCATATCAATTTAATAAATACAGGAGGAACACCTAACTACACTTATATATGGTCTGGACCATCTAGTTATACATCATCTACTCAAAATCCAAACAATATTATTGCTGGAACTTACAGCGTTGTGTTAACGGATGCTAATGGATGTTTAACAAGTAATAGCATTGCATTAACCCAACCAAATACCTTAGTGACGGCAGCTATTAGTCCAACTGTAAATGGGGCTTACAATATTACTTGTTATGGAAATAATAATGGTACAATTAACTTAAATGTTAGTGGGGGTACTTCTGCTTTTACATATGCATGGACGGGCACTGGAGCTTACACAGGTAGTTCACAAAACCCATCAGGCCTAATAGCTGGAACATATCAAGTATTAGTAACAGACGCTAATAATTGTACTGCAACACAAAGTATTGTATTGACACAACCTACGTTTTTGACGTCAAGTGTTAGCAGTCCCACTTTTATTGGTAACAATAACATTAGCTGTAATGGATTATTAGATGGTGCAATTAACTTATCAGTAAATGGCGGCACAAGCGCTTATTCATACGCATGGACAGGACCTTCAACTTATACCTCCAATATACAAAATCCAGCAGGATTACAAGCAGGTATATATCAAGTAACAGCAACCGATGCAAATGGATGTATTACCAGTTCAAGTATTACTTTAACTGAGCCAGCTGCTATGAGTGTAAATGTAAATAGCCCAACCTTTGCTGGTGGCTACAACATTAGTTGTAATGGATTTACAAATGGTTCTATCAACTTAACAAACGGAGGTGGAATACCAAATTATTCTTATAATTGGAGCGGACCATCAAGCTATACTTCATCTATTCAAAATCCAACAGGATTAATAGTAGGAGTTTATAGTGTAAGTATAACGGATGTCAATGCGTGTAGTATTTCTTCAACAATTGCTTTAACAGAACCAACTTCTTTAGTAGGAAGTATTACAAGCCCAACAGTGAATGGAGGATATAATATTACCTGCAACGGTGCTAACAATGGTGTAATTACTCAAACTTTAAGTGGAGGAACTCTTCCCTACTCTATTATTTGGAATAGCGGATTAACTACACAAGATTTAAATAGTATTGGAGCAGGTTCATATTCTGTTATTATCACCGATGCTAATAATTGTTCTATTAATCAGTCCATTGTATTAACAGAACCAGAAACTGTTTTTGCATCCGCTAATAGTCCTTCGTTTTATGGTGGTTATAATATTAAATGTAATAGTAATTCAACAGGTACCATCTCACTTGGTGCTATTGGAGGAACAACTCCATACACTTACAACTGGACAGGTCCTGCTACATTTACATCAAGTACTCAAAATTTAAATAATGTAAATGCTGGTACCTATACAGCCACAGTAACAGATATGAATAACTGTTCATACACTACAACTATTACTTTAACAGAACCAGCTGTGTTAGCAAGTAGCGTGAGTAGTTATACATTTGTTGGAGGAAATAACATAAGCTGTTATGGATTTAACGATGGAGCCATTGCAACAACAGTATCAGGTGGAACTCAATCCTATCAGTATAACTGGGTTGGTCCATTAGGATACACATCTAACTCTCAAAATTTAAATTCATTAGTGGCAGGTTCTTATACCTTAATCGTAACAGATACAAATAACTGTGTTACTAATAACACAATTACTTTACTAGAACCAAGCGTATTAACAGCAACGCTTAATAGTGCAACTTTTGTTGGTGGATACCACATTAGGTGCAATGGAAATAATGATGGTAGCATTAATGTGAATGTTGCAGGAGGAACAAGTTCATACACTTATTTATGGACGGCATCAAACACTTATACATCATCTGCACAAAACATTAATACATTATATGCAGGTAATTATTCTGTAACAGTAACAGATGCAAATAATTGTATGGTTAATTTATCTCAAACTTTAACAGAACCAACAGTATTAAAAGATACCATAGTTGTTTCTGAATTCTTAGGAGGTTATAATTTAAGTTGTTTTAACTCAAACAATGGAACAATTCAATTAGCAACTACAGGCGGTACAAATCCATATACACAAATTTGGTCAGGACCATCTACTTTCACATCAAACTTAACATCAATTTCTAATCTAGCAGCAGGTACGTACTCTGTATTAATAACCGATGCTAATGGATGTGTGAAAACAGAAACAATTAATCTTTCGCAGCCAAGTGTATTAAGTCAATCATTAAGCACCACATCTTATGTGGGAGGTGTAAACATTAGATGTAAAGGAGACTCAACAGGCGTTGTATACAACACTATTAATGGAGGCACACCTAGTTATAATTATCAATGGTTTGGGCCTGCTGGATTTACAGCAACCACCGAAGATATTTATGATATTATTTCAGGTACATACACGGTTTTAGCAACAGATACAAATGGCTGCACCAACACATCCATCATTAACATCAATGAACCAGCAGTTGTATTAACAGCATCCTTAACCGTAAATAATGTTGATTGTAATGGTAATTCAACTGGTAATATTTCGATATCAGTTAATGGAGGTTCGCCAGGATATAATTACTGGTGGAGAGGTCCAAATAATTACACCTCATTTAATCAAAACTTAAATGGATTATTATCCGGACTATATGATGTTGTGGTAACAGATACAAATGGGTGTCAAATTTATATTGATACTGCAGTTACAGAACCCGCCATCTTAACTCATACTTATAGCTCAATCAATCCTGTTTGTAAGGGCGTAGCTAATGGTAGTATTGATTTAAGTATTATTGGTGGAACAAGTCCTTATACATTCAATTGGTCTAACGGAACAACAACCGAGGATTTATTGAGTATTTCTGCAGGAACTTATACAGTAATGTATTTAGATGCTCATAATTGTTCGAACACAGCTAGTATAACCATTACTGAACCTGAGCAAATTTTATCAATAGATAAAACGGTTACACCAATTAAATGTTACCATGATGCCAATAGTAGTATTAATTTAACGGTAAATGGTGGAACTGCTCCATATACATATAGCTGGTCAAATGGTGGATCAACGTCGAGCATATTTAATCTAGCAGCTGGCAATTACACAGTAACCGTAGTTGATAGTTTTGGTTGTGTATTAAATGATGTGACGATTATTAGCCAACCAGATTCGTTATACTTAACCATTTATAGTCCTTTACAATTTAACGGACACCATATTTCGTTAGCAGGTAGTAACGATGGTTTAATTGATTTAACCGTAAATGGTGGTACTAATCCCTTCACTTATTTGTGGTCAAATGGCACTACAACCGAAGATTTAAACAATATCACTGCGGGCTTTTATAATGTCATTGTGATTGATACAAATGGTTGTAAAGCGTCAGCATCAATAACATTAACGGAGCCATTTGTATTAGAATTACCAACAGGTTTCTCTCCAAATGGAGATGGTAAAAATGATTTATTTGTGATTCATGGCATTGAATCCTATCCAGATAATACCGTTACTATATACAACCGATGGGGAAATATAGTTTTCAGTACAGCAAGCTACACCAATGATTGGAACGGGAACAGCAATAATGGCCAAGCTTTACCAGATGCTACTTATTTTGTGATATTAGAAATAAACAAAGGAGAAATAGTGAAGAAAAATTATGTTGAATTAAGACGATAAACACACAAAAAAGACATTATGAAAAAATCAATCATACTATTCTTTATTCTTATACTAAGTGTAACAATAAAGGCACAACAAGATCCAATGATAAGCCAATATATGTTTAATGGATTATTTTTAAATCCTGCGTACGCTGGCAGTCATAAATACTTCAGTTCAAGTTTACTACACCGAACTCAATGGGTCAATTTCCCAGGAGCACCAAAAACTTCTTTATTAGCCGTTGACGGTTTACTACCCACAAAATCAGAAAACATGGGTATTGGTTTAATCGTAGCACACGATCAAATTGGTGCAACGGAGCAAACTGATATTTATGCCAACTACGCTTACCAATTAAAATTAAAAAAAGGAAAATTAGCTTTTGGTTTAAAAGTTGGTGCAACTAACTATGTTTTTAAAAGTGATAATTTAATCGTTTGGGATGCAAACGACGACGTATTTGCAGGAAGAAGAACAGCATGGTTACCAAAATTTGGAGCAGGAGCTTACTACTTTTGCGATAATTGGTATGCCGGGATATCAGTACCTACTCTAATGGCTTACGATGCTAATCATAATTTCAGCTTTGATGTAAACAAAGGATCATTTGTAAACAGACATTACTACGCATACGGTGGATATGTATTTAAACTAAACGAAAAATTTAAGTTAAAACCATCTGCTTTAATAAAGTACTTACCTGCCGCCCCTATTGAAGCAGATATTAATTTGAATTTATTATATAAAGACCAATTTTGGATTGGAGCATCTTATCGTTCTAAGGATGCTGTGGTTATCATGATAGAATATCAAACTAACTCCAGATTTAGAGTTGGATACGCTTTTGATTATACGACTAGCAAAATCAGAAAATATTCAACAGGTACACATGAAATTATGATTGGGTACGATTTCGGAAAAACTGTAATTAAAGAAAAATCACCACGTTACTTCTAATGACTATGATACAAAAAATTATATTAACAAGTCTTACCACAGGCTTATTGTTAAGCAGCTGCACAAAAGGACTCTATAAAAAAGGAGTTAAAAATTTTGATAATCATGTCTATCACAAATCTATTGAAAACTTCGAAAAATACCTTTCAAAAAAAGACGAACCTGCTGACGCTAAAATTAAATTAGCAAATGCTTATCGCTTAACAAACGATATACCTAATGCCGAAAAATGGTTTTCGCAAATTGTAGAGTTACCAGAAAGTGAACCAATTAATATGTTTTATTATGGTAAACTTTTAATGAGTCAAGAAAAATACAAAGAAGCACAAGTATGGTTTTCCAAATATTTAGAAAAAGTGCCAGATGATTTTGTAGCAGAGATGTTATTAGTTTCTTGTAAATCAGTTGGTTCATTTAAACAAGATCCATCTTTATATACTATCAAAGAGGCAGAAATCCCAGAAGTAGCAACGGCATTTGGCCAAGTACCTTATGGAGACGGTATTATGTTTACGGCCGATAAAATGACCTTTAAGAATTCTAACACTTCTAATTGGACAGGGCGCTCTTATTTAGACATTTACTTTTCACAAAAAGACCAAAATGGAAAATGGCTAAGCCCTATGTTATTAAAAGGTAATGTAAACGGTCAGTATCACGAAGGACCAGCGAGTTTTAATAAAGCAGGAAACGTGGTTTATTTTACGAGAAGTAATTATGCCAAAAAGAAAATGGGAAAAAGTTCTAAAAACGAAAATAACTTACAATTATTTAGAGGAGAATTAGTGGGAGATAAATGGACTAACGTGACTTCAATGCCTTTTAATAGTGATGAATATTCTTGCGGTCACCCTTCATTAAGTCTGGATGATAAAACACTTTATTTTATTTCGGACATGCCTGGTGGCGCTGGTGGAACAGATATTTACAAAACCACCTTTGACGGAACTGCTTGGAGTAAACCCGAAAATTTAGGTAACGTCATTAACACAAGTGGTAATGAAATGTTTCCATACATTCACTCTGATGGTACTTTTTATTTCTCATCCGATGCTCATAATAATTTAGGAGGTCTAGATGTTTTTATGTCTTTTTATGATGGCAAAAAATGGTTGCAAGTAGAAAACTTAAATTACCCCTTAAATACATCTAAGGATGATTTTGGATTTGTATTAAACGCTGATAACAAAACCGGATACGTATCTTCTAATCGCGGTGAGGGCGACAAGATTTATGAAATCACTAAAAACGAACCAACGTTTATTTTATCGGGTGTTGTATCTCAAAAAGGTAAACCAAGTTTAATGATTGATTCAGCTGTTATTGAAATTCAAAATTTAACGGATAAAACCAAAGAATATGTTTTAACTAATAAGTCTGGATATTATAAAATCAAATTAAAAACAAAAAGTGAGTACTTAATCAAAGCTTCAAAACCAATGTACTTTTCGGTTACTGAACCAAAAAATGTATGTATGATTGGTAAAAAGATTTCTGAAAACTTCACCGCTAATTTTGAATTAGATCAAATCATTATCGAAAAACCAATTGTGTTAGAAAACATTTATTATGATTTGGATAAATGGTTTATTCGTCCAGATGCAGAAAAAGAGTTAGATAGATTAGTGCAATTAATGAACGACAACCCTACTCTTTCAATTGAATTAAGTTCTCATACCGATTCACGTGCTGGAGATCAATACAACTTAGTATTATCTGATAAACGCGCGAAAGCTGCTGTAGAATACGTAGCATCTAAAGGAATTGATAAAAACAGAATGAGATGGAAAGGTTATGGCGAAAGTAAATTAGTGAATCACTGTAAAAATGATGTAAAATGTACTGAAGAAGAACATCAGCAAAACAGAAGAACAGAATTTAAAGCTATTAAAATCACTAAATAATTTCGTGTAAATATTTATCTAAAAAAAGCGGTTCGTTTCTGAACCGCTTTTTTTATTTGAATGATTTATAAATATTACTTTCTTTAGTAAATAAATATGTATCCATATCCACAAACTCAGTCACTTTAATCTCAATTGTAGTATCAGATACTTTAATTTCTTTCACTCCTAACGATGAAGCGTCATTATACTCAATTATCATAGTGTCCTTATTTTTGAATTGAATTTTGCCTTTGTATTGTGGATGAAACTCAAAACTTACTTCGCCATAACCATCTTTAGCTTCAATAAAAATTTTACCATATACTTTATTGGTATAAGTACCCACTAATTTTTTGTAAGCATCAGCTGGTACTTTATAAGCTGCCACTTCTTTTTTTAATTCTTTAATCTCATTTTGCTCTTCGTCATAACCTTCTTTAAACCCTTTATAATAAACCGCGCTTACATTTACGTAAGGTTGATTTGCTAAATCATTCATAATTTGAGCGTCGATGGCCTCAAACAAATATTGAGCATCACTATTTGTTAAAATCACATAACCAAACTTCTCTTCTGGCACTAATACCGTTTTACTTAAAAAACCATTTGCTCCGCCATCATGTGTTACTACTTTTTTACCATGTTTATCTTTTAAAAACCATCCTAAACCATAAGTATTAAAATTGTTCCCCTTACCTCTTCCCATGTCAACAATTGTATTTGAACCTCGAGTTTGTTGAATAACTTGAGCTGCTATAATTTGCTTGCCGTTATATTTCCCATTATCTAATTGCATCGTTACCCATTTACTTAAATCGTTTACATTAGATGTGATAGACCCAGCGGCTCCAATATTATCAACTTTTGAAGGAGTGATTTCAAATAAATTACCATTTAGTAAAGTATATGCTTTGGATGCATTTGGTGACGTTATGAAATTTTGATAAGTCGTTCCGGTTCTTGTCATTCCTAAAGGATTAAAAAAGTGATGTTTTAAATAATCGTCCCAAGTCGTATCAGAAACCGCTAAAATAACTTCGCCAGCTGTAACAAATCCCATATTACAATAACCATACTTTTCTCTGAAACCAAATTTAGGTGTTACTTTAGCCATATTCTCAACTAACTCTTTTCTGCTTTTTGTACTAGCCCAGTTTAATAAATCGGTTTGAAAAGTTTCATATCCTATACGATGAGATAATATATCTCTAATCGTCACATGGTTAGTTAAATAATCATCCTGCATTTTAAAGTAAGGCAAATGGGTTTTCACTAAATCATCCAAATTTAATTTACCATAGTGCTGTAATAATGCTACAGATGTGCCAGTAAATGCTTTACTATTAGAAGCTATTTGAAATTCAGTATTTTCGGTTACAGGTGTGTTCTTAGCAACATCAGCATAACCATATCCTTTCATTAAAATTACCTTTCCATCTTTAACAATAGCAATGGCCAAGCCTGGTAAATTCCAACGAGTCATTTCGCGTTTGATATAAATATCCAAACTATCTTTTATAAAATTAGCTTGAGCAAAAGATAATTGTGTGATTAATAATAAAGCTGTTATTTTTAAAATATATTTTGCCATAAGTTGATATTAAAAAGGTTGATAATTCAAATATATCAATTAATTACAAGCTCCAAGAGTCCTTCGTCATTCGATTTATACCGAAATAATAAAAAATAAATTAAACTTGTATATTTGTATGATTATACCATAAACATGAGGTATAAATTAACTTATTTAATTGTATGATGTCAAAATTTAAAATTGGTGTTCTTCGCGAAGAAAAATCACCTCCTGATAAACGAGTTCCTTTAACTCCATTAATTTGCACCGAATTATTACGCACCTATCCTAATTTAGAAATCGTTATTCAACCTAGTAAAATTAGATGTTATAGCGATGAGGAATATTTAGCTTTTGGCTTAACCTTACAAGAAGATTTAAGCGATTGTGACGTATTAATGGGTGTAAAAGAAGTTCCAAAAGAAAACTTAATTCCAGGTAAAAAATACTTTTTCTTTTCTCATACCATCAAAAAACAGGCACATAACATTAAGTTGATGAAAACCTTGATTGAGAAGAAAATTCAAATGGTTGACTACGAAACTTTAACGGATAAAAATCATAATCGTATCATTGGCTTTGGACGTTTTGCAGGTATTGTAGGCACTTATAATGGTATTTTAGGATATGGCCGTAAATATGATTTATTTCAAATTAAACCAGCAAATCTTTGCCGAGATAGAGCTGAAATGGAAGAAGAATTAAAGCGTGTGAAACTACCGAACATTAAAATTGCTTTAACAGGCGGTGGTCGTGTAGCAAATGGAGCTATCGAAATTTTATCCGCATTAAGAATTAGAAAAGTAACTCCTGAAGAATTTTTAATGGCATCATTCAGAGAACCTGTTTACTGTCAATTAAATCCAAGAGATTATGTAGAACGCCCAAATGATCACAATTTTGATTTGAATGATTTTTTTAGTCATCCAGAACATTTCGTTTCTAAATTTTCACCATTTACTAAAGCAACAGATATTTTTATCTCGGCTCATTTTTGGGACCCTCGTTCGCCTAAAATGTTTACCACCGACGATATGAAAGCCTCTGATTTTAAAATGAGTGTAATAGCTGATATAACTTGTGATATTGATGGTTCGGTACCAACAACTTTACGCTCTAGTACTATTGCACAACCATTTTATGGTTATAACCCAAAAACAGATAAAGAAGACGTTCCTTTTAATAAAGAAACCATTTGTGTGATGGCTGTAGATAATTTACCGTGTGAATTACCTCGTGATGCCAGTGATGATTTCGGTAAAGACTTAATGGAGAGAGTCTTACCTTTCTTATTTAAAGAAGACGTTGATAAAATTATTGAGCGTGCTAGTATTTGTAAAGACGGGAAATTAACTCCTCATTTTGAATACTTAAGCGATTACGCTTACTAATGCAAATAAAAAAGGCTTAGATATTTTCTAAGCCTTTTTTATTTCTGAACAAATACAAAAACATCTTCATTATCTTTTTTCATAAGATACTTTTCTCTAGCAAAAGTTTCTAAACTCTTTTTATTGTTTTGTAGTTCTACAATCTCTTTCTTATTTTTCTCTATTTCAGTTATATAGTATTCTTTTTCGGTGTTTAGTTTATTACACTTGGTAATTAATTCAAACTGAGTAAAGACATCGTTTTTATCAAAATATAATAACCATACAATGAGGCCTATTACCACCAAAAAGTATTTATTTTTTAATATTTTAAGAATTACCATTTAATAAAAATGTTATTTTAGTATCTCAAATGTAAACCTATTTGAAATCAAAACCGTATGAAAATTAAAAATGTTATAAATATCTGCTTGTTAGTTGTTTTTGCCATCACAACTTCCAATGCTCAAGTAAAAACATTGGCATATAAAGCAGGTCAGCTTAAAAGTCAAAGAGTAAAAGATGCTTATGATACGAAATGGCCTCAATTGCAGCAAGATTTAAAAGCTATAAAAGTAAATCCTTACGAATTTGATATTTATATTCGCGCTTTTAAACATGAAAAAAATGTAGAAGTTTGGGTGAAAAATCAAGGGGATGTAAAATATAAATTATTTAAAACCTATGATATCTGCGCAAGTAGCGGTGAGCTAGGTCCAAAACGAAAAGAAGGAGATGGTCAAGTACCTGAAGGATTTTATAGAATAGACTTATTTAATCCTAACAGCGATTATTATTTAAGTATGCGAATTAATTATCCTAATTCGAGTGATGTGATATTAAAAGACGGTTTAAGTGCAGGCGGAGCTATTATGATGCATGGCAGCTGTGTTACCATTGGTTGTTTACCTATGACCGATGATAAAATTAAAGAATTGTATGTTTTGTGTTTAGAGGCTAGAAATAGAAATACACCTGTTTATATTGATATATATCCTGTAAAATTTACACCCGAAAACATAAAGATGCTGGAAGCTAATTACCCTAAAAGTAAATTATCGTTTTGGAAAACATTAAAACTAGGCTACGATTATTTTGAAGAAAACAAATGGCTTCCAAAAATTAGTGTGGACGCAAAGGGTAATTACTTTTTGCCTGAAGAAGAAATTAATCAACAACAAGCAACTAAGCCTGTTAATAAGCTTTAAGTTTACAAAGTTCATAACCACCAAAATCGGTTCATAAAATGCCTGTAGGAGTATGTGTTTCCTTTATACATTTACTCTACTAAATTTTAAAAACTATGAATTACATTTTAACGTATTGGTGGGTCATTATCCCCGTTTTATTATTAATTTCTTATAAATTAATTTTCCGTTTGTTCGGAATCATTATTATTCCTGAAGATAAAATTGGTTTAGTAACCAAAAAATTTGTGCTCTTTGGTGCTAATAAAGAATTACCAGCCGGACGTATTATTGCTATTGATGGCGAAGCTGGTTTTCAAGCACAACCATTAGCACCAGGTATTTATTTTTGGAAATGGATTTGGCAATATGAAATTACTCAACAATCATTCACCGTTATTCCTGAAGGGAAAATTGGTTTAATTGTAGCCAAAGATGGTAAAGAATTAGAAACAGGATTTATCTTGGCTCGTAAAGTGGTTTGCGATTCTTTTCAAGATGCCGAAGCATTTTTAAGAAACGGTGGACGTAAAGGGCGTCAATCAGCTATCATTACAGCTGGTACTTATCGTATTAATACTTTCCTTTTTGAAATCAGTACTTATGATATGACTCACATTAGTGAGAATATGGTAGGAATTGTAACAACTATGGACGGTATGCCAGTGGAAGAAGGAAACATTGCAGGAAAACAGGTTTTAGGACATAATAACTTTCAAGATTGTGATGCTTTTTTAGAAGCTGGTGGTAACAAAGGTTTACAGCCCGAAATTATTTTAGCAGGATCTTACTACTTAAACCCTTGGTTTATTCAGGTTGAGCAAATTAAAATGACAGAGATTCCTATTGGTTATGTAGGTGTTGTTATTTCTTATGTAGGAACAGAAGGAAAAGATTTAAGTGGTGCCGAATTTAAACATGGTAACATTGTGAGTAAAGGTGAAAAAGGAGTTTGGGCAGAACCATTAGGACCAGGTAAATATCCAGTAAACACCTTTATTATGCGTGTTGAATTAGTGCCAACAACCAACTTAGTTTTAAACTGGGCTAATGCTCGCAGCGAATCACATCAATTAGACAAAAACTTATCGACTATTACAGTTCGTTCAAAAGATGGTTTCCCTTTTAATTTAGATGTATCACAAATTATTCATATCCCTACAACCGAAGCGCCAAAAGTAATTGCACGTTTTGGTAGTATGATGAATTTAGTTGGGCAAGTTTTAGAACCAACTATTGGTAACTATTTCCGTAACTCTGCTCAAGATAGTGATGTGATTGCTTTCTTAAGTACTCGTAAAGAAAGACAAGATGCTGCTAAAGCAAAAATCAGTCAGGTATTAGATCAATACAATGTAAACGGAGTTGATACATTAATTGGAGATATCGTTCCGCCTGAAAGTTTAATGAAAACATTAACCGATCGTAAAATTGCAGAAGAGCAAAACACAACCTTCGAAACTCAAAAACGTGCCGAGGTAACTCGTCAAGCATTAGAAAAAGAAACAGCGGTTGCCGATATGCAAAAAGAAATTGTAAAAGCTGATCAAGGTGTATTAATCTCTGAACGTATTGCGGATGCTGCTGTTAAGAAAGCAACAGGTGAAGCCCAAAGTGTTAAGATTTCTTCTAACGCAGAAGCGGATCGTTTAAAAGTAATTGCTGCTGCTGATGCTGAGAAAACAAAATTATCAGCCAATGCAGAAGCAGAAAAAGTAAAAATGTTAGCAAATGCTAATGCTGAGAAAATATCAGTAACTGGTACTGCTGAAGCGCAAAGTATTTTAGCGGTTGGTAAATCAAATGCTGAGTCTTACCGATTGGCAGTTGAAGCCATGGGTGGAGATAACTTTAGTCGTTTAAAAGTAACGGAAGCAATTGGTAGAGATAGAATCAAAGTGATTCCTGATGTATTAATTACTGGTGGAAACGGTGATGGAGCAAACGGACCAATTAGCGGATTATTAGGATTAAAGCTATTGGAAGAAGTTTCTAAAAATATGGGGAAGAACATTGAAGAGAAGCCTCATTCAGACACAGATACTAAAAAATAATTGTGCATAACATTCCAATTTAAAAAGAGATAGCAATATCTCTTTTTTTATTTTAGAGAATTATGAATGCTCCCATTATTCTAGAAACAGAACGCTTAATTTTAAGAGAACACATGCTAAGCGATGCTCCGTTTTTTTATACATTAAACTCAAATTATAATGTTGTAAAATACACAGGTGATGTGTCGTTTAATTCTATTGAAGAAGCTGAAAACATTGTACGTTTTGTAATGAAACAATACAAAGAAAATGGGTATGGCCGATGGTTAGTTGCCGAAAAAGAAACTAATACTCCGATAGGTTGGTGTGGTTTAAAATTTCATTCGGATACAAAAGAAACTGACATTGGATATAGACTATTAGAAAGTGCTTGGGGCAATGGTTACGCCACCGAATCTGCCAAAGCTTGTATTGATTATGGCTTTAAGCATTTTAATTTAAATCATATTGTTGGTAATGCCATGTCAGAAAACACAGCCTCCATAAATGTTTTTAAAAAATTAGGGATGACATATCTAAACGACACTTTAATAGATCATATTCCATCCGTTACTTACGAAATACATAAACAGAACTTTAAATAATATGCGCCTTACACAACGTTTACAATTGATTAAATTAACTGTACTAGTTGGATTACTGGCTTCTATTTTATTGAGTCTAAATTTATGGGCAGGGGAACGCTATTTTCCAAAATCTACCTTGATACACGACTATTTTGGTGTGCCATCTCCTTACGATTATTTACAATTAGCTTTATTACTAATACTTATTGTATCTTCTTTTTTAACACAAAAAAAACTCCCTACCCTACTTTTAGTTTTATATTCTATTTATTTATGCTTTGATGATCAAAATAGATTGCAGCCCTGGTTTTTTAATTATACCCTTATTTTATTTATCTTATTATTTTACAAACATCGAGTTGACGAACCAAATAATTACACCACTGTTTTTATATCCTTACAAATATTAGTGGCTCTTATATATGTGTTTAGCGGTATTCAAAAAATGAATCCAGAGTTTGTTCCTCAAACATTTGTTTGGTTAGTTGGTTCATTTGATGGAGTTTTATCTCCTCGTCAAATACAACTAATGACAAAATTCGGCCATATTGTTCCTTATTTTGAAATTAGTGTTGGTATATTATTATTAATTAAACCTTTACGATTTATAGCATTGCCTTTAGTGATTTTAATGCATGTGTTTGTTTTAATTATGCTGGGACCAACAGGTAAAGATTACAACTCTGTGGTGTGGCCTTGGAATATTATTATGATAGCCTTAGTACTATTGTTATTTGCTGATATAAAGCCTGAACGTTTTTTTGATATTTCATTTTTATTTAAAGGTGTTAGCTTTTACATCGTTATTACATTAATGCTTATTTTTCCTGTATTTAGTTTAAAAAATCAATATGATTCTTATTTATCAAGTTCTCTCTACTCTTCTAATTTAAATAATTGTCAATTAATATTATCTAATAAAGCTTATGATAAGCTGCCATTTTATATCAGGCATTTTACAACATCCAACAACAACCATCATGTTATTGACATTAAACGTTGGGCTATTGATGAATTAAATGTTCCCTGTGTGCCAGAATATAGAATATTTAAAACAGTGCATTGGTACATCATTAAAATAACTCAAACCGATTCGAAAGAAGTGCAATTTAATTTTATTGAACGAGAGAAACTCTTAAACTTCTAATCTTATTTTTCCTACCTTTACTTTACAATTTATTTACATGATAATTCATGTGAAAATTAATAGCACTAATATGAAAAAAGTATCTTTTCTATATTTAATGATTGTTTCCAGTATTGTGTTAGCTCAAATACCTCTAGGCTATTACAATACTGCTCAAGGCTTAACAGGCAATGCTCTAAAAACAGCTTTGCATAATATTATTGATAATCATACTCAGGTGTCATATAATGGATTATGGAATGCTTACAAAAAAACAGATATCAAACCAAATGGAAAAGTATGGGATATGTATAGTGATATTCCATCAGGAACACCACCCTATCAATATACATTTGTTGCAGATCAATGTGGAAACTATTCCGTGGAGGGAGATTGTTATAATAGAGAACATAGCTGGCCAAAAAGTTGGTTTAATACTTTAAGTATACCTGAATCAGATTTATTTCATGTGTATCCAACGGATGGTAAAGTAAATGGGTTAAGAAGCAATTATCCTTATGGAAATGTAACTGTAGCTGACACAGTAACTTTAAATGGAAGTAGATTTGGAAATTGTTCTGACTTAGGATACAATTTAAAAGCATTTGAACCAATTGACGAATATAAAGGAGATTTAGCAAGATCTTATTTTTATATGAGTACTCGTTATTATTTAGAAGATGGTGGTTGGACTATTTCTGAAGCAACCAATAAGGCTTCGATACTTCCATGGCAAGTAAATGTATTATTGCAATGGCATCATCAAGACCCTGTTAGTTCAAAAGAAATTGCTCGTAACGATTCTATTTATTACAGATATCAACACAACCGAAATCCATTTATTGATAATCCTCAATGGGCAGATAGCATTTGGACAATGGATGTGACTGTATTTTTAAAGAATTATGAATTTGCTAATGCTTTTTCATTAGCACCAAATCCAGCAAAAGATGTATTTTCAATTACAGCTCAAATAAAAAATACAAATAATTGCACTATTACCATAACGGATATTACAGGAAAACTAATCGAAGAATATCACACATCATTTGTAGAAACTATGCAAATAGATTGTAGTAAATGGCAAACAGGATTGTATTTTATTACCGTGAGTAATAATCAATCACGATCTAACTTTAAATTTTTAAAAGAATAACAATTAATAATCTTCGTCTTCAAATTCTAGTTCAGCATCTTTTTCCCAAATTTCCATTTCGCAAGGCTTGCAATTAAATTTCAATTTATATGCATTTTCGCCGTGTGTTAATGTTAAAGGTTCCACCACTTTTTCGCCCATGGTATCTCTTTGAAAACGCGCACATTTTCCTAATTCATACTTTACACAGTATTTAGTAACCATCACACGGGATTTTCCTGGATCCCATTGTAACTCAAATGCTTTTTCCATTTCTGTTACCCCATGTCTTTTATAAAATGTTCTAGCCATATGATTAGAAACATTATATGTAAAATCTAATTGAGAAACAGGATAAGGATGATCTGTTTTTTGAATTTGAAATTCTTCGCGGTGGTATTCTTTAATTCTTATATTAATTAATTGTTCTAGTACTACTCGTCTTACTTCATTAATTTTAGAAATTGGTAAAAACCAGTTTTGCGAAAACTCCACTTTGACATCATCTACTATAAAAGGTGTGTTACCTGCTTTAGATAAATTTTTAATGATGTTAGGAGTAGTTGATTCTGCATTTTTCGCTAATTCTTTTACTGATTCAAAAGAGGAAATACTTTGATGCCCATCTTCATCAATAGCTACTAACATAAAGCCATCATTGGTTTCGGTAAAGGTTAAATTAACACCAATTTTTCTAATAGCGCTATCATCTCTTTCCACCAATCTAATAAATTCAGCATCAGAGTTTCTATAGATAACAGTTCCAGATGGAATATTTTTGAACGTATTTGGTACAACTATATCATTAATAATGATATTAATTTGCATACCATCGGGCTCATTATTTTCATTAATAAAGCATAAACCATCGCCATTATTTAATTTCTCGTAATTTTCGATGATATAGCCATTAGCTTTTGTTTCAATCAGCTTTCCAATGTATTGCCCTTGAGATTTTGGACTTTCCCATGAACCAATTTTTTCGGTGCGCTTGTTTACAAAGTAATCTGTATAACCTCTGTTAAAACTTCTATCCATCTCTGGATCAAAGTTAAAAAAGGTTCTACCTGAAGATGCTTTTTGATACGAATCATTACTCTCTAAAAAAGCATCTAATTTTTTACGTAAGTAAGACGTGTTGTTTTTTACATACACCATATCTTTTAAACGACCTTCAATTTTAAACGATGTAACACCTGCTTCAATTAAATTAGGCAATTGATCACTTAAGTCTAAATCTTTAATAGATAATAAGTGACTATTTGAAATCAATGTTTTTCCAGTACCATCTACTAAATTGTATGGTAAACGACAGTTTTGTGCGCAAGAACCTCTATTTGCACTTCGTTCGCCATTAGCAATACTCATATAACAATTACCGCTAAACGAAACACAAAGAGCTCCAGAAACAAAAAATTCTAACTCTACATCCGTTGCTTGATGAATGTCTTTTATTTGATCTAAGTTTAATTCGCGAGCTAAAACCACACGTTTCATTCCTGCGTCAGCTAAAAACTTTACATGTTTTGGGTCGCGATTATTAGCTTGTGTGCTGGCATGAATTACAATTGGAGGTAAATCCATTTCTAATACAGCCATATCTTGCACAATAAGAGCATCAACGCCAATAGCATATAATTCGTGTATTAATTTTTTGCAATCTTCTAGTTCATGGTCGTATAAAATAGTATTAACTACCACAAACACTTGGGCTTTAAATAAGTGAGCGTATTCTACTAAAGCTTCAATATCTTCAATAGAGTTAGTCGCATTTGAACGAGCGCCAAATTGAGGCGCTCCAATATATACAGCATCAGCGCCCGCATTAATGGCTGCCATACCTTGCACCAAATTTTTGGCAGGTGCTAAAATTTCAACTTTCTTTTTCATCATTTAGATTGGCAAAGGTCTGCATTTATTTGCTTGATTGCAAGTGAGATATGTAATTAGGGATTGGTGAAAGTTTTATAGTTTTTAATATTTTCTAGAATATTTTAAGTACTAGCAATTAATTAACTATGTCTAGGTCTATTTTGACAAACTCGGTAAAAAAACTTTGAAGACTAAATAGGCTGTTAATGCTGCAATAGCCCACATAATAAGTTTTAGAAATTCATCTCTCTCTTTAGTGTCGTTTCCTAGTTCAACAAGTAAAAAGTTTTTCTTAACTATAATTTCATCACCTTGTATTTCTGTAATAAAACGATGTTTTCTCACAATTAACTTAGCTATTTTTTTTTGCTCAGATAATGTAATATCATTGTAAAACACACTTTGCGCTGCTTGCTTAATAGAGTAACTGTCAAATTTTTCGACCCCCTTTTCGATTTCTGTGATAATTTCAGTTTCTAGGTTATTATCCATTTGCTTGGAACTTACTTCTATAGTTTATATCATAAACCTTCTACATCCAAATATAAGAAATATAAATAAAAAAGCCATCCGCTAGCAAAGGGATGGCTTTCATAAATATTATCTTAAATTTATTTTATAATCACAAAACCATTTAATAGTTTTTCTAATTCGGGTTTATATTTTTTATATAAATTTTGAGACGTGTAACTCACAAATTGTATGGTACCAGAGGGGCCAGTATAGTAATAACTAAAATAAGAAAATTTAATACCACTAATGGTTCCTTCCATTTCCATACAATTTACTACTAGTCCATTTACTTTTCTAATATCTTCATAAACAATTCTCACATCGGGTGATGCTTTTAAAGCATTTTTATAGGCTAAATCTTTTAACGTATTTAAAGGAATTTCAATTTTCTCCACAATAATCATGGCGTAAGCATCTTCGCCCACTAGCGTAAAATTATACTCACTAGGCGAATCTTCGTCATCATTTTTTTTAAATTTCCACACTTTAGGATTTAACCATACGCCATAATTAACCTTAGCGCCTTTTAATAAAAAATTAGAATCAACGTGTTTTTTTATAATAACAGTATCCATTCTTGTTCCCCACGAAGTGGCGTTTTCTTTTTTATATTTCCAAGTACCATTATCATATAAAATCACCTCTTCGCCTTTATCAGTTACAGCGCTAGTTTGAGAAAATAATGAAATTGAATTCAGTAATAAGATTACAAAAAGTATAGTTGTGTTTTTCATGTTTTATTTTTTATAAAAAAGGCGCTACTTTTTTTAAGTAAGCGCCTTTTAAAATTTATCTATTCAGATAGTATAGTTTTTTATAACTACTATAAATGAATTACTTCGCCATATGCCGCAGCTGCTGCTTCCATAATTGCTTCACTCATTGTTGGATGAGGGTGAATTGTTTTAATTAATTCATGTCCTGTTGTTTCTAATTTACGAATAGCAACAATTTCAGCAATCATCTCCGTTACATTTGCACCAATCATGTGTGCTCCTAATAACTCACCGTATTTTGCATCAAAAATTAATTTAATAAATCCATCTTTTGCTCCAGATGCACTTGCTTTACCTGATGCAGAAAATGGGAATTTACCAACTTTTAAAGTATATCCTTTTTCTTTAGCTTGTTTCTCAGTCATACCAACAGAAGCAACTTCTGGCTGGCAGTATGTACATCCTGGGATGTTATTGTAATCAATTGGCTCTGTATGAACACCTGCAATTTTCTCAACACAAGTAATACCTTCTGCTGAAGCCACGTGAGCTAATGCTTGACCTGGTACACAATCACCAATAGCGTAGTAACCCGGTACGTTAGTTGCGTAATATTTATCTACAACAATTTTACCTTTATCAGTAGCAATACCAACGCTTTCTAAACCTAAACCTGTAATGTTTGCTTCGATACCAACCGCCGATAAAACGATTTCAGCTTCTAATACCACATTACCCGTTTTTGTTTTTACGTTCACTTTGCTAATATCTCCTTTTGTATCAACGCTCTCAACAGATGCTTCTGTCATGATTTCGATACCCGTTTTCTTTAAAGATTTTTCTAATTGCTTAGATACTTCTTCATCTTCAACTGGAACTATGTTTGGCATAAATTCAACAATGGTTACTTTAGTTCCCATAGTTGCATAGAAGTATGCAAACTCAACACCAATTGCTCCTGAACCAACAACTACCATCGTTTTTGGTAATTTAGGTAAAGTCATTGCTTCGCGGTAACCAATAATTTTTTTACCATCTTGCGGTAAATTTGGTAACACACGAGAGCGAGCTCCTGTAGCAATAATAATATGTTTAGCTTCAACCGAACTTACTTTTCCATCAGCGGCTTTAACTTCTACTTTTTTACCAGCTTTAACAGTAGCAGTTCCCATGATGACATCAATTTTATTTTTCTTCATCAAAAACTGAATCCCTTTGCTCATGCCATCAGCTACATCGCGGCTACGTTTAATAACGGCGCCAAAATCAGCTTTGATATTATCTGCACTAATACCATACTCTTTTGAATGGTTTAAGTATTCGAAAACTTGAGCACTTTTTAATAAAGCTTTAGTTGGTATACAACCCCAGTTTAGGCAAATACCTCCAAGGTTTTCTCTTTCAATAATAGCAGTTTTTAATCCTAATTGAGAAGCGCGAATAGCAGTAACATAACCGCCTGGTCCACTTCCTATAACAATAACATCGTAGTTCATAGTGTGTATTTTTAAGTGGTGCTAATATAAAGGTTTTTTTAAAGACTGAAAATTAAAATATAGAAGAATTAGGGCATTTTTAAAGCCTGTCGATCGACAACCTCAAACTATGTAACTATGAGGTGAAAGCTTATTTAGTCCCTAGAAATAATAGAAGTTGGTAAAACAACTTTTTTAAATGCAGCAGAATCCGTTCCTTTACTATCTATTAAATGTAAGGCTAAGTTAGCAGCTTCAATACCAATTTTTTCTAATGGTTGAGAAACAGATATAATATTAGGTTTTACAAAATCAAATAAACTAATATCGTCAAAAGAAGCAAAGTAAACGCCCTCTTTTTTAGCATCAAATCCAATTTCGTTAAACACATTTAAACAAGCTGTTGCAATATGATTATTTAATGTATAAATAGCGTCTATCTTTTGGCCTTGTTTTAAACGATTCGTTAATTTTTCTCTCACATCATTTTGGATATTATCGAAAGAAATTTCCAATAAATTATCGTCTTTAAATGCTATATCATGCTTTTTTAAAGCATCTTTATAACCCTTTACACGCTCTGTTAATGAGCTAATATGCGAAGGAGTAATGTTTAATGCTAAAATATTTTTACATCCTTTTTGAATTAACAATTCAGTTAATTCTAACGAACCTTGGTAGTTATTAGCCACTACATAATTAGATTCGATATCTGGTAAATAACGATCAATAAAAACAATTGGAAAATTACGTAATCGCTCTTTTTTAAAATATTCGCCAGATGTATTAGTAGTAGCAATGATTAAGCCATCAATCATATGTTGTTCTGCAAATAAACTGATTAATTTTTCTTCGCGTTCTACATTTTCATCTGTACTACAAATCATTAAATTGTAACCTTTTAAGGCTAATTCTTTCTCAACATATTTTGCAATGTTCGAATAAAATGGATTGGAAATATCCGCCACTAATAATGCTATTAAATGACTTTTGCCAGTTCTAAGAGCACGAGCAAAAACATTTGGTGTGTACTCCATTTCACCAGCTTTTGCTAACACTTTTTCTTGTGTTTTTTTGCTAATGCCATAAGCATCTCCTTTACCATTAATAACCATTGATACTAATGTTTTGGAAACATTAAGTTCTTTAGCAATATCTTCCAGTAATGTTTTTTTTATACCCATAATCTTCAATTATTTGTTCTATTAACAAATATAGTAAATTCTAAACAAGTTTAGATTTTTTCACTAAATTATTTAGTGAAACTACTAAATGGATTAGGGAATAAATTGATAATCCTATATTATATGCTGTATAACGCTTAAAATAGCTGGGTATGAATTAGATAGAACTTGTTCTTTGATATCATGTTTACTAAACCATTCTACTTTTTCGATATTCTCTTCTAATTGAGGAACTAAAATACCAGTATGTTTTGTAGACATTGCATACCAATATGTTTTTTTAAGAGCATAGCTACCTTTATGAGCATAGATGT
>Ga0066412_1000180_pt1 | contig 29733 bp, 22 predicted proteins | sample LakWasMet16_LOW5_2_FD_59499 | JGI IMG/M metagenome (GOLD analysis project Ga0066412, IMG submission 59499) | Freshwater sediment methanotrophic microbial communities from Lake Washington under simulated oxygen tension - Sediment Metagenome 16_LOW5 | ecosystem: Environmental > Aquatic >... | reverse complement strand
ATTTACATCAGGCGCCACTGAAGCTATTAACATGGCTTTAAAAGGTGTTTTTGAGGCTTATCAAAGTAAAGGAAATCATATCATTACTTGTAAAACAGAACATAAGGCTGTTTTAGATACCTGCGCCTATTTAGAAGAAAACGGTGCGATTGTTACTTATTTAAATGTTGACCGTGAGGGACGAATTGATTTAGATGAACTCAAAGAAAGTTTTACTCCAAAAACCATTTTGGTGGCTATTATGGCTGCTAATAATGAAACTGGTGTTTTACAAGATTTAGAGAAAATTTCAGAAATTACTCATCAACACGAAGCTATCTTTTTTAGTGATACGACTCAAATGGCTGGAAAATTGCCTATTGATGTGAATGAGATGGGATTAGATTTGTGCTGTATTTCGGCGCATAAACTTTATGGTCCAAAAGGTGCAGGTGCCTTATATGTGAGACGTAAAAATCCAAGAGTCAATTTAATTCCTTTATTTCATGGAGGCGGTCACGAAAATGGAAAACGAAGTGGCACTTTAAATGTTACCGGCATAGTAGGTTTGGGTAAAGCCTGCGAAATAGCTCAAACCGAATTTTGGGATAATAATATGCATATTTCAAAAGTAAGAGGTTACTTAGAGCATCAATTACTTGAAATATCAGACTTAAGAATCAATGGATCAACAAGATACAGATTATACAATACATCAAACATTTATTTTCCATTATTAAAAGATGGAGACTCTGTGTTTTCTAAAATCAAAAGTAAATATGCTGTTTCTTTAGGATCAGCTTGTACTTCAGCTAACGCAGAACCATCTCATGTTTTAACAGCCATGGGGTTAGAAAAACAAGAATCCGAGAATTGTATTCGCTTCTCATTTGGTAAAAAAAGCCAAAAAGAAGAAGTTGAAAAATTAGCCAAATTAATCTTATCGCTTTATAAATAGCTTTCCTCTCAGGAATAAGCGTTTATATCCACTAAAACGAATTACAAACTATAAATTGTTCATTATTAACAATTTAAGAACATTGACTTTTGAGATTTTTAAGCTTACCTTTGGCGCACTAACAAAAAAACAACCACTAAATGAGTACCCAATCAATCAGATTCAACAATGCGAATCGTTCTTTCTATCTAACTGCAAAAAAACGCGTTGACGACTATTTTAAAGAAAATAATCTTTCTCGTTATGGCAACGCACAAATGGTAATCAAATCAATTTTTATGTTTGCCTTGTATTTTACTCCATTTGTACTGTTAATTACCAATACATTTGATAATTTATGGCTACAATCTTTACTTTGTGTATTGATGGGATTTGGCATGAGTGGAATTGGCTTATCCATTATGCATGATGCCAATCACGGATCATACTCACGTAACGCAAAATTAAATGCTTTAATGTGCCGCAGTATGAATTTTATTGGAGGCAGTTCATTAAACTGGCAATTGCAACACAATAATTTACACCATACTTATACTAATATTGAAGGGCATGATGAAGATATTGCCCCCCCAGGTTTTTTAAGATTCTCTCCTCATGCAGAGTATAAATGGATTCATAAATTCCAATTTTTATATGCATGGTTCTTTTATGGATTAATGACTATTATGTGGGCGACTACAAAAGATTTCCAACAATTAGCTCGTTACGAGAAAATGGGTCTGTTAACAATCAGAAAAACAACTTACAAAAAAGAATTATACTTATTAATCCTTAACAAGTTATTCTACTTAGGATATAGCTTAGGGCTTCCTTTATTAGTTATGGATAGTCCTTGGTATCAAATTGTAGCTGGATGGTCAATTATGCATTTTACTTGCGGGATGATATTAGCTTTAATTTTTCAACCAGCTCATGTTATCGATTTAACTGAGTTTCCTTTACCTGATGCGAATGGTAATATGCAAGATGATTGGGCGGCTCATCAGTTAAAAACAACTACTAATTTTGCTCAAAAGAGTTGGGCATTCTCTTGGTTTGTTGGAGGCTTAAATTTTCAAGTGGAGCATCATTTATTCCCTAATATTTGTCATGTTCACTATAAAAAAATTGCACCCATTATTAAAAAAACAGCAGAAGAATTTAATTTACCTTATTATTCAAAAAAGACTTTTGTTGGCGCTGTAGCAGCTCATGCAAAATTATTATACCAGCTAGGGCAACCTAGCCCAAAAATGGCTTAATACTTAACAAATCATTGTTTAAAATGCAGACCTCACCCGTCTGCATTTTTTGTTAAAAAAGGTTTACTTCGTACTAATAAACTAAATCGATTATGCGAGTTCACTTAATTGCAATTGGAGGGAGCGCTATGCACAATATGGCATTGGCTTTACATGAAAAAGGTTTTCAGGTAACTGGAAGTGATGATGAAATTAACGAGCCCTCAAAAACCCGTTTAAAAAATGCAGGCATTTTACCTGCAGAGATTGGTTGGTTTCCTATAAAAGTAACTTCTGACATTGATGCCATTATTTTAGGAATGCATGCAAGAGAAGATAATCCTGAATTAATTAGAGCTAAAGAATTAAATCTTAAGGTATATTCTTATCCTGAATACATTTACGAAGCCACTAAAGATAAAACACGTGTGGTTATTGGTGGAAGTCATGGAAAAACAACTATTACTGCCATGATTTTACATGTATTGAACTTTCATAAAATGGATACCGATTTTATGGTTGGTGCCCAATTAGAAGGGTTTAATACAATGGTTAAATTAACCAAAGAAGCAAAAATTGCTATTATTGAAGGTGATGAGTATTTAGCTTCACCAATTGATAGACGTCCTAAATTTCATTTATATAAACCAAATATTGCTATATTAAGTGGTATTGCTTGGGATCACATCAATGTATTTCCAACTTTCGAAAACTACGTGAGTCAGTTTGAAAAGTTTGTTGATTTAATTGAACCAAATGGAAGTTTAATTTATTGTCAAGAAGATTTGGAATTACAAAAAGTAGCCGCTAATTCAGGGAAATTAAATAACATTTCAAAAACGCCCTACTCTATTCCAAAACACAGAATTGAAAACGGAACTACTATTTTAGAAGATAAAGGAAAAGATATTCCCTTACAAATTTTCGGGAATCACAATTTAATGAATTTGAATGGAGCTCGATTAGTTTGTAATAAATTAGGATTAAACGATGCTCAATTTTACGAGGCAATTCAATCTTTTAAAGGTGCAGCAAAACGTTTAGAGTTAGTTTCAAAAACAGATACGTTTGCTTTTTATAAAGACTTTGCGCACTCTCCATCCAAACTTAAAGCAACTACTCAAGCAACTAAACAACAATTTACTAATCGTAAAATTTTAGCTTGTATGGAATTACATACATTTAGTAGCTTAAACGAAACTTTTTTGGCAGAATATGATGGTGCCATGAACGATGCAGATGAAGCTATTGTGTATTTTAACCCACACACTATTGCTCACAAAAAGCTAAAACCAATTACCGAAGGACAAGTTTTAAAGTACTTTAATCGTAAAGACCTTAAAATATTTACTGAAAGTAGTGTTTTAGTGAGTTACCTAAAGTCAAGATCACTCAAAAATCATGTATTATTGATGATGAGTTCTGGAAATTTTGATGGTGTTGATTTTAAACAACTATCAACTGAACTTAATATAAACTAATACTGTGCCTAAAGTCCTTCGTATAATTAATCGTTTCAATATTGGCGGTATCACTTATAATGTAAGTTACCTATCTAAATACCTGGAACCAGATTATGAAACACTTTTAGTTGGCGGTCCTGAAGAAGAAGGAGAAGATAGTTCATTATATATCCCTCAAGGATTAGGATTAAAACCAAGGGTGTTACATGAATTTCAAAGAGAAATCAATTTAAAATCAGATTACAAAGCTTATAAAGAAATCAAAAAAATAATTCGCGAATTTAAGCCTGATATTGTTCATACTCATGCTTCAAAAGCTGGCGCTATTGGTCGTTTAGCTGCTATAGATTGTAAAGTGCCAATTATTATACACACCTTTCATGGACACGTATTTCATTCCTATTTTGGGAAATTAAAGACCGCTTTTTACAAAACAATTGAACGTTATTTAGCAAAACACTCTACCGCCATTGTAGCTATCAGTAATAAACAAAAACAAGAATTATCCGAAGTATTTAATATTGCTCCAAAAGATAAAATTCATGTTGTTCCTTTAGGTTTTGATTTAAGTAAATTCACAAAAAACAAGGAGCAAAATCGTAAAGAATTTAGAGAAAAATACAACCTAAAAGAGGGGCAATTAGCCATTGGAATTATTGGAAGATTAGCTCCCATTAAAAATCACAGTTTGTTTATTGAAGCCATTAGTTATTTAAAACAAAACGGAATCACCAATTTCAAAGCTTTTATTATTGGAGATGGCGATACAAGAGATGTTATTACGGAATCTTGTAGAATAAATCAGATATCTTGGTCAAATAACCCAACAGATGAAGTGGATGTAATTTTCACATCTTGGATAATTAATGTTGAATGGGCATTACATGGCTTAGATATCGTTACATTAACTTCCTTAAATGAAGGAACTCCAGTAAGTATTATTGAAGCTCAAGCAGCAGGAAAATTTGTCGTTTCTACTAATGTTGGGGGTATTGAAGATGTTTTACATCCTGAATGTGGTTTTTTATCCGAAATATCAGATAAAAATGGCTTTTTTAGCAATTTATTAAAAGCATGTACTAATGCTTCCGTTTTATCAAATTCATCAGAAAAAGGTGAAAAATGGGCACTTGAAAAATATAGTTATACGCGATTAGTAAGTGATATGAGGCAATTATACGCTCAATTATTAAAAAGAGCATGATTTTTGATATTAGCAGATAAATTTTAACTTTGTGATATAATATATTCCTATGCGTTTTTATAAATATTTCCTCTTTTTTTCAATTGTTTTATATTTTTCTTCATGTAAAGTTTTTAGATCTAATTTGATGTTAAAAACATCAAAAGATTACACTTATGATAAAATAGCAGACTCATTATCTAAACAAGATTATAAAATAGAGGCAAATGATATTGTAAATGTTCGAATTTTTTCAAATGACGGATTTAAAATAGTCGATTTAGCAAGTTCAGGTCAATTAAATCGCTTTATTGAATTAGACTATGTTGTTAATAGAGATGGAACTTGTAAACTTCCTTTAATAGGAAGAGTCAAATTATCTGGATTAAGCGTGAGGGAGGCTACTGAGTATTTGGAACAAGTATATGCCGATTATTATGTAAAACCTTTTGTTTATTTAAATGTCATTAATAAACGTGTTATTGTATTTCCAGGTAATGGAGGAACCGCTAAAGTTTTAAACTTAACTAATAATAATACAACTGTTATTGAAGCTTTAGCTTTAACAGGTGGCATTTCTGAAGATGGCAAAGCCTACAAAGTAAAACTAATCCGTAATCAAGATAATGAAAAACCAAAAGTATATCTGATGGATTTATCTAAAATTGACGGAATTGCAGCAGGAAATTCTGTTGTGTTAGCACATGATATTATTTATGTTGAGCCAAGATATCGTTTAGCAAAAACATTAGTAGCTGAAATAACTCCAATTATTACATTAATTTCTTCTACATTTTTACTTTATTCTTTAATCAGAAGGTAAAATGATACAACCACAAGGCGATAATTCTATAGATAAATATAGAGATAGGGTTTCTAAATTTAGTAGTGAACTAGATTTAGGATTGGTTATTTATATTATTAAAAAAAGCCTTTGGTTTGTTTTAGCTTTTTTTGTTATAAGTTTAGGTATCGCAACTATCTATCTTCGATATAGTCAACCTGAGTATCAATCATCTACAATCATTCAAATAAATGAAAACAATCAAGCCTCTGAAGTGCTTCAGATGACAAAGTTTGAGGGTGGAGATAATAAAATTGCTGAAGCCATGGAACAAATTCGTTCCAAAATATTTCTGAAGCGTGTAGTTGAAAAATCCGATATTCAAATTAGTTATTTTAATGAAGGAACATTTAAAAACAATGAATTATATCTTTCTTCACCTTACTTAGTAAAATTTAATGTAAAGAAAAACAATGTTTATGGAGTTAAAATTTACATCAAGTTTAATAATACTACATCAGGTAATTTAGTTTTTTCGGCCGAAGGTAAAAACCATAATATTCCTTTTACCACTTCTAATGTCGTTAATTCCCCTTACTTTGAATTAAGTATTTCTCCTAATTCTAAACTTGAACAACAAAATATTAACTCTCAACTTTTAGAAAATAACAAGTCGTATTTTATTATTAATAACGTAGATAATGTTACCGCTAATTTACAATCTAAAATAGATATTAAATTAGTAAATGAAGCGGCAAGAACAATTCAAGTCAAAGTAACAGACATCAATCCTCAAAAATCAAAAGATGTTGTGAATTTAATATCAGAGGAATATCTAAAATTTGACGTAGAAAGAAAAAGTGAAAGTTCAAAAAGCATTTTATCGTTTATTGATGGACAATTAGATTTAGTATACACTGATTTAAAATCTTCAGAAAACAGTCTACAAGAATTTAGAAAATCTCACAATTACACAATCAAAGACAATGCTTTAGATCCAAACGCACTTCGCTTATCTAGAATAGAAGACGATATGTTAAAGGTTGAACTAGATGAAAAAATCTTAGCAGAACTTCAACAGAATATTATTAAAAATAAGAGTATTGATACCTATCAATTGATTTCTATGATTTCGGGGACGGAATACGAATCTGCAATAAAAGATTATACTCAAAGTATTCAAAAATTATTACTAGAAAAAGAAGACTTACTGTATATGGTAACTCCTAGCAGCGAGAACATTAAGCAAATCAACTTTAATATTGAAACACAAAAAAAGTTACTTGTTGAAACTATAAATGCAGTTCGTTTAAAATATAAGTCTCGATATTCGAGTTTAACTCAAAAATATTCTGAATACCAAAACAAAAACGTTAATAATCCAGATGAAGATTTAGAACACTCTCGATTAATGCGATTGTTTAGTATTAGCGAAAAATATTACACTATGTTATTAGAGAAAAAGACTGAATTTTCTATTTCAAAGGCTGGTTTTGTTTCTCAAAATGTGATTTTAGAAGAAGCTGTAAACGATGGAGCTTGGGTATCTCCAAATAAAAAATTCGCCATATTAGTGGCTGTTTTAGTTGCATTATTACTTTCATTATTACTTGTTTTTATACGCTACTTCCTTCATGACAAAATCACTTCCATTAATGATGTAGTCAACAATATTGATGCCTCTATTTCAGTTTTAGGTATCGTTCCTAATTACGAAAGCGATGTTCCTGTATCTCAATTAGTAGTTGATAAAAATCCAAAATCACAGATTGCAGAAGCTTTCAGAAGTATTCGTTCAAACCTTAATTTCATTAACAATGGTGAAGGCAAAAAAATTATCGCAGTCACTTCATCTATTTCTGGTGAAGGAAAGACTTTTGTATGCTTAAATATTGCTGGTATTTTAGCTTACACAGGAAAAAAAGTTATTTTGTTAGATTTAGATATGAGGAAGCCGAAAATCCACAAAGGTTTTGGTGTATCTAATGATGTAGGTATGAGTACTATTTTAACGAATATGACACCTACTAAAGATTGTATAAATCATAGTCATTTCCCTAATTTAGATTACATAACAGCGGGTCCTATTCCTCCTAACCCTTCCGAATTAATCATAAGCGATCGTTTAAATACATTAATTGAAGAGTTAAAATTAAGTTACGACTATATTGTTTTTGACAATCCTCCAATTGGTTTAGTAACAGATGGTATTACGACGATACAAAAAGCGGATTTCCCTATTTATGTATTTAGAGCAGATTACTCTAAAAAAGCATTCGTTCAAATATTAGATAAGTTAATTAATGAAGGAAATATTAAGAATTTATCAATGATATTAAATGGAGTTGATACCAATCGATCGACTTACGGTTATAAATATGGCTACGGTTACGGCTATGGTTATGGTTATGGAAATGGATACTATGGCGATGATAAAGCTGAACCTAAAAACCGATTTTCTAAATTATGGAAGTAATTGAAACTAAAATTAAAGATTTACTAATTATTAAACCTAAAGTATTTGCGGATGCTAGAGGTTACTTTTTTGAAAGCTATAATGAAACTATTTTTAAACAAAATGGAATTGTAGCTAACTTTGTTCAAGATAATCAATCGCTATCTAGTACTGGAGTTTTAAGAGGTTTACACTTTCAAGCTCCCCCTCACGACCAAGGAAAATTAGTAAGAGTTATTACAGGAGCTGTTTTAGATGTGGCTGTTGATATTAGAAGAAATTCTCCTACTTATGGACAATATGTAAGCATAGAATTGACTGAAGAAAACAAAACGATGTTTTATATTCCACCAGGCTTTGCTCATGGCTTTTTAACACTTAGAGATAATACAATCTTTTCCTATAAATGCACTAATGTATATAACAAAGCATCTGAAGGATGTGTTTTATGGAATGATTCGGATTTAAATATCAATTGGAATGTTAGCAACCCTATTTTATCTGAAAAAGATTTAATTGGAGCTCCATTCAAAGAGTTTAATAGCCCATTTTAATGAGTTTTTTTCAAAATAATATTCTATTATTTATTGTACTTACTGTAGGTATTACCTTTATTTTATCAGCTGTTTTTAATTCTATTTTATTAAAGTTTTCTCAAACACTTGGAATAAGACAACAACAACAATTATCAGAAAAACAAATTCGATGGAGTCCTTCTGCTCGTCCCTCTATTGGAGGAATATCTTTTTTTATGATTTTTTTAATCACATTTATTGTTTTAAATTTCATTGATCATCGTCTTCCATTAAATTATAGCAGTCTTAAAATCATTGGTGTATTTGTAGTATGTACCATTGCTTTTTTAATGGGATTAGCTGATGACGCTTATAATACTAAACCATTATTAAAATTTATAGCGCAATTAGTATGTGGTTTAATCTTATATTTTACAGAAACCAAAATCAATATTTTTTCTAATGAAGCCTTAAATTTTGGATTAACTTTATTTTGGGTCATAGGATTGATGAATTCCATTAACATGTTAGATAATATGGATGGAATCACAACTATTGTTTCTATTGTTATTTTATTGTTTGTTATTTTCTTAAACACAAGTCTAAATCTTATTTTTAGTCCAATTCCTATTCTTAGTTTAGGGGTCCTAGGTGCTTTATTGGGGTTTTTGATTCACAATTGGCACCCTGCCAAAATGTTCATGGGAGATACGGGTAGCCAATTTTTAGGCGCTTTTTTAGCGGTGATTGGTATAGATTATTGCTGGAACTCTTTCACTCTAGTTAACAATGCTTGGTTTTCTGTCAATCCAATTTTAATGGGTTTTCTTTCTATTGGATTAGTATTTATTTTACCTATTACAGATACAATAACAGTAAGTATTAATCGTATCAGAAGAGGGCAATCACCTTTTGTTGGTGGGAAAGACCATACTACGCATCATTTATTTTTTAAAGGAATTACAGAAAAAAGGATCGCTGTTTTATTCTGTGGAATTGGTTTAATGGGGCTTTCGTTGGCATTAAATCAAATATTAAACTTCCAAACAAGCTGGTTAGTCGTTTCTATTATTTTTTGTGCCATCACTTTCGTATCTTTATATCTAAATACGATTATAAAAAGAAAGTGACCATATCTGTTTGGATATTAAAAATTTTTCGCGAACCAAGTCCTCTTTATAAAAAAACGTATCTGAGTTTGGCGTCGTGGGCATTGATTAGTTTTTTAATCAAGTTCATTTCTTTTACCCCACTTCAAACAAATCTAGATTATACCAATGCTAACTTCAAAGTTCTTGGTTTAAATATCCCATCCAATCTTCAATTTGCAGGCGAACGTGTTCCTCAAAACGATTACGAAATTAAAGAAAGTTTAGAAAAAGAATTTTTCGCCAATAAATCATGGAAAAACTCCTCATTAGCCTTATTTCATAAAGCTCAAAAATGGTTTCCGCTAATTGAACCTATCTTAAAACAAGAAGGTGTTCCCGACGACTTTAAATATGTTGCTATTATTGAAAGTCATTTATCTAATGTTGTTTCTCCAATGGGAGCTGCCGGTTTTTGGCAGTTAATGCCAGTAACTGCTCAACATTACGGGCTAACCGTTAATAGCGAAATAGACGAACGTTTAGATGTAGAAAAAGCAACTCATGTGGCCTGTAAACATTTTAAAGACGCACACGACTATTTTAAAAATTGGACTCTAGCAGCAGCAGCTTACAATGTTGGAATTGGTGGTATTCAAAACGCATTAAAAAAACAAAACACTAATAATTACTATGATTTACTATTAAATAAAGAAACTGGCAGCTTCATTTATCGCATTTTAGCATACAAAACCTTATTATCTAATCCCGAACATTTTGGAGTAAAACATAAAGTCAAAAACAAAGGCGTATTTCCTGCTTTTAAAATTGTGAAAGTTGATTCATCCATTACCAATTTAAAAGCATTTGCCAAACATATCAATACCAACGAAATTGTATTAAAAACCTTTAATCCTTGGTTAGTTGGCGAACAATTAAACAATCCTGATAAAAAAACCTATCAATTTAAAATACCAAAAAACAAAAACATCGATTTAAGTGTTTACTTTAATGATGTGTTTCCTCAGGATGCATCCATAGATACAACATTAACTACAAAAAACTTAACGGATACACTAAAACTAATTACAGACACTTTAAAGAAATGACAAAAGATGAAAGATATATGATTTAGGAGTTAAAAATAAATCTTTAATCTTATATCTTTAGTCTTTAATCTGCCCTCAATATGGAAGACGAACAAATAGAAGTAATTGGTGCTCGTGCCCATAACTTAAAAGATATATCACTCAATATTCCACGTAACAAATTAGTAGTTTTAACTGGCTTAAGTGGTAGCGGTAAATCATCACTGGCATTTGATACTATTTATGCGGAAGGTCAACGCCGTTACATCGAGAGCTTTTCAAGTTATGCTCGTCAGTTTTTAGGTAGTATGGAACGCCCTGATGTAGATAAAATATCAGGACTAAGCCCAGTTATCTCAATCGAACAAAAAACCGTTAACAAAAATCCTCGCTCAACCGTTGGTACTATTACCGAGATTTATGATTTCTTACGTTTACTATTTGCTCGTTCTGGTGAAGCTTACTCCTATGTTAGTGGTGAAAAAATGGTTCGTTATAGCGACGATCAAATCATTGATTTAATTTTAGAAAAATATAAAGACAAAAAAATCAATCTTTTAGCCCCTGTTGTTAAAGGTCGTAAAGGGCATTACAGAGAGTTGTTTGAAGACGTTCGCAAAAAAGGATTTAATAAAGTACGTATTGATGGTGCCATCGTTGACATTACTCCAAAAATGCAAGTCGATCGTTACAAAATTCACGATATTGAAATTGTGATTGACAGACTAGAAATCACTAAAGACATTAAGCCTCGTTTATACCAATCTTTACAAACGGCTATGAAGCAAGGTAAAGGAACCATTATGGTATTAGAACACGAGGAAGTGGATACAAAAGCAAAGAAAAAATCTACATCGTCTTTTGGATTTGGCAAAGTTCAATTCTTTTCTCGTTCTTTAATGTGTCCTACGTCTGGTATATCTTATGATGAACCTGCTCCTAATTTATTTTCTTTCAATTCGCCTTATGGTGCTTGCCCGCATTGCAATGGCTTAGGTGTAGTATCAGAAGTTGATATTAGTAAAATTGTTCCCAATCAAAAAATATCCATTCGTAAAGGTGCGATTGCTCCACTTGGTCCATCAAAAGGGATTTGGGTATTTAAACAAATTGAAGCCATAGGCGAAAAATACAAATTCACATTAGATACCCCTTTCGAAGATATTCCTGAAGAAGCTGTTAATATTTTATTAAACGGAACGGAAGAATTATTCACGATTAAATCTGATACCAGTGCAAATGGCTACAGCTCTGCATTTGATGGCATTGCTACCCATATTACACGTCAAGCAGAAGAAGACCCTTCTCCTGCCATGTTACGATGGGTAGAAGGCTTTACCAATAAAATTAATTGCTCGGTTTGTGAAGGCACTCGTTTAAAAAAAGAAGCGCTGTATTTTAAAATTGATGACAAAAACATTGCAGAGCTTTCTGAAATGGACATCAATATTTTAGGTGATTGGTTTAAGGGAATTGAAAAGCGTTTAAGCAAATCGCAAAACGTGATTGCTAAAGAAGTACTCAAAGAAATCAGAACTCGTATTGGTTTTTTATTGGAAGTAGGCTTAGATTACGTGACTTTAAATCGTTCTTCGAAAACCTTAAGTGGTGGCGAAGCGCAACGCATTCGTTTAGCAACACAAATTGGTTCTCAATTAGTAGGTGTATTATATATTTTAGATGAACCTAGTATTGGTTTACATCAGCGAGATAATATGCGCTTAATTGAAGCATTAAAAAATTTACGTGATGTTGGTAATAGCGTTTTAGTTGTAGAGCATGATAAAGACATGATTATCGAATCGGATTACGTGATTGATATTGGCCCTGGTGCTGGTGTGCATGGTGGACGAGTAGTTGCCGCAGCTCCGCCTAAAGAAATGCTAAAATTCAATACCGTTACCTCAGATTATATTACTGGTAAACGTAGTATTGAAGTTCCTAAAACACGCCGAAAAGGAAACGGAAAAAAATTAGTTTTAAAAGGCTGCACGGGGCATAATTTAAAAAACGTGAGCGTAGAAATTCCTTTAGGAAAATTTATTTGTGTGACAGGTGTGAGTGGTAGCGGAAAATCAAGTTTGATTAACGAAACATTGTATCCAATTTTAAGTAACCATTTTTATAATTCTGAGAAGCGTCCCCTACCCTACAAATCATTTACAGGGATAGAGCATATTGATAAAGTCATTGATATTGATCAATCGCCAATAGGACGTACGCCTCGTAGTAATCCTGCAACATACACTAATGTATTTTCTGATATCAGAACCTTATTTTCTGAATTACCAGAAGCAAAAATTAGAGGTTACAAACCGGGTCGTTTTTCTTTTAACGTAAAAGGTGGTCGATGCGAAACCTGTGGTGGCGCTGGTGTTAAAACTATCGAAATGAATTTCTTACCTGATGTGTATGTAAATTGTGATGAATGTAATGGAAGAAGATACAACAGAGAAACTTGTGAAATTCGTTACAAAGGAAAATCAATCAGTGATGTCTTAAACATGACTATTGACCAAGCTTGTGAGTTTTTCGAAAATCTCCCAAACATTTACCGTCAAATAAAAACCTTACAAGATGTTGGTTTAGGTTATATCACATTAGGGCAACAAGCAACGACTTTAAGCGGCGGAGAAGCACAACGAGTGAAACTATCAACTGAGCTAAGCAAACGTGATACTGGTAACACCTTATATATTTTAGATGAACCAACCACTGGTTTACACTTTGAAGACATTCGTATTTTATTAGGTGTGTTAAATCGATTAGTGGAAAGCGGTAATACAGTTTTAGTGATTGAACATAATATGGATATTATTAAAGTAGCTGATTACTTAATTGATGTTGGTATGGAAGGCGGCAAAGGCGGCGGAGAAATACTATTTACAGGTACTCCCGAAGAATTAGTGAAATCTAAAAAAGGCTATACGGCACCATTTTTGAAAAAAGAATTACAATAGTTGAGAAGGTTATGAAAGTTTGAAAGTTAAAAAGTTTGACCATAATAAAGAATAACTTTTTTAACTTTGATTGATAAACTTTTATACTTTCTAAACTATTTAACTTTCTAAACTTAAATTATATATGACCCACGATAAAGAAGAGAAAATCAGAAAAGCATTTGCTACTAAAGAATCAAGAGAAGTAATGGCTTCTGATAGTTGGAAGATTTTTAAAATCATGAGCGAATTTGTGAATGGTTTTGAAAGAATGCAAGAAATAGGACCCTGCGTTTCTATCTTTGGTTCTGCTAGAACAAAACCTGAAAATAAATATTATCAATTAGCCGAAGAAATAGCTTTTAAATTAACACAAGAAGGTTATGGCGTTATTACAGGTGGCGGACCAGGTATTATGGAAGCTGCTAACAAAGGCGCAAAACGCGGTAAAGGAAACTCTGTAGGTTTAAATATTAATTTACCATTTGAACAAAAGCCAAACGATTATATTGACAGAGATAAAAGCATCGACTTTAATTATTTCTTCGTTCGTAAAACCGTTTTCTTAAAATACTCTCAAGGCTTTATTGGCATGCCTGGTGGTTTTGGTACTATCGACGAATTATTTGAATCCTTAACTTTAGTACAAACTAATAAAATTGCAGAATTCCCTGTTGTATTAGTTGGTAAAGAATATTGGGAAGGATTAATTGATTGGATTAAAAAAACCATGTTACACGAAGAACACAACATCAACGAATCTGACTTAGATTTATTTAAAATTGTGGATACTGCTGATGAAGCCGTAAAACACATTGTAGATTTCTATAGTAAATACATGTTAAAACCTAATTTCTAAAAAACAATATTGTCAGGTCTAGCTGTCACACTGAGCGGAGTCGAAGTGGTAGTCGTAAAAAAATTATTTAACTCCAATCTTTAAAAAAAAAGAAATATAAAACCACATAGACACATAGTTATTATGTATATGAAAGTAGAAGATAGAAAACACGTTTTTGCACATAGTATCTATGTGAGAAGCAAAGCTTCCTATCCAACACTGTTAAACTAAGCAAACCTATGTTTCTATGTGGTAAAAAACAAAAACAATACAACATGAAAACAATCTTAATTACAGGAAGCACAAGCGGTATCGGACTTGGTATCGCCATTGAATTTGCAAAAACAAAACAATACAATATTGTATTTAATGGTTTAGAAACTAACGGACAAGAAATTGCTGATGGTGTTGCCAAACAATATGGTATTGAAGTGATGTATAGCAATGCAAATATGTTGCAACCTGCTGAGTTAAGAAAAATGGTGGTTGATGCCGTTACTAAATTTGGTAAAATTGATGTATTAGTGAATAATGCAGGTATTCAATTTGTATCACCAATCGAAGATTTTCCTGAAGATAAATGGGATGCCATTATTGGCATTAACTTAACTTCTGCTTTTCATTTAACCAAAGCTGTTTGGAAAGGCATGAAAGAACGCAAATTTGGACGCGTAATCAACATTGCCTCTGCACATGGCTTAGTAGCTTCTGAGTTCAAGAGCGCATACATTGCAAGTAAACATGGTATTGTAGGTTTCACTAAAACTATTGCTTTAGAAGGTGCTCCATTTGGAATTACAGCTAATGCAATTTGTCCAGGTTATGTAAAAACACCTTTAGTGGATAAACAAATTGCAGATCAAGCCAAAGCGCATAACATGAGCGAAGCGGATGTCGTTAGTAAAGTAATGTTATTAAAACAAGCCGTAAAAGAATTTGTGAGCGTTGAAGAATTAGGGCAACTAGCAGTATTCTTAGCTTCGGATGTGGCTAAAACAATGACTGGCACTGCATTACCAGTAGATGGTGGCTGGAATGCTCAGTAAGAAAAACACTTGGCTTGTCAGTTCGAGCGTAGTCGAGAACATTACGAAGTTAAATGATAGAACGCTTCTCGACTACGCTCGAAGTGACAACTATGACTTCATATTTATCCTTATACAAGAGATATTACTTAACCGCCTTATAAAACTCAAACAAATCAACCGCTTGTTTGGCTTCTTTTACATCGTGTACACGTAAAATATTAGCGCCGTTTTGTAGGGCAATGGTATTTAGGACAGTTGTACCATTTAAGGCAGTTACAGGCGAGGTATGAATCACTTTATTAATCATAGATTTACGAGAAAGCCCCGCTAAAATAGGGAAACCAAATTCTGTGAAATCATGCAAGTGTTTTAGTAATTCGAAATTATGTTCTACTGTTTTACCAAAACCAAAACCTACATCTATAATTAATTTTTCAAATCCTTTGCTTTGGCAATCAGCTATCTTAGCTTTATAAAAATCACTCAATTCTTTCACTACATTTTCGTAAGTTGGATTTAGCTGCATACTTTGTGGCGTACCTTGCATATGCATCAATACATAAGCAATTTGATGCTTAGCCACCACATCAATCATTTTTGAGTCTAATTCTCCACCCGAAATATCATTAATGATATCTGCTCCCAAATCGATGGCAAATTCGGCTACTTCCGATAAATAGGTATCTATCGAAATCAACATTTTTGGAAACTCCTTACGTAACTTAGTTAATGGCTCTCTTAATCTAAAAATTTCGTCTTTAACTGTTACCGAAACTGCTTTTGGACGAGATGACGCCGCACCAATATCAATAATGGTAGCGCCCTCATGAATTTTAATTTCAGCATCTTTAATAATATCGGTAACTGAAGAAAACTTTCCGCCATCGTAAAAACTATCTGGCGTAATATTAATAATAGCCATCACCTGAGCTTTTTCGAAGCTCAATTGTTTGCCATTTGTTAAATACGTTTTAGTCATTTTAGTTAAATTAGCATGCACTATTTACGATTATTAAGTTAAGGTAGTAATAAAAAGTTGTACTTAGTAAAAATTTAGACAAACAACAGAATTTATAAAATGAACACGACATCTTCACAATACGACGCGGCTATTAAATTATGCAAGGATTTGTTTTTAAAAAAAATGAAAGATTATGGCACGGCTTGGCGTAACCTACGCCCTACTTCGCTTACCGATCAAATTTTCATTAAAGCGCAACGTATTAAAAGCATTGAAGAAAAAGGCACCCAAAAGGTTTTAGATGATATTACTGGCGAATATATTGGCATTATTAATTACTGCATTATTTCTTTAATTCAATTAGAATTAAAAGATGACCCAAGAGTAGAATTACCTTACGAAGAAGTAGAACAATTGTACAACAAATACTCAACCCAAACCAAACAATTGATGGAAGACAAAAACCATGATTACGGTGAGGCTTGGCGTGATATGCGTATTAGCTCTTTAACTGATTTAATTTTAATGAAAATTTTCCGCGTCAAACAAATAGAAGATAATAAAGGACAAACCATTGTAAGCGAAGGTGTAGATGCCAATTACATGGATATGCTCAATTATTCTGTATTTGCTTTGATTAAGTTGAAGAGCTAATGCTAAATTTATCTCTTGTTGAGAATCAGATTTACTCTGTTACAAATTTTCAAGACTTTATTTCCACGCCCTTTCAAGGTGAAATAAACGCTATGTGTTGGTCTCGCAAGCTAATTGGAGATTTTTCTGAGATTGTGAAAAAGTCAGAAACTCAAGAAAATATTACAGCGCTTGATGAAGAGGAACTTTTGAAACTTGAATTAAGTGAACAAGGGAAATTGGCTCGTAACCTTCTTTTAAATGACTTACAGCTATTGAAAGACTATGGCGCTTCTCCTACTCTCAATATCATTAAGTATTATGAGCGAGATGAAACCAATTCATTTTTCCCAACAGATGTGTATTCCTTTCACGTCGATCGTTCTCCTATTCCAACTGAAACCATTTTATGCACTTATTATGGAGAGTCAAGCGACATATTACCAAATTCACAAGCCGAACAAAAAATATTTGTTCCCGAAATACGTGAAGAATTAAAGAAACAATTTACTGGTACAGATGAAGAATTTGAATCGTATTCAATTGATAATTTCTTTGATTTACATTATCAAGCAAAACCCGATGCACAGTTTATTAATTTAGGTCTTGGGCATTTATGGAAGTTGTCTGTTGATCATCCAAACAATCCGGTTTTACCTTGTATTCACCGCGCACCAAAAGAACAATTAGGAGAGAGTCGTTTGTTGTTGATTTGTTAAGTAAAACATAAATCTGTCGGTTTATGCTGTCACACTGAGCGGAGTCGAAGTGGTAGTCGAGAACAAAAGGATGTGTAAATTACAACTTCTCGACTCCGCTCGAAGTGACAAGCCTACTACTTCTCTTTGCGAAAAACTTTGCGTATTTGCGGTTAGTCTTTTTACAACTCCACCACCTTATCTGCATAACGTAAAGCAGAATCTCGGTGACTGATGATGATAGAGGTTTTATCTTTCATAATTGATTTCAAATTATTTAAAATCAATTCTTCTGTTTCTACATCCACAGCAGATAAACAATCATCAAATATTAATATTTGTGGTTTAGAGATAATTGCACGAGCAATAGAAATACGTTGTTTTTGTCCACCCGACAAAGTAATACCACGCTCACCAACCACAGTATCAAAACCTTCTGGAAAAGCCATGATATTATCATATACGCCTGCATCTTTAGCCGCTTGTATAATTTCAGCTTCGGTATAATTATGCTCAGTAGAAAAAGCAATATTGTTTCTAATCGTATCCGAAAATAAAAACACTTCTTGAGGCACGTAACCTATACTTTTTCTTAGTTCAAATAAATCGTATTTTTTAATAGAATGATTATCGATTAATATTTCTCCTGAAGTGGTATCGTATAAACGAGTGACTAAATTAGCCAAGGTTGATTTACCTGAACCAATTTGTCCTTTAATACCAATGGTTTTCCCTTTTTCTATTCTTAAATTAAAGTTTTTAAGTGCTTCAATTTTACTATCATCATATGTAAACCCAACATTTTTAAATTCAATCTCACCTTCAATTTTTTGTTTTACTTCGGGCGTATTGACGATAGTAGATCTTGTTTTTAAAAACTCATTAATACGTGTTTGAGAAGCCGATGCTCGTTGAATTAAAGATGTTACCCAACCCAAAGAAGCAAAAGGCCAGGTTAATTTGTACACATATAAAATAAACTCTGTGATATTTCCTGGTTCAATGTGTTTATCAATCACTAAATGACTTCCATACCAAACGGTTGCTATGACGCTAATTCCAATCATTAATACCATTACTGGTTGAAAGAAAGCTTCAACAATAGCTAATCGTAAATTATGTTTTTTAAAATCTGTATTTAAAGTCGCTAATTCATTGATATAATGTTTTTCACGAGCATACGCTTTAATCACTCTAATAGCCGAAAAGGTTTCTTGAGCGTGAGAAGTCAGTTTTGATAATTCTTGTTGAACAACTGTACTACGTTTATTAATTAAATCAGACACTTTATAAATCACAAAAGATAAAAAAGGTAAAGGAGCAAATACCAGCAAGGTTAATTGCCAATTGATCTTCAACATAAACGCTAAAACAATCATCACCGTAGAAAATGTATTGATTAAATACATAATGGCAGGACCAGTGTACATACGCACTTTACCAACATCTTCGCTAATACGATTCATTAAATCGCCTGTGCTATTGTTTTTATAAAACGTAGTATCTAAGGTTTGATAATGAGAATACAATTCATTTTTTTGATCAAACTCAATATGACGGCTCATCACTATTATAGTTTGACGCATTAAAAACAAAAAGAAACCACTGGTTAAAGCTAAGCCCAATAAGGTTAAACCAAAGACTATAAATTTAGTAGAATCAACTGCTTTATGATTGGCAATTAAATCAACAATTTCGTTGGTCGCATTTCTTACAACCACACCTTGGTAAATAGAAAAAACAGTGGAGAGAACCACAAACAAAGCACCCATTAATAAACGCCATTTGTACTTTACAAAATAAGCGTTTATGGTTTTGAGTGATTTCATTTATAGTTCTGTCAGGCTAAAGGTCTGAGATACTTAAATCATGCTGAACTTGTTTCAGCATCTCAGTTCTCAAACATTTCAATTTATGAGACCCTGAATCAAGTTCAGGGTGACAATTTAAAAATCGTTATTTAATTGATTAGTTGCTTTTTGTAAAATCTCAAAAGCATTTTCTGCCATTAAATTTTCTTTATCAAGCGTTGGATTAATTTCTACCATTTCAAAACATACAATTTTTTTAGAACGCATGATGTAGTAAATTAAATTCCCTGCTTCTTTTTCAGTAATACCGTTTGGCACTGGAGTTCCTGTTCCGCTACTAATACGGCTATCCATGCTATCTACATCAAAACTCACATAAATTAAATCACAGTGATCTAAATAGTTTAATGATTCAATCGCTACACGTTCAACAGCTTTCTTACGAATTTCTTGTAAGTTAAACACACGAACTTTATTCTTTTTAATTAAAAATTCTTCTTGAGGCTCAAAATCACGAAGCGCAATGTAAACCAAATCATTATAATTAATTTTTGGAGTAATGCCACCTAACGATTTTAATTTTTCCCAGTATTCAATTGTTTCATCATCAGGCTTATTTTGCTGACGCTCTTTATTATCTTCGCCTAACACACAAGCAATTGGCATACCGTGCATATTACCACTTGGTGTGGTATAAGGAGTATGTAAATCAGCATGCGCATCAATCCAAATAACACCAATGCGTTTGTTGGGGTATGCCATTTTAATACCAGAAATAGTTCCTAAAGCAGAACTATGATCGCCCGCTAAAACAATAGGCACCTCTTCTTTTAATAACGTCTTTTTTATTTCATTAGCTAAACGATCGTTCAAGGCATAAATACCTTTCACACGTTTTGCGTAATCGTTTACAACGGGTTCTAATAATAAATGGTTTTCGTTTTGAACTTCAACGGCTTTAAATTTTTTGAAAAAGTTACTTCCAAAATCTAAGGCGGCTATTTTAATAGCATCCACACCCATACTCGATCCGCGAGTACCTGCTCCTATTTCGCTTTTTACTTCAATTAATTTAATTGGCTTTATCATAATATCTATTTTAAAGAGTTGTAAAGATACAAATCATTAACGAGATAGAAAATTATAAAATAGCCCAATTATAAAGCGATTTGGGGCTTAATTATTTGTGAAATATCGAAAATTTGTGATTTGTTGAGTGTATTTAAGGTAGGAATATCAATAATTAAAGTATCCTTGATAGTATTAGAGATAGCCTGTTTAACTTCTGTGTCAAATTCGCCATTAAAGACGACAGCCTTAATTTTAAAGTTATTTCGTTTTAAATAATCAATAGATAATAACGAATGATTTATACAACCCAAGTAACTTGAAATTACTAATACGATTTCGCAATCCAATTGTTTGGCAATATCAATCACATATTGAGTATCATTAATGGGAACTAACAAACCACCAGCACCTTCTATTATTAAATGCTGAGTATTGCTTCTCGACTCCGCTCGAAGTGACATACTCAGACTAGAAAATTGAGATTGAATTTTATCTAATTCAATGGTGACACCATCCAATTTAGCAGCAAAATGAGGAGATAAAGGTTCTTTTAATAAATAGGTTTCGGGATAAAAAACAGATTTAGAATTACTAATCAATGATTTCACAGTGTCTGAATCTTTCCCTTCTATGACTCCACTTTGTATGGGTTTCCAATAATCAGCCTGCAGAGCTTCTGTTAAAACAGCTGATACAACAGTTTTACCTACATTAGTTCCTATACCTGTAAGAAATAAGTTCATGATTTAAAAAGTTCTAAATACTGAGTTTTAATTTTCTCAATATTTAATTGATGATTAATATATGAAATACAAGTTTTGCTAATGACATCAAACTCTGATTGGTTTAGGACGCTCATAAATTTAATAGCATCTACAAACTTAGTTTTGTTTGATAAAGCAATATCAAAACCTACATTTTCTTTTTGTAAGTTTCTCCAAGGAGTTTGATCTGATAATAAAACTGGTCGAGCATGTTGCAATGCTTCTACAATGATATGACCATAGTTTTCGTTTCTTGTAGGCAAAAACAAAGCATGATATTGAGAAATTATTTTTCCAATCTCAGTTGGTTTTAAAACACCTTTGTAATGAAATTTAATATTTTGAGATAATCCTTTTGCATTTTCCTGACAAGTGTTCCAATACAATTCATCTTCTATTGGTCCGTATACATCAAAAATAATTTCATTTCCCGATATTGATTTTAGAACATCTATCGCAAAATTCAAGTTCTTTTTTTCGGAGACACGAGAAATAAAACATAGTTTTAATTCACCTGCCTTTTTCTCTATTGACCTTATTTCATTTGCTATATTTGGCAAGTTCGATACTTCCACAATTATTGAATTGCTTCCAATTCGTTTTTTTATTTCAAATGATTCTTGAGCTGATGTAGATTGCCAAACAATTCCTTTAAACAATCCAAATGCTTTAGCATACATTAAAAACAATTGCTTTTTAAATGCTTTAATAGCCAAAGCACCATCACCTAGCATACCTCGAGGCGCTAAAATAATTTTTGAATATATCTTTCCTTGTTGTTTCCATTTAAGCGGACTAACCGCAAACAACTTTGAAAACAAACTATTTAAATAAATAGCATCATGATTTGTACTTTGAATCAATTTTAAAACAAAGTCAGGTTTCATGTTTTCGGGACTGATATAAAAAACGGAACGTCCTTCATATTGAGTCCATTCATTTACTTTAACGTTATCGTATGGTTTATTTGATTTAAAATCTCTATCAGTGGTGATAATTTTAAAATCAATATCATTACCTAATTGCTGAGTTAAAGTAGCAATAGACTGAATGGGGCCCCCAGCTAAATAACCTGGCAAAAACCAGTCGCATAGAATTAATATAGTGTTTTTAGCACTCAATTTGATGTGAATTTATCCAATGATTTAAAACAACTAAATGCCAAACTCTACTCCATGTAATTTTTGGATCATTACTTAAAAAACGATTCCAAATTAATAAAACGGCTTCTCTATTTACTAAAGAACGTTTTGAAAACTGAACAATATTCTCTTCACAAAAATCTTTCAAATCATTTTTCAACCATTCTTTCCAAGGCAATACAAATCCCATTTTAGGACGATTCACAATATTATCAGGCAATAAATCGCCTAATGAATCTACTAATAATTTTTTTTGAGTGTGTGGGTATTTGTATTCGTCGTTTACACTTAAAGCAAACTCTACTAATTTATAATCCAAAAAAGGAACGCGAACTTCTAAAGCCACTGCCATGCTCATTTGATCAGCATCGCGTAACAACACATTTTGCATGTAGGTTTGAATCTCGAATAAAGACACTCTACTTAAAATATGTTTTTTATCAGTTTCGCTTTTTTTAATCACATTTTTAATGAAGTTATCGGTGTTATAATGTTCTTTTAATAAAGCTCGATAATCTTTTTGATTAAACAACTTCCGGTTAATTGGATAGGCATTAAATCCATTAATGGTATCTAAATTTAATATCTCAGCTGTTTTATCGCCCTGCACAGATTTCTTTTTAGCAGCTAATAATTTACCCGCTAATCCTTTTGCCGGTATTATATTTAACCAGCCTTTATGTTCTAATTCGTAATACCGTTTAAAAATATCATAACCCGCAAACAATTCATCTCCTCCTAAACCAGATAAAGCCATGGTAATACCGGCATTTTTTGTTGCTTTACTTACGATATAACTATTCGGTCCATCTCCACTTGGATGATCAATGGCGGCGAGAGCTTCGGGTAATTGTTTTAAAAAATCGTTGGGTGTTAATTTAATTTCGTGATGTTCGGTATTAAATTTTTCAGCAATCTGCTTAGCATATTTTGCTTCCGAAAATTCTCCTTCATCAAAACTCACATTAAAGGTTTGTACTTTTTCGGAAGACACTTTACTCATTAATCCAACAATAGCACTGCTATCAATACCTCCTGATAAAAACGCCCCAAAAGGAACATCTGCTACTAATCGTCTTTCAACAGATGCCGTTAATAATTCATTTACTTTCGTGCAAGTTTCTTTGTAGGATAAATCACCTTTCGTTTTTGTATAATCATTGACATTCCAATACTGCTGTATTTTCAAATTTCCTTGTTGCAATTCTAATACATGCCCTGGCATTAACATGAACACATCTTGCATGATGGTGTTTGGTGCATGAACCGTTGTGTACTGAATATATTCGGCTACTGACTTTAAATTAATTTTTTTATCAATTAATCCAGAGTGTATCAAGGCTCTTATTTCCGAAGCAAATAATAAAGTGTTGTTTTTAAATTGATAATATAATGGCTTTACTCCCATTCTATCTCGAGCAATCACTAATTTTTGTTCGGCTGTATCCCAAATAGCAAAGGCAAACATACCATTGAAGCGTTTCACGCATTCAATACCCCAACGCAAATAGGCCGCTAAAATAACTTCAGTGTCAGTGCTTGTCCTAAAAATATAAGGTAATTCTTTGGAGCCATGTTGTGCTCGCTGAAGTTCTAATTTTATTTCTTTATAGTTATATAACTCGCCGTTATACACCATCACATATCGTTTATCCTGAGAAAAAAACGGTTGATTACCCGCTTCAGATAAATCAATAATCGATAAACGACGATGCCCAAAATAACAATGCTCATCATTCCAAATCCCTTCAGAGTTTGGACCACGATGCGCAATAGCATCGTTCATTTTTTTTATAGCAGAAAGATGGCTTGAATTATTTACTTGATGACTAACAATTCCTGTAATACCACACATAGCTTATAATCCAATAGATTGTAAGTATTTTTGACTTGTCATCATGCGTTTAATTCCCTCTTCTACCGAAATTAATTCTCTTCCTAAAATTTCTTTCATTTTAGAATTATCTGGTTGGCGACGAGTCATATCTCCTTCTTTTAAAGGTGGTAAATGAACAATTTGTGATTTACTATTCGTTATTTGAATCACTAATTTAGCTAATTCTAAAACCGTCATTAATTTATCACTACCAATATTAATCACATCATTTTCCAATAATTTATTATTCATGATGGTAGTAATCGTATCTATATTATCATCTATAAATGTGAAAGTACGAGTTTGAGAACCATCGCCATAAATGGTAATATCTTCACCTTTTAATGCTAAGGCTAAAAAACGCGATACGACAAAATCAGTACTTTGATTAGGTCCATAAGTATTAAAGAATCTGAAAATAGTGTAGGCTAAACCATATTCTTGCTGAAAGCTTTTTAAGAAACTTTCTCCCACATTTTTCACAACGGCATAAGGTACGCGAGAATTTAAAGGTGTGCGATGTTCGTGCTGAGGCAATTCTACTGGTTCTCCATAAACTTCGGATGATGATGAAAAAAACACATGTTTAACCGATGAATTTTTAGATAAATTTAATACGTGTTTAATTCCCGAAATATCGTTTAAAACGCTTACTGGATTTTCTTGAGTACGAATAACACCTACAACTGCAGCAAAATGATAAACGTAATGAAAATTATATGCTAACATGATAGAAGAAATTTCGCGATAATTATTAACGTCTGCTTTAATAAATTTCCAATTCTCATGATCAGCTGATGGTAATTTTGATAAAAAGCCAGTAGACAAATCATCTACTACTACCACAAAATTTGTTTTATCCTGAACTAATTTTTCTACTAAAGCTCCTCCAACATTTCCGGCACCTCCGGTTACTAAAATTTTTCTCATAAAAACGTCTAAAATCCATAGCGAATATACTAAAATTACCATAAATATTCAGTTTTCAAATAGTTAAATCATACCACAAAATTTATGTACTTTTGCGCCATTATGAATATTGAACATTTTTTATCTTCGAGTATATCTCCTATCATTAACCAATTGTTTGGTTTAACAACCAATCCTAATGATATTATTCTTCAAAAAACTAAAAAAGAATTTGAAGGCGACTACACCTTAGTCACCTTTCCATATATTAAAGCTGCCAAAGCAACTCCCGAAAAAACAGGCGAATTAATTGGTGAACAATTAATAAAAACTAACCCTTCTATCATAAAATTTAACGTCGTAAAAGGTTTTTTAAACTTCTCTTTATCTAATGATTTTTGGTTAAATGAATTTAAAGCCATTACAACAACTGACAACTATGGTATTAAACCCGTTAATAGCAGCGGTAAACAAATCATGTTGGAGTATTCTTCTCCTAATACCAATAAACCTTTGCACTTAGGACATGTACGTAATAATTTATTAGGTTATTCGGTTGCTACCATAATGAAAACTCAAGGTCATGATGTCATTAAAGTAAACTTAGTAAACGACCGTGGTATTCATATTTGCAAAAGTATGATAGCCTGGAAATTATTTGGCAATGGTGAAACACCACAATCTAGCGGATTAAAAGGTGACCATTTAGTAGGGAAATATTATGTAGCATTTGATAAAGCATATAAAAAAGAAATTCAAACATTAGTAGAAGCTGGAGTAACCAAAGAAGATGCTGAAAAACAAGCTCCTATTATGTTGCAAACTCAAGAAATGCTTTTAAAATGGGAAGCAAGCGATAAAGAAACCATTGATTTATGGAAAACCATGAATGGCTGGGTGTATGATGGCTTTGCTGTTTCATACAAAAAACTAGGTGTTGATTTTGATAAAATGTATTATGAAAGCAATACGTATTTATTAGGAAAAGAAGTTGTACAAGAAGGATTAGCAAAAGGAGTTTTCTACAAAAAAGAAAACGGAAGTGTTGCTATTGATTTAACAGAAGATAAATTAGATGAAAAAATAGTACTGCGTAGCGATGGAACTTCGGTTTACATTACACAAGATATGGGAACAGCTATTGAGCGTTTTAAAGAGTTTCCGGCTATTTGCCAAATGATTTACACAGTTGGTAATGAGCAAGATTATCATTTTAAAGTATTATTTAAAATCCTTGAAAAACTAGGTTACGATTGGGCTAAAGAATGTTATCACTTAAGTTACGGAATGGTTGAATTACCAGAAGGGAAAATGAAAAGCCGTGAAGGAACTGTAGTAGATGCTGATGATTTAATGGATGGCATGGTTGCTACAGCAAAAGAAACTACCGAAGAATTAGGCAAAGTAGAAGGTTTTACTCAGGACGAACTTGAAACATTATATCAAACGATTGGTATGGGCGCTTTAAAATATTTTATTTTAAAAGTAGACCCTAAAAAGAAAATGTTGTTTGATCCAAAAGAAAGTATTGATTTTAATGGTCATACAGGTCCTTTTATTCAATACACTCATGCCCGTATTAAATCTATTTTAAGAAAATTTGACGGTAATACTCAAACCATTTCAATTTCTGATGCCATCACTTTACATGATAAAGAAAAAGAATTAATTAAGCTGCAATACGAATTTCCAATCATTTTAACGGAGTCGGCAAATACATACAACCCGGCTGTTGTAGCTAATTATATTTATGAGTTAACTAAATTATTTAATCAATTTTATAATGAGTGCCCTGTTTTAAAAGAAGAAAACAACACCATTAAAGAATTTAGAATTAAATTGATTGATACAACTGCCAGTATTATTAAAAACGGTATGTTGTGCTTAGGCATTGATGTTCCTGAGAGAATGTAACTTTATTTGCTTAAATTTAAGTTAATTGCTATTTTTAGTAATTAGCTATATGTTTTTTAAATCAACCTTTTTACACTAAATAATGAGAATTTTAATTCTTTTAATTTTCATTAGTTTGAGCGGCTTTTGTCAAAAACAAGAGATAACTCTGTTGTTTAATAAATTAAAGATTGCTAAATCTGATACTCAAAAAATTAACACACTCAATGCATTAACTAAAATCTATTTGGATTTCAATATAGATTCAGCTATTATATTTAATAAGCAATCTGTTTTTATTGGCTCTAAAAAAAACAATGAAAAATATTCTTACAAAGCTATTGCTTACAACGCCAATATTACTCGTAAGCAAAAAAAACATGAAGAAGCTTTAGTGATTGCAAAGTCAGCTTTAGATATTGCCATTAAATATAAAAATGCAAGTAACGAAGCCAATGCATTAACGCTTATTGGTATGATTTACGATCAAAGTAATAAAAATGAATTAGCGCCTGAGCATTTTTTAAGAGCACTAAACATTAGTAGAACTATTAAAGATAGAGAAGAAATGCTATCTGCTTATTTATCGCTTGGTATCTATTTTAAAAAACTTAATAAAACAACCGAATCGCTGACCAATTTGCTGGAAGCAATGAAAATTGCTGAAGCCATACCTGATTCTGGATCAATTTTTACAATATGTATCAATCTTGGGTCGATGTATGAAAAGACTAATGATAATGAAAAAGCTAAATCACTCTATAGAAAAGCCCTTATTATTAATCAATCTGAAAAAGATGAAAATGATCAGGCTATTGTTTATTTTAAATTAGGTAAACTGTTTCATAAATTACATCAACTGGATAGCGCTAAACATTATTTAATTGCAACATTAAATATTCATTTAAAACGAAATGATCAAGCAGGTTTAATATTTGACTACTCTAATTTGGCCGGATTTAATATTGAAGATAAAGACTACGATGCTGCTGAAAAAAATTACCAAAAAGCATTAGAAATAGCATTAAAACAAAACGACACCATTAAACTAAATTTAATATATTCTTACTTTGGGTCATTATACATTAAAAAGAAAAACAATCAAAAAGCACTTCAAAATTTTAAAACAAGTTTAAATTTCGTCAATCAAACTATTCCGAGAGAAACTATTATGCAGATTTACAAAAAAATGTCTGACATATATCTTGAACTAGGTAATCATCAAGAAGCTTATGTCAATTTTGTGAAATATAAATCTTGGTCAGACTCTGCTTATAGCGTTTCTGAAACCAGAAAACAAACAGAACTAAAATTAAATTACGAATTTGAACAAACTCAAAAGAAAATTGAAGCTGAGAATAAAGCAAAAGAATTAATTAGCAAAGCCGAATTAGAACAGGAACGCAAACAACGTAATTTATTACTAATTGGCCTAGCAATCATTAGCTTAATGCTTGTGATTACAGTAAAAAACTATAGAGCAAAACAAAAAGCAAACTCAATTTTACATAAACAAAAACTAGAAATTGAGCGCCAGAAAAAATTGGTTGAAGAAAAAAACCATGAAATTAATGATAGTATTAATTATGCATTGCGTATTCAAACAGCCAGTATTCCTAAATTAACTGAGTTAGATGCATTTTTTAAAAATTACGACTTGTTTTTTAAACCTAAAGATGTAGTCAGTGGTGATTTTTATTGGGCTGAAAGGACTAATGACTTTTCGTTAATTGCTGTTGGTGACTGCACAGGTCATGGGGTTCCTGGAGCTATTACCAGCATGATTGGAAGTATGTTGTTAAACGAAATTTTTAATGTCAAGGAAATTTACTCACCAAACGAAGTGTTAACTGAATTAAATCGTTTAGTAAAATTAACGCTTCGACAAGATAGTGCCTCATTAACCAATGATGGAATGGACATTGCTTTTTGTACAATTAATTATCAATCCAATGAATTGTTATATGCTGGTGCTAATCGTCCTTTATACATCATTCACTCTAATGGAGAATTAAAAGAATACAAAGCCACCAAGATGTCAGTTGGCGGCCAAGTTCCATTAATTCAGCCATACGATTTACATAAAATTCTACTCCAAAAAGGTGATACTATTGTTTTATCAACTGATGGTTATGCTGACCAATTTGGAGGAGATAAAGAAAAGAAATTTACATCCAAAGCTTTCCGTAATTTATTAACTCAACATCACAGTAAATCTCCAAAAGAACTCAAACAAGTAATTGAAAATAATTACAATAATTGGAAAGGAATTTATGAGCAAACCGATGACGTTTTAGTTTTTATACTTAAAGTATAATTACTGATTATTATAGGCTCCAGCATCAACTTGTCCAATTGTAAAAGTTCTTGAAGAACCTTTAATATCAGAAGTTATAATTGGATTTGTAGGAATAGTAAAATCTCCAATTCCTTT
>Ga0066412_1000176_pt1 | contig 30035 bp, 35 predicted proteins | sample LakWasMet16_LOW5_2_FD_59499 | JGI IMG/M metagenome (GOLD analysis project Ga0066412, IMG submission 59499) | Freshwater sediment methanotrophic microbial communities from Lake Washington under simulated oxygen tension - Sediment Metagenome 16_LOW5 | ecosystem: Environmental > Aquatic >... | reverse complement strand
TATCAATATAATAACTGATAATTGTCAGTTTTATTAAAAACATCTGGTCTTAAGTTTGTACCGTGAAAGTTATACATAAATCAGAAGTCAAAACAACCTGTTATCACTGCGGTGAAGACGTTGCAGAGCATCATTATCACATTGAAGATAAAGAATTTTGCTGTAGAGGTTGTCAAACAGTTTATGAAATTATTAATAAAAGTGATTTATGCTCCTATTATGATTTAGAACACAATCCAGGCATTAATCAAAAACAAGAAGTTAGAAAAGGAAAATTTGATTTTTTAGACGATGCTCAAATCATTAAAAAATTAACTCATTTTCAAGACGATACTCATCAACATGTTATTTTTTATTTGCCTCAAATGCATTGCGCTTCTTGTATTTGGATTTTAGAGCATTTAGATAAAATTGATTCAGGGATTATTAAATCTCAAGTAAACTTTGTGAAAAAAGAAGTGACGGTTATTTATAACTACCATGAAACTTCTTTAAAGAAAGTTGCCGAATCGCTTACTATTATTGGATATGAACCACATATTAGTTTAAATGATGTTAGTGCCAGTAAAGTTAAAAAATATGATACAACTACTATTGTTAAAATAGGAATTGCTGGCTTTTGCTTTGGTAATATTATGATGCTCAGCTTTCCTGAATATTTTTCGTTAGGAAAATCAGATGATATTGGTTTAAAAACATGGTTTAGTTATTTGAATTTAGCACTATCTCTCCCAGTATTTTTTTATTCAGCTTCAGAGTTTTTTATTTCAGGATATAAGGGATTACGTCAAAAATTTTTAAATATTGATGCTCCAATAGCTTTAGCTGTTTTAATTACCTTTGGAAGAAGTGTATACGAGATTTTATCAGGCACTGGCGCTGGCTATTTAGATTCAATGAGTGGTATAGTATTCTTTATGCTAATCGGCCGTTATTTTCAAAATAGAACATATCAAACTATTTCATTTGATAGAGATTTTAAATCCTATTTCCCATTGGGTGTTAGTGTGATTAATGCTGACGGCGTAGAAAAACAAATTTCAGTATCTGAATTAAAAGTAGGCGATAGAATTAAAATTCATAATGATGAAATAGTTCCGGCGGATGCTATTTTATTTTTCGGAAAAGCAACTATTGATTATAGTTTCGTTACTGGAGAATCTTTGCCAGTTGAGAAATCTATCGGTGAAATAGTTTATGCTGGTGGAAAACAAACATCTGGAGCAATTGAGCTGGAAGTAGTAAAAGAAGTTTCGCAAAGTTACCTAACTCAATTATGGAATAACGAAGCGTTTAAAGAAAATAAAGAAGAGGTTAAAGTATCTTTTATTCATCGAATCAGCCGCTATTTTACCTATGCATTATTTTCCGTTGCTATTTCAGCAGCTATTTATTGGTCAGTTAATGATCCATCTAAAATTTGGGGAACTGTTACTGCTGTATTAATTGTTGCGTGCCCTTGTGCTTTATTATTGAGCGCAACTTTTACTAATGGTAACATGATTCGTATTTTAAATAAATACAAATTATATGTAAAAAACGCTTCTGTTATTGAGCAAATGTCAGAGATTGATACCATTGTTTTTGATAAAACAGGAACAATTACAGAACAAGGAAAATCAGAAATTTCTTTTCAAGGTCAAGAGTTATCTTCTGAACAATCTCAGTTCATTAGAACTTTAGCAAATCAGTCAAATCATCCTTTAAGTAAGAGTGTTGTTTCTTTTCTTCCATTTACTAAAATGTTGAACGTGAAGAATTATAAAGAGTTTAAAGGATTTGGAACTTCTGCAACTATCAATGAGCATTTTGTGAAAATGGGTTCTTCAGATTTTGTATTAGGAAAAGATGCGCATCAATTAGTTTCTGGAAGTAGAGTTTATGTGAGTATTGACGAAGAATTTGTAGGCTATTTTATTGTAAAAAATGCATATAGAGAAGGATTAGAAAACATTGTTTCATCTTTAGGTTCGCAGTTTGATTTAAAAATTTTATCTGGAGATAATTCTTCGGAGGAGGGCTTTTTGAAAAACATTTTTGGCAACAAATCAGAAATGTTGTTTGAACAAAAACCAGAAGATAAATTAAATTTCATCAAGTGTCTTCAAAACAATAATAAGAAAGTGTTAATGATTGGTGATGGATTGAATGATGCAGGTGCTTTAAAACAAAGTGATGTTGGTATCGCCATTAGCGATGATACTAATAATTTTTCTCCAGCATGTGATGCGGTTTTGTCTGGTAAAAACTTCACACTTTTAAAAGAATTAGTGAATTATTGCAGACGTCAGAGAACTATCATTTTTGCAAGTTTTGTGCTTTCAATCATGTATAATATTGTTGGACTTTCTATTGCAGTTCAAGGCGACATGGAACCTGTTATTGCCGCTATCTTGATGCCAATCAGCTCAATAAGTATTGTATTGCTAACCACCGGATTAAGCTCGTTTTACGAGATAAAACTAAAAAGATTAAGACCTGATAAAAGTCATTAATACGAATGATAATAGTCAGGCACAAAAAATGTTAAGAAACCTAATTTTACCCCCGATATGAGCGCAATTTTCATCATGATAGGAGCAAGTTTATTACTAGCAATAGGGTTTTTAATAGCCTTCATTTGGTCGGTAAGAAGTAATCAATATGAAGATGATTATACCCCCTCGGTAAGAATGTTATTTGATAATACGACGATTCAAGAAAATAAACCAGAAAAAAATAAAAAAAATAAAAAAACAAAAAAAACAAAATAATATGGAGCTACAAAAATTTCAGTATGATAACAAAACAGTAAAAATGTTTGCTTATGCAACCATTCTTTGGGGTTTGGTAGGAATGTTAGTGGGCTTAATAGCCGCTATTCAATTGTATTTACCCGCAGCAAATTTAAATTTACCTTACACCACTTTTGGTCGTTTACGACCGTTACATACTAACGCCGTGATTTTTGCTTTTGTAGGTAATGGTATTTTTATGGGTGTTTATTATTCGTTACAACGTTTATTAAAAGCTCGTATGTTCAGTGATTTATTAAGTAAAATACACTTTTGGGGCTGGCAATTAATAATTGTATTAGCAGCTTTAACTTTAGTGTTAGGTAAAACTACTGGTAAAGAATATGCTGAACTAGAATGGCCAATTGATATTTTAATCACATTAGTGTGGGTTGTATTTGGCTGGAATATGTTTGGTACAATTATTCGTCGTCGTGAGCGCCACTTATACGTAGCCATTTGGTTCTACATTGCAACGTTTGTTACGGTTGCAATGTTACACATTGTTAACTCTATTGAAATTCCAGTTTCTATTTGGAAATCATACTCTTGGTACGCTGGCGTTCAAGATGCTTTAATTCAATGGTGGTACGGTCATAATGCGGTTGCTTTTTTCTTAACCACGCCATATTTAGGATTAATGTATTATTTCTTGCCTAAAATGGCACAACGCCCAGTTTACTCTTATCGTTTATCAATTATCCATTTTTGGGCTTTAATTTTCTTATACATTTGGGCAGGGCCTCACCACTTATTGTACACCTCTGTTCCTGACTGGGCTCAATCTTTAGGTGTTGTATTCTCTGTGATGTTAATTGCTCCATCTTGGGGTGGTATGATTAATGGATTATTAACGCTTCGTGGAGCTTGGGATAGAGTTCGTGATAACGTAGGTTTAAAATTCTTAGTAGTTGCTGTAACAGCATACGGTATGGCTACTTTCGAAGGGCCATTATTATCATTAAAGAATGTAAATGCAATCGCTCACTACACTGATTGGATTGTTGCTCACGTTCACGTTGGTGCATTAGGATGGAATGGGTTTATGACATTTGGTATTTTATATTGGTTAATACCAAGATTATTCCAAACAAAACTATACTCTGAGAAATTAGCAAACATGCATTTCTGGATTGGAACTTTAGGTATTGTATTATATGCAGTTCCAATGTATTGGGCAGGTTTCATGCAATCATCTATGTGGAAAGATTTTACTCCAGAAGGTCAATTAAAATGGCAGTTCATGGATACTGTTACTAAAATGATTCCATTTTATATTGCTCGTTCAGTTGGTGGTGCATTATTTTTAACAGGTGCGATTTTAATGACATACAATTTAATTAAAACAATTAAAGTTGGTACATTCTTGGAAATTGAAGAAGATCAAGCCCCTGCATTAGTTGGAGAGTATCAATCTCATTCTAAAGATCACTGGCACCGTTGGATTGAACGTAAACCGATTCAATTAATGATTTTAAGTTTAGTTGTGGTAGCTATTGGTGGTTTAATAGAGTTTGTTCCAGTATTCCTGGTAAAATCAAATATTCCTACAATTGCAAGTGTAAAACCATATACACCTTTAGAATTACAAGGTAGAGATATCTATGTACGAGAAGGTTGTTATACTTGTCACTCACAAATGGTTCGTCCTTTCAGAAGTGAAACTGCTCGTTATGGTGAATATTCAAAAGCAGGTGAGTTCGTTTATGATCATCCATTCCAATGGGGTTCTAAACGTACAGGTCCAGATTTAGCTCGTATTGGAGGTAAATATCCCGATAGTTGGCATTATAATCACATGATGGATCCAACATCAATGTCTCCTGGATCTGTTATGCCACAGTATCCATGGCTGTTAGAAGATCAATTAGATGCAAATTCAACCCTTTCTAAAATAAAAGCGATGCAACGCTTAGGAGTTCCTTACCCTGAAGGTTATGATAAAATTGCAATTCAGGATATGGAAAAACAAGCGAAAGAAATTACAGCTAATTTGAAAAAAGATGGAATTGAAACGTTGGCGGATAGAGAGATAGTGGCATTAATCGCTTACTTACAACGATTAGGAAAAGATATTAAAACTGAAGGTTTAAAAGCTCAAAAATAATTTATAACTATTTAAATGTACTAAAATGAAATTTAAAAACTATTTGGAAAGCATTACTGGAATAGGGGTCTATCCACTCATCTCATTAATGATATTTGTTGTGTTTTTTGGTTTAGTTACTTTTTATGTAATTAAAGGAAATAAAAAGCATTTCGAAAAATTAAGCAACCTTCCAATCAACGATAACGAAATAAACTAATTTACGCTTATGAATAATTTTAATAAAATAAAATCACTTGCCGTTGCAATGTTAATTCCGGCTGTAGGTTTTTGTCAGGAACAAACAACCAAAGAATCAACGTCTTATTTCACAAATGTGTTATTTTTAACATTGTTAGTTACAATCATAGTTTTAGCAATTGTTATTGTAGCATTTAGTAGTGTTTTTAAAAACATTGCTGATAGCGATTATTTAAACACTAAATACTCTAATAAAAAAGACGATAATTCTTCTACGATGAGAAACGTTACAACTGTGCTTTTAATGTTGTCGTCATTTGCAATGATGTCGCAAGAAAAAGTGCCAGCAATTGTAAAAGTAGACGATGGAAGAATTGGTGGATTGGATCAATTTACTTTTTACTTCTTGGTTATAATTGTTGTGATCGAATTATTGGTTTTAGGTTTAATTATATATCAATTCAACTTTTTAGTTAAAACACATACTGTTAAAACATCGGCGACTAAAGCTAAAAAAGTAGAATCTAAACTCATAATGAGTTTAACAGATGCCGTTGCTGTTGAAGAAGAAGAAAGCATTTTGTTAGATCATGATTATGATGGAATTAAAGAGTTAGATAACAATTTACCCCCTTGGTGGAAATACGGATTTTACTTAACGATTGTTGTCGCAGTCATTTATTTGTTTAATTTTCATGTATTGGGTACAGGAGATTTACAGCTTAAAGAATATGAAAATGAAGTTGCGAAAGCTAAGGTAGAAGTTGATGAATTTATGAAAACATCAGCAAGTAATGTTGATGAAAACACGGTGATATTATTAACTGATGCATCAGATATTGCCGCTGGAAAGGATGTTTTTATCGCTAACTGCGCCGCTTGTCATGGTCAGTTAGGGGAAGGTACTGTGGGTCCTAATTTCGCAGATGATTATTGGGTGCATGGTGGAAGTATTCAAGATATTTTCAAATCTATTAAATATGGTTGGGTCGAAAAAGGAATGAAATCATGGAAAGAAGATTTATCGCCAATGCAAATGTCTCAATTAACATCATTTATAAAAACATTAAGAGGCACTAATCCTCCAAACGCTAAGGCACCTCAAGGTGATTTGTATTCAGAAGATGGTTCTGTTGCTGCTGTAGCAATCGATAGCACAATTGTTCAAGCTGCTACAGATAGTTTAAGTGCTACTAAATAATAATGGATACTCAAAATAAACAGTCAGATAAGCAAAATGAATCTTTTAGGGATAGTATTGCAACTATAAATAAAGAAGGGGAGAGAGCCTGGATATTTCCAACTAAACCTTTTGGAAAATATTTTGACTTAAGAACTTATTTTACATGGTTTTATCTGATTATTTTTTTTACTGTTCCGTTTATTAAATATAATGGTGAGCCATTGTTCCTTTTTAACGTTGCAGAGAAAAAATTTATTTTATTTGGGTCTATATTTTGGGCTCAAGATTTTTTTATTTTCGGATTGGGAATGCTAATCTTTATTGTATTTGTAGCATTATTTACCGTAGTTTTTGGAAGATTGTTTTGTGGATGGGCTTGTCCACAAACCATTTTTATGGAAATGATATTTCGTAAAATTGAGTATTGGATTGACGGAGATGCTAACTATCAAAAAGCTCTAAAAAAAGCACCATGGAATGCTTATAAAATAAAAAAACGAGTTTTAAAGTTTTTGTCTTTTTACAGTATATCATTTATTATTTGCATTACTCTACTTAGCTATGTTATTAGTGTAGATGATGTTTTTTCAATCCTTAAAAATGTTAGTGATAACATTGGATCATTTATTGGAATTATATTATTTACCACGATTTTCTTTTTTGTGTATTGGTGGTTCAGAGAGCAAGTGTGTTTGATAGTTTGTCCTTATGGTAGAATGCAAGGCGTGTTATTAGATAAAAACTCTGTCGTAGTTGCTTATGATTATGTGAGAGGAGAAGACAGGCATCATTTTAAAAAGAATGAAGTAAGAACAGGAGGTGATTGTATCGATTGTAATCTATGTGTAAAAGTTTGTCCTACTGGAATTGATATTAGAAACGGTACTCAATTAGAATGTATTAGCTGTACAGCTTGTATAGATGCTTGTGATCATATGATGGAAAGCGTTGGTTTAGAGAAAGGCTTAATTCGTTATGATTCTGAAAATGGAATAAAGGATAAAGTAAAACTGACTTTTACAACCAGAATGAAAGCTTACACAGCTGTATTATTGGTTTTAATTGGAGTAGAAACTGTTTTATTAACTACACGTTCAGATTATGATGCTACAATTTTAAGAGCAAAAGGAATGTTGTATCAAGAACAACCTAACGGCCAATTAAGTAATTTATTCACTATTAAATTAGTTAATAAAACTCGTGAGAATTTACCAGTAGATTTAAAAGTAGAAAACTTTAAAGACTATAAAATTCAATTAATTGGGAAAGATATTCAAGTAAAAGCAGAAGGTGTTACCATGGGAGAGTTTTTTGTTTTTTTAAATAAAAAAGATTTACTCGAACGAAAAGTAAAATTAGAAATTGGAGTGTATTCTCACGGTAAAAAAATAAAAACAGTTAAAACAAATTTTTTAGGCCCTATTAAGTTTAATAATCATTAAAATTAAATATCATGAATTTTGGAGGTAAAATAGTAGTCTTGTATTTAAGTTTCGTTGGCTTAATATTAACTTTAGTTTTTATGAGCTATGGGCAAAAAATAGAGTTAGTAAGCACTGATTACTACGCTCAGGAAATTAATTTTCAACAAAAAATTAATGCAACTAATAACGAAAAATCTTTAGCTGGAGCGAGTATTACACATTCAATAAATGGAAATTCTGTCATTTTAAAAATTGATTCAGCTTTGTTTAATAATGATTTTGCAGGGACGGTAACATTTTTTCGCCCATCAGATTCTAGTAAAGATGTTCAACTAAAAATGAATTTTGTAAATAATGAGCAAATTATTGATACTAAGGAATTAATTCATGGTGCTTATAAATTGCAATTATCTTGGACTAGTAATCAAAAAAACTACTTTAAAGAAGAAGTGATTTTTATAAATTAAAAATGGAACTCATTATCGCCGCCATATCATTAGGTCTTTTAGGTAGTTTCCATTGTATAGGTATGTGTGGTCCTATCGCATTAGCACTTCCCGTTCATCAATATTCTCCATTAAAAAAATATTTAGGAATTTTTTTATATAATTTAGGAAGAGTTGTTACGTATACTTTTTTAGGTGTTATATTTGGTTTATTAGGTCAATCTTTCTTCTTAGGAGGTTTTCAGCAAGTACTTTCAATTGTTATTGGCGTTCTTCTTTTGTTATCTGTTATTTTAACAAACGTAAAAGCTTTAAATAGAGCGAAAGGCTTAGGCTTTATTTATTCATTTATTAATTCTGTTAAATTGCAATTAGGTAATTTATTTAACAAAAAAGGATTACACTTTTTATTCTTTATTGGTTTATTAAACGGCTTATTGCCGTGCGGATTAGTTTATTTAGGAATTGCGGGAGCTATTGCAACTGGGCATTATATAAAAGGCGCAGAGTTTATGTTTTATTTTGGTATTGGAACAGTTCCAGTAATGTATGCTGTTGCTTTTTTAGGACAGTTTATAACGTTAAAATATCGAAATCATATTCGCCAAACAATGCCCTATGTAGTTTCTGTGATGGCAGTTTTATTAATCGTGAGAGGTTTAAATTTAGGTATTCCCTATTTAAGTCCTCAATTTGAAAAAGAAACACATAAAGTGTCATGTTGTGAGAAACCAGGAACTGGAAAGCCAATTATCAAATGCTCTCCCAAAAAATGTCATTAAATGCAATATAAAAACTTCACGTATCAATAACTATACTTTATGATTATTCTTATTTTCTTTCTTCTTCACTGGTATCTATCTCTTTTTGGTCAAACATTTTTTTTACACAGATATGCCGCACATCAAATGTTTACCATGAATAAATTTTGGGAGAGAGTATTTTATATCTTAACCTGGTTGTTTCAGGGTTCATCTTTTTTAAGTCCAAAAGCTTATGGCATTATGCATCGATTACATCATGCATACGCGGATACAGATAAAGACCCTCACTCTCCATCATATTCAAAAAACTTATTTGATATGATGAAAAAAACTTTAGTGGTTTATTTAGCTGTTTTAAATGATACTAAAGAAATGGAAGAGAAATTTAAAAAAGGCGTTCCTTATTGGCCATCTTTTGAAAAATTTGCAGGAAGTTGGTTGGTTAGAATTGGTTGGGGCGTTTTATATTTTTTATTTTATTTTCAATTCGCTAATCATTGGTGGATGTATTTACTATTACCAATTCATTTTTTAATGGGGCCTATTCACGGAGCTATCATTAATTGGTTTGCTCACAAATATGGTTATGTTAGTTTTAAGGTTGGCGATACGGCTAAAAATTTAATACCTATTGATTTTTTAATGATGGGCGAGAGTTATCACAATAATCATCATAAATTTGGAGGAAGAGCAAATTTCGGAATTAAGTGGCATGAATTTGATCCTACTTTTCCAATAATTTACATATTAAACTTGTGTCATGTGATTTATTTAAAAAAGAATAATGACCTTAATTACATGTAATTATTTAAGAGATACATATATTTATAATTAATTTATTAAAATCAACTTATGGATTTAGTTTCAAAATATAATATTCAAGCGCCACGTTACACAAGTTATCCAACAGTTCCTTATTGGGATAATAATGTGAATGAAGAGAAATGGATTGAGCATGTGAAAAATGCTTTTATTAAATATAATACCGATGGGATTAGTTTATATATTCATTTGCCATTTTGTGAAAGCCTATGCACGTATTGCGCTTGTAATACACGTATTACAGTAAATCATAAAGTGGAAATGCCATACATTGAAACTTTATTGAAAGAATGGCAACTATATTTAAATCAATTTCAAGGTAAACCATTAATTAAAGAAATACATTTAGGCGGCGGCACACCTACTTTTTTTGCGCCCGAAAATTTATCTTATTTATTGAAATCTATTTTGGATACCGTTGATATTGCAAAAGATTACGACTTTAGTTTCGAAGGACATCCCAGTAATACAACTAAAGAACATTTACAAGCTTTATACAATTTAGGATTTAAACGGGTGAGTTTTGGTATCCAAGATTTTGATGAAAAAGTTCAAGATACCATTAATCGTTATCAAACCTTTGATGAAGTAAATCAAGTGGTTAAAGATGCTAGAGAAATAGGTTATACGTCTATTAACTTTGATTTAGTGTATGGCTTACCTTATCAGACAATAGAGTCAATCAATGATACCATCACAAAAATAATTTCTTTAAAACCTGAGCGTATAGCGTTTTATAGTTATGCTCATGTGCCTTGGTTAAAGCCAGGGCAAAGAAAATATTCAGAAAAAGATTTACCAGCTGATTCTTATAAGAGAAGTTTATATGAAGCGGGTAAAGAATTATTTATTGCTACAAATTATTCTGACATTGGTATGGATCATTTTGCATTACCTAATGATACCTTATTTGATGCATTTGAAAAAGGTGAATTACATCGTAATTTTATGGGCTATACAACTAATACAACCAAATTATTAGTTGGCTTGGGTTGTTCATCTATCAGTGATACTTGGGATGGATTTGCTCAAAATATTAAAACAGTTGAAGAATATCGAAATGCTGTAAATGAAGGGCATTTTCCCATTTTTAAAGGACATTCGTTAACCGAAGAAGATTTAATTATTCGACAGCATATTTTAGATTTAATGTGTAAGCATGCTACGAGTTTAGATGATTATTATTTTGAATCAAAAAATAAATTTGAAGAATTTATTAAGGACGGTTTGATTGAAGTTACTTCTAATAAAATGCTAATTAAGGACGCAGGGAAATTGTTTTTACGAAATGTTTGTTTGTCGTTTGATAAGCGTTATTGGAAAAAAGTTCCCGAAGGAAATGTATTTAGTACCACTGCATAATTTAGATGTCTTGCCTGTTCGAGGTGTCACGCAAAATTATGTCACTTCGAGCGGAGTCGAGAAGCAAAGCGTAAACGTTCAAAATAACTATGAAACAAGATATACAAACATTAGACGATATAAAATTAATGGTGAATACATTCTATGGTCGCATTCAAAAAAATGAAGTGTTAGGTCCAATTTTCGAAGAAAGATTAGGCGGGCGTTGGGAGCAACATTTAGAGAAAATGTATCGTTTTTGGCAAACTATTTTATTTGATGAACACACTTATAGTGGCGCACCTTTTCCACCACATGCCACTATGCCGATTGATGAAAGTCATTTTGTGATTTGGGTTCAAAATTGGACGGGAACAGTGGATGATTTTTTTACAGGACCAATAGCAGAAGAAGCAAAAAAACGGGGCACGTTAATGGCAGCGATTTTTAATTCTAAATTAGAATTCTTTAAACAAAACGGTTTGTAATCTTTTTTATAATTCTACTGACAAAAATTATTTTTTTGAGTATAATTTTTTTCGTATTTTAGTATAAATTGATTATTGAAAAACTATGATTTTAAAAGATGACCATTGGGAAGAGTTATATGTATTTGCTAAAGATTTAGCAGATCATAAAACTAGTTTCGAAGAAATTGAAAAACAATTATCTAAAAAAACAAACGATCCTCTTGTGATAGCGGAAATAGTTAAGCAAATTAAAAAAGTTCAATATGCCGTTCACCGTAAAAACGGATTAACTAAAATTGGATTTGGTGCTGTTTTTTTAGTAGTTGGTTTTTTAATTACTTGCATTAACTTTCATTCTAATCAGTCTTTTACTATAGTCATGTATAGTAGTAGTACAATTGGATTATTGCTTATATTTTTGGGTCTGTACGAAATTATTGGATAGTTCTCTTCTGATAATAATCATCTCTTATTCTTGACCTAAGTCATGTGAGTTAGTTTTTAGTTAAAATATATTTACACTAAAAATCTAACTATGCATAACGAACATTCTGATACACATTTTCAATCTAGGATTGATAATGGTGAGCACATCGAGGCTAAAGATTATATGCCAGAGGGCTACCGCAAACATTTAATTCGTCAAATGTCTCAACACGCGCATTCCGAAGTAATTGGTATGCAGCCCGAAGGAAATTGGATTACGCGCGCCCCAAGTCTAAGAGCTAAGCAAATTTTATTAGCAAAAATTCAAGATGAAGGTGGACATGGATTGTATTTATACAGTGCTGTAGAAACTTTAGGAGTTTCAAGGTCTGAATTGATCGAGCAATTACAAACTGGTAAAGCTAAGTATTCAAGTATTTTTAATTATCCAGCTTTAAATTGGGCAGATATTGGAGCTATTGGATGGTTGGTAGATGGTGCAGCAATCGTTAATCAGGTGTCTTTACAGCGCACATCTTATGGCCCTTACAGCAGAGCTATGGTTCGTATCTGTAAAGAAGAAAGTTTTCATCAACGTCAAGGTTACGAAATCATGGCAACCATGATGCGTGGCACTAAAGATCAACAAGCGATGGCGCAAGATGCGATGAATAGATGGTGGTGGCCTTCATTAATGATGTTTGGTCCTCATGATTCTGATTCCCCAAGAAGTGGTGATGCTGTGAAATGGAAAATTAAGCGCGAAACCAATGACGAGTTACGCCAAAAGTTTATTGATAAAACCATTCCTCAAGCTGAGTTAATTGGTTTAACCATTCCTGACAAAAAATTTATATTGGATGAAAAAACAGGACACTATACATTAAGTCCAATTAATTGGGAAGAGTTTCATAGAGTTGTTGCGGGTCATGGACCGTGTAACAAACAACGTTTGGATCATCACATCAAGTATCATCAAGAAGGTGCTTGGGTGAGAGAAGCCGCAGAAGCTTATAAAGTAAAAAGTGCAAAAAAAGAATTAGTAACAGCTTAATAATATGATCATGGCAACAGATACACAATTAGATTTATGGGAAGTATTTATTCAAAGTAAATCAGGTCTTCCATATATTCATTCAGGTAGCGTTCACGCGTCTGATGTAAAAATGGCAATGCAAAATGCGAGAGATATTTATACTCGTAGAGGAGAAGGAACAAGTATTTGGGTAGTTCCTGCAAAACATATTTCCGCATCTAATCCAGATGATAACGATATGTTATTTGATCCATCAAACGATAAAATTTATCGTCATCCAACTTTTTATGTAATGCCTGAAGGTGCTAAAAATATTTAAACTCAAAAAATATGACAACAAAAGATGCAACATATAATTATACGATTCGTTTAGGCGACAACGCATTAATCCTTGGTCATCGTTTATCTGAATTATGCAGTAGAGGGCCAATTTTAGAAGAAGATTTAGCTTTAACTAATGTGGCTTTAGATATGATTGGTAGAGCTCAGGCTTTATTAAAATATGCTGCTGAATTAGAAGGTAAAGGACATACAGAAGATGATATCGCTTATCGTCGTGCTGAAATTAATTATCATAATCATTTATTGATTGAACAACCTAATGGTGATTTTGCTCACACAATAGCTCGTCAATTATATTTGTCTGTTTTTGAATATTTATTTTATACTGAATTAGAAAAAAGTAAAGACGCAACATTAGCTGCTATTGCATCTAAAACAATTAAAGAAGTGAAATATCATATGCAACATGCTATTGATTGGACTTTACGTTTAGGTGATGGAACAATAGAAAGTCACAATCGTATGCAAAAAGGCGTAAACGATTTATGGATGTATACTGGTGAATTATTTGAAATGGATATTCTTGATACATACTTATTGCACCAGCACATTGCAGTGGAGACAATAGCACTTAAAGCTAAATGGCAAAGTGAAGTTGAAAAAGTTTTAACGGAAGCTACTCTTTCTTTACCTCAAGATACTTATATGCAAACAGGAAGTAAGAAAGGAGTTCATACAGAAAACTTAGGACATATTTTATCTGAAATGCAATATTTACAAAGAGCTTATCCAGATGCAAAATGGTAATCGTTGATTTAAATACTCAAGATGTATATAATTTAATTTCAGAAATTCCTGATCCGGAGATTCCTGTGATTACGATTCAAGATTTAGGGATATTAAGAGATGTGAAATTAGTGGATGACACTTACATTGTAACAATCACTCCAACATACACCGCATGTCCAGCTATGGGAATGATAGAAGATCAAATTAAAGAAATTTTATTTAGTCATGGAATTCAAAAAGTAAAAGTAGAATTAACGTATACTCCCGCTTGGACAACAGATTGGTTAAGTCAGGAAGCAAAATCTAAACTGAAAAATTATGGTATTGCTCCACCTAATCATTCTTCTTGTACAAAATTATTTAGCACGGCTGAAGTTGTTATTTGTCCTCAATGTAATTCAAAGCATACATCTTTAATAAGTCGTTTTGGTTCTACAGCCTGCAAAGCATTGTATAAATGCGAAGATTGTAAAGAAACATTTGACTTGTTTAAGTGTCATTAAGAATAATTGATTGAGATTATTTTTATTTGAGGCTGTCTTATTTAGACAGCCTCTTGTATTTTTGTCATTTCGAGCGAGGTCGTGAAGTTATATGATGTTTTTGACTAAGTTCGAACTGATGGATAATAATTATTGTTTCTTGTAAATTTACTTTCTGAAATCAGTTATATATGTAACAAATATCACACACATTCACATATTCTTGATGTACCTTTATAGTGTGAAATTTTAAAAGAAATTAATCTAAAATCTATCACTATGTTAATTTTCAATATCCTTTATTCGATGCTCTTCAACAAGTGTTCTAGATGTCATCAAGGCGATGTGTTTGAATCTAAGAATCCTTACAATTTAAGTAAAATGTTTAAGATACATAAAACATGCAGTCATTGTGAGTTAGAATATGAAGACGAACCAAGCTTTTTTTATGGAGCAATGTATGTATCGTATGCTATTTCTTCTGGATGGTTTATGATTTGGTACGCCATTCAAAACTATTTTTTAAACTGGAATTTATTGCCATTTGCTATTTTTATTACAGTTTTTATTATTGCCGTAGCTCCCTTAACTTTAAGATGGTCTCGATTAATATGGTTAAACTTTTTTTATAAGTTTAAAAAGGAATATAAAAACAGAAAACTTCAACACGTTAATATAAATCATAAACATTAAAAAATTAAAGTATGTTAGATGCCATTAAAAGTACCTTAGGATTAGGTCCAAAGGTAGATTATAAAGAATTAGTTAAAAAAGGAGCTCAAATTATCGATGTTAGAACTCGCGGAGAATATTCTTCAGGTCATGTAAAAGGAAGTGTGAATATTCCTTTAAATGAATTATCTTCGAGTGTAGCGAAAATAAAAAAAAACGCTCCCATTATCACTTGTTGCGCAAGTGGTATGCGGAGTGCTTCAGCTAAATCAACATTAAGCTCTTTAGGATTTAAAGAAGTGTATAATGGTGGAGGCTGGATGAGTTTAAACGGTAAAGTGTAATAATGAAAAATATAAAAGCACGCTTGTTATCCAATTGGAGTTTGTGGCGAATAACGCGATTAGTTTTATCTATTGTGTTTGTCGTTAATGGAATCATTAATTTGGATTATATTCTTTTAGCAAGTGGTGTGTTTTTACTTGGTCACGCTTTATTAAATGCCTGCCTAACATGTGTAGGTGGAAATTGTGAAATCACTCAAAATAAAAATCATGAACAACTTCAATAATATTATTAATTCCGAAAAACCTGTATTAGTTGATTTCTTTGCTGAATGGTGCGGTCCTTGTAAAACAATGGCCCCTATTTTAAAAGATGTAAAAACTCAAATGCAAGATAAAGCAACTATTATTAAGATAGATGTCGATAAAAATCCAGAAGTAGCTTCTATTTATCAAATCAGAAGTGTGCCCACTTTAATTATGTTTAAACAAGGTAAACCGGTTTGGAAACAATCTGGTGTAGTACCAACACAAGAACTCATTAAATTATTTAATCAATTTCAATAATTATGTCACATCAATATAACGTAAACCTTAAGTGGAACGCTGAAAGAGTAGGAGAAGTCTCTTCGCCGGAATTAAATTCTAAAATCGAAGTGGCAACGCCACCTCAATTCCCTAAAGGGGTAGAAGGTATTTGGTCGCCCGAACATTTTTTTACAGCAGCTGTTAACTCTTGTTTTATGACCACCTTTTTAGCAATTGCTGAAAATTCAAGATTAGAATTTAAAGAGTTTCATTGTAATGCAGTTGGTGTTTTAGATCAGGTAGATGGAAAATATTTAATGACCGAAGTTATTTTAAATCCAACCTTATTGATTACAAAGGAGGATGATAAAGAAAAAGCTTTACGTGTTTTAGATAAATCAGAAAAGGCTTGTTTAATTTCTAACTCTATCAATTCGAAAGTATCTTTAAATCCCAGAGTAACAGTTCCAGAAGCAGTAAATAGTTGATTATATAGTCGCTAAAAAACATATTTATCCTGTAACGGGCATGAGTTGTGCATCTTGTGCACTCAGCGTGGAGACTATTCTCTCAGCTCAAGATGGTGTTAAAAGTTGTGTGGTTAATTTCGCTGATAATTCAGTAGCTATAGAGTTTGATTCTTCTCAAACAAAAGATGTTGACCTCAAAAAAAGTGTGCAAGATGCAGGCTATGATTTGATATTAAATATTAAAAACAATTCCGAAGATAGTAATCAATTACATCAAGACTCTTTAAATCGCATCCGACGAAATACTATTTGGTCGGGAGTGTTTGCCATACCAATTATGGTTATTGGTATGTTCTTTATGGATATGTCTTATGGTAATTATATCATGTGGTTTTTAGCAACACCTGTATTATTAGTATGGGGAAGAAGTTTTTATATCAATGCCTGGCATCAATTAAAAATTAAGAAAGCCAATATGGATTCTTTAGTAGCATTGAGTACAGGTATTGCCTATTTGTTTAGTGTATTTAATACGCTCAATCCTCAATATTGGCATTCGCGGGGATTGCATTCTCATGTGTATTTTGAAGCCTCTGTTGTGATTATTTTTTTTATTTTATTAGGTAAATGGCTTGAAGAAAAAGCAAAATCAAATACGTCTAATGCTATTAAAAAACTAATTGGGTTGCAACCCAAGACGGTTAGTTTATTGCAACACGACAATACAACCATTCAAGTTCCGATAGATCAGATTAAAAGAGATGATGTTATTGTAGTTAAACCTGGAGATAAAATTCCTGTAGATGGTATTGTTGTGTCTGGTGAAAGTTATGTGAACGAGAGCTCTATTAATGGAGAACCAATTCCAGTTTTAAAAAACATTTCAACTAAAGTTTTCACGGGTACAATCAATCAAAAAGGAACAATTAATATTAGTGCCCAAAAAGTTGGAGAAGAAACTTTGCTAGCTCAGATTATTAAAATGGTTCAAGAGGCTCAAGGAAGTAAAGCTCCTATTCAAAAAAACGTTGATAAAGTTGCTAGTGTGTTTGTTCCTACTGTGATGATGATTTCATTAGTAACATTTATTGTTTGGATGGTTTCTGGTATTGAAAATAGTTTTACTTACGGTTTATTGTCTGCCATTACTGTTTTAGTCATTGCTTGTCCTTGTGCTTTAGGTTTAGCAACACCAACAGCTATTATGGTTGGAATAGGGAAAGGAGCACAATTAGGGATTTTAATTAAAGATGCAGAAGCATTAGAATTATCAAAAAACATCAATGCTATTATTTTAGATAAAACAGGAACTATAACAGAAGGAAAACCAAAAGTAGAATCGCTTGTTTGGAATAAACAATTTTCTAATATCAAAGAGTTAACTCAAATTCTATTTTCTATTGAAGGTAAGAGTGAGCATCCTTTAGCACAATCCGTTTGTGATTATTTAAAGCAGACTGATGCAATAGTAATAGAAGGATTTGAAAATATAACTGGGAAAGGCGTAAAAGCTAATATAAATGGAGTGTCGTATTTTGTTGGAAGCATGTCGTTTATGAATGATATGAAATTAAACTTAAGTGATAATTTGCAAAAAGAGTTTAATGATTATTCAGAACAAGCTTACACAGTTTTTGCATTTTCAAATCAGCAAGAGGTATTGGCATTAATTGCTATTACAGACAAAATTAAAGAAACCTCTATACAGGCCATTAAAGGTTTGCAGGAAATGGGTATTGAAGTTTACATGCTTACGGGAGATTCGGAAGCGGCTGCTAAAAATGTAGCATCTAAAACCGGTATCAAATTTTATAAGTCATCAGTGATGCCTCAGGATAAAGCAGCTTTTGCAAAAGAATTACAAAGTAAAGGTAAAGTAGTGGCAATGGTGGGTGATGGCATTAACGATAGTAATGCATTAGCGCAAGCAGATGTGAGTTTTGCAATGGCTAAAGGTTCTGATATTGCAATGGATGTGGCAAAGGTCACCATTATGTCTTCTGATTTAATGCAGCTATTAAAAGCTATTCATCTATCAAGATTAACAGTGTCTAAAATTCGTCATAATTTATTTTGGGCATTTATCTACAATGTGATTGGAATTCCATTAGCTGCAGGTGTTTTATTTCCTGTAAATGGTTTTTTATTAAATCCAATGATTGCTGGAGGAGCTATGGCATTAAGCAGTGTGTCTGTTGTGACAAATAGTTTATTATTAAAATTTAAAAAAATATAAAACAATGAGTATATATAAATTTAAAACAACGATGAGTTGTAGTGGTTGTGTGAGTAAGGTTGAAAAAATCTTAAATGTGGAAAAAGATATTTTAAAATGGGAGGTAGATTTAAATTCACCCGATAAAATATTAACCATTGAAACTGAAAAGTTAGAGCCTAGTCAGATTCCTCCATTGTTATTAAAAGCAGGCTATAAAGCCGTTCAAATTTAATTTGTTAAACAAAAAAAGAGACTTAATTAATTAAGCCTCTTTTTTTGTCGTTTATAATTTGATTACATCCACTTAGCAGCAAATGTTTTAAACTCAGCTCTTAATTCATTAATGTTTTTTTCAAAAACATCAATAGCTTCTTTTTCACCTGCATGAGATGGCATTTCTCTATGGTCCACCGCTACTGGATTTTTATTTACTTCTTTCTCTAAAAAACTCTCGTCAACTTTAATAGTGTGAGCTAATTCATCGATGTTGTTTTTTTGAACAATCAATTGATTTTGAAAGTGTTCAACTTGAGCTAAAACATCAGATTGGTTGTTTTTTGAAGCTAGTTCTCCTAAACGTCCTTTCATTAAAGTGATTTCATCCGCATAAAATTTTAATTTACTCATCCATTCTGTATGATCAGCGTGTTGAGTGTAAAGTTTTTCTCCTGTTTTCATGTTTTTTTATATTTAGGTTATAATTAATTTCTATCCTAAAGGTAGGCCAAACACATATTGATAAACTTGATAATAATCATATTTTAAAACTGAGTTATATCATTCCTTTTTTATGACATTTTTTCATTCTTTGTTACAACTAAAATGTAATTACTATGTCTATATATCAAAAACAAGGGCAAATCCCACATAAACGTCACATTGTGTTTCGTAAACCAAATGGTGAATTATATCACGAAGAATTATTTGGCACAGAAGGCTTTTCTAGTACATCATCTTTAGCTTACCATTTATATCCACCAACTATGGTGAAGGAAATTGGTAAAGCGCACTACGCAAGACCAGAAGTTGCCATGGAAGATAACTTAAAGTGTTTAAGTTTTATGGGTTATGATGTTGAACCTGAAGATGATTATTTGGAAAGTAGAAAAGTATTTCTGTTAAATGAGGATATGCAAATTGGAATGGCCTGTCCGTCAAAATCAATGGAGAATTATTTTTTTAAAAATTCTGATGCAGATGAAATGTTATTTATTCACAAAGGAAGTGGTAGATGTAAAACCATGTATGGCACTGTTGATTTTGAATATGGCGATTATGTGATTATTCCCAGAGGTACAACTTATAAATTAGAATTTGATACTAATGAAAATAAAATTTTATTCGTAGAGTCAAACAGTGCTATCCGCACACCAAAGCGTTACCGTAATGAATTTGGACAGTTATTAGAGCATTCTCCTTTCTGCGAGCGTGATTTTAAATTGCCACATAGTTTTGAAACTCATGATGAACATGGTGATTTTAAAGTGATGATTAAAAAGAAGGGGTTAATTTATCCATACGTTTATGATACTCATCCTTTTGATTTAATTGGTTGGGATGGATATGTATATCCATACGCCTTTTCTATTTTTAATTTCGAGCCAATTACAGGTCGTATTCATATGCCTCCTCCAATTCACCAACAATTTGAAGGACGTAATTTTGTAATCTGCTCATTTGTTCCTCGTTTATACGATTATCATCCAGATGCAATTCCAGCTCCTTATCATCATAGTAATATTGATGCTGATGAAATATTGTATTACGTGGATGGAGATTTTATGAGCCGTAATAATATCAAAGCTGGACAATTTACTTTGCATCCAGCTGGGGTAACGCATGGGCCTCACCCAGGAGCGATTGAAAGAAGTGTTGGTAAAAAAGAAACAAAGGAATTAGCGGTGATGATTGATCCATTTAATCCTTTAAAAATAACAACGGAAGCCATGAAATATGAAGTGAAAGACTATTATAAATCATGGATGAGTAAACCAGAAACTGCATAAAAATTAACTAACTAAAAATTATATATCATGTCAGTAGCAGATTTAACTAAAGTAAAAAACTACGATTATAGCGGAGAAAAAGTATTTGAAAAAGCGCAAGACTTTTTGCCAATTAACGGAACTGATTATGTTGAATTATATGTTGGTAATGCAAAGCAAGCTGCGCATTACTATAAAACAGCGTTTGGCTTTCAAGAATTAGCATACGCTGGATTAGAGACAGGTTCTCGCGATAGAGTATCTTATGTATTAGTTCAAGATAAAATTCGTTTGATATTAACTTCTCCTTTTGATCCAAATAGCGAAATTTCTCACCATATCCGTAATCACGGCGATGGAGTAAAAGTAATTGCATTATGGGTAGATGATGCTCGTAAAGCATACGAAGAAACAACTAAGCGTGGTGCTAAATCTTATTTAGAACCAACGGTTATAAAGGATGAACATGGAGAGATTGTAAAAGCTGGTATTCATACTTATGGAGAAACCATTCACATGTTTGTGGAGCGTAAAAATTACAATGGTGTTTTTATGCCAGGTTATGAAAAATTAGATACTGAGTATAAACCAACTCCAACAGGATTAAAATACATTGATCACATGGTTGGAAATGTTGAGTTAGGCGCTATGAATAAGTGGGCTAGTTTTTATGCAGATGTGATGGGCTTTGCAAATTTAGTAACCTTTGATGATAAAGATATTTCAACAGAGTACACGGCCTTAATGAGTAAGGTTATGACTAATGGAAATGGGCGTATTAAATTCCCAATTAACGAACCAGCACACGGTAAAAAGAAATCTCAAGTAGAAGAGTATTTGGATTTTTATCACGGACCAGGTTGCCAACATATTGCTGTTGCTACAGATGATATTGTATTTACAATTTCTGAAATGCGTAAACGAGGAGTTGAATTTTTATATGTACCAGGAACATATTATGATACTGTAAAAGATAGAGTAGGGATTATTGAAGAGGATATGGAGGTGCTAAAGAAATGGGGTATCATGGTAGATAGAGATGAAGATGGATATTTATTACAAATCTTTACAAAACCAGTTGAAGACAGACCAACTTTATTCTTTGAAATTATTCAACGTAAAGGAGCTAAGTCTTTCGGAAAAGGAAATTTCCAAGCTCTATTTGAATCGATTGAAGCTGAACAAGCAAGAAGAGGAACTTTATAGATTTTATTTTTTGTCACATCGAGCGTAGTCGAGATGCGCTAATTGATTTTTTTTTAATTGGTTCTCGACTACGCTCGAACTGACATTTTAAGAAGTTGTATTTAAATATTATTTTATGAGTATAATCCCTCCTTTTAATTTTAAAAAATGGATTGACGAAAATCGTCATTTATTAAAGCCGCCAGTTGGAAATCAAGTGGTTTACAAGGATACTGAATTTATTGTGATGATTGTTGGTGGTCCTAATGCGCGCAAGGAATTCCACTATAACGAAGGCGAAGAATTTTTCTATCAAATTGAAGGTGATATGCAATTGCCTATTAGAGAAAATGGAAAAACGAGAGTCATTGATATTAAAGAAGGCGACATATTTTTATTACCACCAAGAGTAGAACATTCTCCTCAACGTTTTTCAAACACAGTTGGTTTAGTGATAGAGCGACAAAGAACGCCTCAAGAATTAGATGCTTGTACGTGGTATTGCGAAAATTGCGATACAGAGTTATACCGTGCAAAATTTCATTTAGGTGATATCGTTAACAATTACCAAAATTAATGCAATCATACTATGATAATATTGGTTTACGCACTTGCAAAAAATGCGGTCATGTCATGGAGCCGCCAAAATTAAAAGAAGCATTAGTTAAATAGTCTTCGACTCTCCGCCAGCTGTCGGACGCAGCGCTCAGACTGACAAATTAAAATATTTATGAAATAGTCATGTTGCTAACAGCACAAACACGAACTCAGATAACATGACTATACCATATGACAATTAAAAACAATATTATCTTCATATGAAACAAGCAACAATAGTAGGTGCAGGATTAGTAGGCTCTTTATGGGCAGTTTATTTAGCTAAAGAAGGCTATAAAGTAAATGTCTATGAACGTCGCCCAGATATGCGTAAAGCAAATATGTCGGCGGGGAAGTCAATTAACTTAGCAACGTCTTACCGCGGTTGGAAGGCTTTGGATGCTGTGGGCATTGGTAATGAAATTAGAAAAATTGCTATTCCTATGTATGGTCGTACTATGCATCCATTAAAAGGCGATACAAACTATCAACCTTATGGTATTAACAATCAAGCTATTTATTCTGTTTCTCGTGGAGAGATTAATGCGAAGTTGATGGATTTATCAGAACAAAATCCTAATGTAAAAATTTTCTTTAATGAAGAGTGCGTGAATGTTGATTTAGAAAAAGGAACTAGTTATTTCAAAAATACTCAAACAGGAGCTTTATCTGAAGTTACTGCTGATGTGGTATTTGCAACGGATGGTGCTTTTTCGGCAGCACGTTACAATGCTATGCAAAAGTTAGATCGCTTTAGCTACAGCCAAAATTATATTGAAGATGGGTATCGCGAAATTTTATTGCCAGCTAATGCAGATGGTAGTTATAAATTAGAAAAAAACACTCTGCATATTTGGCCTCGTGGTCGTTTTATGTTAATTGCGCTTCCTAATTTTGATGGTTCATTTACTTGTACTTTGTTTATGCCATTTGATGGTCATGAGCATTGCTTTAATAAATTAACGTCTAAAGATAAAGTAGAAAATTTCTTTAAAGAAGTATTTCCTGATTTCTTTAACATGATGCCAAATGTAGCAGATGCTTGGAGAGATCACCCGTTATCGTCGCTAGCGATTATTCGTTGTTATCCTTGGTATCATGGTAAAGTGATGTTAATGGGAGATGCCGCACATGCAACCGTTCCTTTTTTCGGACAAGGAATGAATTGTGGTTTTGAAGATTGTACCGTAATGTGGGACTTGATGAAAAAACATAATGAAGACTGGAAGAAAATTGGCGAAGAATATCAAGTGCTTCGTAAACCAAATGGAGATGCGGTTCAGGATTTATCAGTCAATAATTATTTAGTAATGCGTAATAAAGTAGCTGACCCAGGTTTTTTATTATTACAAAAAATAGAAAGAAGATTTAGCGAATTGTACCCTGATAAATACTTTCCTTTATATACCATGGTGTCCTTTACAGATATTGAATATAGAACAGCTTTAGAGAAGGGAAATGCTCAGGAAAATATTATAAAAGAATTAATTAAAAAACATGACATTAATCATGCTACTCCAATAGCAACTATTGATGATGTTATCCATCAACATATGACTAAAAATGTATTAATTTAGCAAAAATTTAAAAAATCATGACTGACGCGCAAAAAGAAATCGTTTCTCGTATTGAAGAAAAGTATAAAGCAATTAATCAAAATCCTGATGTTCATTTAGAAGGTTTAGTTCATGCTAAACCTATGAATTATTGGGATTACATAATGCCTGATGCTTTACTAGGATTACAAATACAACGTACAACTGAACCTGATGAAATGGTTTTTGTAATGTATCATCAAATAAACGAATTATTGTTTAAAATGATTTTATGGGAAATAAATCAAGTAAGTAATTGTGAAGGGATTACTGCACCATTTTTTACTGAAAAATTGAGACGAGTGAGTCGTTATTTTGATATGCTATCTTCTTCATTTGATATTATGGGTGATGGTATGGAAAAAGAACAGTATATGAAATTTAGAAATACATTAACGCCTGCGAGCGGATTTCAAAGTGCGCAATATCGTTTAATTGAATTCTCCTCAACTGAATTAATTAATTTAATTGATTATCGCTTTAGAGCAACCATTGATAGAAATACTCCATTTGAACATGCCTTTGAGCATTTATATTGGCAAGCAGCAGGCAAAGATCATGCAACTGGTAAAAAAAATACGATGCTTGTGTTATTTGAAGAGAAATACAAAGCAGATTTTCTAATTAAAATGGAAAAATATAATACCACAAATATGTGGACTAAATTTAAGCAGTTACCAGAAGAGGTAAAAAAGGATGCTGATTTAGTTAATGCTATGCGCCACTATGATGATACGGTTAATGTAAAATGGGTAATGGCTCATTATCATGCTGCTGGTAAATATTTAGGAAATGCAGAAGCAACAGGAGGAAGTGATTGGAGAAAATACATGCATCCAAAATACCAACGTCGAATTTTCTTCCCAGAGTTATGGAGTAAAGAAGAGTTAGAGAATTGGGGAAATAACGTGTAAGCATATTTAATGAAACGTTCTATTGAATTAATGTCGCCTGCGGGCTCCTATGAAGCTTTAATGGCGGCAATAAAAGCAGGCTGTAATTCGGTTTATTTTGGTGTAGAGCAACTAAATATGCGTGCTCGTTCTAGTAATAATTTTACTTTAGAAGATTTAAAACGTATTACAGAAATTGGTAAAGAAAATAACGTTAAAACCTATTTAACGCTTAATACCATTTTGTACGATCACGATATTACGTTAATGAAAAGCATTGTCAGTACAGCTAAAGATAGCGGTGTAACAGCTATTATTGCTGCTGACCATGCGGTGATGAATTTCGCCAAAAAAATTGGCATGGAAATTCATATTTCTACTCAAGCAAATGTTTCTAATATTGATACCGTTGAGTTTTATGCCAACTTTGCTGATGTTGTTGTATTAGCTCGCGAATTAAGTTTAATGCAAGTAGCTGATATTAGCCGTGAAATTAAACGCAGAAATATTACGGGGCCTTCTGGTAAATTAGTTGAGCTTGAAATTTTTGCTCATGGTGCTTTGTGCATGGCTGTTTCTGGAAAATGTTATTTAAGTCTTCATTCACATTTTGCTTCTGCTAATAGAGGAGCATGTATTCAAAATTGCCGCAGAAGTTATGTGGTAACTGATAAAGAAGATGGAATGGAGTTTGAAATCGATAATGAATTTATCATGTCGGCAAAGGATTTATGTACCATTGATTTTTTGGATAAAATTTTAGATGCTGGTGTTAGCGTATTAAAATTAGAAGGTCGCGGTCGTTCAGTAGATTATGTACACACCGTTACTAAATGTTATAATGAAGCCATTGACACTTATTTAGAAGGAACATATACCAAGGAAAAAATAGAAAATTGGAAAACTCAATTAGCAACTGTATTTAATCGAGGTTTTTGGGATGGTTATTATTTAGGACGTAAAATGGGTGAGTGGTGTGATGAGAATGGTTCTAAATCTTCAAAGAAAAAAATATATTTAGCGAAGGGTTTAAAATACTTTGAGCAAGCCAAAGTAGGGGAGTTTCAATGCGAATCACATAGTTTGTCGGTTGGCGATGAAATTATGATTACTGGACCAACTACAGGCTATATTGAGATGAAAATAGAAGAATTAAGAGTAGATGGAAAACCTACTGATAAAGTGGTGAAGGGAAATATCTTTACCATCATGAGCGATGAAAAAATTCGCCCTTCTGATAAATTATACAAATTAGTTCCAGAAGCGTAATGATTCGCATTATTCAACAACGTATTAAATGTATTGGTTGCAATGCTTGTGTAGAGGCTGCTGATTATCGTTGGCGTATTTCTACCAAAGATGGAAAATGCACTTTAGTTGGTGGTGTTGAAAAACGTGGATTTTATTCGGTTGTAGTTAATGATCATGAATTGGAAGATAATTTAAAAGCGGCTAAAAATTGTCCGGTTAATATTATTAAGATTCATGAAATCTGATTTTTTTTAGTTTCATGCCTGACAATTGTCATAAATAGTTCTCTCTTTCTTTAGTTCCTTTGCAGCGGATTTATGTATAATATTTAAATCTTAAAGCAATGAAACCAGAACTGAAAGCTAAAATTAAAACAATCCGACATGATTACACAAAACATCAGTTGTTGGAAGAAAATATTACTTCAGATCCTTTTATTCAATTCGGTATTTGGTTACATGAAGCGTTTGAAAATGGAGATGAAGCAGCTAATGCCTTTACCCTTTCGACTGTTAATCCACTAAACGAACCTTCTTCAAGAATTGTATTATTAAGAGATGTAAGTCATGGAGGTTTTACATTTTTTACGAATTACGCTAGTCACAAGGGAAAAGATATAGAGAAAAACAAACATGTTTCTCTCTTGTTTTTTTGGAAAGAATTGCAACGTCAAGTAAGAATTGATGGTACGGTTGAATTTTTGTCAGAAGAAGAATCAGTTTCCTATTTTAATTCCCGCCCTCGCGAGTCGCAATTAGCGTCATTAGCATCCCAACAAAGTGAAGTAATTTCAAACAGAGAAGAATTAGATAATTTCTTTTTAAATGTCACTAAATTGTATGCTGATAAAGAAGTTCCAAAGCCAAATCACTGGGGTGGTTATGTTGTGATCCCAACAAAAATAGAGTTTTGGCAAGGAAGAACAAACCGATTACATGATCGCGTCCAATTTACTTTAATTAATAATTCATGGAAGATAGAACGCCTATCTCCATAACTTAAATATTGTACCATATGAACACTGTAAGATTTACAAGCACAAATAAAGACGAAAAACAATTCGTTGCAACTCTCCGAAAAAACGTGAACGATTATTTTAAAGAAAATAATATTTCTCAAAAAGCAAATGCAGCTATGGTTATTAAAACAATAACATTAATTAGTTTATACATTGTGCCTTATGTTTTAATTTTACTAATACCAATGTCTTCCTGGATAGCATTAGGCTTATGTGTTTTAGTAGGTATTGGAATTGCAGGCGTAGGAATGGGAGTGATGCATGATGCCTGTCATGGCGCTTATTCTAAAAAGCATTGGGTAAATACACTTCTATCTGGAACTTTATATTTATTAGGAAGTAATGTATTGAATTGGAAAATTCAGCACAATGTATTACATCATACGTATACTAATATTTCTGGCTTAGATGAAGATATCAATACAAAAGGACCTATTCGTTTAGCAGAACAAGCACCTTTAAAATGGTATCATCGTTATCAGTTTTTATATGCTTTTGTGTTTTATGGATTAATGACTATTACGATGTTAACGAATGATTTTAGTCGTTTGTTTCAATACGAAAAAGCTGGATTAGTTAAAAGCCAAAATAAAAATGTGAAGAGTGAATATGCAAAAATGTTATTTCGTAAAGTGGTTTATTTATCGTTGGTGTTAGGTTTACCAATGTGGTTAACGGATTTTACTTGGTATCAAATCTTAATAGGCTTTTTTGTAATGCATTGGGTGGCAAGTATTATTTTAAGTTTTGTGTTTCAAATGGCTCATGTGGTTGAAGGAGCTGAGCAGCCAGTTCCAGAAAGTGAAATACATACTGATTGGCATGTTCACCAATTAAAAACTACTTCTGATTTTGCTCGTAATAGTAAATTATTGAGTTGGTATGTGGGAGGTTTAAATTTTCAAATTGAGCATCATTTGTTTCCTAATATTTGTCACATACATTATCCTAAATTAGCACCTATTGTTGAGAGAACGGCACATGAGTTTGGTATTCCTTATAATTTAAAATCAAGTTTTGGAAGCGCTTTAATGTCGCATGTAGAACGTTTAAGAGAATTAGGTAGAGCTTAATTATGCTTAAGAATCAATATATAAGAGTTACTAAGAAGTTTACCTTTGATATGGCTCATGCCTTATATGGTTATGATGGGCCTTGTAAAAATATTCACGGACATACCTATGTGCTTTATGTGACTTTAAAAGGAAAGACATTAGAAAATGAAAATCATCCTAAAAATGGAATGGTGATTGATTTCACTGATTTTAAAAAGATTGTGAATGAACAAGTGATTTCAATTTTTGATCATTCATTAGTTTTGAATTTAAACTCTCCTCACTCGCAATTAAAAGAATTGAATGCAAATTTCGAGAAAATTAATTACGTTGCTTATCAACCAAGTTGCGAAAACTTAATAATTGATTTTTTGAATCGCATTAATTTAAAACTACCAAGCAATGTTGTTATCAATAGCTTAAAGTTAGAAGAAACCCCAACTTCTTTTGCGGAGTGGTTTTTGGAAGATAATTTATAATCATATGTAGTTATGGAAACAACAGATGTCTTAGTTATTGGCGCAGGTCCAGCAGGATGTATTGCAGCTTCTCTTTTAAATAAACAAGGTTATAAAGTGAAGATGGTAGAGAAGGAAAAATTTCCTCGCTTTGTAATTGGCGAAAGTTTATTGCCAAGAGTGATGGATCATCTAGATGAAGCTGGATTATTGGAGGCGGTTAAGGCAGCTGGTTTTCAAGAAAAATTTGGTGCTAAGTTTGTGAGAGGAAATGAAGTATGTGATTTTAATTTTGCTGAACAATTTAGCAATGGTTGGAAATGGACTTGGCAAGTGCCTCGTGCACAGTTTGATCAAATATTGTCAAGTACTGTAAAATCAATGGGTGTTGATTTAGGATTTGAAACAGGAGTAACAGATATTAAATTTAATGGTACAAATTCAGTAACAACAGTTGTTGATTCGAAAGGAAATAAAAAAGAGATTTCTGCTAAATTTATTGTAGATGCAAGTGGCTACGGACGTGTAATTCCTCGACTATTTAATTTGGATGAGCCTTCCAATTTAGGAGTTAGAAAAACATATTTTTCGCATTTCAAAGATTTAAAACGCCCTGAGGGAATAGATGGTAATCGTATTACTATTGTGGTTCATCAACAAAGAACCTGGATTTGGATTATTCCTTTTTCAGATGGAATTACTTCTGTTGGATATGTGAGTGATCCTTCATTTTATGATGGAATGCCGCAAAATCCAACAGAAAGGATGCTTCACCTGATAGATATTGATTCTAACTTAAAAGAACGTTTTAAAGGAGCGGAAATGATGTTTGAACCTAAATCTATTGAAGGATATTCTATTTCTACGAAACAATTATTTGGAGAAGGTTATGTGTTGGTGGGTAATGCAACTGAATTTTTAGACCCTGTATTTTCATCAGGAGTCACTTTTGCTATGGAGTCAGGAGCTAAAGCAGGTAAATTAGTTGGTCAGTTTTTAAAAGGAGAAGATGTAAATTGGCAAAAAGATTATACTGAGTATATGATGCAAGGCATTAATACGTTTAGAACCTATGTATCAACTTGGTATACTGGAGAGTTACATGATATTTTCTTTTCTGATAATCAAGACCCTGAGATAAAGAAGCAAATTTGTTCTGTTTTAGCTGGATATGTATGGGATTTAACTAATCCATTTGTTAAAAAACATGAACAAGCTATAAAATCACTGCATAAAGTGATAGAAATAGCTAAATAATTTAAATTATCTGATTAAAATCAGTTCTTGAAATGACCCTTGT
>Ga0066412_1000162_pt1 | contig 32067 bp, 25 predicted proteins | sample LakWasMet16_LOW5_2_FD_59499 | JGI IMG/M metagenome (GOLD analysis project Ga0066412, IMG submission 59499) | Freshwater sediment methanotrophic microbial communities from Lake Washington under simulated oxygen tension - Sediment Metagenome 16_LOW5 | ecosystem: Environmental > Aquatic >... | reverse complement strand
GCGGCCTCCTTTGCCTGATCATCAGACAAAACGGGAGTTAAAATGAAGACCGTCTCATAGCGTTTTTCCATTATTATTTATTTTAAATTAGGGCTGCAAATATAGGCTAATTATTTGATTCTGTTGTACTTTAATTAAAAAAAAGCTCAAAAACCCAATATTTAGAAAGATTGCCTACAGTTATTTGTTTTAAATAACTAAAAATCAATAACTTGTATATTATCGAGAAATGTTAAAGAATGAAGAAATACCGTCGTTTAAATCTATAATCTCAGCATTATTGACATTGGTTTAACTTTAAGCCGAGTATTTTTTTAATAAATTTAGGTTGTTGAAAAATACACTGATACTAATAAATTGGATAGGTATTATAATAGTATCTTTTGGCTGTTATAAAATCATGAACTTCTTTATATCTATCATATTCGTCCTAAAGTTTTTTACACAGCTTCCTCCAGATAGTAATGTGGTTTTTGATCCATCATTTGATATCAGACAAGATATTAGATCAGTGACTCATTTTGTAACAAAAGAAAAGATGGATTTTGTGTATAACACACAAATTTATCAATTAGGCTGCGATACTATGCCAAATGTTAAGTTCTGGAGAACTATTATGAACTTACACAAAGACTCTGCCTTATTTAATACCCCTCACACCAGAAATATATTAAGTAAAGAACATATTAAAGAATGGGAAAGTAAAGATGTAGTCAAAAAATCCTGTTATAAAGATAGTCTTCGTAATTGGTATTGTTTAGAAGATTCAGCTCGGATATTATTAACGAACGGGAAAAGTTTCTTCTATGATTTCGAAAAAGCTTCGACAAATTTTCATAAAGGGATTAATGATTTTATAGCTAATGGAGTAGATCCTTGGTACGCGCAAGCAATATTAATGATTGAGAGCCCTAATAAACTTCAAAAATCAAATGCAGGAGCTTATGGCTCATTTCAATTGATGAAAGATGTTGCCCGTTTATTTGGATTAAAGGTTAATAAACATGTTGATGAGCGCGCTGATTTTGATCGTTCGGCATATGCAGCATCTAGTTTAATTAAGAAAATATGTATCCCAAAAACAAAGCAAATATTAGATTCGTTGGGAATTACTAATTATAAAGAAAATGATTTATGGTTTAGATTATTAGTCATGCATTCTTACCATGCAGGCGCAGGCAATGTTAAAAAAGCATTATTTTCTTTTATGCCTACCGAAGGAAACATGAATTTAATTTATACCCTTTGGCGTACCGAAACAAAACATTTTAAATCAGCTTCACAAAACTACTCCCAATTAGTTTTAGCAGCCCTATTAGAGGTAAATGAAAAATTTGGATTAGCACCTCGCCAACTTATTGTTGAGCCTATCCCAAATGAGAATGTTTTAAGGTAACTTAACGACTAAAAAACTCAATTAACCTAATTTAAAATTGAATTTTATTTGAAAATTGAATTTTATTTGATTTTTACTTTACATTTAGCTTATTAAAACTACTACTTTATGAGAATTCTAATTATTGAAGATGAAAAATCATTACGCGAAGACGTGGTTGATTATTTAACCGAGAATGGATATAAATGCGATTTTGCTACAACTATTAAAAGTGCGTTACAAAAACTAAGTGATGTAGTGTATAGTTGCGCTTTGGTAGATGTTGGTTTACCAGATGGATCTGGGATCGAAATAGTAGAACATATTAAAAAAAATAACCCAGAGATGGGCGTAATAATAGTAACCGCAAAAAATTCTTTGGAAGATAAATTAGAGGGATTAAAAATTGGCGCTGATGATTACTTAACTAAGCCATTTCACTTATCAGAATTAAGCGCCAGGGTTTATTCGGTATTACGCAGAAGAAATTTTGGCGGAAAAAACTCTTTAGTTTTTGATGGACTAGAAATTGACACAACCGAAAAAAAGGTAATTGCCAATGGAACACAATTGCAATTAACCAAAAAGGAATACGAAATTTTGGTTTATTTAGCGAGCAATCCAACCCACTTAATTACTAAAGAAGCTTTGGCAGATGCTATTTGGGGAGATAAGGCAGATATGGCAACTTCTTTTGATTTTGTTTATAGCCAAATCAAAAATCTAAAGAAAAAATTAAACGAAGCTGATTTAAAAAACTACATTAAAGTGGTTTACGGAATGGGATATAAGTTTAAGGACTAGTTCTTAAATCATGAAACTTCTTACCAAATCTAACATTTACACAACTATAACTACAGTGTTGCTTTTTGCGATGGGTATTTTTATTGTGTACCAAGTGATTATGATTCGTTTGGATAGCGAAGTGGATGAGCAACTATTAACGACCAAAGAAAAAATTGTAAAGGGCTTATATGATGGTATTTCTCCTAACGAGTATTTAGCAAATATTGGCCAAAAAATTTACGTCAGAAAAATTGAAACACAAACAATTTTCGGGAATCAATTTATTGAGTATATAGAAAAAGACCCTAAAGACCCATCAAGTGATGGAGACATTACTCAGCGTGAGTTGCTTTTCCAAACGGCCGTCAATGGCAATGTTTATGAAGTCACTATTTGCAACTCTTTAACCGAAGGAAAAAAAATTGGTGATTATATAGCAGTTGTTGTATTAATATTTATGCTAATTTCTGTTATCATTTTGTTTTTATTGAACCGATTAATTTCAGCATTTATTTGGTCGCCGTTTTATGATACATTGACTAAAATTAAGACATGGAATATTAAAAAAAACGAAGTTTTAAATTTTAAAACAACAGATATAGATGAGTTTCATTTATTAAATGATACGGTAAAAGATCTAACTCATCAAATTCAAGCAGATTACCATAATTTAAAAGAGTTTACCGAAAATGTTTCTCATGAAGCTCAAACTCCATTATCTATTATAAGTACTAAGTTGGAATTATTAATGCAACAAGATAATTACAACGATAAACAAAATAAATTATTAGTTCAGATTTATAACGCTACTCAGCGAATGCATAAATTAAACGAAGGACTAATTTTATTGACTCGTATTGAAAATAAGCAATTTGTTGAAACTAGCGCTATTGAATTAACTCAGGCATTTGATGAGAAAATAGAAGTGTTGGAAGATTTCATTGAAGCAAAACAAATTACAATTGAGAAACATTATAATAAAGAAATTACAAAAGAAATAAATCCAATTCTATTAACTATTCTTTTAAATAATTTGTGTATTAATGCTATTAAATATAATTTAGAAGAAGGCGGCATTATTAGAATTACGGTGGATGAAGATTCTTTTTCAGTTGAAAACACAAGTTATATAGATAAAATTAATAGACAGTTTTTATTTGACCGTTTTAATAAAAATTCTATCTCAGGGTCTTTAGGATTAGGGCTTTCGTTGATTAAAAAAATTGTTGATTTTTATAATTGGCAAGTAAGTTATTCGCATAAAGATGGAATACATAAATTTAAAATTTATATGTAGTTTCGTGTCTTAAAAATTACTCATGACAACTTCTATTTGGCACAAAGCGCCCAATTTATCTGATATAAATTCTTTAAATAAAAATACTCTAGGTCAAAATTTAGGCATTGAATTTACAGAAGTTGGTCCAGATTATTTAGTGGCAACAATGCCAGTTGACGAAAGAACCAAACAACCTTTTGGTTTATTGCATGGAGGAGCCAATGTGGCTTTAGCAGAAACATTAGGCAGTGTAGCCTCATTACTTGTGGTTAACAGTGATGTTTTTATTGGAGTAGGAGTAGAGATAAATGCGAATCATATAAAGGCTGTACTGAGCGGTAAAGTAAGAGGCGTTTGTTCTCCATTAAACGTGGCAGGAAAAAATCATGTGTGGGACATTAAAATTTACAATGATGCAAATGAATTAACATGCGTGTCGAGATTTACAAGCACTATCATTCCTAAAAGTAAATTTGTGTAATGTTGAAGGTTAGATTTATTTTTTTTATCATTTTAGCTCATTCTGTTTTAATTTCTCAAACTAAATTAAAACCAAATTTTGATGCCCAAGAATTTTTAGATGTCTTGCATTTAGAATGGGCTCATCAAGATAGTGGAAGCAAGTATGCGCCTAAAACATTACCCTTAAATTATAAACGCGTATATCGTTCACCTGAAGTAGGGTTAAAGAATAAAGTGGATTTTTGGTTAAGAGCCGATTCGGTAGGGGTTATATGTTTGCGCTATACCGTAGGAGGCACTAGTTGGCTAGAAAATTTTTATAGCGGATTAATAAAAGCTCAAGGGACATTAAAATTAAATGATTCTACGTCTTTTGACTATAAGTTTTCAAATGATGAAAAAGCATTTGTACACCATGGCTGGGCTATTGGAATTTGTCATTTAGCACCTTATGTCACACAAAAAATAAACGAGTATTATAAACAAGGTGTTAAAGAATTTATTATTGTAGGTCACAGTCAAGGAGCCGCTTTATCCTTTTTAATGCGTTCTTACTTGCAATATACCTCCAATGTGCCAAAAGATATTACGTATAAAGTGTATTGTAGCGCCGCTCCAAAACCAGGAAATTTATATTATGCCTATGATTTTGATTTCATTACTCGTAATGGTTGGGCTTATCGTATTGTCAATACAAATGATTGGGTCCCTCAAACTCCCTTCTCCGTGCAAACTATTAGCGATTTACACCCTACAAATCCCCTAGCAAAACGTAAACAACTCATGAAAAGAAGATTGAAAAAACCATTAGTTCGTTTATACGTTAATCATGCAGTAAAAGACATGGAAGATGCAGCTCGTAAAACAAACAGGAAATACCATAAATACCTCACCAAACGTATGGGAGTATTTGTAAAAAAGTCACTAAAAGAATACAAAGACCCAGCAATTGAAAAGAGTAACTTTTATATGACCGCAGGTATTCCAATTATATTACAACCTGACAGCGCCTACGATGAGAAATTTAAATTTGATGGAGTTAATGTTTTTTTGCATCATATGTTTGAACCCTATATCTTTTTAACAGAACACTATTATCTTAAAAAATAATGATTTTGTCCCCAGATTTTAGCCAATCAACCACTTAAAAGGTCGTTTATCTAAAATCTGCAATTTGTTTGGCAAATTCTGTTAAATTAGCCCTCGATTTTTAAACTAAACCCCCGTTATGAAAAAACTAGTACTATCAATTGTATTGTTATCGTTTTTATTTCAGCCAATTGCCAAAGCCGATGAAGGAATGTGGTTGCCAATGTTATTAGGTGAACAAGTGTATGCCGACATGGTTAAAAAAGGCCTAAAAGTATCAAAAGAGCAGTTATACAGCATGAATCAAGCTTGTATGAAAGACGCCATCATTATTTTTGGCGGTGGTTGCACTGGAGAGATTGTAAGTAAAGAAGGATTAATTTTCACTAACCATCACTGTGGTTATGGAGCTATTGCAGCTGCAAGCACTGTAGACCATAATTATTTAAGAGATGGTTTTTGGTCAAAATCTAAATCAGAAGAAATTTATGCTCCTGGTGTTCACGCACAGTTTTTAATGAAAATTGTGGATGTTACTGATAAAGTAAATGAAAAAATTAAAGATATTCCTGCATTAGAGTTAACCCAAAAATTACCAGGAATTTTAGCTGAAATGGCTACTAAAGAAACAGAAGGTTCTGCATACGAAGGACGTATTGCTTCTATGTTCAAAGCCAATCAATTTTTATTATTTGTTTATGAGCGCTATAAAGATGTTCGTTTAGTTGGTACTCCTCCTGAAAGTATAGGTAAATTTGGTGGAGACACTGATAACTGGGAATGGCCTCGTCATACAGGTGATTTTTCAATTTTCCGTGTATATACAAACAAAGACGGGAAAGCCTCTGAATACGCTGCAGATAACGTTCCTTTAAAATCTAAGTATTCTTTGCCGGTTTCGATTAAAGGAGTTAAAGATGGTGATTATACAATGATTTGGGGTTACCCAGGCGGCACTAACCGTTACGAAACTTCTTATGGTGTCAAATTAAAAACAGATATCGAAAATCCGTCATTAGTTGATTTACGTGACGCTCGTTTAAAGTTCATGTTAGAAGAAATGAAAAAAGATCCTGCTGTTAAAATTCAATTAGCGGGTAACTACGCAGGTATTGCTAATTATTGGAAATTTTTTGATGGAGAATCAAAGCAATTATTAAAATATAAAACATACGAAGAAAAACAATCGAATGAAACTGCATTTTTAGCTTGGGCTAAAGGGAAACCAGAGTTTGAAAATATATTTACTGAATACAAAAAAATATACGATGCTTGGAGACCATATACAAAGCAACGTGTTTACATGACAGAAGGTATTTTTGGATCTCCATTAATTGCTTTTGCTTCTTCATTACAAAGATTAGATGCTACTTTAAGTAAAAAAGATGTTACTAAAGAAGAAATAACTAAAGCATCTGAGGCTGTAAAAAATGCTCGCGCTAATTTTATTAAAGGAGAAAATGTAGTGTCTGATAAAAATATTTTGGCATTTGTTACTCAAGCCTTTTATAATGATATCGAAGCTGCTCAACACCCTGCAGGTTTTTATGCAATGTTAAATAGTAAGTTTGGCGATTTAAAAACAAAATCTACTTACGAAGCATTTTCTAACTATGTATTTTCTAACACTGCATTTTTAGATAATGCTAAATGGGATGTTTTTATTGCTAATCCTGATACGGCAACATTGCATAAGGATCCTGCTTTTATGATGGCTAATGCCTTTAATACAAACTTTAATAGTAAGTATGCAAAATCATTTGCTGATTTTAATGCTCAAAACTTTGTGTTAGGTAAAGCATACTTAAAAGGTGTTTTAGAAATGAATAAAGGAAAGAAAATGTATCCTGATGCTAACTTCACGATGCGTGTTAGTTTTGGTAACGTAAAATCTTATTCACCTAAAGACGCAGTAAAATACAGTCACATCTGTACATTATCTGGAATTTTAGAAAAATACAAGCCAGGAGATTATGAATTTGATGCGCCAGTTAAATTAATTGAATTAGCTAAAGCAAAAGATTTTGGTCAGTATGCAGATGCCGCTTCAAAAGACATCGTAGTTTCTTTTATTAGTTCTAATGATATTACAGGTGGTAACTCAGGTTCTCCTGTAATTAATGCTAATGGGGAATTGATTGGATTAGCTTTTGATGGTAACTACGAAGCATTAAGTCACAAAATTAAATTTGATAAAGACTTAAACCGTACCATTAATTTAGATGTACGTTACTTATTATGGGTTGTAGAAAAATTAGGAGGTGCTACAAACATTATCGCTGAATTAGACTTAAGAAAATAATTGTTTTTTAATTTTTTTGAGGTCCGTTCGCCAGTTGGTGAACGGACTTTTTTTGTGCTTTATATTCAGCGCAAAGTGTTGTATATTTGATATAGAAAAATAAATTCTATGAACTTTTTAGCGAAGCTTTTTATTTCAACTTTTGCGGTGTTAATTACTGCTTACTTTTTAAATGGAGTAACTATTGGTCAAAATCAATTTTTTAGTATTGATTCTCCAGAGATTAATAAATTTTTTACTGCGTTTTTAGTAGCAGTTGTATTAGCATTTTTAAATACAATAGTTAAACCAATACTTACTATTTTATCACTACCAATTACATTTTTTACTTTAGGATTGTTTTTATTAGTCATCAATGCATTTATTATTTTATTTGCAGATAAGTTAGTAGATGGGTTTAAAGTGGATGGATTTTGGACAGCTCTTTGGTTTAGTTTAGTGTTGTCGATAGTAAGCGGAGTTTTAGAGGCTTTTAGTGGAAATAAAAAAGAACCACGTGATGAGTAAAATATTAAAGACATATTTGTTATTATTCTCTTTGCTTTTTGTTTTAAAAGGAAGTGCTCAAAATACTATACAAGATTCTTTACAGATTATAAACTATACAGATAAATCTTATGAGTTTGAACAATCTAATGCTGACTCATCTTTATATTATGCACATCTTGCCAATAAATTAGCCAAAGAAACAAAGAGTGATTTTTTAAAATGCCGAACAACTATCTTATTGGGAGTTGTTTATCAAAATTTAGCTGATTATAAAAAAGCGACGGCGTATTATAAAGAAGGTATTGTTATGTCAGAAAAAGGCTCTAACAAAGAATTGCGATCTTTAGCATATACTGGTTTTGCAAATATGTTTGCCCTACAGGGTCAGTTTACACAAGCCGCCGAATATTTTAATAAATCTCTAGAGATAGCAAAAGAGATTAAGGATAGTAGAAAGATTGCCGTTATAACTATGAATTTAGCAAACATTGAATATAACAGCGCCTATTACAATAATGATTATCGTAAGAGTAATCAGCTTTATAAAGAAGCCTATGATTGGGCAATTATTTCTAAAGACACTGGGCAAATTATTAGTTGTTTAGGAAATTGGGGATTATCATATAGTGATGAAGGTAAATATGATTTATCATTAGAAAAATTAAATAGAGCTGTTGAATTAGCAACCATTACCAATAGTAATTCGGATCTGATTTTCCTAAAATATTATTTAGGCAGAACCTATGGTTATATTAAAGAATATCAAAAAGCAATTAATTCGTTTAACGAAAGTTTAGAATTAGCTATTCAATTTAAAGACATCGACTATGAATCGGAGAATTATGCTGGCTTAGCTAATACAAATTATGCCATGGGGAATTACAAAGAAGCATATGATTTATTTCAACAGTATAAAATTATAAATGATACTATTGCTAGCAAGGAAATAATTAGCGAATTAAATACAATTAAAACAAAGTACGATACTGAGAAAAAGCAAAAAGAAATTGAACTTTTAAAAGTAAGTGCTAATAAAGATAAAATTGTAAAATTTAGTTTAATGGCAGGTGCTTTACTCTTGTTGGTTTTAGCATTTTTAATGTTTAATAGGTACAGACTAAAAGAAAAAACAAACAAATTATTAGAAGAACAAAACGCTATTATCTCAGAAAAAAATAAGGATATTTCTGATAGTATAAACTACGCGAAAAAAATTCAAGAAGCTATTTTTCCAAGCGATGTAGAAATAGCAAAAGTGTTCCCAGAGCACTTTATTTTGTCGTTACCTAAAGATGTAGTGAGCGGAGATTTTTATTGGTTCTCGCAATCCAACAACTTAAAAATATTTGTAGTGGCTGATTGTACTGGTCATGGTGTGCCAGGCGCTTTTATGAGTATGATAGGAAACACTCTATTAAATCAAATTGTTGTTGAGCGTAAAATTCTTCGCCCCGATTTAATTTTAAATGAATTAAGAAAAGAAATTGTCAAGTCTTTAAAACAGGGCGAAGATTCGCAATCAAGAGATGGAATGGATTTATCATTGATATGTTTAAATTCAGAGACTAATGTGTTGCAAGTTGCTTGTGCTAATAATCCTGTTTGGATTATTAAAGAAGATGGCGCTTTATTAGAAATTAAACCTGATAAACAACCCATAGGTTATGTGTCTTTGGTTCCACAAGATTTTAGTTTAAATACGATTCAACTTCAAAAAGGAGATGTTATTTATCAATTTTCTGACGGATACGCCGATCAATTTGGAGGCGAAAAAGGAAAAAAATTCAAGTATAATCAATTAAAAGAACTCTTATTAAACATGAAGGGTTTTGAAATGACACAACAATTAGAAACATTGAGTTCTTCTTTCGAAAAATGGAAGGGCTCACTAGTTCAAATTGATGATGTACTTGTAACTGGAATAAAAATTTGATCCCGTTAAAAAACGTTAACACTCCAGATTTTCAACAGTTTACTTTATTACATTTGTTAAAATGAATAAGCATAATTTAGGGATTATTTCAGTATTAGTAGGTATAGCACTTTGTGCATTAATTGCCGTGCAAATTTATTGGATTAAGAGTTCTATTAAATTAAAAGAAGAAGAGTTTGAGCGCTCAGTGAAAGAAGCTTTAAAATCAACTTCAAATAAACTCGAAAAAATAGGAACTGCTAATAAAATTGCAAAAAAAATTAAGTTACGCAAACAAGGGGTTCGTATCACTAAACCAGGAATGGTAACTGTTGGTAATCCAAGCGGTAGCGACGTTCAAGTTCGTATTTTCGAAGAGTTAAGTACAGATTCTTCGGGAGTTATTACTAGTAAAATGTCTCAAAAAGAATTTATTGGTGACTCTGCAAATTCTCACAATCATTTTTTACCCTACGAATTATTAAATGCCTCTCAGTCTACTTCTAAAAATATTGAAAGTTTAAGAGACGAATTATTTCAAACAAAAACTGAAATCGTAAATGATTTATTTGACGAGTTGATTAGTATTAATGTATATAAAGATTATAAACCAAAAGTAGATTCTTTAATGTTGGATACGATTCTTCGTCAGGAATTATTAGCCGAAGGAATCACCACTAATTTTGTGTATTCAGTGTCTAGTCGTTTATCAGATTCAAAAATTAATGGAAATTACAAGGAAGCTCAAAAAAATTGTGACTCAACAGGTTGCTCTATTAAAATAAATTTATCTCCCAATAATGTATTTGTTACACCACAATATTTAAGTGTTCAATTCCCTAATCAAAAAAATTACCTTTTAAAAACCATGTGGATGATGCTTGGAGTTTCTGTTATGGTTATTTTAATACTCATTTTTGCGTTTTATTATACTATTGCCACTATTTCAAGACAAAAGAAATTATCTGTTATCAAAAATGATTTCATTAGCAATATGACACATGAGTTTAAAACGCCAATTAGCACTATTTCTTTGGCTGCTGAGATGCTGAATGATGACACCGTAACAAAGACTCCCGAAAAACAACAGCGTTTTGTAAAGATGATTAGGGATGAAAACAAGCGTTTAAGTATTTTGGTGGAAAGCATCCTTCAAACTTCTATTTTAGATAAAGGAGAATTTAAGCTCAAGCGAAGTGATATTGATATTCACGAAATCATTAATCAGGCTATTCAAAATACTCAGCTTTTAATTGATCAAAGACAAGGAACTATAACTAAACAATTAGATGCCCTTAAGTGTTTAATTAATGCTGATAAAGTGCATTTGACAAACATTATATTTAATTTGATAGATAACGCCATAAAATACACAAAAGAGAGTCCGAACATACTAATTACTACTAAAGATACGTTAGAAGGGATAGAAATTAGCATAAAAGACAACGGAATTGGTATTAGTAAAGAGAACCAACGTAAAATTTTCGATAAATTTTACAGAGTTCCAACGGGCAACGTTCATAATGTAAAAGGCTTTGGCTTAGGTCTTAGTTACGTTCTGGCCGTAGTGGAAAAGCACAATGGCACAATTAATGTAGTAAGTGAACTAGGAAAGGGCAGTACTTTTAAAATTGTTATGCCTTATAAAAATGTAGATTAATCATAAAAGAATAAATAGAATTATGGAAAATGTAAAAACACAAATATTACTGGTTGAAGATGATCCAAATTTAGGGACATTATTACAAGAATATTTAGAAGCAAAGGGGTTTGAAACAAAATTAGCTACTGACGGAAAAAAAGGCTTTGATGCATTTTGCAAGCAGGAATTCGATTTACTATTATTAGATGTTATGATGCCTGTTAAGGATGGATTAACTTTAGCAAAAGAAATTAGAGTCACTGATAAAAACGTTCCTATTATCTTTTTAACTGCTAAAAGCATGAAAGAAGATACTATTGAAGGATTTAATGCTGGGGCTGATGACTATATCACAAAACCGTTTAGCATGGACGAGTTATTAGCACGTGTAACTGCGGTTTTACGTAGAAGTAATAAGCAACGTGTTCATAATACAGAAGATGTAAATTTTACTATTGGAAACTATTCATTTAATTCTGATACTCAAGTTTTAGTGAATAATGGTGCCGAGCAAAAGTTAACTACTAAAGAAAGTCAGCTAATGCGTTTGTTATGCGTACATAAAAATGATGTATTAGATAGAAATTTTGCCTTAAAAACTATTTGGCATGATGATAATTACTTTAACGGTCGTAGTATGGACGTTTATATTGCAAAGCTCCGTAAATACTTAAAAGATGATTCTAAAGTAGAAATCGTGAACATACACGGTAAAGGATTTAAATTATTAGTTAATTCATAATAGATTAGTTATTTCACTAAAAAGTGGTTTATTTTGTATAAAATAAACCACTTTTTTATTTTGTATACTCCTCAACATATTTCCAAAATAATCAATTCCAATTTGGTTGGAGAATCAAATCATACGGTTCAGCATTTAGTAATTGATAGCCGACAGTTAACAGAACCTGCTCACAGTATTTTTGTGGCTTTAACTTCCGAAAGAAATGATGGGCATCAATATATTTTTGGATTATGCCAAAAAGGAGTTAAAACATTTATCGTTAACCATATTCCTGAAAATTGTATTGGATTAGAAGATGATATTTGTTTTTTAATTGTTACTGATACTTTAAAAGCGTTGCAGCAATTAGCAACCAATCATCGCGAGCAATTTAATTTGCCTGTGATAGGTGTTACTGGTAGTAATGGTAAAACCATTGTGAAAGAATGGTTGTATCAATTATTAAAAACTGATTATAATATTGCGCGAAGTCCTAAAAGTTATAACTCTCAAGTTGGAGTTCCTTTATCTGTATGGCAATTGAACAGTAAACACACTTTAGGAATTTTTGAAGCTGGTGTTTCTGAAGTTGGCGAGATGAATTTATTAAGAGAAATTATTAAACCAACAATTGGGATTTTCACATCTTTAGGAACCGCTCATGACGAAGGGTTTGAAAATATTTCTGAAAAGTTAACAGAAAAAATGCAACTGTTTGCTCAATGTGAAACGGTGATTGTAAATGCATTATCCTTTAAACAAGAACATTTGGAGCTGTTAAATCACTATACTTTTTTGATCTCTAAAAGTGATAAAGCAACACTTCAAATTATAGAGATTGAAAATTTGTTTACTCATACAATTGTTTTTGCAAAATATAGGGGTGAGAAAATCAGTATTAATATTCCATTCACAGATTCGGCAAGCATTGATAATGCTATTACCTGTTGGGCTACATTATTGCATTTAAATATTCCTCAGCAAGACATTGAAAAACGCATGTTATTACTACAGGCAGTAGCTATGCGTTTAGAATTAAAGCTTGGCAATAACAATTGTGTTTTAATTAATGATTTTTATAACTCCGATATTAATGCTTTAGAAATTGCATTGCATCATCAAAAGCAACAACATCGTGGTGGAAAGAAAGTAGTGATACTTTCGGATATTGAACAAAGCGGTAAATTAAGTTGGGAGTTATATGAACATGTATCTAAATTGATGGCGCAATTTCATATTGATACGGTTATTGGAATTGGTAAAGAAATATCTTCGCAAAAAGAATTGTTTGAAAAAGACGCGCATTTTTTTAATGACACCGAAAGTTTTCTTAAAGAGCGTAAAACGAATTCTTCACTACAATTTCATAATGCTATTATCTTATTAAAAGGCGCCCGCAGTTATGGTTTTGAAAACATCAGCAAGTTACTTCAACAAAAAAGCCACGATACAGTTTTAGAAATTAATTTGAATCGTTTGGTACATAATTTAAATTTTTACCGTTCACAAACTAACAAAGATACTTTGTTGATGTGCATGGTAAAAGCTACTGGTTACGGCAGTGGAAGTGCTGAAATAGCTTTTACACTGCAACACCATCATGCCGATTATTTAGCAGTAGCTTATGCCGATGAAGGAGTGGAATTAAGAAAAGCAGGTATTCATTTACCAATTATGGTAATGAGTCCCGAAGAATCATCGTATGATGATATGATTGATTATCATTTAGAACCAGAAATTTATTCGTTTAAAGTAGCGAAGGAATTTCTGCAAGCTCTTCAACAAAAAGCCATTTCAGAATCTTATCCAGTGCATATTAAATTAGATACTGGGATGAAACGATTAGGCTTTGAAATTGATGATATTAATGAACTGTGTGAGTTTTTAAATAGTGAAAATTTATTGAGAGTAAAAAGTATCTTCTCTCATTTAGTAGCGAGTGATGATAAATCATTTGATGATTTTACGAACACTCAAATTACTTTATTCGAAACATTAGCTACTCAAATTGAAAAATCAATTGGCTACCATGCTTTAAAACATATTTGTAATTCGGGTGCTATTACACGTTGGAAAAACGCTCACTATAACATGGTGCGTTTAGGAATTGGAATGTATGGCGTTGGTTTTAATGATATTGAAAAACATAATATAGAAAATATTAGCTCCTTAAAAACACGTGTGTCTCAAATTAAACAATTAGAAGCTGGAGAAACTGTAGGTTATAATAGAAAAGGCGTGGTTTCTAAAAAGACCACGATTGCTACTATTCCAATTGGTTATGCAGATGGTTTTAGTAGAAAACTAGGTAATGGAAAAGGCAAAGTTTTTATTAATCAAATAGCATGTAACACCATTGGTAATATTTGTATGGATATGTGTATGGTTGATGTGACTAATATAGATTGCAAAGAAGGTGATGAGGTAATTGTATTTGAAACAAATGAACATTTAATGGAATTATCAAAAGCCATGGAAACTATTCCCTACGAAGTGTTAACCAGTATTTCTTCACGTGTAAAAAGAGTGTATGTTCAGGAATAATTTTTCGATGTCGTCATTGCGAGGAACGAAGCAATCTCATTTTTTGCTTTATTCTTTTTGCTTTTTGTTTTCATTCATTGTTATTGCTTGCACTCCAGAAAATAAAATCACGGTTAAATCAAATCCTACTTTCGAAGATATAGCTCCCATTATCTACAAAAACTGCACACCTTGCCATAGAGCAGGAGAGAGTGGTCCAATTGAATTCATGACCTATGATGACGTGAAGAAAAACGTCAACAAAATAAAATTTGTCACTCAAAGTGGATATATGCCACCTTGGCCAGCAGACGATAGTTACACGCATTTTATTGGCGAACGTAAATTATCGAAAGGAGAATTAGAACTCATTAAGGTATGGGCAGAAAACGGAGCTCCAAGAGGCGATGAATCAAAAATCCCTTCTTCCCCAGTTTTTTATGCGGGTTCATTTTTAGGCAAGCCAGATACAGTTATTAAATTTTTGAAGCCTGTTCCAATTAAAGGTAATGGAGCCGATCATTTTTATATTATAAAATTGCCCTTGCAATTAGCTAAAGATACTTTTGTACGTTACTTTGAGTTTGTTCCTAATCATCGTAAACTAGCGCACCATATCAATGGACATTTAATTAGTTATGATGCTGGAAAGAAAAAAGAGGTTGTGAGTGGCGTAACTCATGCTTTAGATGAGTTTTCTGATTACAAAGATTTATTTTCTCAAATGAATATTTTAAACGATGACGGTACCTTTCCTGTTTTAAATCCAAACACTGTTTATTATTTGCCAGGGTACATGCCAGTTAATTATCCAGATGGTATTGGAGGATATAAAACAAATAAAACATCGACCATATTACTTAAAAATATTCATTACGGACCAAGTAATAGTGATGTGTTAGATAGTTCTTACATTAATGTGTTTTACGGGCCAAAACCAAAACGCCCTATTATTGAAACACAATTGGGAACTTTTGGGATTTCGAAAATTGAACCTGAATTAATTTTACAACCTAATCAAATTCAAACCTTTCACACACAAGCCTCTTTACCTAATGATATTTCATTATTGTCGGTTAATCCGCATTTACATTTATTGGGCAAATCTTTTTGGGCATTTGCGGTTCAGCAAAATGGAGATACCATTCCTTTAATTAAAATTAAGAAATGGGATTTTAGATGGCAATATTATTACACGTATGAACATCCAATTATTATTAAAGCAGGAACAGTGATTCATGCGTATGCCACATTTGACAACACTGATAAAAATCCATTTAATCCCAATCATCCGCCAAAAGTGGTGACTCAAGGCGAAGGTGTGAGAAGTATGCAAACGACGGAAGAAATGTTTCAGTTTATTTTTTCATATTTACCTTATCAACCTGGTGATGAGAAAATGGATTTAAGTAAATAATTGAACCATAAAAGTCATAAAAGAAAACAAAAAAAGAAAACTAATATGAACTTTTATGTCTTTTATGGTTAAAATAAAAATTATATTTGATTAATAATGACACCAAAACTTTACATAGTACCTACACCCATTGGTAATTTACAAGACATGACGTTTAGAGCCATTACGGTTTTAAAATCTGTGGATTTAATTTTAGCAGAAGATACACGTAATACCATTCATTTATTACGTCATTTTGAAATTGAAAAACCTTTGCGCTCTTATCATGCTCACAATGAACACGCCACGGTAGAACAAATTGTGGAGATGATTGAATCTAATAAATCGGTTGCTTTAGTTTCGGATGCGGGAACACCTGCTATTTCTGATCCTGGTTTTTTATTAGTGCGTGAATGTATTAAACATGGCGTAGCTGTTGAAACGTTACCTGGCGCCACAGCCTTTGTTCCGGCATTAGTTAATAGTGGCTTACCTTGCGACAGTTTTGTGTTTTATGGATTCTTGCCGCAAAAAAAAGGACGCCACACGAAACTATTGTCTTTAAAAGATGAGACTCGCACGATGGTGTTTTATGAATCACCCTTTAGATTAGTGAAATTACTAGAAGAGTTTAAAGAATATTTAAGTGGGGATAGACAAGTCTCTGTATCTCGAGAACTCTCAAAAATGTTTGAAGAAAATGCACGCGGCACGGTTGACGAACTCATTGCACACTTTAAAGCTAAGACGGTGAAAGGTGAGATTGTAGTGGTATTGGCTGGAAAAGAGGATTAATTTTTTGTCACTTCGAGTGTAGTCGAGAAGCACTTTGTATAATACATTAAAACTAAGTTTGAGATTGCTTCGTCGTACCTCCTCGCAATGACGTTTTATAAAAACCAAAAAGCCACTTACTATAAGCGGCTCTTTGATTTAAATCGGACATCTATCCCGTATCCCATTTGTTGCTTAAGCTAAAATGTCGGGTGGTGGGTACTGGTGTAAATTTACGGCATTAATTCTGTTGCAATGTTACACAATTCTTACTCCAACGTTTTTTAACACCATTACTTTTCAACTATTCACGTTTTCGGTTTAATGTTGTTAACCGCTTTTGTTAAATAGTTTATAACGTTTGCAAACAAAAACGCCCCACATTTCTGTGAGGCGTTTTTATTATTTATTCTGAGTAAAACGATTACATCATTCCACCCATTCCACCCATGCCTGGGTTACCCATTGGCATTGCTGGAGCATCTTCTTTTTTCTCTGCTAATACGCAGTCAGTAGTCAATAACATAGCGGCAACTGATGCTGCGTTTTCTAATGCAATACGGCTTACTTTAGTAGGATCAATAACACCTGCTTTTAATAAGTTTTCGTATTTCTCAGTACGAGCATTGAAACCATAATCATCTTTTCCTTCTTTTACTTTTTGCACAACAATAGAACCTTCGATTCCACAGTTAGCACAAATTTGGCGTAAAGGTTCTTCAATCGCACGACGTACAATTTGAATACCAGTGTTCTCATCTTCGTTAGCACCTTTTAATTTTTCTAAAGATGCAATAGCACGAATGTATGCAACACCACCGCCCGGTACAATACCTTCTTCAACTGCTGCACGAGTCGCTGCTAAAGCATCGTCTACACGGTCTTTTTTCTCTTTCATTTCAACTTCAGTAGCTGCACCAACGTAAAGCACTGCAACACCACCAGCTAATTTAGCTAAACGCTCTTGTAATTTTTCTTTATCGTAGTCAGATGTAGTTGATTCGATTTGCGCTTTGATTTGATTAACACGAGCTGTGATATCTGCTTTTTTACCAGCACCACCAACAATCGTTGTATTGTCTTTATCAACCGTAACTTTTTCTGCTTTACCTAAGAAAGTTAAGTCAGCGTTTTCTAATAAGAAACCTCTGTCTTCAGCAATAAAAATACCACCAGTTAAGATAGCAAGATCTTCTAACATTGCTTTTCTTCTGTCACCAAATCCTGGAGCTTTAACTGCACAGATTTTTAAGTTAGAACGTAAACGGTTTACAACTAATGTTTGTAAAGCTTCTCCGTCGATATCTTCAGCAATAATTAAAATTGGTTTACCTGTTTGAACTGCTTTTTCTAATACAGGTAATAATTCTTTCATCGAAGAAATTTTCTTCTCGTAAATTAAAATTAATGGACTTTCTAAAACTGCTTCCATTTTATCTACGTCAGTAATGAAATATGGAGAGATATATCCTCTGTCAAATTCCATCCCTTCAACCACCTCAACAGTAGTATCAGTTCCTTTTGCTTCTTCAACTGTAATAACACCTTCTTTTTTTACTTTAGCCATCGCTTCAGCAATTAATTTACCAATAGTGCTATCGTTGTTTGCAGAGATTGTAGCAACTTGTTCAATTTTTTTATTGTCGTTGCCAACCATTTGAGATTGTTTTTTCAAATTCTCAACAACTGCTTCAACTGCTTTGTCAATACCGCGTTTCAAATCCATTGGATTTGCACCAGCAGCCACATTTTTTAAACCACCAGTTACAATAGCTTGAGCCAATACTGTAGCCGTTGTTGTTCCATCACCAGCTGCATCAGCTGTTTTAGAAGCAACTTCTTTTAATAACTGCGCACCCATGTTTTCAACAGGGTTCGATAATTCGATTTCTTTTGCAACTGTTACACCATCTTTAGTAATTTGTGGTGAACCAAATTTTTTGTCAATAATAACGTTGCGTCCTTTTGGACCTAAAGTTACTTTTACTGCATTTGCTAATGCATCAACTCCGCGCTTTAATGCGTCGCGAGCTTCGATGTTAAATGATATGTCTTTTGCCATTTTTATAAATGTTTAGTTGTTTTAAATTGTAATTAGATAATTGCGTAGATATCGCTTTCGCGCATAATTAATAAATCTTTTCCGTCTACTTGGATTTCAGTTCCTGCGTATTTTCCGTATAATACAGTATCACCAACTTTTACAGTCATTGGTTCATCTACCTTGCCGTTTCCTACAGCTAATACTTTACCTTTCATGGGTTTTTCTTTTGCTGTGTCAGGGATAATTAATCCGCCTGCTGTTTTTGTTTCTGCTGGAGCCGCTTCAACTAATACTCTATCAGCTAAAGGCTTTACGCTTACACTTGTACTTGATTTTGCCATAATTATGTGATTTTAGTTATATAAAATTTTTACGGTGGCTAATTGTCTAAAAATGTGCCAATAGCCGTTTTTTAGTATTAAGGCGACAATATTACCGTTTTTAACTGGTATGCAATAAAAAATGTCAGTTTGTTGGCACAAACTGACATTTAAAAATATATTGAAATTGGCTTATTTGCCTACTTTACTTCCATCATAAGCCCATTTAATCCAAATAGAGCCCCAAGTAAAACCACCACCAAAAGCAGATAAGATTAAATTATCGCCTTTTTTAAATAGCTTTTCATAATCCCATAATAATAATGGAATAGTGCCAGCTGTTGTATTACCGTAGCGTTCAATGTTCATTAACATTTTATCTGGGCTCAATCCCATGCGATTAGCAGTAGCTTCGCAAATACGTTTATTAGCTTGATGTGGTAATAAGTATGTAACATCCTCCGATGTTAAATTATTTTTAGCCATAATCTCAGCACTTACTTCTGCCATGTTTACCACAGCATGTTTAAATACAGTTTGCCCTTCTTGATGAACGTAGTGTAATTTTTTGTCAATGCTTTCGTGTGACGGAGGCATAAACGACCCGCCAGCAACTTGGTATAAATAATTACGGCCAGAACCATCACTTTTTAAAATAAAATCTTGAATTCCAGTTTCGTCCTCAGATGGCTCTAATAGAACCGCGCCACCACCATCACCAAAAATAACGCATGTTGCGCGATCTTCGTAATTTAAAATAGCACTCATTTTATCTACACCAATTACTACTACTTTTTTATAGCGACCAGTTTCAATAAATTGAGAGCCTGTTGCTAATGCAAAAATAAAACCTGAACAAGCAGCAGATAAATCATAACCCCAAGCATTTTTAGCGCCAATTTTATCGCAGATAACATTAGCAGTACTCGGAAAAATATAATCGCCCGTAATAGTACCAACAATTAATAAATCAATATCTAAAGCGGTAATGCCACGTTTTTTTAATAACTCTTCTACTGCAAAAACCATCATGTCTGATGTAGCTTTGCCAGGTATATTTAAAACACGTCTTTCTTTAATCCCTGTTCTTGATGTAATCCATTCGTCATTAGTATCTACAAATTTTGCTAACTCATCATTAGTCATTACAAAATCAGGAACGTAGCCGCCAACGGCAGTAATTGCTGCTCTTTTCATTATTGAAATACAGTTTTAATTTTTTCGTTTAAGTTTGCGTCAACGATGTCTTTACTTAACATCATCAAATTTTTAAAAGCTAGTGGTGTTGACTTACCATGCGCAATCATAACATTAGAGTTGATTCCTAAAATAGGAGCGCCTCCATATAATTCGTAATTAAATTTGTCAAAAAACTCATCGCTACGATTACGCTTTTTGATTAAAGAATAAAATGCTTCTGCTGTTTTAAGTAAAACGTTTCCTGTAAAACCTTCACAAACAATAACATCTGCTTTGTCTTCAAAAACTTCTAATCCTTCAATATTTCCAACAAAATTAAAGTCTTTGCTGTCTTTCATTAAAGAGTGAGCTGCCTGAGCTACTAAGTTTCCTTTTTCTGGTTCTTCACCAATGTTTAACAAACCAACTTTTGGATTATTAATTTTATAAACTTCTTTAGCGAATACAGATCCTAATATGGCAAATTGATACAATACATCTGGTTTGCAATCAGCGTTAGTGCCAACGTCTAACACAATTCCAAATCCACCGTTTTCTTTTGGTAAAATAGAAGTAATACAAGGGCGAATAACTCCTGGTACTGCTTTTACAGAAAACATAGATCCAACTAACATAGCACCAGTATTCCCAGCACTTGCAAAACATTGAATATCGTTTTCTTTTAATAATTTAAAACCAACAGCAATACTGCTTTGTGGTTTTTGTGCTAATGCTTTTGTTGGGTGTTCGCCCATTTCAATCACATCAGTGGCGTGAACAAATTCAAATTTATCTTCGGCTACACCTTTAGCTTTTAAATGACTTTTAGCTTTTTCGCTATCGCCAATTAATACCATTTTCACGCCAGACGGTAATGAGTCTAAGGCTAAAATAGCACCATCTATGCAGTTTGCAGGGGCATAATCTCCCCCCATAATATCTAATCCAATCTTCATACTTGTGTTATATTGTATTTAAGCTCAATTATCTAATCTATTGCGCTGAAATCAAGCGACTAAGCAACTAATTTATGAGTAAATATGCAATATTTAGGGGGCAAAGTTATTAACCTTAAATAGATAATAGTGTTTAAACATTTATAATAATTACAGTTTCTGTCTAATTTCTTGACAATGTGAATGATAAAACTACAATGGAAACCTATTTTTATCGAAATTGATTGTACTTTTGACGCCATGACAATTGCTGAAATAGAAAACGAAATTATTGATGAATTTGAATTGTTTGGTGATGATTGGGAAGGGAAGTATGAACACTTAATAGAGCTTGGAAAATCGTTACCAAAAATAGAAGAAAATTTAAAAACAGAAGATAGAATTATTAAAGGATGCCAAAGTAAAGTATGGCTTCATTCTGAGAAAAAAGATGGAGTAATAATTTACACGGCTGATAGCGATGCCATTATTACTAAAGGAATGGTGGCTTTGATGGTAAGAGTTTTGTCTCATCAAAAACCTCAGGATGTTGTGAATGCTAATTTAGATTTCATTAATAAAATTGGATTAACCGAACATTTATCTCCTACTCGCGCCAATGGTTTAGTGAGCATGATTAAACAAATGAAATTAGATGCCATGGCATTAAGTTAAGGCCGTAATTATGAGTAAAAAAGCCATCTCTTGGATTATATTAATAGCGCTTTCATTAGTTTGGGGAAGTTCGTTTATGTTGATGAAGCAAGGTTTGCGAGCTTTTACGAGCGATGAAGTAGCAGGCTTACGAATTACGATTGCTTCTGCTTTTATGTTGCCTTTTTTAATTACTCATTATAAAATTGATTTAAAAAAAAATTTACTCGGACTGTTATTAATGGGTGTTTTTGGAAATTTAATTCCCGCCTTTTTATTTACCAAAGCCGAAACTCAAATTAGTAGTAGTTTAACCGGTATGTTAAATGCGCTTACTCCTATGTTTACTATCATTATTGGAATGATAGCGTTTAACCACAAAATCTCTAAACATCAAATTATAGGCGTATTAATTGGTTTTGTAGGCGCTATTGCTTTAGTAGCTTTAGGAGATAACGAAAATGATCAAACTAAAAACATCATGTATAGTTTGTTAGTTGCTGCGGCTACTTTATGTTATGCTATTAGTGTGAATGGCATTAAAGCGTATTTAGGCCATGTTAATTCGTTAACAGCTACAGTTTGGTCTTTTACTTTAATTGGACCAGTAGCTGCTATTTATTTATTTGGATTTACTGATGTGATAGCGCACGCGACACAACATCCTGAAGGAATGAGATCGTTAGGTTTTGTGAGCATTTTGGCTATTGTGGGGTCAGCTCTTTCGGTGGTGGTTTATAATACCTTAATTAAACTATCAGGAACTGTGTTTGCGGCAAGTTGCACTTATTTAATTCCGATTGTAGCTATTGGTTGGGGTTTGTTTGATGGGGAAGTGATTAATTTGATACAATTATTGGCCGTAGTAGTGATTATTGGAGGCATTTGGATGATTAATTCTTCAGGTAAGGCTAAAAACACCGAAATTGATAAATAACTGATTTGCAGCACGTTGCCAATTGTAGATTTGTTAAAAGCCCTTATAGCCTAAAAATAACGAGTGTTTTAGCCAAAATAGTACTCAAAATCTTTGGCAAATACAAAAAACCACCTATCTTTGCCGTCCTTAAAAAAATTATTAACAATTAAAATTAACACTCATGTATGCAATTGTAGAAATAGCAGGGCAACAATTTAAAGTGGAACGTGGAAACAAAGTTTACGTTCACCGCCTAGATGCTAACGAAGGTGCTAAAGTGGAATTTGACAAAGTTTTCTTAATCGATAACGGCGGAAAAATCACTGTTGGTGCACCAACTGTTGATGGCGCAAAAGTTGCTGCCACAGTAATTGAACACTTAAAAGGCGATAAAGTTATCGTATTTAAGAAATTACGTCGTAAAGGTTACCAAAAATGGAATAACCACCGTCAACACTTAACTCAAATCTTAGTTCAAGGTATCTTAACTAAAGGTGAGACTTTAAAAGATGAATTAAAAGCTGAAAAATCAGTTCGCGAGTTCTTAGCTCCAAGCCACAGAAATCCTGTAGTTAGAGAAGAAGTAGTGGTTGAGAAAAAAGCTCCAGCTAAAAAAGCAGCAGCTAAAAAAGCACCTGCAAAAAAAGCAGCTAAAAAAACTGAAGAATAATTAAACATTAACCATTAAATTTTTAAACAATGGCACATAAAAAAGGAGCCGGCTCCACAAACAACGGTCGTGAATCACATAGTAAACGTTTAGGCGTTAAAATCTTTGGTGGTCAGGCTTGTATCTCTGGGAACATTATTGTTCGTCAGCGTGGTACAAAACATAATCCAGGAGTAAATGTAGGAATGGGAAAAGACCATACTTTATTTGCTTTAGTAGATGGTAAAGTTGTTTTCAAAAAGAAAAAAGACGACAGATCTTACGTTTCGGTTGTTCCTGCATAAGGGATAATAGAAGCTTAATTTATTAAGTACTTGAAGCCCTTCCGCCAGCTGGCGGATGGGCTTCTTGTGTTTAGTGAACAATCGTATTTATCTGTCATAATATATCCACATAGAGTTATAGGAACATAATAAGTAGGAGTTAAAAACAGAAAACACGTTTTTGCACATAGTATTTATGTTAAAAGCAAAGCTTCTATGTTATGCTGCAGTTTAGAAAACACTATGTTTCTATTTGGTTAAAAAAAAGATAATTACTTTCTTTAATCTACTGTCAAAATCCATTTCAACCATTAATTTTGTCACACACAAAAAATCAATACTATGTTACAACTTAGTTACATCAGAGAGAATAAAGAAGACGTATTAAAACGTTTAGCTATTAAAAATTTTAAAGATGCTGAAAGCATTATCAATTCAATTATCGAATTAGATAACAATAGAAAATCAGCTCAACGTTTAGCCGATGATGTAAAAGCAGAAGCTAATGGTTTAGCCAAGCAAATTGGCGAGTTAATGAAATCAGGAAAGAAAGAGGAAGCGGAAACATTAAAAATAAAAACCGCTGAATTAAAAGGGAAAGAAAAAGAGTTTGATGAAACATTAAAAAACATCGAACAAGATATTCATAAAATTTTAGTAACGGTTCCTAACTTGCCTAATGTAACAGTGCCAGTTGGTAAAACTCCCGAAGATAATGAAGTAGTTAACGAACACGGAGCGATACCTAAATTACATGCAGGTGCAACTCCACATTGGGAATTAACGACTAAGTACGATTTAATTGATTTTGAATTGGGCGTTAAATTAACGGGCGCTGGTTTCCCAGTATATAAAGGAAGAGGGGCTAAATTACAACGAGCTTTAATTAATTATTTTTTAGATAAAGCAACTTCTGCTGGATTTAATGAAGTACAAGTTCCTATTTTAGTAAATGCAGATAGCGGTTATGGTACTGGACAATTACCTGATAAAGAAGGTCAAATGTATCATTGCCAAGTGGATGATTTATATTTAATTCCAACAGCTGAGGTGCCTATTACAAATATGTACCGTGATGTGATTTTAAAAGAAAGTGATTTGCCAATTAAAAATTGTGGCTACACACCTTGTTTTAGAAGAGAAGCAGGAAGCTACGGAAAAGATGTACGTGGTTTAAATCGTTTACACCAATTTGATAAAGTAGAGATTGTACAAATTGTAGCTCCAGAAAATTCTTATAAAACATTAGAGGCCATGAGAGAGTTTGTGTGCAGTTTATTGCAAGAATTAGAATTACCATACCGTACCTTAAAATTATGTGGCGGCGATATGAGTTTTGGTTCGGCTTTAACATATGATTTAGAAGTATGGAGTGCTGCACAAGGCCGTTGGTTAGAAGTAAGTTCTGTTTCTAATTTTGAAACATTTCAAACTAATCGTTTAAAATGCCGTTATAAAGATGCTAATGGAAAAACTCAATTAGCTCACAGCTTAAATGGAAGTGCCTTAGCATTGCCTCGTATCGTCGCTTCTTTATTAGAAAATAATCAAACAGAAGCTGGCATTAAAATCCCTAAAGTATTAGTGCCTTATACAGGCTTTGATATCATTGCTTAATTATTTAACCGCAAAGAACGCTAAGTTTTTTCGCAGAGCACAAAGAAAAACAAGTAAAAAACTTAATAAGAGAGCGCAAGGTAATATTCCCTGCGCTCTTTGCATTTTCCTTGCATCCTTTGCGGTTAAACTGTCCTCAAAAACAATATCTCACTTGCAATAGCGTTATATAATTTATACTTTAGTATCAATGAATATCTACTCTCGAAAACAACAATGGAAATGGGCTTTACTTATAGTGGCCATCATCATTGTGTTTACATCATTATGGTACACTAATAAATTAGTAAACAGCATTAAAAGTGATGAAGAGAAAAAAGTAAGGTTATGGGCGGAAGCCGTTCAAAAAAAAGCGGGATTGGTAAAATTCACCAACGACTTATTTCAAAAACTACAAACCGAAGAACGTAAAAAAGCAGAGCTTTACGCTTTAGCCACTAAGCAATTAAGTTCAGATGTATTTACTGTTTCTGAATTTGTATTGAAAGTGTTACAAGATAATACCACTGTGCCAGTTATTTTAACGGATGATAATGATAACATTACAGCTAGTAGAAATTTAGATTCAGCAACTGAGCGAAACAACGAAGCGCTTAAAAAAGAATTAGCAAACATGAAAGCCATGTATGAGCCCGTGGTGATTGATGTTTACAGAGGGAAGAAAAATTATTTATACCATAAAGACAGTCGTTTGTTTTCGGATATCAAAGTGGTGTTTGATAGTTTAATTAAATCTTTTATTTCTGATGTGGCTATTAATAGCGCGGCGGTGCCCGTTATTTATACTGATTCTACTAAAACAAATGTATTAGCGGTAGGTAATATTGATACCTTAAAAATCAGTACACCCGAAAAATTAAGTAATACCATTAAAGAAATGGAATTGCAAAACACTCCCATTCCGGTTGACTTAGGCGAAGGATTTAAAAATTATATTTTCTACGAGCAATCACCTTTACTCACACAATTACAATATTATCCATATGTGCAGTTTGGGGTTATTGGCATCTTTTTATTAATTGCTTATATTTTATTTAGTGTGTCGCGTAAGGCGGAGCAAGATCAGGTGTGGGTTGGTATGAGTAAAGAAACCGCGCATCAATTAGGGACTCCTTTATCTTCTTTAATGGCATGGACAGATTATTTGCGTGCAAACGGAACAGATGAAAGTATTGTGAATGAAATGAATCGTGATGTAATGCGTTTAAACATGATTACAGAGCGCTTCTCTAAAATTGGCTCACATCCAACCTTGCAAGACGAAGACGTTTGCTTAGTGATTAAAAACGCAATGGATTATTTAAAGCAACGCACTTCCAAAAATGTAAACTATGTTTTAGAAATTCCAGAAACCGAAATTCACGCACAACTTTCTGTACCATTATTTGAATGGGTCATAGAAAACCTTTGTAAAAATGCAGTGGATGCCATGGATGGCAAAGGCGAATTTAAAGTCACTATTATTGACATACCAGAAGGCGTGGCCATTGATTTAGCAGATACTGGAAAAGGTATTCCGAAATCTAAACATAAATCTGTTTTTAAACCAGGCTACACAACCAAAAAACGTGGCTGGGGCTTAGGCTTATCTTTATGCAAACGTATCATCGAAAATTACCATAGCGGTAAAATATTTGTGTTGCATAGCGAAGAAGGAAAAGGCACAACCTTTAGGATTGTGTTGAAGAGAGGTTAGTTTTAAGCCGAGATTTTTTTTGTTAATTTTTAATTTCCTAATTGTTAATTAACGAGCAGATTTATATTTTTTGCAAATAAAATGTATCTTTGAATTGTTATTCTGGCAGATATTGTAGCATGTTGTTCAATTTGTAGCTACAATATCTTATTTACATGAATAAATTCCTAAGCCGTATTTTTATATTGGCATTTCTATTTGTTTACTCTAATAGTTTTTCACAAGCCAATTTTTTGCAATGGGCTAAATCTATAGGTAGTGTTAACAATGATATAGATGGTAATTCAAAAATACGAATTGATTCCAAAGGTGATGTATATATAGCTAGTATATACAAAGGAACAATGGATGCAGATCCAGGACTTGGAGTTGTAAACGTTGCATTAACTGGCACTTTAACTCAATCAACTTTTTTATCAAAATATGATAAAGACGGAAACTTTATATGGGTTAAAACATGGCATGGAACAAATTTGGTAATATCAGATTTTGAAATTGACTCAATAGGTCAAATAATACTTGGAGTTGCTACAGGAACTTTAGACCTTGACCCTGGAGTTGGCGTTACAACCAATTACTCGTCAGGAATTTTAAAATTAGATTCTTTAGGAGATTTTAAATGGTATAAAACTTTGCGTAATGTATTATCTAGCTCTTCAGCTGGAGTTGGTCAAATTGCTTTAGATAAGCAGGGTAATATTTTAGCGTGCGGAGAGTATTATTCTCAGGTGGATTTTAATCCAGGCTCTGGAACAAATGCATTAACGGGTACTTTTTACACGTATACAGACCCTGTTTTTGGGCCAGGTAGCGCATATCGTAAACACCTTTTTTGTTGGAAACTAACCGCAAATGGTGTTTATGTTTTTGCAAATGACGTAGGTTCTAATACGAGTGATAATTACTATCCAACTAATAATAATAAAGTTAATGCATTAGATATAGAAGCAGATAGCTTAGGCGCTTGTTATGTGTTAATAGGTAATTTTACAATTGGAGGTGGCAGTACAATAATATTAAACAGCAGATTAATTAAATTTGATGGCAGTGGTGTTGCAGGTTTTAATTATTTTTTAGGGTCTGAAGGAAAAAAATTAGCTGTTGGGAAAGGCGTTTTTGTAACGATGCTTTCTGGTTTTAATAACAATACTAATAAATATGATTTAGTAGGTAATGGTATTTGGACAAAAAACTTAGGTGCCTATAATGTTAAGACTGATAGGAATGGAGATCTTTATTTTATGGATGGGAATCATATTTCAACTAAATATGATAATGATGGCAATTTGCTTTGGACGTCTAACTTTGGAACTAATTTTGCGACTACTGACTTTGATATTGATAATTTAGGTAATGTTGTTTGGAGTGGCTATTTTAATCCAACTGCAAGTTTTACTGTAAATGCCGTTCCACTCACATTAACCACGAAAGGAAATTACGATCATTGCTTTGGTAAGCTTTCAAATTGTGTATATAATGCGCCAAATATTTGTTTAGTTTCAGTAGATAGCTTAGCGCAAAATAATGTGATTTATTGGGATAAAACACCTTTTGCCAATGCAGATAGTTTTATAGTATATCGCTATGATGCCTTTGCTATGATTTATAAAAGAATTGGTGCTAAATCTATTAATCAAGCTAATTTTTTAATTGATACAGCAAGAACAGTGGGTGGTCCAAATGGCGGCGATCCTCAGTATTCTAGCAGTAGATATAAATTAGCAATTAGAGGAGTTTGCGGTGTAATTGGAACTCAAGGCTTGTATCACCAAAGTATTTTTATTCAACAAAACAATCAAAATTTTAGTTGGAATGCTTATGGTATTGAAGGCCAATCAAGCCCAGCAACTGGCTATCAATTCATGCGTGACAATACTAATACTGGCACGTGGCAAGTATTAGTAAATACAGGAGGTTTATCAACTACTGATCCAAACTACTTGAGTTATCCAAATGGAAACTGGCGTGTAGACGCTTTAGGATTCACTTGTAATCCTACGGCAAAATTAAATCCAAACGCAGCTGTAAATAAATCTAAATCTAATGTGAAAAATAATTTTGTAGTAACCTCTGCAAGTGAATTAGAGCTTAACGCAAATGTTTTATTGTCTCCCAATCCCGCAAAAACAGAATTGACAGTAAATTTTTCAAATCATCAGTTAATAAAAACTGAGTTTACTATTGCAGATGTTTTAGGGAAGGTTATTTCAAAAATTGAAACGCAAGAATTAGATAAAATAGTAATTCCATTATATGATATAAGTACTGGTGTTTATTTCTTAAAAATCAAACAAGGTAAATTACAAGTGATTAAGAAATTCGTAAAGCAATAAAAGGTTTAATCCTAAATAAAAAATCCTGTAATGTTACATTACAGGATTTTCTTCATAGTATTGTTTTGATATTAAGATTGTTTTCTGTTATTTATTACATCTCTTATTTTTGAGGCTAGTTCGTATTGTTCATCATCTAAGGCTGTTTGTAATAAGTTTTTTAACTCTTCAGTTGATTTAGATTGACATTTGCCTTCAGGATTTGATGATGAAGTTATTTCTTCTGCTGGCGCTGATGTCATAGCACTTTCGTTTGACGGCAATGTTTCGTTATCTAATACAATACTTGCTGAGTTTAATATGATTTTGTAAGTAAATATTGGGCAATTAAAACGAACAGCTAATGCAATGGCATCACTTGTGCGCGCATTATTTAAAATTACTATAACGGTAAAATATTTGTGTTATATAGAGAAGAAGTAATAGGGACAATCTTTAGGATTGCGTTAAAGAGAGGGGCGGGTTAGGGTATTTTTATTCCTATAATTAAAACATCATCAACTTGTTCTAAATCTCCTTTCCATTTTTTAAAAGCGTCTTCGAGTATTTGTTTTTGTTCTTGCATAGTTAATGTACTAATGTTAACTAGAAATTCTTTAAGTTGTTTATACATAAATTTTTTGCCTTTTGGTCCGCCAAATTGGTCTGGCATACCATCAGTTAAAGTATAAATAATATCATTACTCATTAACTTAAAGTTATTTTGAGTAAAAGGCTCTGAATCTTTATCATGTTTTCCAACTGGCATTTTATCAGGTTTTAATTCAATTAATTCTTGATTATTTCTCACAATCCATACAGGATTATTTGCAGCTGAGTATTCTAAAACTTTAGTTTCTTTATGGATTATAATTAAACTACAATCCATGCCATCCTTACCACCTTGTTCACTACCATCATTAGATAAGTTTTTTATAATTTTTGTTCTGGTGTAGTTTAAAACATCTGAAGTTTTTTTTAATTTCTGCCCATCTACAGCTTCATTTAAACACGAAATATTTAGCATACTCATAATGGCACCTGGAACTCCATGGCCTGTACTATCAGCTGTAACCAAGGCGAACTTCTCATTATCTAGCTCATATCCCCAATAAAAATCTCCACTTACAATGTCTTTAGGATTAAAAAACACAAAGTAGTTTGATAGATTTTTTTGCAACATTTGCTCGCTAGCTAATAATGATTTTTGAATACGTTGCGCATAATTAATACTATCTAATATCTCAATATTTTTATGTTCTAATTCTCGCTTTTGATCAAAGATGGTTTCTGTCCTTTGAGCAACTGTTTTTTCTAATATTTTATTGCGCTCCTTAAGTTGGAATGTATATATTTTAATGATAGCTATAATGAACAAAATACTAAAAATGCCATATGCTATATATGCAAACATAGTTCTGTACCAAGGTGGAAAAATTTTAAATTGTATAATTAATTCATTAGTTTCATTGCCAATAATGTCTCTCGCTTTAACATGAAATGTATATTCTCCTTCAAATAAATTATTGTATTCTATTACTTCAGAGGTTGTCCAACTATTAAATTCTGTTTCTTTACCTTCTAAATAATAAGTAAATTCTATTTTATTTTTATCAAAATATGAGGTAGCAGCTACTGTAAGTTTAATGTTATTGTTTTTATAGTCTATTTCTATAATTTTCACGCTATCATTTAAACAGTAGTTTTCTAATGAATATGTAGAATCTTTGTTTATAGTAATATCTGATATAGAGACATTAAATTTATCAATATGTTGAAATTTATTGAATTCGTAACTGTACAATCCCTGATTACTAGAAATATAAACTTTACTAGAATCTAGAAAACAATGTTTTATGCTACTGTTTTGAATACGATTAAGTGATGTTTGAACCTCTTTCCATTCTAACATTTTATTTTCAAGAACCATTATTTCTTGAATCCTTTCTTTTAATTTATCGCTTTTTGCGTACTGAAACCAAATTTGATTATTGATAGGAAAAGCTTTCGTTAAATTCATGTTTTGTTGAGTGTTTAATTTTTTTGATTTAAAAACTTTCAACTTTTTTTTGTCAAATTCGTAAAATCCAAGATCGGTAGTAACTATAAAATTATTATTAAATGCAAGTACATTTGTTTCTGACATAGAAGGTAGCCCTTCTTGTTTAGTGATATTAAAAATCTTTTTAAAATTTTGTAAAAAATAAATGCCGTTATTACTAGTTCCAATAAGACAATCTCCTTGATTATCACAAACTATAGAACGCACGGTTCCGATGTCATCAAATCTAGATGATATAATGTTTTTTTCGTTAAAAAGTAATAAAGAACTTTCTGTGCCAATGTATAATAATTTTTTGTTAGAATCAAAGTAGCAACTATATGAGCTTTCGCTATTAATTAATTCGAATGAATTACCATCGAAACTGTAAGTGCCATCATCTGAGCATATAATTAATTGGTTATTTGCTATTGATAATAAGTAACAAGGTGAAGTGATTTCTGTTTCCAGAAATTGTTGAGTTTTATCGTCAAGTTTTAGTAACCCTTTATCAGTTGAAACGTATAGATTGTTTTTGTAAATTATAGAATTTTCTACTGTGCCATTAATTCCATTTGATTTACCCCACTTTGTAATAGGAGTATTATACTCAACCATTGAAATGCCATTATTTAAACTAAGCCATAAATTTAAATTAGCGTCT
>Ga0066412_1000151_pt1 | contig 35018 bp, 23 predicted proteins | sample LakWasMet16_LOW5_2_FD_59499 | JGI IMG/M metagenome (GOLD analysis project Ga0066412, IMG submission 59499) | Freshwater sediment methanotrophic microbial communities from Lake Washington under simulated oxygen tension - Sediment Metagenome 16_LOW5 | ecosystem: Environmental > Aquatic >... | reverse complement strand
GGATATACGATCGGTCCGCACCATCGAAATTGAAAAGGTAGTTTTCAGACAGGCCCTAACGCCCTCGACGCGCTGCGTGCCGCGGGCGACGCCCCGGTGGTGTTCGCCCTCGCGGGCGGCCGTCGGCGCACGTCCACGGCGGTCGACACCGTGGTCGCGCAGCTCCTCGCCCGACCGCACGATCTCGTGCTCGACGTGCGCGTCGGCGACCTCCGCGTCGAGGGGGCGAGGGTGCCGTTCTCCTTCCCCGAGCAGACCGAGCAGCGCCTCGCGCTCCCCGGCGGCGACGTCGTGACCGCCCGGGAGGTGGCGGTAGTGCTGGTGGACGTGCAGGTTCCGCGGCTGCGGCGGCTGCTGGGCGACCGTGCGCTGGACACCTATGAACACGCCCTGAACGCCGGGCAGGACGCCGTCGAGGCGGCCGTGGTCGTGGCCGTCACGGTGAACCTCGCGGATGGCACCGTCTGCGTGAACGACGTCCCGCTGTCACTGAGGGAGTCGGAGTTCGTCTGGTTCGCGACGCTCGCGGTGGCCTGCGCGGAAGAAGGCGGGGCCTGGGTCACCACGCAGGATGTCGATGCCCCGAGAGCGATGCTCCGGCGGATCGGCGCCGCCCGGGGAGCGGGTTGGAGTCCGGGCGCCGCGGTCTGGAAGAAGGTGCTCGCGGGCGAGGACATCAAGGACGACGCCTCGAGCCTCGGCAAGATCCGCTCGACCACGGCCTCGCACTTCCTCGATCGGATGAAGCAGACCGCCCTGCCCCGCGGGGTGATCCAGCGCGCCGCGCTCGCTCGGGAGTACTTCGGTGAGACGAACGGCCCTGGCCGGCTGTCGAAATGGCGATTGCCGCTCGAGGCGGCGAACGTCGTCGTGGTGGACCGCAGGTAACATTACCGGGTCTTGTTCGCGGCGCGGCGAGCGCGCAGGTTCATGGGCGTTGAGGGATGACGGGCGACTCCACTGGGGGAATGTCGCCAATCGCTCCCTCCGTTCCGCCGTGGGCGGAGATCTGAGGTGCTGTCATGAAACACGGTGATCTGCTGCGTTCGGTCTTTTCTTCCATCAACCTGGGCGAGCCCATCGTGCATGGGGGATGGAAGCTCTTCCCGATGTTCCCGATGGAGGCGCCGGTGCAACGGCTTCGCACGGTGGGCGCCGCGGTCGCCCAGGGCCTCAGCGTCATCGAGGAACTCCCCGCCGGCCCCTCGGTCCGCGCGCTCCAGCTCTCCAACCGGGCCGATCTTCCGGTGCTGGTGCGCGAGGGCGACCTGCTCACCTCCGGCCTCCAGGACCGCATCGTCGACCGCCCCGCCCTCGTCGCCGCGGGCGCTTCGGTCGAGCTCCCGGTGTCGTGCGTGGAGCAGGGCCGCTGGTCGCAGCGCGATCGGAAGGACTTCGCGGTCAGCCCCTTCGCGGCGGACGTCACACTGCGCCATCGCCGGATGACGCTCTCGCAGAGGAAGTCGAGCGCCCCGCAGTCGGAGACCTGGAAGCACGTCGCGACGCGACGCCGCACGCTCGGCCACGCCGACGAGAGCGGCTCGATGGCCGAGGCGCAGCAACGCGAAGTGGAGCGGGTCGAGGCGCTCGCGAAGCGCTTCCCCTCGGTGTACGGGGCGGCCGGGCTGGTGCTGTGTCATGCGACGCCGCAGGGCGCGCGGGTGGCGCTGATGGAGTGGTTCGCCGACCCGGCCGCCTGCGCGGAAGCCTGGGGCGGACTGGTCCGGTCGGCCCTGTCGAGCGTGCACTCCCATGGGGAGAACCCGCGCATCTCCCGCACGGAGCTGCGCTCGCTCTGGGCGCAGTTCACCGAGGCGCCGGGATGGGACACCGAAGACGAGGGCCTCGGGGCGATGGCGGGATTCTCGCTGGGGAAGACCCAGGGCCGAGCGCTGATCAGCGCCGGTCGGGTGATGCATGTGGCCGCGGTGCGGGCGTGATGAAGGAGGGGAGAAGATCCATGAAGACGACCAATGCGGAGATCCTCGGGGCGGCGCTCGCGGTGGCGATCGAGGCGGCGAAGGAGGCCGGGGCGCTGCTGCTGGCGGAGCGCTGGCGGGAGGGCGGGCCTCGCGGCGGAGGCCATCACGCCGACGTGGACGTGGAGGCCGAGCGGCTGATCCGAGCGCGGCTGCTGGGATGGAAACCCGAGTGGGGCTACCGCGGCGAGGAGACCGGAGAGCGGGCGCTCGATCGGGCCGGGGTGTTCTGGCTGGTCGATCCCAACGACGGGACCAAGGCATTCCTCGAGGCATGGCGAGGCAGCGCGGTATCGATCGCCCTGATCGACGGCGGAGAGCCGGTGCTCGGGGTGGTGTTCGCGTTCGCGGCGCCCGACGACGAGGGCGACCTCATCGCGTGGACCGAGGGGACGGCGCTCACCCGCAACGGCCGCCCCGTCGGGCGCGCCCCGCTCCCGGGCGAGTTCGACCACGATGCCCTGGTGCTGCTCAACCAGGATCACGAGCGGCACCCCTCCGGGAGCGCGGAGTACGTGAGACCCGGGCGGTTCCGGTGCATGCCGAGCATCGCGTATCGCCTGGCGCTGGTGGCCGCGGGGGACGCCGACGCGACGGTCGCCACGGGCGGACCGACGGACTGGGACGTCGCCGCAGGGCACGCGCTGCTTCGGGGCGTCGGCGGTGAGCTCGTGGACGAGCGCGGTCGCCCGGTGCGCTACGGTCGGTGCTTCGGCGGCAACGTCTACGGTGGCAGCGAGGCGGTCGCGGCCGAGCTCTCGCGACGTGGCCGCGCGCGGTGGGAGCCGACCCCGCCGAGGCTGATCGCGGGCCTCGGGCTCGCAGAGCCGAGGTGGGAGAGCGCCAGGGTGGACACGGGCCTCCTGCGAAGGGCGCAGGGATGTCTCCTGGGACAGCTGGCCGGCGACGCCCTCGGGCAGCTGGTGGAGTTCGAGCGGGCGAGCGCCATCGCGCGGGAGCATCCGCAGGGGGTGCGCGACCTCGTGGATGGCGGCGCGTGGGACACGCTGGCGGGACAGCCCACCGACGACTCGGAGATGGCCCTGACGCTGGCGAGGGCGCTGGTTCGGGACGGCGCGCACGACCGCGACCGGATGCTGGGGCTCTACGCGGCGTGGCTGGAGTCACCCCCCTTCGACGTGGGCGGGACCACCCGCGCGGGCATCCGCGGAACGCCCCGGCTCGAGAGCGAGAGCAACGGCTCGCTGATGCGGGTGAGCCCGCTGGGCGTGTGGGCTCACGCGATGGATGACGCGTCGATCGCCGCGCTTGCGAGGGCGGAGAGCGCGGTCACTCACCCCAACGCGGTGTGCCGGGACGCCTGCGCGGTGTTCTGCGTGGCGATCGCCCACGGACTGCGCGGCGAGGGCCGGCGGGAGGTCTACGAGGCAGCGAGGCGGTTCACGCGAGAGGGGGAGGTGTGCGCGGCGGTGCGGGTCGCGATCGACGAGGCGGAGAGCGAACCGCCAGCGGACATGTACGAAACCATGGGGCACGTGACCAAGGCGCTACAGAACGCGTTCTTCCAGCTGTTGCACGCCGGGAGCCTGGAGGAGGCCCTGGTGTCGACCGTGGGGATGGGCGGGGACACGGACACGACGGCGGCCATCGCGGGCGCGCTGCTGGGGGCGGTGATGGGGAGGGAGGCGGTTCCGACGCGGTGGCAGCGTGCGGTGCTGAGCTGCCGACCGATCGCGGGGTTGAGCGGGGTCCGTCGGCCGAGGCCGGCGACGTACTGGCCGGTGGACGCGCTGGTGCTGGCCGAGCGACTGGTGAGCGCGGGCCGTCGAGCGTGACGATCCGCCCCTCCCCGCTCACCCCACCGGCGCGCGCAGCCCGCTCCGCATCACCGTCATCGTCGCGCCCGCGCCGCCGTCCACGCCGTCGAGCGCGAACACCTCGCTCGTCCCGTTGGCCCGCGCGAAGGTCAGCAGCGCGTGCATGTGCCCGAGCCCCAACGCCGCGTCGGCGTTCGACATCACATCGAACGACGGCTCCAGCAGCGCCCTCGGCAGGAACACCACGCACTTCGCCCTCGCGCGGCTCACCGACACGTTGAGTCGCTGGAGTGAGTAGATGAACGCCGCCTCCTGCGCCGCCGTCTCCGCGTCGCTCACCCCGTAGCTCACCAGCACGGCGAGGCTCTCCTGCCCCTGCATCTTGTCCACGGTGTCTACGAAGGGGGGATAGTTCCAGGTACGCCGCGCCGCGAGCCCCCGCCGGATCGCCCGGATCTGCGCATGGTGCGGACTCACCACGAAGAGTCCTCTCTTCCAGAACGCCGTGTCCCCCCTGGTGCCCTCCCCGAACACCCTGCCCTTGACGGGGTTGTGCATCCTCTCCCGCAGCGCCACGGCCAGACTGGCCACGAGCGAGGCCTCGACCCGGTTTTCCACGGCCGCGCGCACGCCGTCGGACACGCACACCACCAGCGGAAACGCCGGGTCCAATGCGAATTCCACCATCCGCTCGATCGACGTCGCGGGCTTCTTCGCCCGTGCGTCCAGCACCAGCCGCTGCGCGCCGATCGCCGCGTTCGCCGGCCGGTACGCCTCCGAGTAGAGCGTCGCGGCGGAGAAGCGGGAGAGGGTCTCGTTCATTCGCCAATTCTCGGCGAGCTGCATGGTGAAGGGACACGCCGGGTCTTCCCGCGCGCGCAGGTACGCGAACACCGAGTCGTGCAGTCCGGGGAGGCCATCCGCCGACGCCGGGTAGTTCCCCTGGATGATCGGTGAGAGCTGCAGATGGTCGCCCGCGAGCACCAGTCGGCCACCTGCTGCGAGCGCGGCGGAGGCCAGCGCCAGGTCGCCGAACTTCATCTGCGAAGCCTCGTCGATGATGACCAGCTCGAAGGGGTCGGTGCCTGCCTTCATGAGCTTGCGCAGCCCGTGCACCGTGGAGCCGACCACCACGGCAGTGCCGTTGAGCGTGGTCGCAGTCTTCTCGTCGAGGGAGTCGAGGTTCTCCCCCTTCGGGCTCCGCGAATCACCGAACTTCACCACCCGCAACTCCGGCGGCGCGTCGGTGTTCTGTAGCTGCTCCACGATGCCGGCCATGAGGTTCTCGATCGCGGCGTGGGTGAAGGCCGCGACGGTGACGCGGAGCGGCGTCCCGGCGGCGGCGCGGGCCCGCGCGAGGCGGAGAATGGCCTCGGCGAGGAAGTGGGTCTTGCCGGTTCCCGGTGGGCCCCAGACCAGGGTGAGGCGGCGTTCGACGAGGTGCGCGAAGGCCGCGGACTGGCTCTTCGTGAGGCCGGGCCGAGCGGACTCCGTGGCGACCGCCGCCCGAAACCTCGAGGACTCCCGCACTGGAGCGTCGAACGAGCGCGGCGAACGCACCAACTCCAGGAAGTCACTGGAAGGATCGGCGTCGATGGCCTCGAGGCGCTCGATGATGCGGTCCGAGATGAAGTCCGACATGCGCGGGTGGAGCGCCCGCTTCGCTCCGACCGGAACATGAGGTGCCCGGTCGTTGGACGGATAGCGTTCGACGACCAGCTCGGTGACGAGCCCAGTGGTCGGATGGACGATCTTGTCGATGACCATCGCGAAGATGAGCAGCGGGTTCGCCTTGGGCCACCGATTTCGTTGACGATAGTCGTCAAAGCCCATCTGAGCGCGCTCGCCGGCTTCGGTGTCGTCGCTGAGGAGTCGTGACCAGAAGCCGTCGGTATCCACCATCGAGTCGTCGAGGGTGGCGCAGACCTTCCAACGGTCGGCGCCGAGGTGTTCGAGGGGGATGCGGGTACCGTCCCGCTCGCGCTCGGCGGCGGGGCGGGTGCGCGAGGCGCGGGTCTCCAACGCGGCGGAGAGCGACTCGTAGCGGGTGACGAAGGCGATTCGCGACAGCTCGACGTGCTGGAAGTCGAAGCGCTCGGGAAAGCGAAACTTCGGCGGCCATGCGAAGAGCCACTGCTTCACCGCCGCGCGCAGTCCATCGACGATGTTTCCAGCCGCGCGGAGGCGCATGGACAGGCGCGTGTGCACTGCAGCGAGGGCGTCGGTCTGGCCGTGGTCCCAGGCCTCGTAGATGGCGTCGCTCTTGAGGGCATTGGAGAGCTTGAAGTCGAAGTGGGCATCCCGGTCGTACTTGAATCGGAACCGCGGGTTTGGCAGCGCCGCGAGCACATCCGTCAGGTTGAACGCCACTGGCGAGGGCAGCGCGACCAGCTCCCGCAGCACGCTGGTGAGCACCACCACCGGGAATGGAACCTCCATCCCCGGATGGTCGTCCGCCTGCACGACGCCCTCGTTCTGGAAGTGGAAGAGCAGCTCCAGGGCGATGTTCGCGGTCTCCGGGTCGGCGAGTCCTTCGAAGAGAAGTTCGTGGAGGTTGGTCTGCTCGTAGGTATCGAAGACGTAGGTCTGCAGGGCTTTTTGAGCCTTCCAGTCCCTCGGGGATGCCGTGGCGTTGTGTTTGTCCACGACCAGCATTTCGGAGTGCAGCGCGCGGAGGAAGTCCCGCCGCATCCGGTCGCAGTCGTTCGAGTTCGCAGCGACGAACACCTCGACCCGAAGGTTGTTCCCATAGAGCTCATCGCCCCATAGCCGGAGAAATCCCGCGGCATAGACGCGTCCGCCGAGCGGCTCGGTCTGCAGGGTCAGCACGAAGCGGACGTTCTCGCCCGACGGCATGCGAATGGACGATCCGCCGTGGGGGACGACCCTGTCTTGAGCGAGCGCATCGACGGCGTTGAGGAGGCGGTCGCGGCGTCCGCGGAGCGATCCGCAGTCGTCGAGGGTGCGACCCTCGGCGTCATCGGTGAGGTGCTGGGCGAACTCGTCGAGGGTGTGGATGGGGGAGCCGCTGGTCCAGCGTGCTTCGCGGAGGTGGGTGCGACCGCCGACGGAGAGATAGGGAATCAGCGACACCGAGGCAGTGGCTTCCGCCTCCTGGCGGCAGGGCTCGTAGAACTCGCACCACTCGCAGCGGAAGAAGAGGTGCCAGGCGACGTCCTCCTTCGGCGCGGACAGTACGGCGGCGACGCGATCGCGAAGGAACTCCTCGACGACACTGACGGAGAGCGAGAGGGCGAAGCGCTCGGGCGCGGGTTGGTCGAAGAGCCAGATGGCGGCCTCGTCCATGTCCACTGGTATCGGGATGCCCGCGTGGGAGAGCACCTCCCGCAGCAGGAGCGCGTAGAGGGTGACCTGGACGCGGTGACTGGCCTTGAGCTCGTCACTGGCCTTGACGTCGATGATGCGGAGGCGCGCCGGACGAAGGTCGTCGGCGGCGACGTACTCGATGAGATCGGGGCGACAGGCGGTGAAGTCCACCAGGGCGGGGTCGAGCCCATATCGGGTGAGGAAGGAGCGGGGCGCGGAGAGGGTGGGCTGGTAGAGGAACTCGCCGGGCCGGAGGGTGCGGAGGGAGCAGAGCGTGGAGGGGACATCGAAGGTGCGGTCGCGGAGGGGTTGACCCGTATCGGGCGCGATGCGGGCGCGGCCGCCGAGGAGGGTCTCGACGACACGCTCCTCCCAGCGGTAGCCACCCTCGAAGATGGCGGCGGTGATGGGGGTGGCGTCGATGGAGACGTCGGGGATGCTCTCCGCGAGGCGGCGGGCGCTCGGGGTGGCGTGGTAGCGGAGATGGCGCTCGCACTCGTGATAGAAGTAGCGGGCGATGCGGGAGGGGGAGAGGTAGAAGAGGGACATTGGGGGGCGAGCGCATTTCCGGGTTGGGGGAAAATGAGTGTGGCGCCCCGCCCTGAGGGGGATGATGCGATGGAAGCGGGGGGAGTGTCTATGGAGAGTTGGTGTGCGCAGTAGGGAACAGGCGGCACTGACTGCGCATAATGGACCGATGGTCGTGGACGTGATGTGAGATGGCGGATCTGCCTCTCATGCTGATCATGCCGCCACTTTCACTTCCCGCCGCTGGTGTCCGAGCGTGAGTTCGATGGCGTCGCCCCACCGATCGGAGAGTGCGAGTGCGCGGAGCTGGATGATGCGGTCCGCGGATGGCTGTTTCCATCGGGCGCCGGGGCGCTTGAGGCGCACCGCAATGAGGCTCTTGCACGTGGCCTCGACGGCGCCACTGCCCACCGGCCGCCCATCCTCGCGGGCCGTCGCGTAGTCCAGACGCTCTCGATGGATGGCCAGGAAGCTCAGGGCTTCGTGCTCCGGCTTCTCCTCCCCGATTGCGACCCACTCCTGCTCCCACGCCCCACGATCCGCGGCTCTAGAGCTGCTCCAGCGCCTTCGCCAGATCACGAAAGAAGGCGACCGGTGCCGTCGATTTGAACTCGACCGCCCCGCCCGAGCGCAGCACCGCCCAGCCTGCCTTAAAGCCTTCATGCCGCTCGATGAGCGCCATCATGGGTTGCGGGAACAGCAGGTGGGAGCGGTCCTCCGTTCCTCCGTCAATCTGAGCGTTGTACCGTGGCGAAAACGTCAGGGATGCACCCTCGAAACGGATATAGGTCAGAAAGCCGTCACGCAGGTAGAGGTGGGCGTTGGTTGCCGTCGACAGCCAGAGTCCCGACCGGCGGTTGGCCTCAGGATAGCAAAGGAACTCGAAAAACGCCGGAGAGAAGCGTCGCAACGCCTCTCTGGACTCGCGGAACTTCTTCGAGATATGGCTGCTGCGAAATTCGCTCGCTCGCGGTCGTTCGGCACTCTGAAAAGACGCTTGCTGGATCGGACGGGTTGGCGGTGCAGAGGAGACCGGAACAGCTGCTGCCGTGGGCCGATCACTCGTCAAGGTCAGACCATGGCGACCCGCCACGGTCCGTAGTTCAGCTTCGTGGATCTCGGTGTACTCAATGCCGAGGCGGTCAAGCTGGTCGCGCACCGGGCCGGGGATCTGGGTCGCGACGAGCCACATGAGGACGTGCCGTTCGCCAGCGGCGTCGAGCGCCGCTTTGTACTTCGCGAGCTGGTCCGCATCCATGTACTTCGCCGGTCTCGCCTTCAACTCCATCAGGATGCGCGTCCGGTGCTCGTCCTCGAAGTAGAGGTCATAACGGCCCGCGCCCGCGAGAGTGCCCTGACGGCCCTTCAGGGTGAGTTGCATCCGGGGAAAGAACTCCGAAGGAAACTCGGAGATGAGATCCTCCATGTCTCGCTCAAGCACGGGCAACTCCTCGAAACGTGACCGCACGAACATCCACGGTGGAAGTTAGATGTATCAAGCACGTCCGGGCCCCGCAAGCGGTAGCGCTCGTCGGGGGCGCGCGTCTCGACGTCTTTCGCGGCTCGTCCTGCGGCCGTTCGGCGTCCACTACGCCAGTCGACGTAGAGCCGAGCGCGAGCGGCGTCATGATCGGCGCGTCAGGCGGGTGCCTGGCGAAAAGTCGGCCGAGTTGGAGGACGACGCATGGCTGCCCGGCGGGGCGGCAGCGCTGCTGAAGCGGGGCAGCCGGGGCACTCGCCGCCTGCGACGCTTCAACAACATACTAGGAATCAAGTAGTTCCATGTTCTCCGTCCCGGTTGCCCTGTCGCCTCGAAGGCCCTCGTACCAGGGCGGTGTCGCGCTCGTTGGTCGACTACACGGCGCGCAGCCCGTGTGCCGGTGCCTCTGTTCCTCGACGGAACCGGGCCATCGAGGCAGCACGATGAAACCACTTGAATCTCCGCAAAACCTGCTCGGTGCGCCTCTCCCACAGCGAGGTCGCGCGGGGGCTCAACCTTGACCTGGTTGCTGTCGTCGTAGACCTCGCCTTCGCACCTCGGGCAGTCGAAGGATTCGTCCAGATCGGCCGCGACGGACGCATTCCGGTTAATCGGTGGGAAGTCGAACGCACACCTGGTTCGGGCTCGCCGTCGATACCGCGACGGTCCCGCGGAGCGCGGTTCGAGCTCATCGTCGAGCAGGCACGGTCAGCAACGCAGGCCGCGGCAGACGCAGATCATCCCTTGGTCGGCGCGCCGCGGAGCTTGCCTCTACGATCCGCGCGGGCCGTTCGAGCGACCGCCGCCCGACGGGTTCCCGGTGGTGCTCGGGTAGCCACCGCCCTTCCCGCCCTGTCCTCCGCCACCGCTGCCACCCTTGCTCCCGCCACCACCCTGGCTGCTGCCACCACCGCCCTTGCTCCCCCCGCCAGCACCGCCTCCCTTGCCGCCAACACCGCCGCCCTTGCCACCGCCACCACCGCTCCCCTTGCTCATGATGGAACCCTCCTTCGCGCAGGCTTCCAACGCCTCGCGCTGAGAGTATGCCGCAGGCCGAGGAGCCCTCCACTCGCGTGGCCGCCGCGGTGCGCCGGGCACTTCATCTTGACGATGCCCCACGCGCGATCGACCTTGCCTCCCCGATGATCACCAAGGTCCGCATCGCCTCGGCGGAGGGCTACTCCGGCGCGGCCCTCCGGCACGTGCAGGTCTGCGTCGAGCAGTTCGAGCACGCGCTCAACAGCCGTTCGCTCTCGGAGAAGGTGCTCGCCTACCGCGCCCCGACGAAGCCGCGCTTCCTGCGGCCCGGCGGGCTCACCAACGCGGAGGTACTGCACACGCTCCGGGCGGGCGAGGCGACACGGCGCGCGGGTTCGCCGAAGAGGCCGCGGCCGACTTCGACGAGCTGGTGGCGTACCTCGACGAGCTGAATTCCCCCGCTGCCGCTGAGATCCGCGCTGCGATCCTGACGGCGCTGGAAGTGCTCGCCCAACGCGTGCCGCGCCTCGACAGCCGACCGGTCACGTTCAAGACGGGAGCGCCATGCCGACGGCTCGCGCTCGACAGCCGGGGCCGCGATAACCGAGAGTGCCACCATGGGTCGAGGAGGCGTCGCTGGGGTCTCGTTGGGTGTGTTGACGGCCGCGCTCGTGGCGTCGTGCGAGGTCCCGCGCACGCAACTGGTGGTGGGCGTCGATACCGAGCTCACCTGGGGTGTCGGCGGTCAGCTCCAGTCGGTGACGCTGGAGGTTCGTCGCGGCGGTCCCAACGGGGCGCTGCGGAGCCTCGCGACGACGGCGCTGGGGTCTGGCGGCGATCGCGCGTCGCTCCCGCTGTGGGTCACGGTGCTGTCCATCGATGACAGCGACGCGTCGCCCGTGTGGTTCGAGGCGCTGGGGTGCGCGCGGCCGGACGGGTGCACGCGAGAGACGGCGGTGGTGTCGCAGCGCGCGTCGGTGCGCTTCGTGGCCAGGGAGACCGGACTGGTGCGGCTGCTGCTCGCGGGGGCGTGCGTGTCGCGGCGGTGCGCGCTGACGGAGCGGTGCGCGGTGGCGACGGGGGAGTGCGTCGGCGTGGAGGCGCAAGGCGAGGTGCGGGCGTACGGGGGCACGCTGCCGGGTCGCTGGGCCGATGCGTCGGTGGCGGGGGACGCGCCGGTGGTGGACGCCGCGACCGATCAGGGGATGCTCGTCGATGTGGTGACGCAGCCGGATGTTCCGGCCGCGGTGGACGTTCCCGCGGTGGATGTTCCCGCGGTGGATGTTCCCGCGGTGGACGTTCCCGCGGTGGACGTTCCCGCGGTGGACGTTCCCGCGGTGGACGTCGCGACCGATCAGGGGAGGTCGTGTCCGACCGGCGCCACGCTGTGCAGTGGCGCGTGCGTGAGCCTGGCGACGAGCGCGAGCAACTGCGGCGCTTGCGGCAACGTGTGCGCCGTGGGGCAGGGCTGCGCGGGCGGGAGCTGCGCGGGCGGCTGCCCGACGGGGATGCGGCTCATCCCGGCGGGGATGTTCCAGATGGGCGACACGGGTGCGACCCATGGAGTTCAGTTGTCGGCCTTCTGCATGGATGAGACGGAGGTGACGGTATCGGCCTATTCGAGGTGCGCTGCCTGCACCGCTCCCGGTACTGACTCGTACGCCAACTGGGGAGTATCGGGTCGGGAGAGTCACCCGGTCAACTATGTCGACTGGAACCAGGCGCGTGCGTTCTGCCAATCACGGGGTGGAGACCTGCCGACCGAGTCTCAATGGGAATACGCCGCCCGCGGAACCGACGGGCGAACATACCCATGGGGGAATGACGCGCCGGCCCATCAGCTATGCTGGTCCGGCGAAATGAGCCGGACGAGCACCTGCCCGGTGCGCACGTACCCGTCGGGCAACTCACCATTCGGATTATTCGACATGGCAGGCAATGTTTGGGAGTGGACAGCGGACTATCATGCGGCCTACACAGGATCCGCCGGTTCGTATGTCCTGAATCCGACGGGGCCTGTCAGCGGTAGTTCTCGCGTGCTCCGTGGTGGTTCCTTGGTCAACACGTCTGCCACCAATGCTCGCGCGTCAGGCCGCTTCTACACCACGCCGACGTATCGCATCTACGATGTTGGCTTCCGTTGTGCGCGCGGGGCAATCTAGCTTATCTCCCTACCTCCCTCCACCTTACAAACGGGTTTCCTGCTACCGGGTGACGACCACCGCAAGCAGTGGTTGGACGGCGTGCACGGTACGCGTCGCGCGGTCCTGCTCCGAGGGTCGTCGGAGCGAGAGCTGCAACTCCTGCTCTGCGCTCGCGAACACGTCGAGAAGCTCGTTGGCTGCCGAAGGGCGTGTGCGCACGCTGCACCGGGCCAGCGCCCGCAACGCGATCCTGAGGTCGATCTCGCGCTGTCCCGCTTCGGTGACGATCTAGTACTACAGCAGCACTTGACTCTAGATCTCCTGATGGAGATCGTCGAGGTCCATGCGCGCCCTTCCTGCTGGCATCCGCGTTCGTGACGTCCGCTCCAGCCTGACCGAGTTCCACGCTCGCTTCGCCGACCTGTTCGCCCGGAGCGAGCCTCGCGAGCGCTCTCGCGCCTACCTGTACGGCCTGCTCGGGGGCGTCGAGCGGCGCAACGGATGGCAGCTCGCCGAGCACCTCGGAGAATCCACTCCCGACGGGGCGCAGCGCCTGCTCAACGGCACCCACTGGAGCGCGTCGGACGCCCGCGATCGACTGGTCACCTTCTGCGCCGAGACCTTCGGCGACCCGGAGGGGATTCTGGTCTTCGACGAGACGGGCTTCCTCAAGAAGGGCGACAAGTCCGCGGGCGTGCAGCGCCAATACAGCGGCACCGCAGGCAAGGTCGAGAACTGCCAGATCGGCGTCTTCGCAGCCTACGTGACCGACCGCGCGCACGTCCTGGTCGACCGCGCCTTGTACCTGCCCGAGGCGTGGACGAGTGATCGCGAGCGCTGCCGCGAAGCAGGCATTCCCGACCATGTCGCGTTTCGCACCAAGCCCCGCGCGGCCCTGCGGATTCACCACCGACTGCGTCGCCTGGGACTGCCCATCGGGTGGGTCACCGGCGACGAGGTCTACGGCGACGACCCCGAGCTGCGCGCGGGCCTGGAGCGCCGCGGCGTGCGCTACGTGCTGGCCGTCTCGGCCTCCAGTGAGGTCTGGCCCGAGGCGCCCGTCGTGCGAGCGCCGGTCGCCGTCGCGAACGCCCAGGGGCGACCGCGGACGCGTCCGACCGTCTCGACGCCGAGCGTTCCGGTCGCGGACCTGGCGGCCTCGTGGGATCCCGAGGACTGGCAGCGGCTGGCCGTTCATCAGGGCGAGAAGGGTCCCATCGTCTACGACTGGGCGGCACGGCGAGTGATCCACAAGCGGGCGGGGCTTCCCCTCGCGGAGGGATGGCTGCTGGTGCGCCGCTCGATCTCGAACCCGACGGAGGTCGCCTATTACCTGAGCAACGCCTCGGCGAAGACGAGCCTGGAGCAACTCGCTCACGTCGCGTCGAGTCGCTATCAGGTCGAGCAGTGCTTCGAAGAGGCCAAGGACGACTTCGGCCTGGACCAGTACGAAGTGCGCAGCTGGACCGCGTGGCACCGCTTCATGACGCTGTGCATGATGGCGATGGCCTGGGTCGCCTCGGTCCGACAGCAGGTGGCGTCGAGTCCGCCGCCGTCGCGAGAGGCGCGCTCGCCCGGGACTGCCGCCACGGGGCGCGGAGGAAAAAAAGGGGCCTCCGCATCCTGACGCACGCACCGTGGTCGACTGCGAGCTGCGCCGACTGCTGCTCCTGATCCTCCCGCTCCCCAGCACCAGCATCCCCTTCCACATCCGATGGATCCAATGGCGCCAGCGCCACCGTGAGCGCGCGCGGCAGTATCGCTACCGCAAGCTCGGGTTGCTACCACTCACGCGAGGCCGGACGATCGACCTGCTGACTCAAGTGCGGCTGTAGTACTAGGCGCCAGGCCGCCCGTCAGGCCCGCTACGATCCTGATCGGCGCTGCGATCGAGGGAACTTCCGTCAATGCAGACCTGAGCTGGTCGGGACTCTACGGAGCAGCATTTCTAGAGCGAGAGGGACTCTGGAAGCGAACCCCTCGCGTCGGACCGATCGCCGAGAGCAGCCCGACGGACGCCGCGAACGCCGCTCGACGTATGTTGTGGTTCGAGGTCCCCGCGGTGTGGGTCTCCAGTGCCGAGCGGCTCGATATCGTTATCAAGGCGATCATCGCGCTACGCGAGGGCGATGAGAAGCCTGCCATTGCCCTCATCGAGAAAACAACCTGAGCGCCTGCGCGACCAGGCCTCCGGCGATGGTGATCGCGTTTCGCACTGGATTGGCCGGATAGCGCGCGCCTGGAGGCGAGGTCGCACTGGATGTTCAGAAGCGATCCTGTGCGGGATGCCCAGGACTCTACCGTGCCCCCATGAAGACCCCATCATGGCCACGAATCACCCCTTCACATCGATCCACGGCGCCAGCACCGGGTCGGCCATCAGCGCGTCCCGCGACGCCACTACGCGGACCGCCGACATCGCCCGCGTCAGGGCGATGTGCATCCGCGTGGGCAGTCGCTCCAGCGCCTCGCCGTCGGGCAGGTCGGTCACCAGCACCGCGGGCCGCTCGAGCCCCTTGAAGCGCAGGAAGGTGTCGCCCACCACGTTCTCGCCCATCGACGGCGCGTCCGCGCGCACCAGCGCGTGACGGCCCAGGCGACCGCCGATCGGCAGCGTCCCGTTGCCGAGCCCTCGCAGCGAGAGCACCGCGATGTCGCCCGGCTGCAACCCCTCGCCCAGCAGCTTGTCGATCTCGCGTTCCAGCCGTTCCGCGACGGCACTCGTGCTCGGCGCGGCAGCCAGCCGGAGCACTCCGCGCTCGAAGCCCTCACGCACTGCGGAGTCGTCGCTCGCCCTGCCGAGGTAGCGGTCCGCGAGCGCGAGAATCGCCGGCGCACACCGATACCGCGTTCCCAGCCGGAACACCGTTGGGAACCTCGCGCGGGGCACCTCTCGCCGGGCCCAGAACCCCTGTGCTGCGTCGCCGAAGGCCCAGAGCCTCCCGGTGCCTGCCAGCGCGAACGCGAGCTCCCACTCCCACTCGCCGAAGTCCTGCGATTCGTCGATGACCACTGCGTCGGGGCGGATGTCCGTCAGGGGGAGCGAGTCCAGCGCGGCGATTCCGGCCAACGCCTCCCATGCCTGCTCATCGGGGAGGACGCCCACGGGCGTTCCAGCCTGTTCGACGATCTCTCGCGCCCGACCGCGCACGGTCGCGACGTGTACGCGCGGGTCGTCGATCGTCTCGCGCAGCCACCGCGCGAGCGGCGCCGTGAAGCACAGCAGTTCGACCCTCGCGTCGGGCTTCGCGCGGGCCATCCGCAGCGCGACCTCCCTCGCGAGGATCGTCTTCCCCGAGCCAGCACCCCCCTCGATGAGCACCCGGTCGTTGTCGGCGAGGGCATCGAGCACGTCGAGCTGGACGGCGTCGAGCTGGGTGCGGCGGTGCTCGTCGGCGAGGGCGCGGTGACCCAGCGTGATGCGCGTGGGCCAGGTCTCGCCCCATAGGCTGTGGAGCTGGTCGATCCAGCCGGACGTCGCCGGCCTCGCCGGGGGCAGCGCGCGCTCGACGAGGGCGGGGAGCGCTTCGGCGAGCCAGGGGAGATCCTGCGCGCCGAGGACGCGATCGTGGAGGTCGTCCTGCGAGGGAGGAGCCGAGAACGCCCGGTCGGGGAAGCACGTCGCGACGCCGAAGGCCGGGACGAGGAAGCCGGCGCGCCCGAGGCGCTCGACCAGCACCCGCACGAAGCCCAACGCCTGCTCACGCGGCGCCCTCGTCATCGCCGTCCCGTTCTGGAACCACCGTCCGTCGCGGACCTCGATCACGCCGCCCTTCACCTCAAGCACGAGCAATCCCCGCTCGGGAATGGCCAGCACGAAGTCGCCCTCCCGGTCGGTACGCTCCGCCGTCGCAAGGCGAAGGGAGTGCCACGCGGACCACGCCCGAGGGAGCCCTTTCTGGAGTGCGTCGTAGAGGTTGCGCTCGGCGACCGACGACGTGGGGCGAGGCGCCTCGCGGGGCCAGAGTCCGGCAGCGGTCACGAGCGGCGGTCCGGGTCGGTGGGTCGTCTCACGAGACAAACGATAGCGATCGGAACTCGTGAAATTCAAGACATTTGGAGTGATGCAACGCGCGGGAAGTCCTTGCCATATGGCTCGCGGTTGGATGACCCTCCCGGCCCATGACGGACCTGATCGAGATGGCGGGGCAGCTTCAGGACGACTACGCACGGCAGCGCGCCGACCTCCGGGTCGAGGCTCCGTGGTTCGGCGTGTTCGATGCGGAGGTGCGCGGCAAGAAGCTGCGCTACCGCGTCGGCGAGTGCCGCAACATGGAATACCGAATCGTGGACTGGCGCGCTCCGATCGCGCAGCCCTACTACCAGACCGCGCCCGGCGAGGACTTCGAGACCGACCCGAAGAACGGCACCGCGAGGGTGGAGGGCGTGCTCGACGCCAAGGCCGCCGTGTTCGCTGAACGCTCGGTGCTCACTCGCGTTCAGGTGGTCGACCGCGCAGGGAAGCACGCGCTCCTCGCGACCGACGGGACCTTCTCCCTGGAGACCGGCCCGAAGCCGCCATCGAGCCTGGAGGGCCTGCCCAGCCTCGCGGCCCTGCTCACCCCCGAGCAGTACGCGCTCATCACCCGCAGCCGCGACCGGCCGGTCATCATCCAAGGACGCGCCGGATCGGGGAAGACCTCCGTCGCGTTGCACCGCATCGCGTGGCTGACCTACGCATCCGAAGACCCATCCGCGCCGCCGCCGGTCGCCAAGGAGCGAATCCTTGTGGTGATGTTCAACAAGGCACTTAGCACCTTCGTGAGTTCTTCATTGAAGGAACTCGGGATGGACGGAGTGGTGATCGACACCTTCCACGGGTGGGCGCTGCAACGGATTCGCGATGCCTACGTGGGCAAGGTCGAACCGATGGGCGGCGGAGCCATCGAGGGCCACGATGTCGCGGTGTCGATCAAGAAGCGCCTCGGGACGCTGCGGGCGTTGGACGCGTTCGTCGCCCAGCAGGAGCAGTCCTTCGTCACGTGGCTGCGGGGGCGGCTCGAGCCGTATCGGGCGCTCGACGTCGTTGATCGGTGGAACACGCTCACGGGCCCGGTGAACCGGCGACTCCAGACGCTGCGGAGGGAGGCGCGCGAGGCGACGAACACCGCCCGCGGGCGCGAGGCCGAACGGCGTGCGGCGGTGGACGCCGTGTTGGATCAGGCCTCCAACCGGATGAGGAAATACAAGGAGGATCTGTACAAGTTCCTTCGGAGCGAGGCGCTGCTGGCGGAGTACCTGCCGGATGTCTCGCCGGACGACCTCGCGACGCTGGCGGACTACCAGCAGAAGCTGCAGAGTCGGGACGGCAAGACGAAGCGACCGGGTCCCTTCGTCGCATGGGAGGACCTCGGGCTGCTGCTGCGTCTGATCGAAGTGAAGAACGGCGGGTTTCCCGACAAGGATGACGAGGAGCGGGTCTCGCTCTACGAGCACCTCGTGGTGGACGAGGCGCAGGACTTCGGCGCGCTCGATCTCCAGGTATTGTTCGGCGCGGTACGCGACCGACGGGCGATCACCATCGTCGGGGACGTGAACCAGAAGATCATGCCCGCGGCGGATTTCATGGGCTGGTCGGCGCTGGCGAAGGAGCTCGGCGTCGATGGCGGCGAGGTGGCGCGTCTGGAAGTCGCGCACCGGGCGACGCAGGCGATCATGGACGTCGCCGACTCGGTGGTGGGCGGCGATCCGACGGTGGGAGCGCGCGCCGGGCGACGACCGCGGTACTTCCAGGAGGCGTCGGCGAGTGCCGTGTTCGACCGGGTGCTCAAGCTGATCGACGACCATGTGGCCCGAGACGAGGCGGCCCACCTCTGTGTGGTGTGCGCCCGCCGGAAGGACGCGGAGGGCCTCGCTACGCTGCTGACGAAGGTGCTGGATGGCGTGACGGAGGTGCGGCTCGGGCACAATCAGCAGTTCGTCTTCGGCCGAGGAGTGACGGTCACCAACTACCATCAGGTGAAGGGGCTGGAGTTCGACGCGGTGATCGTCGTCGAGCCCAGCGCCGCGCACTACCCGACCACCGACAACGGGCGTGGCGCGCTCTACACGATCTGCACACGCGCGCGGGAGCGGCTCGACCTGGTGGGCAGCGAGCCTGTGACGGGGCTGCTAGGCGGGGCGATCACGTCGGGCGCGCTGGAGGTCGTCGGGACGTCGCAGGTCCCGGCGGCGACCTTCTCGGAGGCGGAGCAGGAAGAGCCGTTCTGACGGCCAGGGGGCGCTGGCCGCCTGCCCTCCGCTCGAGGCCGCACGACACTCCATGGGAGCCGCGGGTAGAACCACGGCTCTCATGAAGCAGGACCAGCCCGGCTCTGAAGCGCTTCGTGAAGCAAGAATATGTTGCCGTAATCGCAGGGCAATTTTCCGCTTCACGAAGCCAGCCGCGACGCCGTTGCGCCGCGGCCAGAGACTACGCCGACGAATCAGCCGCCAGGATCTCTGCCGTCGGATCGTATCGTCGGCAGAGATTGAGCATGTGCCGAAGGAACTCGGCCTTGCTGTGGTTGGTCTCGACGAACACGCCCCCGACCGCCTTGGGCTGCCGGAAGCGACGCTCGGTGCCATCGTCGGCCGGCATGTGCTGAGGTACCGAGTGAACCAGATAGCGTTTGCCGCCCGAACGGATCGGCAGGTGCTCATCGAGCAAATGCTGACTCGTCCGCAGGAGCCCGACGATGCCAGCAGCGAACTCCGGCGCCGTCGCGCCGCGGAACTCACGGCCCAGTACGGAGATGCCGAGCGAGATGGAGGAAGGCGATCGGACGCGCTGCGACTCGTCAACTTCGGTCGCCGGATCCTGCGGATCGCCATCGCCGTCACGATCAGTGTCAGGCCGGGCGTCGTCGCCCGCGAGCCTCTCGAGCAGAAGCCCCTGATCTTCGGCGTCAGTCTGGTCGTAGAGCAGCTCCGCCAACTCAAAAGCCTCAGAAGGCGAGAAGTCCGTTTCGACGAAGAGCCCACGATAGACGACCGCCGCCGAGAACGGCTTGCCGCTGGGGTGATAGGGCTTCCAGCCAACCAGGGTCTTGGAGCGACTCACGGACACGGGCAGCCGCGTCGGCTGAATGAGTCCGGCCTCGACGAAGAACCGGAGGAGCTTGCCGAGGAACGAGTGAAGGTCGTTGCCAACGATCTCCTCGCGGGTCTCCTCGTTGGCTGCGGGTCGTCGGACGACCACTACGCCCAGCGGAGTCCCGACCGGCTCGGTGGCTGACTCCACGGCTGCGAGTTCCTGGACCGACACCCCGGCGTCGACGACCTCAGTCTTCAGGCCCAGCCGCGACAGGTGCATCCCCAGCAGGTAGGCGCAATCCTCGCGAGGAATATTGCCCTCGAACCAGACCCGCTCCGCCCCTTCTCCGCACGGCACCTCATACCCGAACTTGCGGCCGTCCGGTCGGACGTTCTCCGCGCTGGCAAGGTACCTCATCCGGCCCCAGGTCCACGGCAGGCTCGCGCGGAACAAGGGATTCGGGAGCAGCATGATCCCAATCTTGACCAGCGTCTTGGTCACGCTGCGCAGTGGGAAGGGCTGGCCATCCACCACGATCGCGATCGCTTCGCGTCTCGTCTCGGCCGCCTGGGACTCAGAAATCGCGCCGTGGGCATTGGTGACCTCACCGTTGATCGTCGTGAGTGCCAAGTCGATCTGAGTGCGGTCATCGTCGGCCACCACTGAAAATGGCGCGGCATCGTCTGGCGCTGCGTCGTCGCGAATTTCGGTGCTGTTGACCGGGGCCTTGAGATCATCAAGGTCCGCCTTCAGGCGGTGGCCATCTTCGTCGCCGAAGTACCCATCACTGGCCAACAACTTCTCGGTGATCTCAAGGAGAGGAAGCAGCAGGGGAAGCGAATCGATCACCGCACCAACCCTGGCATCCTTTCTATCCTGCAAGTAGATAACGAACCGCTGGAGCGCATCGAGCAGGTCCTTGTTGTACGACCTGTAGTAACGGGTCTCACCTCGGAGCTCGGAGCCCATCGGAAGCAGGCTCTTCTGAGCAACGAGATGGTTGAGATGTGCCTGAATGATCTGAGGTGGGACGCCCAGGCGCCTCGAGACGAGCTCTGCCTCCACGACTTCGTCCTCTTCGACGAGAGCGAGGATGGCTCTTCGCTGGCTCTCGGCACATTCGGCCATCCGGGCGTGCACGTCGGTGCCCTCGGGGAGACCGGCGGAACGCGCGATCTGCTCGGCGATCTGCTCGAACTCGACGTTCTCTCTCGCCGGGGAGCGCTCGCCCCAGAGCGGAAGCGCCTTGGCGAGCTCGTTCCACGCCTCCTTTTCGACCTCGGCGACCATACTGTCCGTTAGACCAATGGCCTCTTTTGCGGCCAGCAGATCACGCCTCTCTTCCTCGGTGACTATGCCGTCGTTCAGAACGTAACTGAGAAAGCGTCCTCGGTAGCTCTCCTTGGCTTCGTGTACACGGAGAGCCTTCGAAGTCGGGTACGGTGCCCAACGGGTGACGACCTCGGCCAGAGTCGTGCCCTCGCGGCGAACTGCGTACCGCGCGTCGATCTGCAGTTCCATGTCGGACCACACCGTCTGGGCCCCAAGCGGCTGCAGGGCCTCGGGCAAGCCTCTCCTGACCTCCGTCAGGAAGCCACCCGACAATACCCGTGCGGATGGCTCCACCACGGTGATCAACTCATGGCCCGTAAGTATCTGTAACAGAGGATCCCATGCCATCAGAGCATAGATGGCCGGTTCAAGCTCGGAGTTGAGCACCCCATACCACGCTGTATCTTCAGTCCACCAAGGCCGATCGACCTTGTGTGCCGTATTGTTACGTAAGCCGACCACAGCCTCCAGGAAGGCGGCCATACTCGTATCCCCGAGCGAGCGATTCGCAGGCACCTTGACGCTGACGTACTCTGCGACCCTGGCTGGGGGGATGTCGAACTTCACACGAGCCTCGATGGCTGCCTTAAGCGCAGCCACGCTCCGTGCGCATTGCGTTGGCAGCTTCCCACCCAAGTTACTCAGGCTCGGGATGACCCACGGCTCTGGCAGGTGACTGAGGAAGATCCTGAGGCCGCTGTGAAGATGGCCAAATGCGGGCTTGTCTACCTCTCGCAGGTGGGCCTCGATTCTAGGGATCGCAGTGGCCCGGGCAACGTACTCGCTGTTCAGCATCCCGAGCACGTGCCTGCCCAGGTTTTCCAACAACGTCAGAAGATCGCTGAAACGGGCTGCCGGCTCGCGTCGACGGGCCGACTCCAACAGGTATCCAGCGATCTCACTGGGAAGCAGATGCCTCCGCGTGCTGAGAAGTTCCCTTGTCATATCAGCTCTCACTTCCCCAACTCTGTTCGATCCATGTAGCCCGTCGTCGATTTCGCGCGAGCGGTGCGGCTTGTCAAGCGAGTCGTCTACCAGGCGCCAGCTCAGTCCTCAAATCTGCGCGGACCGCGCCCTACACGCTCTTCCCGCACTTCACGCAGTGGTCCTTCTTGCTGCCGAAGCCACACTGGCTACATAGCTGGGCCATGACCTTCGCGAAATTCTTCCCGCACCTCACGCAGTGGTCCTGCTTGTTGCCGAAGCCACACTGGCTACATAGCTGGGCCATGACCTTCGCGAAATTCTTCCCGCACTTCACGCAGTCATCCTGCTTGCTGCCGAAGCCACACTGATTACACAGCATTGCCATCATGACTCTTGTCTCTCTTCTCGCCGGGCTGCGGCGCATCTGAATTGAACCGTCGTCTCGCCTCGTGGAACCGCCACTCGATAACAACCAGGACGACGATCGCCAGCACGATCACCAGGGCCATGCCCGCATCGTGTCGTGCCGGTACTCCGCCCCACTGCGCCCATGCGATGTACGTCTGGAAGACTCCCGCGACGGCCATCAGGTAGAGGACGCGATTGAGCCAGCGATCTCGCTGTCCGGCGTGCTCGTCCTCTTTCTCCTTCAGGGCGGCCTGGCGCACTTCACCGGCTCTCAACAGCCGCAACGCCAACATGTCGCTTCGACGGCGAACCTCCGCCACCTTCAGGTCGATCTGCATCGAGTCGGAGAGCGACGCCCGAACCGACACCTCCAGCTCCGACGCACCGCGCAGATGCCCGAGCCACCTCGACAAGAACCTGTTCGCCGCGCGAAGAAGTCTGTCTCCGTCTCTCAGCACGGACTCGACCTCCCCCGAATCGTTGACATCGCGACCGAGTTCTTGATCGAACCCGTCCATCAGCGTCTTGAGCGTCTGCCGCACATACACGAGATATAGGAACGTCTCTCCATAGAACCGCGACGCCTCGTTCACCTTATCGGCAACGCGACACCACACGAGGGTGAGTTCATCGACGTAGAAGACCTCACCGTCGCCGTGGATGACCTGCCCCTGCGCGCCGGAGTTGAGGTGCCTTCGGAGGAGCCCCTCGACGCGCTGAGGGTGCCATCGGGACTGGCGCAGCGCGAGCGCCGCGTGGCGGAACCCCCGTTGTCCCTGGCCCGTCTCGCTGTCCCGGGTGGCGGGACGGATTTGCTCGACGGCCCGCTCCAAGGTGATCGGTGCGTCGTAGCTCACGCGGCGGACATGGGTCGGCAAGTCTCCGCCAAGGATGGGCGCCGACACCACTTCGACAGTCGCGCCTTGCGATCTCGGAATCCCGGCCGGCGACTCAATCGCCGAGAAGTGGTCACCGAAGTGGGTCTCGCAAGACTGTTGGAGGAGAAGATCGTTCGCCTGCAGGAGGTCTGGCCTCGAGGGCTCGACGAGCCACACCGAGCCCGTCACGAGAGGCATCTCCCAGAAACCCTGGCGAGTGGCGATCCCGATCACATCCTCGAACTCGAGTCGCGTCCCGCTGTAGGGGCTCTCGACGATGGTGAATTCGTGAGCACGTCCGTCGTACCAGGGATCGGCGTTGTCGCAGCTTCCATCGTCCCACCGCGGAACGCTGCCTCGGTCGTCGGGTCGACCGCCATCGCGACGTTTCTTGCACTCGGCCTCCTCGAGCGCGATACCGAGCCCGCGCAGGTCGGGGCGCCGATCGCCGTCGCGACACGAAGGGTCCAGCGACACGATCACCCGCAGGCCCGGGTCGCCATTCAAGAGACGATCGTAGGAGCAGATGAAATAGGGGCCGTACTTTGCGCGAACCCAGTACTTGTTGAGGGTCGAAACGGAGGCCTTCTTCAACACGAAGCAAGTGACTTCGATCGTATCTGTGCGATCGCCGTCGCGATCGGGCAGCTTCGCACTAATGATGGATCCCTCGGCGGAGTCCTCCTTCCACAACTCGGACTCTCGTTCGAGCCGCTCTCGCGCGGCGCGGAGCGCGGGCTCGCCCCACCACCGCGCGGCCGGATCCCCTTCGCCCTTCACGATCCATTCGTCGCGCTTCCAGATCGTGCCAAGCGCGTCGCTCAGGGAGTCGAGGAGGGCGAAGCCATCGTAGAGGAGTCCAGCGCTGTCCGACGCGCCACGCGACTCGCTCCGTACTGCCATGGCCGCCAGATATCCGAGGTGCGGTGAACGAAGGGCGGCGCCTTCGGGAAGGCATTTCAATCGACCCTGAACGATCTCGGTCGCCCAGAGACCCAGGGATTCCGCGACCGGAGGGAAGTCTCCATCCTCGATGAGCCGACGGGCCAGCCACGCAGCGACTACGCCGTCGATATCCGGCATCTGCCGCAAGACTAGGGTGACCCGCAACGTCCGCACGGGTGCCCCCGGCGCGGGGAGGGGATGGCCGGGCAACACGCCGAAGACGTGGTTGTAGACGAACTCGCGATGGCTCATCAGGAGCTCGGCGGCGCTGGGTCCGCCCTGGCGGGCGTCGGGTGCGCCGATGACACCCGGCTCCAGGGCGCCGCCCACGTCGAGGTACACAAGGCCGGGCGTGCTGGTCGCCTTCGTCGCAGCCGGGACGAAGTGATATCGCCAGTTGATGCTCAGCCCGAGTTCGAGGGCGCTCGAGTAACGAGCGTGACTCACGATGCCAGTCGAATCTCCCACGCGTCGGACTTGCCGCAGAATACCCCCGCACGTCAATCGGGAAGGGAATGCGAGGCGGGTTGGCGGATGGCGGATGGCGCCGGGCCGTCCGATCGACCTTGACGTGCCCCCGCGGGCCTCGCCATCCTCGCTCGCGGAGCGTGGGAAGAGCCGTGCTGCAGATCTTCGTCGCAACGCCTCCTGTTTCGAACCGGAACTACGGCTCTCGCCGGTCCGTCGAAGAGGTGTCGTCGCTCATCGCATCGGCCCTCGATTCCACTTCGACGCGACAAGGAAACCAGTGAACATCCCGCTCGCCCATACCGCCGCCGAGCTGCGCGGTGGACTGATCGTCAAGGAGTACACGCTGCAGTTCATCAGTGTGTTCGCTGCCGGCAACGCCGAGATGGCGCAGATCAAGGCCTCGTCCGATTGGGAGCCACTGAGCGTCGATGACAAGGATACGCGGGCATTCCTGGTCAACAACTACACGCCGGAGTTTCGGAACGTCATGTTCCTCGACGATGGCGATGATCTCCCGATCCGACGCTTCCTGCGGAAATGGGCGAACGACGATAGTGCCCGCTTCGATGTAGTCTCCAGGAACATCCCCTTTCGACTTCTGCGGGCCCGCATCTTCGCCTTCGAGGGCAATCTCGGCGGTCTCGGCTTGTATGTCATCGAGGTCCGACACTGCCGTCCAGAAGTCCGTCTCTCGGACCTGTCGGACCTGGGCAACGCCCTTCGCGTGTTCGCTACCACCGTCCGCTCCAGCGTCGGCGGAACAGAGCTGTCGGTCACCCAACTCATCCAGAGCGTCGTGTTGCCAGGGATCATCGTCGGCGACGGCTCCCGCGTGAACCAGTACTCCGGTTCCAAGCTCAAGACGTTTCTCGCCGTCGACCTCGCGAGCCCCGAGAATCCGTCCGTGCTTCGCGACCTCCTCTTCGACCTCGGCTGCTTCAGCCCGGTCGGCTCGGCGAATGGCGACACCTCCCTCACCCCATCGGACGAGTACCTCGAATCAATCGTCTCCCGGGGCGTGAGGCCATTTCGCAACTACCAGGCACTGACGCTTTTCGACTCCTTCGTCTCCATCGGCTCGAACCTGCTTGAAATGCCCGACCAACGCCTGACCTGGGACGACACCTACCTCCGTATCTACGTCTACAACCTCTACGTGAAGTTCCGCTGCCAGCAGTTGATGGCCGACCTTCACCGAACGGCCTCGCGGGATCGCGAGCAGTGCGAGCGGTTCCTCGTGAAATTCGACGCCCCACGCATCTCGTACAACTTTCTTCCGAGCCTCTTCCACGAGGACATGCGTCGCGGCCTCGAGGTCAGGGAAGAGCTCGAGGCGCTTCGGAGGCGCGTGGGAGCGCTCTCCAAGCTCATCGACGAGGACTACCAGAAGCGTACGGCGGCGCTCCTCGGCGTGGTGTCCGTGCTCGGTGCCGTCCAGGGCGTGCCCACCTATCTCGCCTACGTCCCGAGGATACAGGCGGTGCTCCACCTGCACGCAGCGCTGTTCTGGCTGCTCGCCTCTGTGCTGGCGATCGCAGGCGCCTGTCTGCTCGGTGCGTTTCTCTTCCCGGACCGGCTCCGGCGGGCGAGGCAACGGTACTCGCGCCGCAACGCAAGGCGTCCCCCCCCACGGCCGTGATCGTCGTGTCGCACAGCAGCTTCCGAACGGCGCCGCGAACCCGGTCCATCTCACTCACCCTGGTGCGACCCCAACTCATGGTCGATGGCGCCTGGTGCAGTGCATCGGCGTGGCAAAGACCTCGCGCGCGCCATCGCCTGCCGTCGCGCTGAGGAGCACGGCGCCATGGCCTGTCTCGAGCCATCGTATCGGGACGGCGCCCTCGGTCCCGTCGATCTGACGCACGTGGCCCAGCAGCCGGAAGTCTGGATCGAACTCGACCACCGCGATTCGTGCGCCGCGTCGTCTCGAGATGCCGTCAGCCGGAGCGGAGACCACCAGTGCCACGAGTCCGCCCGTGCGTGTCGTCGTGACCCGCGGAGCATGGCCCAGCTCAGGCGCCAGCCGTCCCAGCGTGAAGCTGGTTGCGCCGTCGATGGACGCCAGCCGTCGCCTTCCTACCCAGAGCGCAGCCCAGCTCGTGCCCGGGACGGGAGCAAGAGCCGCGTAGAGAAGACTTCCCGGAGCACGCCCTGCCGCGATCGACCAGGTGCTGTACCGCGGCGTCCCCGCGACGGGCGCGGCTTCGTGGGTCCACTCTCCGTCGTCGTTCCAGGCGAACTGGGGCACGCCATCGACCAGCGTCGCGATGACGCTTCGATGGCGCGACAGCGCCACAAGACTCGGGGCCAGCATGAACAGGTCCATCTGGTCCTCCGAGGGCGCGACGGCCTCGCTGCGGGCGACAAGGAAGGTGGGCGCTCCCAGACCCACGACCTCGGCGTGCCCATCGCCGTCACGCGCCACAGCGAGATCCACCGTCGTCCCCGCGTTGGAATCGCACGCCGTGCACGAGTGCCCGGAGCGCGCGAGATCGCACGCGTCGGGGTAGCAGCGAGGGTGCGCCGGGCCGCGCTCCGATGGCGTGCGCACCCATTGGATGCGAGTGCCAAGGTGGACGCCAGTCCTCAAGGCCTCCGTGTCAGAGTCCAGCGAGACCACGAAGGTGCGGTCGTCCTCACTCCACGCTGCAATACGGTCGAGCGATGGCGCGCTGCCGATCCGCTCGGTGCGACCGACGGTGCAGAGCGAAGCCCCCGAGGACGGGGAGGACGGTGCCTCAGCCGTCGGGCGGCCCGCGTTCGCGGCGGTACCGCCATCGGGCCCACGAACGACCGTCGAGGCCTCGGCCAACCTGCCGAGCGAAGGCCCGCGGAACGAAGGTACCCGGAGCAGGAAGAGGCCCGCCGCGAGCAGCAGCAGTCCGAGGCCACCGACCTCCGCCAGCCGTCCGCCCCAGGCTCGCCCGGCCGTCAGCCCGAGCCCGGCCGCCGCGAGCAGCCCCACGATCGCGAGGACGAACCCCCAGGGCAGCGTGCCGAGACCGCCGAAGAGAACTGCGCTGACGACCGCGGCAAGGGTGAAGCCGAGGTGCCCTAAGATGAGGAGGAGCACCACCCCTGCGAACATGGCGCACGCCATCCCGAGGCCAACGTTTCGCCACGATCCCGTCGAGTGGAAGAGCAGCGCACCGAGCCCGCACGTCGCGGCGATGAGCCACCACCATGGCTGCATCCGAACGAGACCGGCCACGGAGGGAAGGATGCACACGAACGCGAAGATCGACGCGAGGCCGATCAGCCACGGAGCGCACCCCATCCGGCTCTCCATCGAGCCCGACAACGCCATGGCGGGCAGTGGTTCGAGGGGCCGTCCCGAGACGAGCGGAGGGGCCGAGACTGGTGCATCCGGGACGGACGGTGTGACCATCGGCGTCGCGACCGCAGCCGATGTCGGCGACGTGAAGGGAGCGGCTGGCGACTGCGGGGCGGGAATGACCTCCGGCGGGTCGACGATGCACGCATAGGCATCACCTCGCAGCGTGCCCCGCGAATGCTCCCCGTCCTCGGCCGACTCCATCAGGGTCCAGGCCCGCACCTCGAGGTTCTCGATCGCGCAGTGCAACCAGATGATTCCGTTCGGATCGCGGCGGCCCGTGTCGATGAACGCCTCCTCCAATCGGCGCTGCCGGAACGGCGTCTTCTCCCACCGCTCCCATGCCTCGCGCGCCGACTCTGGATCTCCATCGTTCGGCGTCACCTCAGGGGCCTCGGCGACCGGTGGAGGCGCCCCGACCCGCTGCACCTCCGTGAGGCGGGCGCGCACCAGCAAGATCTCGAACACCCGCCTGGTCTGGGCGCCCGCGATCTCGCTCACGACGCGGCGTCGGCCGACGAAGTCGCCCTCCAGGCGAGCGCGCAGCCACGTCTCTCCCATCCTATGCCTCCACGCCAGGTGATGCCTCGGGCTCCGGCCCGACGGCCTCACGCCACGAGCGCCCTTCGATCACCGACCCCGTCACGTACCCTCCGAAGGGGAGCGGGCGCGTGTTGAAGGGTGGATCCCCATACGACTCCGGCCGGAGATGGAAGTCCCTCGCGGGTTCCTGCTCGCACCACGACCGGCACCAGGCCTCGGCGTATCCGACGGCCTGCCCATGCACCCGGCTGACCGTCCTGCGGTACAGCCGCGTTCGCGCGCGCTCGTATGCGAGCGTCGGTCTATGGTCGAGTCGCCGGGCGGAGAGCAGCAGGGCCAACACCGCGGCCAGCAGTCCCGTGCGCACCACCATCCGCCGCGGGTGCTCCCACGCCGCCGTGATGCGGGCGCCGTAGTGTGCGCCCGCACCGGCCGACGCTCCCGTCATCGTCGTCGGCCCCGGATGCTCCAGCCAGAGGAGCGAGGGCTGCGCGAGGCTCGTCGCCAGGAGCACGACGACCGCGGCGGGCGTGAGGGCGGGTCTCCACCCGGTCGTCGCCTCATCGGGCCATCCGAGGGGCAGGCCGCAGCCGACCACGTCGAGGCGAACGAGGCAGAGCACGAAGGCGGCGGCCGCGATGCCCAGGGCGGTCGCGAAGGCGCTGCTGTCCGACGCGAGTCGGGTGGCCCAACCGCTCGCGATGCCGCACCAGGCGCAGGCCACCAGCGCCGCGGCGGCCCCGGCAGCGAGGCGTACCAGCGAGCCGAGCGGCGTCACCTCGGGCGAGCGCAGCACCGCGATGTCGTGACCGGTGAGGGCGGCCACGTGGGCGAGCGCCATGCGGGCGAGCGCAGGCGCGGGTCTCATCCCTGGCGCTCGTCGGCGCGGTGGCCGTTGACCGAGTGGGTCACGTACAGGTGCGGGGCGGTCGAGGCCCTGCTCTTCTCTTTCTCCTGATGCGCGGCGAGCGCCGAGCCCACGATGGCCGTGCCCGCCCTGATCGCAGAGATGCGCTGCCCGATGCGGGCCTCCGCCTCGTGGAACTGGGTGTCGTGCGCCACGCCGTCGTTCTGGACCACGCCCTCGCCGACCGACACCTCGCCGGGCGCAGGGTGCCGATGCGAGCTGAACTGGATGCCGGCCCGCGCGAGGGACACGAGCATCAGGTTCTCCTTGAGGAAGTCGTAGGTGGACTTCGCCACCATGAGCTTGAAGAGGATCGGGCAGATCTCGATGGCGACCAGCAGGAAGGTGAGTGCCCACGAGAAGTGGGGATAGACCGCGTGGCCCGTGACGATGCGCCACCCGAGTCCCGGTCGGATCTCCCTCACTGCCTTGTCGGCCCGGGTCCGCTCCAGGCTTGTGTCCAGGGCGCTCCGGGCCTCGAAGTTGTGCCTCGTAGCGTCCTGCTCCGCCTGGATCAGCTCTTCCTGCCGGGCCCGGGCCGCGACGAGCTCGCGCTGCACAGTAGCCTGACGTTCGCGGCTCTCCCGCGCGTGATTCTCGAGCGCGATCGTCGCGTCCCCACGACCCGCATGCCCGGTTCTCCCATGCCCGCCTACCTCCTGCGAAGCCATGGTGGCCTGCCGGTCGGCGAGTTCGGTCGCCTCGCGAAGGGACCCCTCGAGTCGGGTGACGTTGCGGTTCACCCCCTGGAGGTCCTGCGCTCGCGTATCACGCTCGTGCTGCTGGGTATCGGCCAGCTGTTGCCGGGCGCGCGCCGCCTCGGGATCCACATAGTGCTGACGCATCTTCGCCAGCTCTGCGTCGAGCTCGTTGTGAAGCACGGCGATCTCCAGGGGTTTCGACATGCAGAAGCCGATGATCAGCGCCATGAAGATGCGAGGCAGCGCGTTGATCAGCTCCTGGAGGGTGATCCGCTCGGTGCCGTCGCCCACCCCGGTCGTGCTCACGATGAAGCGGTCGACGTTGAAGATGCAGAGCGCGTAGATCATTCCGGCGAACCCGGCCTTCGCCACCGTCCAGCGGGTCATCGCCTCCGTCGGGTCACGGAACACTGCGTCGAAGGCGAACGCCGCGCTGCAGAACGCCAGCACCCCGGTGGCGAACACGGTGCCCCCGAGGCCCTGGTATTTCACATGGTCGGAGCTCGGACAGACCCCCAGGATCTGCGGGTCGGCCCCGGCGCACCACCACAGCATCCGCGTAATCCTCCCGGGTTTCGCGGGCCGATAGTGGTCGGCGAGGTGCTCGATGGACACGTCTTCGGCGCGAGTCATTTCGATACTCATCGGTTCCTCGTGGCTTTCGGAATGGAAGGGATGGGTCGCTTGGAGGGTGGGACGGACCGGCGCGCCGCCCGCTCGATCGTCAGGGCTTGCTGATGGACGCCGTCGAGACGAAGCGCGGTCTCGACGTCTGACACCTCGGTACGCAGCGCCAGGTGGGGGACCGCCCGGGCAAACGTGGTCGTCAGGGCGGGGGCGTGGACTGCGGCGGACGCGTGGACCGCGACGCGAGCGGCCGGCACCGACGGCCGGGCCGTGACTGCGGGTCGGGCCGGGCGTACCAGCAGCTCACTGGAGCAGGTCGATCGCGCCGCCACGATCTCTGCATGGTCGCCGAACAGCACGAGCGCCCGGCTGGCGCCGCGCAGCGTCCAGGCCGTAAGCAGCCACCCCTGCCCCTCAAGCGGAAGCGCGAGCCGATGCTTTCCAGCGCCGGAGAGCAGGCGCGGAGCGATCGGGTTGTCGATGAAGAACGATCGCAGCGTGGGCCACCAGCCCGCCCGCTCGACGAGCCCATCGCGCCAGGCGTCGACGAACAGCACCGCCGACACGGGGACCGTCACAAGGACCGACCGAGTGTCAGCGTCGTCGTAGTGCGGACTCCGCACTACGCTGAGACGCTCAGCAGCCGCCCACGCTTGATGCGCAGTCGAACCAACGGATGGTTCCGCAAAATACACTTCCTCCCACCCTCCCTCGCCGCCCTTATGTCACAGCCATTGCGCAGACGGAAGTACCCTGGGGCGGTCTGACACCAGCGGGGGTACGATTTGCACGTCGTCCTCCCCGCTCCCAGGCACGTAGCCTCTCGCGGCACTGGCCATGATGGCCCCCGTCGACGAATCTCACGATCGCCGACACGGTCGGAGGCACGGACGGGCGCGGCCTGGTCCACCATCTACAACGACTCGAGAGCAGGAGTAGAAGACGATGAATTTCGAAGAGTTCATTCGCGCAGCGATGCCGCATCCAGACGAGTGTCGGCGCAAGGCCGCAGAGCTTCGCGCCGCCTACCCGGAGCTGAGCGACGACCAGCTCGTCGAGCGTGCGATCACGACGTCGAAGCGATGGGCGGCGGCGTATGGCGTGGGGAGCGGCATCGCGACGAATCCGCTCGCGATGTTGCCCGCGGCGGCTGCGGACATGGGGCTGACGATGCGCGCCGAGGCACACCTCGTCGGGGTGGTCGGTGCGCTGAAGGACCCCCGATCGCTCGACGACATCGCGGGCTTTCACGGGGACGTCCTTGCCGTGATGTTTCCCAACGCCGTCTCCCAGGCGCTTCGTGAGGTCGGTGTTCAGGCGGGCAAGGCGACGACGCGAACGCTGATCCGCAAGTACCTGAGCGGCAACGTGCTGAAGGCGATCATCGCGTTCGCAGCGAAGTACCTCGGGGTGAAGCTCACGCAGCGCGCGATCATCTCGAAGTCTGTGCCCTTCGTGGGCGCCGCGATCGGGGCGACCTGGAACTGGGTCGAAGTCGAACGCTGTGGCAGGCGCGCGGTGAAGTACCACTGCGAGTAAATAGGCACGCGGCTACGAGGCGGCCGGGAACAAGGCCGCTCGACGGTGCGATCACGTCGGGCGCGCTGGAGGTCGTCGGAACGTCGCAGGTTCCGGCGGCGACCTTCTCGGAGGGGGGAGCAGGAGGAACCGTTCTGCCCCTCCCTGAACCGTCCCCCCGGCGGGCGTCACGGGCGGCCGAGGCAACACTTCTTGTACTTCTTCCCGCTGCCGCAGGGGCACGGATCATTGCGACCGATCCGCTCCTTTCGCGAAGCGGGCGACTGCGCGCGCCCGAGCGCGGCGCCCATCGTGCCTGCGAAGCGACGTCGCGAAGCGCGTACGACCTCGAGCTTCTTCTCCATCGAGGGCGGAATCTCTCCGCCCAGGGTGACGATGGCGTCCTCCAGGTCGATCAGCTCCTGACCATCGAAGAGCCCTTCGCCCCCGGGCTCGCTCCGCTCGGCGGCGGCCAGAAGGGCGGGCAGCGCCGCAGGATCACCGTAGTCGGCGAGGTCACCAGCGCCGAGAATCACGTCGTGTGCGAGCCCTTCGAGAAGGGCGGCCAGCACCCGATCATCCCGCACGCCCGCGCGACTCAGCACCTCCCTGAAGCTGTGCCTCGCCTGCTCCGAGCTGGCCTTCTCGAGGCGAGCCAAGGTCGGCTCGAGCACCGCGGGACCGAACCGCGCGAGCGCATGGATCAACGTCGAGTAGACGATCTCCTCCGGTCGACTGTTCTCCAGCAGGTCGAGCAGGGGTTCGACCGCCTCGGTCGCGCCGAGCTCCCCGAGAAGCTTGACGGCATGGATGGGTGCGTAGCCCTCGCCCGGAGAGTCCTCGCGGTGCAGCCCGGCGTCTCCGACGATCGCGAGGAGCGGTCCGACGGCCGCATCGCCCGCGGAGAGGATCTGCTCGCGTACGTCGCCCGGGAGCCGGGTTCCGCACGTGAGGAGCGAGCGCACGGGCTCGGGGACGTTCTCGTGGGTCATCGACGACGACGCTCGCACGGGCCGCGGGATTGCCTCAACGGTCGCCGACGGCCGGTGCCCGCCGTGACACCCGCCGCGCCAGCCCTGGGCCTTCGTGAAGCGAGCTCCGCCCAGCCCGAGAGCCCTTCGTGAAGCAAAAATATGTTGCCGTAATCACACAACAATTTTCCGCGTCACGAAGCGCCTCCGTGTCCCCGGCCGCCGGTTGCCAGCCGCCGTTTCGCCTTCGGCCTCTCCGCGCGGTACGCCAGGCCATCGCTCCCACCACGGAGCATCACCCCTGCGAGGCCCCTGCCCATGGAACTCTTCAAGCGCGGCGACACCTGGCACTGCACCTACTACGACGCGCTCGGTCGCCGAGTGCGCCGCTCGACCCAGTGCACCGACCGCAAGGCCGCCGAGGCCCGAGCCCGCCTCTGGGAGCGCGACGCCGCCGACCCCGAACACGCCGCACGCCGAGACGCCACGCTCGGCGACGCGCTCTCGCTCCTCCTGCGCACCCGCGAGGAGCAGGCCCGCGCCGGCCGCCGCAGCGCCGAGACGGCCGTCTTCTACCGCCACAAGGCGGGCCACCTCACCCGCGTCTTCGAGACCGACGCCAACGGCGCACCGGTCCCCTATCCCCTGCTCCAACTGCTCCCGCGCGAGGTCGACCGCTACGTCTCCCAGCGGCGCGAGGAGGGCGCTTCGGAGAGCTCGATCCACAAGGAGCTCGTCACCCTGCGCGCGGCCCTCAAGCTCGCCCGACGCGCGGGCCTCTGGAACGGCGACCCCGCCGCCCTCCTGCCCGTCGCCTTCGCGCCCGAGTACAAGCCGCGCTCGCGCTTCCTGACGCGTCGTGAGCTCGCCGGGCTGCTCTCCGAGCTCTCGCCCGACCGCGCCGCCCGCGTGGCCTTCATGGTCGCGACCTCCGCCGAGTGGAGCGCCACGGTCCGCGCCCTGCGCAACGACGTCGCCCTCGACCAGTCCGCCGTCCACCTCCGCGGGACCAAGCGCACCACCCGCGACCGGGTGGTTCCGGTTGCGACGCGACCGCAGCTCGAGCTGCTCCGCTACGCCCTGACCCACGCCGAGGGCGAGGACCCGGCGCTCTTCCTCCCCTGGCAGAACGTCCGGCGCGACCTCCGCGAGGCCTGCAAGCGCGCCGGCATCCCGCCCTGCTCGCCCAACGATCTGCGCCGGACCTTCGCCACCTGGCTCCGCGCGGCGGGCGCTCCGACCGACCTCATCGCCCCGGTGATGGGTCACGCCGACACCCGCATGGTCGAGAGGGTCTACGGACGCCTCGCTCCGAGCGATCTTCGCCGGAGAATCATGGCCTCCGTGGGCGATCTCGCTGTGTCACCGGTGTGTCAGACACCGTGGACACACTCGGACTATTTGCACCATTTGGACGACCCGCCCCCCGGCGTCGATCGTGCAAATTCGCTTGTTTTCCAGTGCCCAGAGACGGAGTCGAACCGCCGACACGGGGATTTTCAATCCCCTGCTCTACCAACTGAGCTATCTGGGCTTCGTTGGGGGCGACATTGCTACCCCCACCCACGGCCCCCTGTCAACGAATCTCTTCGCCCCCTTTTCGGCTCTCCGCCGCCCCCCATCCTTACCCCTCAGTGTATTCCCCGCGCGATCCCGCTCCGCGCCGCCGCCAGCACCCACCACGGAACCACCACCCGCCCGGTCGCGACCACCCCGTCGCCCTCCGTCAGCGCCGTCCCGTAGCCTCCTCGCGCCAGCGCTCCCGCCGCCGTCGCGCCCTGCCCCCGCACCGTGACCACCGCGCTCTCCCTCCCCGCCCCCACTCCCGTCCCCGCGCTCTCCCCCTCCGCACTCGCTCCCGTCCCGACCCCCGCCCGTAGCCGCGCGTCCAGCCCGTCGAGCGCCGTCCTCGCCCTCGCGCCCACGATCGCCACCAGCGCCTCGCCCCTCACCGCCAGCACCATCGTCCCCGCCGTCCCCGCCGTCCCCGCCGTCCCCGCCGTCCCCCCGGTCAGCGTCGCGCACCACGCCCCCGCGCCGCAGCCCGTCACCCTCACCCCCCGCCCACCCCAGCGCAGCGCTCGCACCCACGGCGCCGTCGCCAGTTGCCCCAGCGCCGCCCTCGCCGAGCGCCCTCCATCCCTCTGCCCCACCACCAGCGTCCACTCTCCCCCCCCCCCCCCCCCCCCCCCCCCCCCCCCCCCCCCCCCCCCCCCCCCCCCCCCCC
>Ga0066412_1000115_pt1 | contig 41979 bp, 47 predicted proteins | sample LakWasMet16_LOW5_2_FD_59499 | JGI IMG/M metagenome (GOLD analysis project Ga0066412, IMG submission 59499) | Freshwater sediment methanotrophic microbial communities from Lake Washington under simulated oxygen tension - Sediment Metagenome 16_LOW5 | ecosystem: Environmental > Aquatic >... | reverse complement strand
AAATGCAAATTCGAATTACATGAAAAGCATGTCGGGTATTGAATTACAAATGAAAGGTTCAATGAGAAATGAACTCTTCTCGATGGCTAAAATGAGTTATTATGAGTGGGTGATTTTAAAAAGAAGGAAAGCCATACTTATGGAAAGTGAAAGTATTTTAAAATACCTTATTGAATCTAACGAGCTAAGATATAAATACGGAATGGATAAGCTCAATGCTTATTACAAAGCAAAAGGGATGTTAGGAGATGTACAAACTATGATGGTAATGACAAATCAAGAAATCAATCAAAAAATGATTGAATTAAATACCTTAATGAACCGTAACAAAAACCTCCCTTTTGATGTAGATACTTTAATAAAGTTTAATGAATATGAAAACGTGTTGGTTGATAGTGCTGCTATCATGTCGGCAAGGAGTGACTTCAAGGTTCTTAAGCAAAATGAAAACCTATTACGAACTAAGCAGACATTTGAAAACTCAAAACGATTACCTGATTTTGGTTTAAAATACGACCACATGCTTGCTTTTGGAAAGCAGCCACAGCAATTCAGTTTAATGGCAATGGTAACAATTCCAATAGCACCTTGGTCATCTAAAATGTATAAATCAACGGTAAAGGGTTTAAATTATGAGATTGAAGCTGCTAAACTTGAACAACAGGGTTTTGTAAATAACGTGAGTGGAACTATAGAGAATATCAAGGTAAAGATTAAGAATAAAAAACAGCAGATCGAGCTTTCAGAGAAAGTGGTTATCCCATCTATGAAGAAAAATTACGAGACAACTTTGTTGGCATATGAGCAAAATACAGAAGAATTATTTATGGTGCTGGATGCTTGGCAGAACTTAAAATTAATGCAGTTAAACTATGTTGCCCAGTTAATGGAATTAGCTGAATTGCAAATTCAATATGAAAACCAACTTGAAATAAAATGATAATGCGTTTATTAAAAATATTATCTATCGTTCTGATTTTTAGTTCTTGCAATAGCACGAATGAGAAAGAACATAACGACATGAAGGAACAGGACAACAATGATCATAAAAATCACGTTGCGCCAAGCCAGGGCAAAAAGTACACATGTCCTATGCATCCTGAAATTATAAGGGATGAACCCGGTCAATGCCCTATTTGCAAAATGGATTTGGTTGAGATGAAAGGTGACGAAAGTAAATCCTCTGAAACAGAACTTGATGTTTTATTAAAGCCTACAAACAAGTATGTTATTTCTCAGGTAAAAACAGTGGCCATGAAGCGACAAACTGTATCTGCAACTATTCAAGTCTCTGGGAAAATAAACTATGATACAAGGGAAATTTCAACCATATCATCAAAAGTAGAAGGACGAATCGAAAAATTATATGTGAAGTATTTATATCAACCCGTGAGCAAGGGGCAAAAGCTTATGGATATTTATAGCAAAGAATTATTGACAGAACAGGAGAACTTCATTTATTTATTGAAAAACGATCCTGATAATTATTCACTCATAAAAACTGCCGAAGATAGGTTGATGTTACAGGGTTTAACTCATTACCAGGTGAAAAAGATAAAAGCTGAAAAGAAAGCGATTGATTATATTGGTATTTACAGTCCTTATTCAGGCCATCTTCACGATTTATTGGGTGAGAAATCCTCTGATATGTCTTCCATGAATCAGCAGCCACAAAAAGAACTTTTAATTAAGGAAGGTATGTACGTTCAAAAGGGGCAAGCGGTTTTTAATGTTTATAATACCAACAAATTGTGGGCATTGCTTAATGTTTATTCCGAAAACCAAGGCTCAATTGCAAAAGGTCAAAATGTAAATCTTTTTGTTGATGGGAAAGAACTCAGCGGGAATTTCAAAATTGATTTTATAGAGCCTGAAATAAAGACTAATCAAAATACCGTTACCGCAAGAGTTTACCTGTCAAATTTAAATGGAGAAATAAAGGTGGGTTCAAATGTAAAAGGAAATATCAATGCAGGTGAAAAAACTGGATTTTTTATTCCAGTTACATCCGTGGTTGATTTAGGCATCAGCCATGTTGTATTCTTGAAAGAAAATAATTTGTTTAGAGCACAAAAAATTTTAGTCGGCTCAGTATTAAATGATATGATTGAAATTGTTTCTGGGATTAAAGAGAGCGATTTAATAGCTGTAAATGCACAACTATTAATGGATAGTGAGAGTTTTATTAAAACAGAAAATTAAAGAGATGAAAAAGAATATTTTTTTACTCCTCATTGTTTTATTGTTTGGGTATTGCACACCCAAAGAGGAAAAGACCGATTCAGATGTTTATTACACCTGTTCGATGGACCCGCAAGTTGTTGAAACGAAGCCGGGAAATTGCCCTATTTGTAAGATGCCTTTAACTCCAGTAAAAAAGGATCATTCTGCGCATGAGGGCGGGTTGCATCTTAGTGATCAGCAAATTCAATTAGGGAACATAAAAATCGATATTTTGACGGAGCATGAATTAGGAGATGAAATGCAGCTTACAGGAAAATTAAGTATCGATCAAAATAAACAGTGGTCTATCAGTTCAAGGGTAATGGGAAGGATTGATAAATTGTATATTAAAAATCTAGGAGAAACCATTAATGTAGGAGATGTAGTTTATGAGATTTATAGCGAAGACCTGAATTTGGCTGCACGTGAGTACAAAATGGCTCTTGAGAAAAAAAGTTCATTTAAAACAGAATCCTTTGATATGGATAGAATCATTCAAAGTGCAAAGCATAAACTTAAACTATATGGCTTAAGTGACACCCAAATCAATAAAATTTCGAGCGCAGATTTAACTAGTGATTTGTTTATGATTACAAGCAATGTTTCCGGTGTAGTTTCCTCTGTTGATATTAGAGAAGGTGATTATGTAATGGAAGGTGGGAGTATTTGTCATGTTTCAGATTATAAGAGCCTGTGGGCTGAAGCACAGGTTTTTGTGAATGATCTTTCTAAAGTTAGTGAGGATATGAAAGCAACTCTGTTTTTCCCTGGCATAAAGGGAAAGAAAGTTGTAGGAAAAATATCGTTTGTAAATCCTGAATTAGGTTCGGGCTCACAAATAAACCTTGTCAGAGTTGAAGTAGCTAATCCAGACAATATACTAAAGGTTGGAATGCAGGTTGATTTTTCTATTTTACTTAACACTAAAACTGTTGTGGCATTGCCAACCGATGCTATACTTCTTGATGGTAAAGGAGCATCTGTTTGGAAAAAAACAGGCCATAATAAATTTGAAAGTGTTATGGTTCATACCGGACTTGAAACAAACGAATACACCCAAATTTTACACGGATTAAATAAAGGAGATACGATTGTAGTATCAGGAGCATATTTATTAAACAGCGAATATATGTTTAAAAAAGGAGCAAATCCAATGGAAGGACATGATATGAGCAAAATGAAATAAAAAAGGAGGAACAAATGAGTGTAATACCATCAGTAGTAAACTATTTATATTCCCTTCGTAAAAGCGGAAGAAATGTAACTGTTGAAATGAAAGTGTGGGGAAATTGCGGTAAATGTAAAACCCGAATAGAAAAGGCTGTGAAAATTAAAGGTGTAAAAAAAGCGGAATGGGATATGGATACCAAAATTCTAACTCTTACTTATAGCCCAAAAATTATTTCTCTTGAAAAAATTCATGAGAAAATTGCCATTGCCGGACATGATACAGAAGATATATATGCCCTTAAATCAAAATACATTAAGCTACCGGACTGTTGTAAATATATTAGGGAAAAATGATTACCAGCGGAAAATATAATGGTAAAGCGGTTGAGTTGTCCTCCACTATAACCTGCCCGAATTGTGGCCATAAAAAGGAAGAAATTATGCCCACAGATGCTTGTGTTTACTTTTACGAATGTGAAAAATGTAAATCTATCCTGAAACCATTAAATGGAGATTGTTGCGTTTATTGCAGCTATGGATCAGTAAAATGTCCTCCAATTCAGGCAGGAAATAAGTGTTGTTAGTACCGGTAAAGTGGTGTTCCTCTGCAGGTGCAAAGCAACAAACCTCGCCAAACCAAAATAGCATATGCGTCTGCATTATCTTTTCAAGGCATTTCGCATAAGCTATTTTGCCAAAGGTTGCTGAAGCAAGTTTGTCATGGTTGTTGCAATTTGCCCGTGCTTTCGTCACGGTAGCCTCCTTTGTCCTTCAAGCAGCTTTATTCATCTCGTTACGTTTGCCTGGGCGTTACCGCTTCGCTCACACTTCCCTAGGCAATCCTCACTCCATTCATTTCAGCAGCTTTTAGCCCACCGGCTACCAACTTTTCAGCTCGCCTGCTGGGTCGCTCGGGCTTCGTCAAACCTTATGCAAGCCGCAAGGCGGTTCGCAATAAATTGCTTTGCTTGCATTAAGGTTTGCCTTGTGTTGTCTATCGTGTGGCATAAATTAAGGTAGATTAATTTATTGATTTGCCACACTTGCAACATAGTTTGCACCCGCCCTCATCGTACCTCTTCGTGCTCCCGTGCTGCACACCCTCGCTCCACTCGCAGGTGGCTCGCCGCACAACGGATTGCAAATCATTCATTTCGTTCGTCGCACCTTGCAGGATGCATCTCTCTTTATTCATTTTTTGCAACCGTTTCCCCACCGCACGCCGCAGGCGCTTTTACTTTATCTGATATAAATAATTTCAATCAAACATATATATTATTCGATTAATTAGTAAATTCGTTAGATAAAGCAAGCAAGTGCCAAATAACACGATAAATATTCCCTATTCCGATTTAGCTTCGTCGGCAATTATCCAAAAACTTGGATATTTCATTTTTCTTAGAAAAGATAACATCTTACAACTTCAAATGCATAATTCTTTCTATGTAGAATTAAATGATGCGATTAGCATTTTAGATTGTATTATCAAACTAAGCAATGGAAATAAATATCCATTACTAGTTAATTATGCAGATGATAATTTATTCAGCAGTGAAACCAGAGAACATATTGCCAAACATACTCTCACAAAAGCAGATGCTTTAGTTGGCACCAGTTTAGCATTAAGAATTATAGGTAATTTTTATTTGAAAATAAACAAACCTATCAGACCAACTCGTATGTTTGCTGACGAAGACAGTGCAATTAAATGGTTAAACACCTTCGCTTAATTTCAATTAAGATTTTACTATTTGATCTTTAATGTTCTCCAATTAAAGAAATGATCTCCGTCCTTATTTCAATTATTCCAAAATAAAAAAAGAGGCGCAATTTAAGTCTTCCCACTTTCGGATTGCAAGGTCAAGCCCTTTGGGTTTTGTAAAAATAATCTCCACCCATTCGGGTAGTATTTTTTTTACAAAAACCTTGCCAACCTCAGTGTCCAGCCTTTTCAAATTGCTTTCTTTTTTCATTTTTTTCTGGGTTTTTTAGTCCAGTTTTTTGTGTTTTTTCTTTGTTTTCAAATTAGGTTCAAAAAGTTGGTTAGCAAAATAAGTATCACAAAAAGTGAGAAAAGGGAAACAAACCCTTAAAAAAATAATTATGATAAAATCAAAAATCAAAACACACAGTCAAGGTAAAATGTACAATCAGCCGCACTTCTTTATTTTAAATAAAGGCTTAAATTCTGGTAAACCTTTCAATCATTACGTTTGTAACTCTTTCGTTTTTTTGGCAGATAACAAAGAGGAAAAAGAGTTTTATTATTTCTTATTATTGGGCTTATGGGAGCTTCGTTTATTTCGCAAACACCTAAAGGGCTCAGTAATCGAATACATTCGCCTAGGGGATGTTATTGATGTAATAGATGAAACTTTAAACTCAGTTAATACTGGCAATTGTTCGTTTTCTGATGTGCAAAATTCTTTGGCACAAATTGAGGCTTTACAAATAAATCTTCAAAAACAATTGGATTATTTAATGCAGTTGCGCAAATCCTTATTTTATAAATATCTAAAAAAGTAATTATGTAGTTAGCATAAAACTTTTCAGCCAAATGATGGCCACATTATATTCAGTAAAAAATTTGGTTGGTACTTTTTGAGTATTGAATTTCAAGAAATAATTTAAGGTTATTTTCTTTACGCTACTATTGATTAAAATAGCACGACATAATGTTTTTCCTTGCACATCTTTAGTATCTAAAAATTGTTTTGCTTTAGGTTCAAACTGACATTTACACCGTATGTCAATTAATTTTACACATTTCCTTTCTTTAACGAATCGCTTTACTACTAAAAAATTATCAATTGCATCTTCGTAATCAATAACAACGTCATTTAGCATTACTATATGTAAAATCAAATCCTTATCAAGATAGATTTCAGCCGTGCGGGTTTTGACTTTTGGCATAAAACACAAAATTACCAATTAAACAATAAGTGGTTACTTCCATTTTGTAACTGGTCGGTTTTGACTTATAACTGGTAATTCGGATAATATTTAACAAAAAAAGGTCGTCCGCTAATTGCGGACGACCTTAAACCTAAACTATAAAAAAACTATTTTTTAAATTGCTTCAACAAGCATTTCAGTAACAAAGATACGCTAAAACTAACTACCGCACCAAGTGAGGCAAGGATAACTGTTTTTAATATATCTGATGAACCCACGTTCACAGCTACGGTTAAAACCGTTCCGGAAACAGTACCCAAGATTGTTCCGCTTTCTATGTTATTGTGTGTTGACATAATTTAATTATGCTTTGCCAGCATCTGCTTTAGTTAATTTTGAACCACATTTAGCAAGAACATTCGGAAATGTGAAGCCTTCATCAGTTCTGAAACCATCAATTTTAATTTCCATATTATCCTTGATAATAAATGTATTTTCAGGCTTATTTGTTTTAATGGCTTTTGCTTTTGCATCAAATACTTCTACCATTCGACTGCTTTTTTTATCAAAAGCTTTAATTTTAACTTCAACTTCTAAAGTTGCAGTTTCTTTGTTTTCTGTTTCACACATTTTTTTAAGTTTTAGATTTTGCCTGAATCGGCTTTTGTTAATTTTGAACCACAACGCTCGTGAATACTCACATCTACATCAGGTATTTTGCCTGAATCAGCCTTTGTCATTTTGGTTGTTACCCAAATCTCATGCGACAAATCAGCATTATAGCCTGCATCTGCTTTTGTAGATTTAGTAGTATCACACGTAACAGTCAAGATGATCTTGCCACTGCATGGCGGGTCATCTTGATTTTCGTGGTTTAACACTTCTACATTTTGCTTATCCAAAGCAACATTTTTGTCGCATGGTATAATTTGTAACTCAACTTTTACTTGAGATTTTTCGGATTGATTTTTTTCTTCAGTCATTTTGATAATGATTTTAATAGTTATGATTCAGTTATTTTTTACTACTGGAGAACCTTCAGTAGTTGTTACAGCTTGGCTTATTGCAGTCGCTACGCTTCCTGCTACAATTAAATAACCGCCAATGGTTACTATAAGTGTAGGGATAGCAATTGGTGATGCCACAATAACGCCACCTGCGGCGGCTAATCCTAAACCAATATTTCTTAAAATTTTAAAGAACTTTGGTGTTGGTGCTTTTAATCTGTCAATGAGTTTCATTGTTTCTTATTTTAATGATTAATAATTTTGATTTAAAACAGCCTTGGGCTATTCGCCCAGGGCTGTTTGATTTTAAGACACTTCAACAATGCTCAACGCATTGAAAGCTCCATTTTTTAATGAGTACTGAACTGCGTTCACCATTTGGAAAAACTCTATTTGTAATACAAATAAATTTGTACCTACACCAACTGGTGGCGCTGTAGGAGTTAAAATAACATTTGTTGATACTGCATTAATTGGCAAATTAATTACGTTTGACAATTTTACATCCGAAACATTATTTGTAAAATCCACTTTTGCCCAAGAGCCTTTTAAATTGATATGCGTTGCGCCTGCGGGAAACGCAATATCATTTATAGGTACAAGTCCATTAATGGTTATTACTCCTGTTAATGGAGCTACAACAAATGGTTTGAATAAGATACTACCCAAAATAGCCTTGTTATTGAAATTAAAGCCCTTTAACAACGCTTTTGCAGGAGCTAGAGCAATGGCAACGCCAACTGCTCTTTTACCTCTAACCGAAGTTGCATCAAGGTTTTTAACGTCAGTCATTAGTTTCGTTAATCGTGCTGTTACACGATTATCTGATGCTGTCATTAACATGGTTCTTAATGTACTTCTTACCAATTTGCCCGAAGTGGCAGACGAACCAAATTCAGCGCCATTCTCTCTTGTTCTCACAAAAGCAGGGTCGTTGGCAATGCGTGAAGCATCAACGCCACCTTTTTCACGAGCCAAATGGCCGTCTTGTGTTTTGTAAAAGGAAATATCTCCGATTTTTCCTTTTAATTTTATAATGCCTTTTTGCTGAGCCATATTTAAAATTTTATAGATTAATACTGATTGAATTGTTTGTGTTGCAACACATCAAACTTCATTTTATCGCGAATAAACTTTGTTTGACAATACAAAAGTATTTCATCGTGATGCCATTGGCACCACTGGTGTTCCGTTTAATAACCATTGGTTCGTTTTATGCTGTTTTTGCCGTTTTATATTCAAAAAACTTGAAATATATTTGTTTGCAATAAAAGGGAGCAAAAGGCAGTTACAAGCACAGATAAACTATAGATAAGGTATGAACAACACTAAACGGATATGTATCTATCCAAAAGATATTATGAAGGTTACAGGCAAAGGGGAAAGGTACTGCCGAAAGCTTTTAGAAATGATGAAAGTGAAATATTCCAAAAACGAACATCAATTCGTTTCTGTAGAAGAATTCTGCGAATTCACTGGCTTAAAAATTGAACAAGTCAAAGACTTAATTATAGATTAAAATTTGTTGCTTTTAAGGTTGAAATTTTCAAAAAAAAGAACTACAATTTTTTGTTTAAAACTATATCAAAAAATGCTTAGGTTTCTTTGATATATAAGGAAAAAGAGTTATTTTTGACTTAATAAAATTTGACGTTCTTTTTTACAATTTGGTGGTGACCTAATCGAGACCCATCATAGGATATACACTGTTGAACCTTGAAGAATCAGTGATTTGGAAGCAATTACAAATCCCTCCTTCTCCGCTGATAAGTAAAATGAAAGCCCCGCATTGCGGGGCTTATTTTTTTATGTGAAACGGCAAGAAAGCTTGTTTTCTTGCAAGTTGAGCAATAAAAAATAAAACCTGAAAGGTTTCATTTTACTGTGACTCTGGGAGTTAAGGGATCAGCTTAGCTAATCAGAAAACTTGTTTTCAAGGACATGAAGGGAAATAAAAAAGTATCCGTGTAACGGATAGCTTTTTGCATTGTGACTCAATGAGTATGAGGGATCAACGGAGTTAATCTCAAACTTTTATTATTTAATTATTATCTCCCCCAAAGTAATTTTTTTCTATAACGTCTGCATTTATTGCAATATCCCAAATAACTTCATTTAAAATAGCTTCGCTGGTTAGTTCAATTGGCTGAATGGCATGTACAACAATAGATTCGCAAGGAGTGTCATCTATTTTTTTATCATTTGTAATAATAACTGAACAATAGGTACAATAACTGCTTTCTTTAATCATTTGGTATAAGTTAATATTAGGAGTGTAAACACCACAACGACTGTTAAAGTAAAATGCATCTTTACCCATATATCGCTCTTTAATTAGCCATGCATAAACAAACTGGTATCTTGTAGATCCATCAGTTTGTTTCATGGCTACATCCAATCTGAAAACTCCTGGAGAAGTTTCATCAAGTTTATACTTCCAACGGTCGCAAATGCTTGTTAATACTGTTTTTAAATCCATTTTTATTGATTTTATGTAATGAAAAAATTAAACTTAAAAATAATAAAAATAAATAAAATCAACCATGTTGTTAAATAAATAAAGTCAGTATCTTTAGGGTTTTATAGCTAATTTGTAGTTATATATTTTATATATTAGACCGTTGAATAAGGATAAAATAATCATAGACCCTAACTTAAGTTCATTCTTTTCATGGAATGATATTATCAGATATAAAAGTTTACTAAACAATCTTGCTAAACGAGATTTTTTAGTGCGTTATAAACAAGCTTTTGCAGGAATTATGTGGGCTTTGATTAAGCCTTTAATGAGTATTTTAGTATTTGGCTATATTTCCACTAAAATCAGCAATTCAGAAAATACAGCCACTAATTTTGTATATGTGGCTTCCGCTATGTTATTATGGCAGTTGTTTTCCAATGTTTTTAATGATGTGAGTAATTCAATTATTAGTAATTCAAATTTATTTTCCAAAGTTTATTTTCCTAAAATTATCATTCCATTAAGTACTATTTTAGTGTGTTTGGTTGATTTTTTTATTTCACTCATCATATTGGTGGTGTTGTTTGTTATTTCAGGACAAAGTATTCATTGGCATATTTTATTAGCACCATTGTTTATTTTATTAACAGTAATTAATGGATTAGGATTAGGACTCTATTTTGCAACTATTAATGTGAAGTTTAGAGATGTAAAGTTTATTGTTCCTGTCATTCTTCAGTTTGGAATGTATGTTACTCCAGTTATTTTTAATACAACTTATTATTTAGATAGAATGCCTGCTTGGTTGCATTGGTTATTTTGTTTAAACCCTATGGTAGGTGCTATTGATGGATTTAAGTATGCCTTATTTGGAGGAGATTCTATTTACAATATCTATTATTTTTCTTTATCTATTTGCGTTTCATTTTTATTTCTATTTATAGGGGTGAAATATTTTTATAAGTTCGAACGAAATTTTGTGGATTATATTTAATGAGCAGTAATACCATCATAAAAGTTGAAGGATTAAGTAAACATTATTTGCTTAATAAAAATGTTGCTCAAAAAAGCGACACCTTGTTCGGAAATTTCATTAATGGATTAAAAAACATTAAAAACATTAATCAAAAAAGGGAAACCATAGATTTTTGGGCTTTACAAGATGTTAATTTCGAAATTCAACAAGGAGATCGAGTGGGTGTAATAGGGAGAAATGGCGCAGGTAAATCTACGCTATTAAAAATATTATCACGTATTACACCACCTACTAAAGGAAGAATTGAGTACGCTGGCCGAATGGCTTCTTTGTTGGAGGTTGGGACTGGATTTCATGGAGATTTATCTGGCAGAGAAAACATCTATTTAAATGGGTCTATTTTAGGAATGACCAAGCATGAAATAGATAGAAAGTTTGATGAAATTGTTGATTTTTCAGAAGTAGAAAATTTTCTAGATACACCTGTAAAGCGTTATAGTAGTGGGATGTACGTGCGTTTAGCATTTGCAGTTGCAGCTAACCTAGAGCCAGATATTTTAATTGTAGATGAAGTTTTAGCCGTTGGAGATGCTGCTTTTCAAAAGAAATGTTTGGGTAAAATGAATGATGTGAGTGCTAAAGAAGGACGTACGATTTTATTTGTTAGTCATAATATGGGCGCTGTTCAGAACTTATGTAATAAAGGTTTGTTTTTGCAGAAAGGTAGAGTGATGGACTATGGAAATATTTCTGATACGATTAAAAAATATTTGGATGTAGGAAATACAATTTCAAGTTCGGTATTTACTTTTGAAGACAGTCCTAATTACAAAACTTCAAAAGCTTACTTTACAAAAGTAGAATTAAGAGATAAAAAAGGAGAACTTTGTTCTGATTACCCAGTTGGTGATACAATCGATATTCATATGCAATTTGAATCAACTATTCCTCTCGAAGGAACAGTAATTGGTTTTGGAATATTATCAGCAACAGAATTACCAATTATCACTACTTGGTCGAGACCAGAAAATTTTAAAGTTGGCTTAAATGAAATTGTCTTCACTTTTGAAAAAGTTTATTTAGTGCCTGGTATTTATAAATTGGTAATTGGCATTTCTAGAGGAAATGAATCTTTGGATTATAACACCAGTACTGTATTTTTTAATATTTCTGATATTATCAATATGCCCGAATCAAATAGGGTGGTTAATACAAATAGTGGGATTTTATTAAATCAATTTCCCTATAAAATTTCGTAGTTATATAAATAGAATTTAATGAATTATGTTTAATAGAGAAAAATATATAAATAGTCCTATTGATATTGAATTTGAATTGCTTTTGCTTCTTAAAAAAGATAAAGTAAAATCGGTTTTTGATATTGGAGCTTGTGAAGCAGAAGACTCTATTCGTTACTCATTGTTATTCCCAAATTCAACGGTTTATGCATTCGAACCTCGTCAAGATAATTTAGTAATAGGTTTAGAATCTATCAAAAAATATAACAGACAAAATATTGTTTTAGAAAACATTGCATTAAGTATTGAAAATGGAACAGCTGAATTCTTTTTGTCGGAAGGAGAACCGGGAGATTTGAAAAACAGTGAAGAATGGGACTTTGGAAACAAATCAAGTTCGTTATTACCTCCCTCTGAGGAAATGAAAAAGCATACCTCTTGGTTACAGTTTAATAAGAAAGTTGAAGTAGAAACCAAGAGATTAGATGATTATGTGAAATCAAAAAAAGTTGATTGTATTGACTTTGCTCACATCGATGTTCAAGGTGCTGAATTAATGGTATTGGAAGGTGCTGGAAGCTTTTTGAAAAACATCAAGTTGATTTGGATGGAAGTGGAAGCAGTTGAATTGTATAAGAATCAACCACTGAAAAATGATGTTGAACGTTTTATGCAAAAAAATAATTTCATTAATATTTTAGATACAGTGAATGAAGTTGCTGGCGATCAACTATACGCTAACTTAAATTATTTTGATTCAAAAAAAATAGAATCGTTTAAAAGAGCCAGAAGAAATAAAGCTCGTAAAGAGAAAATAAAGTCATTTTTTGGTCTTAAATAACTATAATGAATCATATAAGTGAATGATAATTTAGATACTCAAATTACGGTTTTAATGCCTGTTTACAATGCCTCTCTATTCTTGAGAGAAGCAATTGAGAGTATTTTAAATCAAACTTATAAGAATTTCGAGTTTATCATCATAAATGATGGGTCAAACGACAGTTCATTACAGATTATTGAGAGCTTTAAAGATCCCAGAATTAAACTTGTAAATAATGAACGGAATCTTGGTATTATAAAAACCAGAAATAAAGGTTTACAATTAGCAAAGGGAAAATATATCGCTAATATGGATGCTGATGACATTAGTTTGCCAACTAGATTAGAAAAACAGCTAGCATTTTTAGAAAAGCATCCAGACGTTGCCATTTTAGGCTCCAAACTTGTTTTAATAAATCAAAATAATGATGAAGTTGGCATTTGGCCAGAGGATTTTGGTGTAGTTTCAGATCAAGATATTTTAGAAACACTCCCGTTTGTTAATTGCGTTGGACAGCCCACAGTAATGATGCGTAGGGATGTTGTCACCGCTATTATGTACAATGATTTGTATGTTCATAATGAGGATTGGGGACTTTGGTTGGATGTATTGGCTTTAAATCATCGTATTTCTAAATTGCCTGAAGTATTACTAAGGTATCGTCAGCATGAGGCGAGTACCACCGTCTCTACAAATAAACTAGGAGTTAACAAAAAAGTTCTTTCATTCAAGTATAAATACATTAAGTATAAAATTTCTCATTCAAAGATTAGAAATACCGATAAAAAAGTATTAAAGTCTTTGATTAAGGATTTTATGAAATATGCTCTCGAATCATTATCTCCTAGAGTGTATTCTATTATTTTAAGCTTAATGAAATTAAATATAACTAATTTCATTAAGCAATATTTTGCTGCTAAGAAAATATTTAACAGTACTCAACATAAAGTTCCAGTTGTTTATTTTTTTCCTTCATTCCACACGGGTGGAGCAGATAGAGTTCACGCATCTATATTAGAAGCGGTGAGTCAAAAGAATAGTTTTACAATCATTACTTCTATATCAGATAACGACGCCTTTTATAAACAGTTTTCTCAGTACTCAACAGTAATAGAAGTTTATGATTTAATAAAATTAGAATTTGGAAAACGTTGGTTGTATAAAAAATTGAACAATATCTGTTCTGAAAACACCTCCGTAAATTTTTTTGGTTGTAATTCTGAATTTTTTTATGAGACTATTCCGCATTTACCATCTCAAACCAACTGTTTTGATTTAATACACGCTTTTGTGCATAATTACGAATCCGGTCCCGAAAAATGGAGTTTGCCATGTGTTAGTAGATTGAAAAATAGAATTGTAATTAATCAAAAAACTAAATCAGATTTTATAGAGTTATATAAAAAACATCATATCTCTGATAGTTTAATATCTAATATAGTAACGATTACAAACTTTGTTGAATCTCAAAATCAATTACCTCAAAAAGAAATAAATGCATTTAAAATTGGATTTGTTGGAAGAGGAAGCGAAGAGAAGCGAGTTGACTTGATTGCAAAACTTGCCAATAAAATGTCAAACTTAAATTCAACAATTCAATTTCATTTTGTAGGAGATGTAAAATGGGCTATTCCTTTAGAGTTACAAAAATCTTGTTTTTTTCATGGTGTGGTTTCAGATGAACAGCAATTGCAAAAATTGTATAAAGAGTTTCATGTTATTTTGATAGCTTCTTCAAGAGAGGGATTTCCTATGGTCATCATGGAGGGAATGATGAATGGGGCTGTTCCTGTAAGTACAAATGTGGGAGGGATTTCAGAACATGTTATACCTAACGAAAACGGGTATTTGATAAATTCAATATCTGAATTCGATATTATGAACGAGTTTGAAGAAAAGCTTAATTATTTAAATAATAATAGAGCAGAATTACTAAGATTGTCGTCTAATGCCCATCAATATGCATTAACTCATTTTAGTAAAGAACGTTTTTTTAATTCATATTCCACTTTATTAAACACTCATTCAATTAATTAAAAAGATGGCAGAGTTTAAACAAGAATCATTAGTATCCATCATTATACCTTGTTATAATTATGCGCATTTCTTGTCGGAGTGTTTTGAAAATCTTAAAAATCAATCACATACCAATTGGGAATGTTTAATTGTTGATAACGCTTCTACCGATAATTCTAAAGACGTTATTCATTCATTTGCAGCACTAGACAATAGAATCAAATATTTATATCAGCCTATTAAGGGACCTTCTGCTGCCAGAAACCTTGGAATTAAAGAGGCAAAAGGAGAGTATATTCAGTTTTTAGATGCTGATGATTTATTGCAAGTGAATAAATTAAAGAATGGTATTTCTATTTTTAATAATAATCCTGATACGGATATAGTTTATTCAGACATGAGGTATTTTGCACATGGCAATAAAAATGAACTATTTTTCGCCATGCAGCTAAATAAAATTCATGATAAACCATGGATGTGTTATGCACAAGGTCAAAAAAAGGAGATGTTACCAGACTTGTTAAAAGCAAATATTATGGTCATTAGTTCTCCTCTTATCAAAAAGACTGCATTGGATGAGATAGGTTATTTTGATGAGACTTTAGCTTATAATGAAGATTGGGAGCTTTGGCTAAGATTTGCTTTTGCTAATAAAAAAATCATATTGGATAAGGAAAATGAGAGTATGACATTAATTCGAGTTCATAAAACAAGTCATAGCAGTAATAATGCTTTTAAAATGTTTTTGGCAGGATTAAGAATAGGATATAGATATGAGAATTTAATAGATGATTCTGTTTTAAAATCTAAGTTTAAGAAAAAAACAGTCTATGCCATTTATTCGTTAGATAAAATTATTTATGAAAAGCGAGAAGATTTAGGTTTTTTAAAAGAGTCTTTAGAGTTATTAGTTAAGGTTTTACCTCATAAAAAATATTTAACTTGGTTGAATCTTATTGAGCATGGGAATAAATCAGCATTAATCAATTCCATTAGATTTAATTATTTGATTAGCTATTTGAAATTTACAATTAAAAATGTCTAAGGTTACAGTATCGATATGCATACCAACTTATAATCAGGTTGAATACTTAAAAAAATGTATTCAATCCATTCTTGTGCAAGAGTATTTAGAGTATGAGATTGTAATATCAGACGATTCTACAAACGATACAGTGAAATCTTATATAGATTCTCTTGGCTTAAACGAAAAAATCAGTTATTATAGAAACTCTCCTTCGCTAGGAACTCCCGAAAACTGGAATCATTCTATTTCTAAGGCTCAAGGAAAATATATAAAAGTACTTCATCACGATGATTTTTTTACTGAAACCAATAGTTTAGCTCAGTTTGTTTCCTTATTAGAGAATAATCCAAACGCAGACTTAGGATTTTCGGCTACCTTAGTTTGTAATATAAAGACCAGTAAAAACTCAATACACACTTGTTCTCCAAATCAATTAGCTAAACTTAAAAACGAATATCATTATTTGTTTTTTAAAAATTTAATTGGAGCTCCAAGTGCCACCATTTATAGAAAAGAAATGGCAGTGAAGTTTGATAATAGATTTAAATGGTTAGTTGATATTGATTTTTATATATCGGCTTTAACAAAGAATAATAGGGTTCAATATATTGATAAGCCACTTATTTGTACCATTCACGGAATGGAAACTCAAGTGACACAGCAAATAGAGTACGATAGGCAAATACAAATTAAAGAACATGTATTGTTGTTTTCTAAAATTGTTAATCAAATTAAATCTCAGAAGAATTATTTTGCTTTTTTTGATGAGTTATTTCTGAGATATGAAGTCAATTCTATGGAGGATTTAAAACAAATTTGTAGAGTGCCTGAGAACTTAGAAGACTTTTTGAATCAAGTGTTTCAAAATTTACATAAATTTAAAACATTGAAACGTATTAAATATAGATTGCTAAATAGTAAGTACAATAGACGTTATTTTAAAATAGAAAAATATTAATTGTGATAGTCGTTAAATTAATGGGTGGTTTGGGTAACCAATTGTTTCAGTATGCAACTGGAAGAGCTTTGGCATTAAAACACCAAACTGAACTAAAATTAGATTTAAGTCTTTTAAATGCAGATCCCAAAAACGTTTATACTAAACGAGAATTAGAATTACAGGTATTTAATATTACATCATCAATTGCGTCTAATAATGAATTAGAAGTGTTTTATAAAAGAACGATCTTTCAAAAGGTAGTTACTAAGTTGTTTCCATCGTTTCCTTCAAAATATTTTATTGGAAATCAAAAAGGGTTTGAATACGATGTGGCTTTTGAATCATATCCCAATAATTCATACTTAAATGGCTATTGGCAATCTGAAAAATACTTTGATTCTATTCGAGAAGTTTTATTAAAAGAACTAGTCATTAAAAAAGAAATGACACAGCTTTGTAAATCAACGAAAGACTTAATTTTAAATTCTAATTCAGTCAGTTTGCATATTAGAAGAGGGGATTATGTTTCTGATAAAAGTGCTAGTGTATATCATGGTACTCTTCCTTTAGATTATTATGATAAAGCAATGACTCATCTTAATAGAGAATATAAAGATTTAAAAGTATTTATCTTTTCTGATGATATGGATTGGGTGAAAGCTAATTTAAAGTTGACCAATGAATGTGTTTATGTTGATTTTAATACGGGAGAGAATAGCGTATTTGATATGTATTTGATGAGTCAATGCAAACACAATATCATTGCTAATAGTAGTTTTAGTTGGTGGGGAGCTTGGTTAAATCAAAATCCACAGAAAACGGTAATTGCACCTGAAAAATGGTTTGCAGATAAAAATTTAAATACAAAAGATTTAATACCGAATTCATGGCTAAAGATGTAAATCCTTTGATATCGGTTTTAATGCCAGTATATAATGGTCAGCAATATCTTGCGGAGGCTATTGAAAGTATTTTAAATCAAACATATAAGCATTTTGAGTTATTATTGTTAGATGATGGTTCATCAGATAACAGCGCTCAAATTATTAAAGGCTTTAAGGATTCAAGAATTGTTTATATAAAAAATGAAACCAATAAAGGATTAATTTTTACTCTAAATCGAGGAATAAGTTTGGCAAAAGGAGCATTTATTGCTCGTATGGATGCAGACGACGTATCGGTAGCTAACAGGTTTGAAAAACAAATTTCGGAATTTGAAAAAGATGAAAAGTTAGTTGTTTGTGGTTCTTTTATTAAAACTTTTGGTAATGGTTCGGAGGAGTATATTAGTCATATTCCAGTTACTAATGCTCAAATTTTGTCATCTATATTTTTTGCCTGTCCCTTTGCACATCCAAGTGTAATGATAAAGAAATACTCTTTGCTTCAGTTGAATGAGTTTTATAGAGAAGATTATAAGCATTCAGAAGATTATGATTTATGGAGTAGATTAGTGTTTGTGGGAAATAGTATAAATATTCCTGAATTTTTATTGAATTATAGAATTCATGATAAACAAGTGTCAACCGTATTTGAAGATCATAAGTACCAAAGTGTATCAAAAATTCAAACCAATTTGCTATCACAATTCAATATTTCACCAACTGCCTCAGAGTCTAAATTTTTATTGAATTTGTTTAAGGGTATTAGTAAACAAGATGAAAATTATTTAATTTCAGGAGTAACATTTTTAGATAAATTACACCATCAATTTGCTATAAAATATCCCAATTATATAGAAGAACATTCCAAGGTATTAGTATCTAGATGGGTGAAAATATGTGGTAATTCAGGTATGGGCTTATTGAATATAAAATTAGCCTTCAAATTGCCATTTTTTAAAGTAAAATATCTTAAATTTAAGGACTTTATAAAGCTTTTGTATAAAACGATTACAAAGTACAGTCAACTAGATAAAAATTAAACTAAATGGGTAAGAAATTATTGTTAATAGGAAACCACTCTATCCACGTCAATAATTATTATCATTTGGTAAAGCCTTATTTTGATGAAGTTTTACTAATTACGAATAAATCCAATGAGAAATCTCCTATAGAGCCTGTTGAGTTTGTTGATTTTTCGTACAAAAAAATCAGTAATTTTTTCTATACGATTAAAAAAATAAGATCTGTGTTTCATGAATTTAAGCCAGATGTCGTTCACGTTCATCAGGTTAATTCGGTTGCCTTATTTTCAATACTCGCCTTAAAATCATTTAAAGTTCCAATTGTTTTAACAGCTTGGGGCAGTGATATATTATTATCTCCTAAAAAGAGTTTCATTCTAAGACAAATTGTAAAATATTGTTTAAAAAATGCAGATGTTGTTACAGCAGATGCGGAGTATTTAGGACAGGAAGTTTTGAAGTATATGCCGAGTAAGAAAAGCAAAGTGGTGATTGCTAATTTTGGTATGGAGTTGCATGATGAATTTTTTACTCAAAAAGAGAATATCATATACAGTAATAGATTGCACAAGCCTTTATATAATATTGATGAAATAATACGTGCATTTAAAAAATTAGAAGACACAGGAAGAAATACCTATCGATTGGTAATTGCAGCTACCGGTGAGGAAACAGAAAATTTAAAAAAACTAGTTACTGATTTAAAATTAAATGATAAAGTAACATTTGTTGGCTGGCTATCTCTTGCCGAAAATCTAAAATGGTATGCGAAATCAAAATTTTATGTTTCAATTCCTGATAGTGATGCAACTTCAATAAGTTTGTTAGAGGCAATGTACTATGGTTGTTATCCTATTGTTTCATCGTTACCAGCCAAAAGAGAGTGGATTAGCGATAGAGTCAACGGAGCTTATTATAAATCAGATTTTAATTTTATTTTGGATAAAGATCAAAAAATTTTAGATCGAGTGGCAGAAATTAATAAACATGTAATCCTCAAAAAAGGAACTGTAAAGGTTGCTTATAATAAGTTTACTAATATGTATAAGGAACTTGGTGTTTAATGATTAAAGTTTGTCACATATCTACAGTTCATCCTGATAATGATGATAGAATATTTTATAAAGAATGTGTTTCTTTATCAGAGGCAGGTTATGAAGTCTATTATTTAGTTCCTTCTGATAATGAACGCATTGAGAATGGAGTTAAAATAGTGCCTTTAAAAAAGGCCAGTTCTCGATTAACTCGTATTTTTGTTCTTTCGTGGATTGCATTTTTTAAAGCTTTAAAAATCAATGCAAAGATTTATCACTTTCATGATCCCGAATTAATGTTTATCGGAGTTTTCTTAAAACTATTTGGAAAAAAAGTAATTTATGATGTTCATGAAGATTTGCCGAAGCAAGTACTTTATAAGCCTTGGATAAAATTTCAGGTAGTAAGAAAAATATTTTCAGTGATAATTTTTTTATGTGAAAAATTTTGTTGTTTGTTCTTTGATGCTATTGTTCCTGCAACCCCAGATATAGCTTCTAAATTTAATCCTAAAAAAACCATTGTTATCCGCAATTTGGCTATTGTTAAATTAATTGATAGTATGCCAGTTCATAAAAATGATAACAATACTTTTAAATTAGTATACGTTGGAGGTTTATCTGAAATTAGAGGTATTAAGGAAGTTATTAATGCTTTGGAGATTATTAACGATGCTAGTATTGAGTTTTGGTTATTAGGCGATTGGTCTAGTGAAACTTATAAGTCTGAATGTGAATCTTTAAAAGGATATAAGTATGTTACATACTTTGGGCAATTTAAATTAGAAGATGTTTATCCTTATATAAAGCGAGCAGATGTTGGTATAGCATTATTATATCCTACTAAAAATCATGTGACTAGTTTACCAGTAAAAGCTTTTGAATATATGGCATGTCGTAAACCGATGATCATGTCAGATTTTGAGTATTGGAAGAAGATATTTAATCATGCCGCCATTTTTGCTAACCCTATGAATGCAGATGAAATTGCTAATAGCATTAAAAAACTTAAATTAGATAATAGTTTAAGAGAAAGTATGGGGATAACAGGAAAGCAATTAATAGATCAAGAGTTTTCATGGGAAGCAGAAAGTAAGTTGTTAGTAAAACACTATCAGCAATTAGTATAAGAAATTAAAATAAATAAAAGTGATTTTAAAACCTATTAATAATCTTGACTTGTTTTTTGAAAAAGCAGAATCACATATTGGTGTATTTGCGAGCAAAAAATGGTTGAGTATTTATGGTGATACTCTAAATATTATTGGAATATATAAAGACGAGCATCAGTTAATTGGTGGCTTTTATTTTTTAGATACAAAAAAGTTTGGATTTAAGTTTATTAAACTTCCACCTTACACACCTCATTGTGGCTTGTTTTATGTTTCTGATAGTAAGAATAATGCTTCCATCAATAATTTCTCTAAAGAAGTGATGAGTGAGATTTGTACTTTTTTTACAAATCAAAAAAGTGCTTTAACTATTATTGCTTTTCCGTCACAAATTATCGATTTACAATCTTTTATTTGGAGTGGTTACAAGGTTATTCCAAATTATACGTATCGTATTAATCTTCAACAATCAATTGAGATTATTAAATCTAATTTTGATTCAAAGAATAGAAATGCGATTAATAAAGCTATTAAAGAAGGCGTTGTCGTTGAAGATGGCACAATTTCTAAAAAAGAGGAGTTTAATTATTTTAAAACCACATTAAGCGCAACAGGAGCAAATATTTACGAACCAATACTAGAAAATATATTTTTGAAATTTTCAGATTCATCTAACTCTTTTTGTTTGGCCGCTAAAAAAGATAATGTTTTATTAGGAATGGTTTTTTGTGTTTACGATCAACATAACTGTTACTATATGTTAGGTGGCGTTGATAAAAAATCAGGAATACAAGGAGTTAATAATTTATTAGTTCAAAAATGCATCGAAAAATCTAAAGATTTAGGATGTACCACATTTGATTTTGAAGGCTCTATGTTGAAAGGCGTTGAGAAATTTTTTAGAAGCTTTGGTCCAGAATTATTTCCTTATTTTACTGTAAATAAAGCCATTTTACCTTTAGAGATATTGTTGAAATTTAAAAAGAGAGAGCTTTTTTAAATGACTATTACTCGCATTCAACATCAGGATATTGATTTTAAAAAGTGGGATCAAACGATTCTTTCTTCAGCTACTCCTTTTGTTTTTGCTCAATCCTTTTACTTAAATGCAACTTGCCCTCAATGGGACGCATTGATTATTGGAGATTATGAAAGTGTATTTCCATTAACTTATAAAACTAAATTTGGTTTTACATATTTGCCTCAGCCTCCTTTTACTTCACAATTAGGCGTGTTTGGAAAAGTGGATTTAGAAATTGAACAGTTGTTTTTTTATTATATCACTCAACATTATAAATTAATTGATATAGAATTAAATGTATCAAATAAGATTGCTTCTGAATTCATTACTCCTAAAAACACTTATATTTTAAATTATCAATCCGAATATAAATTTAATCAAAACACGAAACGAAACATTAATAAAGCGATTGAAAACGGCTTTATTGTTGAACGAGTGGAGGAGAAGGACGTTCTAACATTATCTCAAAAATATCTTAACCCTTTTCTCGAAAGAGAAGTCAATTTAACTAAGGTGACTGTCGCTTTATTAGATGATTTATTAAAAAATAGTATTGAAAGTAAAACGCTCTATGCGTTTAAAGTGCTTGATAAAAATCAAACCATTAAAGCCTTAGGACACTTTATTTGTAATGGTAAACATGTTTTGTATTTAAAAGGAACTAATTTCGACAAGGCTGATAATTCAGGAAGTATGCATTTACTAATGCAGTACGCCATTGAATTTTTTGCTAATAAATCCACATTTTTTGATTTTGGAGGTGGTTCTAAACAAGGTTTAGCTAACTTTTATATGGGATTTGGTGGTCAAGTATCCACTTATAGCTTTTTGCAAGTTAATAGACTCCCTCGGTTAATTAAATTTATTAAAAACAAAAAATAAACACCCTCTTTTTGTTATTTTAGTCTTCTGTATGAAGGCTATTGTTTCTCACGATATTGATCACTTAACACTCTCTGAGCATTATTTTCAGGATTTAATAGTTCCTAAGTTTTTTGTGCGAAGTAAAATAGAGTTACTGACAGGTAAAATTTCTCTTGCTGAGTTTTTTTATCGAATAGGGGATGTTTTTAAAAATAAATGGCAACATATTGAAGAATTGCATGTGTTTAATCAAAAACATTTTGTACCAACCACCTATTTTATTGGAGTAAATAAAGGTGTAGGCTTGTCATATAGCACTGCTCAATCTGCTTTTTGGATAAAAAAAATGCTTGAAATGGGTTGCGATGTTGGTGCGCATGGTATTGAATTTGAAACTTTTGAAAAAATAAATAAAGAATATTCTTTGTTCAAGGATTTGTCACAACAAAGTACATTTGGTACTCGTATGCATTACATTCGAACTAATGAGCATACTTTTACAAATATGGCAAAAGCTGGCTATTTGTTTGATAGCAGCGAAATGGCCTTTAAAGCGCCATTTAAAATTGATACGATGTGGGAATTTCCTTTTCAAATAATGGATAGCTACATTATTGAAAAACCAAAGCAATGGCAGAGTAAAAACTTCTTTCAAAGCTGCGAGGAAACAAAAAAAATAATTGACAAAGCAGTTGATTTAAATTTGCCCTATTTAGGCATTGATTTTCATGACCGCTATTTTTCTCATTCTCATAAAACCTGGAAAGATTGGTATATGTGGTTGATTGAGTATTTGGGTGAAAATAAAATAGAGTTTGTAAATTTCAAAACGGCAGTTAAAGAATTAGAATCTAAGTAAATTGAAAACAGTTGCTATAGTTATCCCTTGTTTAAATGAAAAAGACTACATATTACGTTGTCTTCAATCTATTGCACAACAAAGCTATAACAAGGATTTAATTACAACCTATGTTTGTGATGGTGGCAGTAACGATGGTACGATTGAAATTATAAAGGATTTCGTTAAAATCAGTAATCGTTTTTTGATTTTAAATAATAGTAAAAAAACAACTCCATACGCTTTAAATTTAGGGATTACAGAATCAACAGCAGATGTTGTTGTTATTCTGGGTGCACATTCGGAAGTAGACAACCATTTTGTAGCTAAAAATATAGAGACTTTTTCTGAAAACGAATCTATTATGTGTGTGGGAGGTGTTTTAGAAAATGTATACGAAAACGAAACGTCTAAAATTATTGGTAGCGCCATGTCTTCATCATTTGGTGTTGGGAATGCTCATTTTAGAACGGGAAATAAAAAAGGATACGTTGATACTGTAGCTTTTGGAGCTTATAAAAGAGAGGTTTTTGATAAGGTGGGTTTGTTTAATGAAGAGTTGATTAGAAATCAGGATGATGAATTTAATTACCGAATTACTTCGGCTGGTTTCAAGATTTTTTTGAATCCTGAAATTAAATGCAAGTATTTTGTAAGAGCTTCTTTTAAGAAATTATACAAGCAATATTATCAATATGGCTATTGGAAAGTGTATGTCAATGTTTTGCATAAAACGGTTACTACATCCAGACAACTTGTTCCAGCAGCCTTTGTGAGCTACTTATTTTTGTTATTACTGTCATTATTAATTGGAATAAAAGTGTTTTGTTTCCTTAGTTTATTTTTAGTTTTATATGTTTTGATGGCAGGTTTCATGGCTTTCCGACAAAATACACAGCCAACAACAGCTATTAAAATAGCCTATACATTTTTTATCCTGCATTTCAGTTATGGCATGGGTTATTTAAAAGGAATTTTCGACTTTATTTTACTCAAAAAATCCATCAAAAAACACGAAAGTTTATCTCGTTAAGTGCTTGTAATTTAAGTCTTTTCAGTACATTTGTGGGTATATTTTAATATTTATGACTACTACTCAACAAGTTATTGCCGATAAGATTCAGGAAGTGGCATTTACAAAGGTTGGTTTAAATGATGAGTTGTTTAAATCGGGCATTTTATCATCTATTATTGTGATTGATTTAGCAACTTCTTTGGAAGAAGAATTTAATATTCAAATTCCTTTCAACGAAATCTCTATCGAAAATTTCTCTACAGTTGAATTAATTGATAATTTTATTAAAACTAAACAGTAATTGAAGTTCCTTTTACTTCATATTATTTCATTGCTTGTAGCATGTTTATTTTTCTTTTATTCAAAAGAAAAAATAGACAACTTCTATCAAGAAAAATATAAATCGGATTTTGGGTTCATTACCGAAAATTATATTCCAACTTTTAATCAAAACCGCCTTTCTGAAAATATAACTTTATCTAATGCTTTAGATAAAAGTATACCAGTGGTGTTTGGTTCATCCGAATTAACATCACATCATTTAGATGCCTTATGTTATAATTTTTTTAAAGAACGCAATCTAAGTATTCAAGCATTTGGTCACGCTGGGTTTCAATGCTTTGCCATCTCTAATGTTATAGCAGCTAATAGACTAGTACTTAAAGATTCTAAAATTACTATTATTTTATCTCCAGGTTGGTTTGAGGGTTCAGATTCTAAAGGAACAGATTTACAATGTTTTTTTGACTATAATAATGATATTGTTATGAATCAAATTTATTGGGATAAGCAATTATCAGATTCATATAAAACATACTATGCCAATTATATTAAAAGGAAATATGGTCAAATAAATTCTCCAAGTAATACGATTAATCAATTTTATACATATAACGATGCTTTGTATTCACGGTTTAATTTTATGTTTGAAAAAGTAAATAAAAGTTCATATGGTTCAGATGTTTACAATAAACTATTGTTGAATCTTTCTAAAGATACTGTTCAGTATCGTTTTCGAAATATTAATCTTAATTGGGATTCCTTATATCAGTTATCTATTCAGGAGTTTAAGAAAACTTCTACCAATAATGATTTAGGGGTTGAAAATGAGTATTATTCAAACTGGTTAAAAGGTAAATCGGATAAGATATTTAAAGTGACGGAAAATTCGCAAGAGTATCAAGATTTTAAAATGCTTTTAAGTCTTTGTAAAGAGTTAAACTGTAAACCTATTTTTATCATTATGCCACTAAATACCTTGGCCTACAAAAACGCGAAGGTACTGGAGCCAACTATTAAGAATATAAAAAGTGAGTTAAAGCAGTATGATTTTAAGTATTTAGATATGTTTAGCCCAGCTTTAAATCATTATCAAATTGGAACAACAGAAGATGTGATGCATCCAGGTAATTATGGTTGGTATCAAATGGATAAATTTATCATAGAGGAATTTTCTTCAAAATAATTATAATGAAAAAAGAAAACTACTATAATTTCCTAAAAAAAATGTTGCTTTATGTCAGCATCGTTTTAGGCTTATATGTTTTATATAATCCATATAATAAATCAAAATACAATATTCCTCATTCAGCAACTTCTTTTATTTACGCTCAATTTTAATGACTCCATTTTCTAATATAAACTTCTATGTATTTGCATTCATTTATTTTGCAATCATTTTACTATGTAAGTTTATATTTAAAAATAAGCATTATTCAGTTATAACATTCTCTTTAACCTTTTTGTACTTATTGTTATATATCAAATTGGGTATTTCTGCTATTGTCTTTTCAGTGGTATCTTATTTGTTTATTAAGTTCATCAGTCCAAAAATCAATCATCGGTTGGTTAGTTCATTGATATTATTGTTGCCAATGATTTTGTTTAAAATCAAAGTAGATGTAAGCATATTGTATTTCATTGGATTGTCTTTTGTTACCTTTAGAGCTATACAAACCAATATTGATTATAATTCTAAAAACGAATTTAAGTTTATTGATTATTTTAATTTTCTATTTTTTATTCCTGCTTTATTAATTGGCCCATTAGATAGGTTTCAGTCATTTACCCAAAAAAGTAATAAAGCTTTTGATAATATTACTGTTTCAAGTATAGAGTCTGGTTTTTCAGAGTTTTTAAAAGGTGTTTTGTATAAATATGTCATAGCTGAAATTATTTATCGTTATTGGTTAAATGACTTTGCGTTTGAAGAAAAAACATTCATGTATTATTTAAACGACATGTATGCTTACATGTTTTATTTGTTTTTTGACTTTGCTGGTTATTCTGCTTTAGCATGTGGATTTAGTAAAATGATTGGGATTGAATTACCTTTTAACTTTAATAAGCCATTTTTAGCACTTAATCCTCCTGATTTTTGGCAACGTTGGCATGCTTCGTTAACCAGTTGGTTAACAGATTATGTATTTAAGCCAGCTTATAAATGGTTAAATGGATTCCAGAAATTAAAGACTTATCCTATCACTAAACAAAACATTGCCATTTTTATGACGTTGTTTATTATGGGATGTTGGAATGGTTTTGAGGCACAGTTTATCTATAGTGGATTTATTTATGCTGTTTATAGTATGGTACATAATACATATGTTATAAATTGCAGAAAACAACAAAAGGATATATTATTTGGCAGCTTAAGTCCAAAATTGGTTAAATACCTAAGTATGTTTTTATTAATTAATTTTACAGTAGTTGCGTTATATGTGTTTAGCGGACGCTGGTTATAATATTTGAAAGATGCAGTACGATTTTTTTAATAATGATTTTGTAAATGTTACACCTAATAACATCAAGCCATTTGTTGTTGGTACAGATATTACATTATCGTTTTCTGAAGTTTACCAGAGATTTAATGAATTAAAAAAATGTTTTAATGAATTAGCTTATGATAAAAATTCGCCTGTTATTATTTATGGCGAAAAACAAGCAAACTATGCGGTTTGCATTATCACCTTTTTGCATTTAAATATTCCTTATGTGGCAGTAGATAGCATCATGCCTGAGCATCGAGTAAAAGTGATTCAAGAAACTACTCAATCAAAGGTTTTAATTAATTTGTCTGATATTTCTTTAGAATCCGTTAATGCATCTATTATTTTTGATAAAGAACTACGATTAACAAAAAATACAGAAACCGTAAATCATATTGACGTTGATTTAAGTAAAGAAAATCTGGCTTATATTTTATTTACATCTGGTAGTACTGGAGTTCCAAAAGGTGTACAAATTACTCGTAAAGCTTTAAATAATTTCATCAAATGGTTTGTTAATTGGCCAATTCAAAGTAAAGATTTGGTTTATATGAATCAAGCTACTTTTAGTTTTGATGTGTATTTGTGTGATTTGGTAAGTGCATTTCATTATGGCTCTTTGTTGGTATTAAACGATTTACAAACATTAAAAACACCTGAGTTGTTTTTACAACGTTTCAAAACATATCAAGCTACCACCTTGTTTTGCACACCTTCGTTTATATCCATGTATTTAACGTTGCCGGAATTTAATCAAACTAATTATCCTCATTTTAAACATATTACTTTACTAGGAGAAGATTTACCGGCTGCCTTAGTTAGAAAAATCCGTAAAGCATTTCCTGATTTAAAGATTATTAATTCATACGGACCTACAGAGGCAACAGTAGTTGTAACTTATGTAGAAGTATCCGAAGAAATTTTGAGTTTAGATAAAGCTGTGCCAATTGGTTATGTGAAACCTGATACCGAAATTTTAATTGATAACGAAAGTAAAAATCCTACAGAAGAAGGAGAGTTGATTATTGTTGGAGATAACGTCTCAATTGGTTATAGTAACCGTGCTGATTTAAATTCAGAGAAGTATTTTATTCATAATGGAAAAAGAGCATATCGAACAGGTGATTTAGCATACTATAAAGGTGATTTGGTTTATTTTAATGGACGTATGGATAGCCAGGTGAAATTAAATGGGTATCGTATTGAGTTGGATGAAATCTCCAATCTTTTATTAAAACATTCTAATGTGTCAAATGCAGCGACTATTCCTTTAAAGGTTGGTAATACCGTAAAAAAAATAGTGACTTATATTTCTGTGAAAAATTCAACAGATTTTGATGCGAATGATATTTTGAAAAATTACTTAAAGGAGCTTGTTCCTGTTTATATGATTCCTTCAGAAATAATTGTATTGCCAGAACTGCCTACTAACAGTAATTATAAAACAGATAAAAAAGCTTTATTAGATTTATATATAAATAGATAACCTTGTCGAAACTTAAAAGCACATATCTTCAGTTTGGTTATAATATACCATTACTCATTGCATTTTTTTTGCCATTTGGTATTAATCATGCCATTTTGATTTTAATTTGGGCTCTTTCATTTTTTGCTTTTGATAATGTAAAACAAGGATTTAAAACTATTTTTAACAATAAATGGTCTTATGTTTTATTAGCATTCTTTTTAATACACGCATTGGGCTATTTCTTTTCTATAGATAAGTCTGATGCTTTAAATGCCATTGAAATAAAACTTGGCTTTTTAGCTTTCCCGATTTTAGTTTTTGCCTCTCGATTCAATGAAGTTCAAATAAAAAAAATAGTAATTTCATTTGTTTCTGGGTGTATTTTAGCCACTGTGATATGTTTATTTAGAGCATTTTATTTATACTTTTTCGAGGACGTTAATGCCTTTTTTTATTCAGACTTCAATTTCTTTTTGCATCCAAGTTATTTTGCCATGTATTTAGTGTTTGCACAATTAATAGTAATGCTGTTTTACCCAACATGGCTATCACACTTAGCGTATTTAAATATTAAAATAGGATTTATCTCCTTTTTATTATTGTTTGCTACATTTTTATGTTCATCTAAAATGGGATTAATTACAGCGTTTATTTTAATTCCTACAGCATTGTTTGTGATTTTATATAAAAATGGGTATAAGAAATTAATAGTAGGTTCTTTAATCGTATTTGTTTTAGGATTATTTTTCTCTTATAAATTTTTACCACAACCTTTTGAGCGAATTAAAGTGGCGTTTAAAGTAACAGCTTCTGCCGAAAAAATTGATAAAACAGATGCAGAGAGTACAGCAGTGAGAATCTTAATATGGAAAGAATCTGTGAAATTAATTAAATCTAATTTTTGGTTTGGAACCACTGCTGGTGATGCCAATGATAAGTTAATTGAAGCTTATGAAAAAGAAGGATTAACGGGAGCTTTGATCAAAAAATTAAATGCACATAACCAATTTTTGCAAACCTTTATTGGAACTGGTATTATTGGATTTATCCTTTTACTTTTTATGACTTTAGGAGCTTTGATTTATGGTTTTGTTAAAAGAAATTATGTATTAGTATTATTTAGTGTATTGATGATTTTTAATTTTTTAGTAGAATCAATGCTTCAGGCTCAAGCAGGATTTATTTTCTTTGTATTTTTCTTTTGTATTTTAACACACTATAATTTTCATAAATTAAACAAAACATCATGATACCATTTTCGCCACCTCGTATAGATGATAAAATTATAAATGAAGTAACTGCAGCCTTAAAGTCTGGATGGATTACAACAGGTCCTCGCACAAAAGATTTTGAAAAGAAACTGACCGCTTATTGTGGTAATCAATCAACCTTATGTTTAAACTCGGCAACAGCTGGATTAGAAATCATGTTACGTTGGTATGGAGTAGGTGATGGTGATGAAGTTATTTTGCCTGCTTATACCTATTCTGCAACAGCAAACGTGGTGATACATTGCGGCGCTAAACCTGTTTTTGTAGATGTAAACGCAGATGATTTTAATATCAATGTGGCCAATATCGAAAAAGCCATCAATGATAAAACAAAAGTGGTAATGCCAGTTGATTTTGCTGGGTTTCCATGTGATTATGACGAGATTAATGCTTTAGTAGTAAAACATAAAAATCAATTTAAGCCCAAGTCTAAAAATCAAGAATTACTTGGAAGAATCATGGTTTTATCAGATTCAGCTCATTCTTTTGGAGCTAATTATAAAGGCAAAAAGTGTGGTGCTTTAGCGGATGTTTCAGTATTCTCATTTCATGCGGTGAAGAATTTAACGACTGCCGAAGGTGGAGCAGTGGCTTTAAATTTTCCTGAACCTTTTGATAATACAGAGCTGTATAATTATCTGTGTATGTATACCTTACATGGACAAAATAAAGACGCTTTAGCGAAAACACAAAAAGGTAATTGGAAATATGATATCGTAGAAGCTGGCTATAAATGTAACATGACAGATATGTCGGCCGCTATTGGTTTAGTGGAATTAGAGCGTTATGATAACGATACTCAAATAAAACGTAAACACATTTTTGATACCTATCAAGCCGCTTTTTCAAAAGACAATCGTTTTCAAGTTCCAGTGTACCATACCGATTCTAAAGTAGGCTGTTATCATTTATATCCATTACGAATAAAGGGAATTACAGAAGTACAACGAGACGCTATTATGAAAGAAATTTTTGATTGTGATGTGTCAGTTAATGTTCATTTTATTCCAGTACCAGCTATGACATTTTATAAGAATTTGGGATATGATTTAAATAACTATCCTGTAACGTATGATAATTTTAGCAGAGAAATTTCATTACCAGTTTTTTATAATTTAACTGAAGAACAAACGCAAACGGTTATTAGTGCAGTAATAAGTTCAGTAAACAAAGTACTTGGCTAGTATCATCTTTATTGGTTTAGGTAAATCGAAAAAGCAACTTACGAATTAATTATTGAGATGTATTACTTGATATATGAGGTTAATTTTATGTAAACCTGATTAGCAATTTGTATATTTGCCGAATATTTACAGCCCTTGTTTAAACGTTTATTCGACATATTAGCTTCATTTTTTGGAATTTTAATTTTGCTTCCGTTTTTTATCATCATTAGTATATTAATGATTGTAACATCTGGATTTCCAATATTTTATTTACAAACCAGAGTCGGTAGAAAGGGTCAGGATTTCAAACTCTTTAAATTCAGAACCATGCATAAAGATGCTGATCAAAAAGGGTTGTTAACTGTCGGTGGTCACGATCCTAGAGTTACCAAAATTGGTTATTATTTACGTAAATATAAGTTAGATGAATTACCTCAGTTATTTAATGTTCTTTTTGGTACCATGAGTTTAGTTGGACCAAGACCGGAAGTTAGAAAATACGTTGATTTATATACCAATGAACAAAAAAAAGTATTGTCGGTAAGACCTGGAATTACCGATTTTGCCTCTTTAGAATTTATAAATGAAAATGATTTATTAGCAAAATCTTCTAATCCAGAGCAGACGTATATCAATGAGATTATGCCAACTAAGTTAGCCTTAAATGCTAGATATATTGCTCAACAAGGGCTTTTTACAGATTTTAAGATTATCCTAAGCACAATTCTTAAAATTGTTAAGTAGTTTCTTTAATAATTTTTAATAAGTCTTGAGGCCTTTTATCGGTATTCTTCATGCTTAATTATTTATATTTACCTATTAAATCTAAATAAAATATGAAAAATCTTTCTTTAATTATTAATGGTGTTCTAGCAATTGCGGTTGCTATATTATTTTATCAAGTTCACTCTTTAAAAAACGGAGGAGTTACGGTTGAAAACTCAACTTCTGAAGCAGCTGTAAAGCCTACAATAGTAACGAGTGCTACAAATTTAGCCGATGCTAAAATAGCATATGTAAATACAGATAGTATTAATGAGCATTATGATTATATAGCAGATTTTACAAAAGTTATTCGTAATAAGAAAGCGACTTTGGAATCTCAAATGCAAAGTATGACCGCTAAATTTCAACAAGAATATGAGGCGTTTCAGCAGTCGGCGCAAGCAGGAGTTGCTCCTCAAGCAGAGTTGCAAAAGCAACAAGCTAGCTTAGAAAGACAGCAACAAGAGTTGGCTAATAAAGAATTGCAAATGCAAAACTTAGGAATAGAGTTAGAGGAAAAAAACATGGAATTAAATAAAAGTGTGAAAGATTATTTAGTTAAAATTAATAATGGAAGATTTGATTATATCCTTTCTTATTCAGATTTAATGCCTACTATTTTATTAACTAATCCTAAATTAGATATTACAACTGAAGTTTTAAACGGTATTAACGAAGAATATAAAAATTCTAAAAAGAAAAAATAGTCATGGAAGATAGAAAAGCACTTTTAAATAAAATCATGCATGTACATCATTTTCATGAAACCTTTCAAATTGGAAATGCAGATGCGCCTACATTAATTGATGAACGAGATTATACATTACGTTATAATTTAATTAAAGAAGAAAACGAAGAGTATTTAGATGCATGTAAAAATGGTGATATTGTTGAGATTGCTGATGCAATAGGAGATCAATTATATATTTTATTTGGAACTGTTTTAAAACATGGCTTGCAACATAAAATCGAAGAAGTGTTTGACGAAATTCAACGCAGTAATATGAGTAAATTGGATGAGCAAGGCCAACCTATTTTTAGAGAAGATGGAAAAATTTTAAAAAGTAACTTGTATTTCCGTCCGAATATTAAAGATATTTTAGAGAAGTAGGATTTTAATTTTAAACTGGAAGAGTGTAAATAATACCTTCTAAATACCTATTGTTTTTCTTAGTATAAAATACCTCAAAGCCGTTTTTCTCAAAAACGGCTTTATATTTTGGGTTTAAATAAATACAGTAAATTTTTCTAGGATTTAGTTTTACACTTTCTTTAATATTATTAATCACCAGTTGCATAATCTCTTCTCCAAAGGGATTAAAAAAGTAAAATACACGGGCATTGTCAGGGATATTGTATTTAGTAGCATCCTCAAATAAAAATTCGATACTGCTTTCAGGATTCTTCTTTTTATAAATAACCTTGTTTTCATTAGCATCATCAATTAATTCTTTGGCAATGTCAACCCCAATTAAATTGGTAAAATCACATTGTTCTGCAACAAATAAGGCTCTGCCTTTTCCGCAACCATAATCTATTAATGGAAAGTCTTTGGTTTCCTTTGGTAATTCATAAAAAATTGAAAAAAGGATAAAGTAACTAGCTCCTTGATAATGATGATTTTGGTCTGTGTTTTCTCCTGCAAGGGTTAATTTATCAAGGTTTACAATGCTATGGGTATTAATTCCAAGGAGTTTTTCGTATTTACCTTCATACCTTAATAATTTAAACGTATTTACAAATCCTCTGTAATACAGCGATCTAAAAAAGTAATAGATATATTGAAAAAATTTCACGGGTTAAATTTAAGGTTTTTGAATTCAGTTTTCTGATTTAAATTATCCTCCCTCTGGAGGGGGGAGGGGAGGAAAAATAAATCATAAAAATATTGAGGACTTTGCGGTTCAACCTAAAAATATGTACCTTCATAGCAATATTCGTAATATGCAAATTGACTTAGAAGCAGAAAAAAAAGAGATATTAAATCGCTACAAAAATTTAATTAAAGCCTGTAAACGTCGCCTTGAAAAAGGGGATAAGGAAATTATACGTAAAGCTTTTGAAGTTTCGGTTGAAGCACATAAAGAAATGCGTCGTAAATCAGGCGAACCTTATATTTATCATCCGATAGCAGTAGCGCAAATTTGTGCTGAAGAAATTGGACTAGGTACTACCGCAATTGTATGTGCTTTATTGCACGATACAGTTGAAGATACCGACATGACTTTGGATGATATCAAAGGAATGTTTGGCGAAAAAGTAGCTCAAATTATCGATGGCTTAACTAAAATTTCTGGTGTATTTGATCATACATCATCTATTCAGGCTGAAAATTTCAGAAAGATGTTGTTAACGCTTTCTGAAGATGTTCGAGTGATTTTAATAAAACTAGCGGATAGATTACACAATATGCGAACGCTTGATCACATGAAGCGTGACAAGCAGATGAAAATTGCTGGAGAAACCTTGTATTTATATGCTCCCTTAGCTCATCGTTTAGGATTAAATGCCATTAAATCTGAATTAGAAGATTTAGGTTTAAAATACACGAATGAAGATTGGTATAAAGATATTGTTCAAAAATTAGAAGAAACAGAGCCTGCTCGTAAAAAATACATCAAAAACTTTATTGATCCATTAAATGATATTTTAAAGGAACAAGGGTTTAATTTTAAAATATTCGGTCGCCCAAAATCTATTTATTCTATTTATCATAAAATAAAAAACAAAGGTGTTCCGTTTGAAGAAATCTATGATTTGTTTGCTATTCGTATTGTAATAGATACAGAAATGGATAAAGAAAAAGCAGATTGCTGGAAAATTTATTCTATTATCACTGATTTTTATCACCCAAATCCAGACAGATTAAGAGATTGGATTTCTACTCCAAAATCTAATGGTTACGAGAGTTTACATACTACCGTAATGGGCCCAGAAGGAAAGTGGGTTGAAGTGCAAATTCGCACGGTGCGTATGGATGAGTTGGCAGAGATGGGATATGCCGCGCATTGGAAGTATAAAGATGCTGCAGCGGAGAAAGAAAGTAATTTAGAGAACTGGTTGCGTCGTATTCGTGAAATGTTGGATAATCCAGATCCAAATGCATTAGAGTTTATCGATGATTTTAAATTAAACTTATTTGCTGATGAAATTTTCGTGTTTACTCCAAAAGGAGAAATGAAAAATTTACCGACAACAGCAACCGCTTTAGATTTTGCCTTTGAAATACATACCAAGGTAGGAGAGCAATGTATTGGGGCTAAAGTAAATCACAAATTAGTGCCATTAAGTTATCGATTAAAGAGTGGCGATCAGGTTGAAATACTAACCTCTAATAAGCAGTTTCCGAAAGAAGACTGGATTAACTATGTTGTAACAGCTCGTGCCAAATCAAAAATTAAGAGTGCCTTAAAAGAAAACAGACGCAAAGTTGCCGAAGGTGGCAAAGAATTATTAGAGAAGAAATTTTATAAATGTAAATTGGATTACACCATTCAAAATGTGAATGAGTTTGTGACTTATTTAAAATTACCGTCTTCTAGTGAGTTGTTTTACAGAACTGCTTTAGGTAATGTGGATGTTAAAGAAATTAAAGAATTTGTTGATTTTAAATTACATCCAGAAAAATATAAACCTAAGAAAAAAGAAAATAAAATTGAAGAGCTAGTGACTAGTGTAAGAGGTGGAACATCTGAAATGCTAGTGATTGGTGATGATATGCAAAAGCTAGATTACGGCCTATCACCTTGTTGCAGTCCTATTCCTGGAGATGATGTGTTTGGATTTGTAACGGTAAATGAAGGAATTAAAATTCATCGCGTAAATTGTCCTAATGCGGTGAAGTTATTATCTAATTATGCGTACCGTGTGGTAAAAGCTAAATGGAACAATGATCATTTAATTTCTTTCTTGGCGGGTATTAAAATTAAAGGAACCGATGAGTTAGGCTTGGTAAATAATATCACGAAAATTATTTCTAGCCAATTAAATATTAATATGCGATCTATTAGTTTTGATACAGAAGATGGTATCTTTGACGGAACAATTATGGTATATGTTCATGATGCCAAGCATTTAAGTCATTTAATTGACAATTTAATGAAGGTAAAAGGAGTAACGAGTGTAACGCGAACAGATAATAACTAATGGGAGAGAAATTGACACAGGAAACTAAGGAAGCAGTTGAGAAAATTTTGACTGATTACTTGGAAAAAAATAAGCATCGAAAAACATCAGAGCGTTTTGCTATTTTAAACGAAATCTATTCGCATGAAGGGCATTTTGATATAGAAGGCTTGTATGTGATGATGAAAAATAAAAAGTACCGTGTGAGCCGTGCGACGTTATATAATAATATTGAATTATTGTTAGAAGCTGGTTTAGTGACGAAACATCAATTTGGCAAAAACTTAGCTCAGTTCGAAAAAGCTTATAAATTCAAACAGCACGATCATTTAATTTGTAGCGATTGTGAAAAGGTGTTTGAATTTTGCGACCCACGTATTATGCAAATTCAAAAAATGGCAGAGGATATGTTGAATTTTGATGTGTTTCATCATTCGTTAAATTTCTTTGCTAAATGCCGTGGTTTAAAAGAAAACGGAGTTTGCGAACACAAAAAGCCAACTGTTAAGTAGTACTCCGTCACCCTGAACTTGTTTGGCTCCGCCGATTTTGCAATTCAGGGTCTCATGAGATGCTGAATCAAGTTCAGTATGACTTTTTTAAATCAAAAAATAATACTAAATTTAAACTGCAAAAGTTTAAAAAATATGGTTCTAGATTATAAAATAACGGAGGAAAATAACATTCAACTATTGGTGTTAAGTGGAGAATTGATTGATAAAAATCAAGCAACTGATTTAATTAAAAACATTGATGAATTATTGGAACAAGGAAAATCAAAACTCATTATTGATTTATCTGACCTAAAATACATGAATAGTAGTGGATTAAATGTATTAATACAATTACTTACTAAAACTCGCACTAACGGTGGTGAAAGCGTTATTTTTAATGTGAGCAAAAAAGTAAACGATTTATTAGTCATTACTAAATTAAATACTTTGTTTAAAGTAGCTGATAGTAAAGAAGCGGCTATTAAATTATTAGCTTAAGTAAATTATATTTTGATAAGAATTTAAATCCCTTTGTTAGAAATAGCAGAGGGATTTTTTATGCAAATGCAATATGCTGACATGCTTTGTAAACTAGTTGAAATACATCTTCAAAGCCTTGTTCTCCCCCAAAATAAGGGTCCGGAACTTCTAAATCTTGATTGGCGTGTGAGGCATTTAATAATAAATCCACTTTAGATTTATGTTCTTCAGTAGTTGCTAATGCTAGTACATTAGCTAAATTACTTTTGTCCATCACGTAAATTTTATCAAACTTATCAAAGTCGGAAGTTTTAAACTGACGAGCTCTTAAAGGTTTTAAATCAACCTCATGTTTAGCTGCATTAGCAATGGTTCGTTTGTCTGGAGCTTCATCAATATGATAATTAGATGTGCCAGCCGAATCAACTCGCATGTTGATGTTATTTTCTTTAATTAGTTTTAGCATAATGCCTTCCGCTAAAGGAGAGCGGCAGATGTTTCCTAAACATACCATTAAAACTTTTTGCATTTTGTTAAACTTATTTTTGAACCATAAAAGTCACAAAAGACTAGATATAGTTTAGTTGTGATGACTACTTATTGTAATATGTAATTAAAATCATTCGCTAGTATTACAGAGCTAAAGTTTAAAAGAAGATAAAAGAATTACGTTATACTTTTACCCTATAAACATTTATGACTGATATGGTTATTGTTTTTATACAATTTCAAAGATTTATTACTATTCTTCTACTGGAACAAAATTACTTTGCTCAGCATAAAAAGCAGTTTTAGTGAGCACATTAACAATATTTTCTTTTGATAAAGAACCAGCTTCTGTTGTATATTTCAAAAACACCGAATCGTCCATAATTGCATAAGCTACACCACTTAAGCCGTAATTTTTTTGTAATAAATGAAGTAAAAAAGCTTCTCTGTTTTCATCTGGTATACCACATAATGGAGATACTACTTGAAATAAAAAATTCTTTTCTTGCTCCCAAACATCAACCATGATGTCGAACTTGCCTTTTTTTAAATTCCATTGTCCTGGTTGGTTGCCACGTGTTTCATCTGGATTCAATCCTAATTCAGAGATGGCTTCATCTACTAACTTGTAATAATTTTGTAACATGTATTATTTTGCTAATGCGTTTAATTTTTCTGTAAAGAATACAGATTTTTGATTGGTATAAAATTTATTTTTAAACTGTCCAACCCATTGAATCCCTTTAATGGCATTGGTTAAAAACACTTCATCGCCATTGGTTAATGTGTGAACGGTTAGTGTTTGTTCGAAGGTTAATATTTTGTTTTGTGCCGCAATATCCAATATCTGTTTTCTCATCACACCGTCAATGCATCCATCAGAAATGGGTGATGTGTAGAGAGTACCATTTTTTACCACAAAAATATTTGAATTAATAGATTCAATAATATTTCCATTATCATTTACCAATAAGCAATCATCTAATTTTAGAGATGTTTTGGTAATGCCCGCCATAACGTATAGCAAAGCACTTCCAGTTTTTAAATTAGAAATTTTATTGATTTGTTTTTTTATTTCGGCATACACATCTACCCATAAACCTTTTTGGTTTAATTGATAGCCCGTTGTTTCCAAAACCTCTGTCTCAATTAAAAATGAAATATCGTTGGTCTCTGGAGTGTAAAATCCACCTTCATTTCTAAAAACTGTTAATCTAATTCTAGCGTCTTGCTTAATATCATTTTGTTCTAGTAAATGAAGAATTAAATGTTCAATATTTCCTGAAGTAAATTCTGCTGGAACATTCATTCTTAGTGTGGTCATGCTTAACTTAATTCGTTTTACATGATCGGCTAAAAACATAATTTTTCCATTTGTATAACGGATACTTTCAAATAAAGAATCGCCATAGCGAAACGCTCTATTAGAAAAACTAATAGCGGGTTCATATAAACTAATTACGTGTCCGTTGTATATACAATGTGAATCCATCATCTAGCATTAAAAGTAAATAAATAAGGTATTTAAGGTGCTGAGTGTTGAAAATTGTTGAAAAGAAAAAAAGAGCTGTTGTTAAGATTTTCTTGCCATTTTCAACAAACTCTCCACCCAAGTTTTTGGAGAGATGGTTTTTGATAGATTGTTGGAATAATCACTCATAGCTATTAAATCAGATTCTTTAGTATTAATCATGTTTTTTAGAGCGTGTTTAATATCATTAATGCTTTCTGATTTAAACGTAAATCCATTTTTACCTTCTTGTAAAAATTGTTCTTTAGCTCCAACTTGATTGCTTAATAATAAAGGGAATCCAGAGGCAGCAAATTCATGAACCACCACGCCCCATGGCTCAAATCTACTTGGCAATATAAAAACTCCTGTTTGTGACGTATAGTTTGCTAAATCCTTTGGTTGTACAAAACCAAAGTGCTTAATTTTTGGGTGCTTAATTGGTTCAATATCTCCAACACCTAAACACCATAATTCCCATTCGTTAGGCAGTTCGTCTTGAAGTTCAATGAATGCCTGCCATAGTTCCTTGATTCCTTTAAATTCATAATACCTTCCCACATATAAAAAACGTTTAGGGAAATGACTTTGCTTTTGTGCTTTTTGAGATTGGAAAATAGATTCAAAATAGGCTAAATCACAGCTATAAAAACCAGTTTCGATATTGTTTTCTTTAAAGCCTAAGTTTAATACATATTGTTTTTGTATTTGACCTGGAACCCAAGCATGAGAAAAAATATTTAGCAAGGTAAATCGGCTGATAATCATGGCAAGTCTTTGTTTAAAGTCTCCTCGCCAATGTGTATCACATGTCATTACGGTTGGTACTTTCTTAAAATAAGCTTTGGTTATTTTAAGGTAATCTTTATCAATCCAACCACTACAAACAATCACATCAGGATTAATTGATTTTACCAATTGAGTTAATTGTTCTTGATTGTAATCTGTTTTTGAGTAAATTTTAATTTTTTCATTTGCCTTAAACTGAAAAGGAGCTTCCTTATTTACTGGCCAGCGAACAATATGAACTTCGCCATGTTTAGTAAGTTCATTACAACAAGCTAAAACATATTCTGCAATTTCAGTATATAAGAAAAGAAAAGTCATTTGTTTGACTAATGTACTAAATAAAAAAATCCACCAACCAAAAGGAAGATGGATTTTTAATATTTAATTCAAAAAATTAAGCTTTTTTAGAGTAACGAGTTTTGAATTTATCAATACGACCTGCTGTATCCACTAATACTTGTTTACCAGTATAGAATGGGTGAGAAGTCATTGAAATATCTAATTTTACTAATGGGTATTCAACACCATCTTCGTGAACGATAGTATCTTTAGTATCTGAACAAGATTTAGTTAAAAAAGTGTAGCCGTTAGACATATCTTTAAATACAACTAATCTGTAATTTTCTGGGTGAATTTCTGCTTTCATATTATAATGCTATTGTGTGTTTCAAAAAAATTTGGAACGCAAAGATAATAATTTTCTTGTAACTACAAGTAATTTTATCAAAAATATAATATAATTTGTTCTTTATCGTTATTAAAAGTATAAATTTGCTTTATGATACGATTTTTGTCCTTTTTAATTGTAACTATTTGTTTTTCAGTTAGTTTTGTGTCTTGTAAGAAAGATAAACTACTGACAGACCCATCTACTACTGTCGCATTTTCTCAAGATTCTATTTTATTTGATACCGTTTTCACAACAATTGGTTCGGCTACCCGAAATATTAGAGTTATTAATAATAACAGTCAAAAAATCAATATTTCATCCATTCGTTTAGAACAAGGAGCGTCTTCTAGCTTTTTTATGAATGTGGATGGCGTTCCTGGTAAAGAAGTAACAGACGTTGAGATTTTAGCAAATGATAGTATTTATATTTTTGTTCAGGTTAATGTCAATCCAACAAACGCTTTAAGTCCTTTAATTATTCAGGATAGAATATTGTTTAATGTAAATGGAAATCAACAAAGTGTTAAGTTGGAGGCTTGGGGCCAAGATGCACATTATCATTTCCCAAATAAAGCGATACAATACAAAAACGGATATTTACCTTATTCAACGGTTTCAACTGTAACTACAGCTGTTACTGTTAATTGGGGTGGTGGAGCATTAGGACAGCCAGATGATAACCGACCACATGTTATTTACGGTTGGTTAGTTGTTGATTCTCTTCAAAAATTAGTGATTAATCCGGGAGTAAAGGTATATTTTCATCAAAATGCAGGATTGTGGGTTTATAGATATGGAACTTTACAAGTGAATGGATCATTAGGGAATGAAGTTGTTTTTCAGGGAGATAGAAGAGAAGCGGAATATTCAGATATGCCAGGCCAGTGGGATAGAATTTGGATAAATGAAGGGCATACCGATAATTATATCAATTACGCTATTATTAAAAATAGTTTTATTGGTGTGCAGGCTAGTTTACTAACCAATAATGATCCAAATAAATTAAAGCTAACAAATACTATTATTAAAAATTGCTCTAAGTGGGGTTTATATACTCAGTTTTTTACAGTATGGGCTGCTAATAATGTGATTTCTAATTGTAAAGAATATTGTGCGGCCATGAGTATGGGGGGTAATTATACGTTTTTGCATAATACTTTTGCTAATTATTATACTCAAGATGGAGGAAGAGGCGGGCAGCCTTGTGTGCATATTGACAATTATGATGGAACAGTTATTTGGCCAATTGATAGTATATATTTTGCTAATTGTATCATTGAAGGAAGCCAAGGAAATGAATTTGAACAAGATATAAGATTTTATAATGCGGCTCAAAAATGTAAAATTAGTAATTGCTTAATTCGTAATTCTGTTATTACAAATACATTAATTACAACCTCTGCAAATGTGTATAATGG
>Ga0066412_1000105_pt1 | contig 44509 bp, 36 predicted proteins | sample LakWasMet16_LOW5_2_FD_59499 | JGI IMG/M metagenome (GOLD analysis project Ga0066412, IMG submission 59499) | Freshwater sediment methanotrophic microbial communities from Lake Washington under simulated oxygen tension - Sediment Metagenome 16_LOW5 | ecosystem: Environmental > Aquatic >... | reverse complement strand
TCTACTTCTACAACCTCAAATAACGGGCTGCAAATGTATAGATTATTTCTTTATTGACAAGATTTATTTTGCTTTTTTTTGACTTTTTTAAAATAATTTGTCGAATTAGCGAATTTTATAGATGTATGTGGTTTGATTGTCGTTTACTGGATTTAAAAAATGCATAGTTTTATCAATGAAACTAGGTTCAATTGTTGCCTCATAGTGCAAGGTTGGGAATCTTTTTCTAAGCGAATCAACTCTTGCGTTAATATTCTCAGCCTGCATAAACACCACATAGTTTGGTCTTTTATTAAGTTGCATACTGTTATATATTTTAAGAGCGGTGTCTGGAGGTGCAATTTTAGTAACACCAATAGTCGATCCCCATTTTCCTAAATAAAAAAGTGGTGGTAATAAAAAATCATCTCGATTAAAATCATCTATCATCACCATTTTTAGATCTTCTTTTTGTGCAACATAACACATTGCCTCTACTCTGTTTTTTTTAGAATAAGAAAAAGTGAGCGCTGGAAGCAGAATGGAATTAATAATCACGCAGAATATCATGGAGTTTTTAAACCATTTTTTATTTGCCCAATCTTTATTTTCAATAATTTGAAAGAGCCCAATAAAACCTAAGATAATTACAAATGGAATAATTGGTAAGATAAAACGCTCTTGCTTATTAGGAAAATACGTATGAAAAGCTAGAAAGAAAAGGGATGGCCAAAATAGAATACTTTCTTTTTTCCAATTTTTGAAATATCCATAAAATAAAAATATGCTTAAAGGAGGGATTAATAATCCTAATATAATAGAAAAATACATGTGCCAAACATTAGCTCCGTATGTTGTTGCATTTTCGATATTATAACGCACATACTCAGTAAATTCAGCAAAAGGTCTATGCCAAATAAAATAATCTACAACTCCTTGGGTTAAAAAAGCAATTCCTAAAAACCCTAGAATTATTAAAACAATACTTTTGAAAGATGAACGTAATAGCAGTAAAGCTAAACCAAATCCTGCGGAAAATAATATCGTTTGAAAACGAATAGAAAACGCTATGCCTAGCCATATTCCTAAAAGCAGGGCGTCTTTTACAGTTAATTTGAAATCATTTTTTACTGCATGCCAAGTAGCGATTAAAAGTGGTGGAATACAAACAAACTCCACTAAATTTCTTACACTCATAAAAGGCATAAACCATAAAATAGCTAGAGTTAATCCCACCCAAGATGCTACTTTAAGATTTGAACGCTTATAGGTAATTTTAAATCCATAATAAACAATAAGCATTGACCATAGGGCATGGATAAAACGGACAACATACATTTTGCCTTGAGGGTCTGTCAATCCAAAAAATGTCAGTGTTTTAAATATGATAAAATGCAAGCCAACATACAAAAAACTATGGCCCTGAGGTATGCGATTAGGGTCGTCATCAGAAGGTAACCAATTATTATAATCTTCGCCATCTACCCATGATTGAGAAGCTTCTACAATTAAAAAATGATCGTCGTGAAACCCGAAGCCTTTAGAAAAAATTGTGGCTAATAACCTAAAAATTAGGCCTAAAAAAATGGCTGTGCGAAGTGGGTGTAGTTTAAAATAATTCTTAAACGATTCTATCATTATTTTTGAGATTTTGAATATAAAAACAAGGCTACAAAAGAAAATAATATATTAGGTATCCATACAGCAACCATTGGCTGTGCAAGACCTGATGTAGCAAATGTGGTTGAAACATGCATAAATAAAATATACATACAACTAATAACTAGTCCTAAAGCAATATGCAAGCCTACTCCTCCTCTTACTTTACGTGAAGAGATTGAAACTCCAATGATGGTTAGAATAAAAGTAGCAAAAGGGAAAGCCGTTCTTTTATACATTTCCACTTCAAAAAATTCTACGCGACTTGAGCCTTTAATTTTTTCTCGAATTATAAATTCTTTCAATTCAAAGTAATTTAATACTTCGAATTTACTTTCCATCCTAATCATATCTTTTGGAGAAAAATCTATCTTAATTCTTTTTGAAGGAGTAAACTTGTGAGTTTCTTTAAAAACAAATTTGGATTTTAAAGACTTTAATGAGTCAGACGGCGCGTAAATAAGATCTCTCTCAAACACGTTCACTAAATCCCAAGATGATGAAACGCTATCCCATTTCATACTCTCAGCTTTTAAAATACCCGTTTGCTTATTATTTGAAATTTTTTCGATTGAAATCTCGTTAGCTGAATTAGTAAAATTATCGTAACCACCCATGTATAAAGTTACACCTGGGGCTATTTGCTTATGAATGTTTCTTTCGTCAGTATTATAGCCTTCGTTAATGTATTTATCCTCAAATCCGATACGCACTTTATTAGATCGAGGAATAATAAAATGATTTAATAACAATGACATTAAGGTGATTAATCCTGCTCCAATCATATACGGCCTTAATATTCTTCTGAAACTTGTGCCACTAGATAAAATAGCGACAAACTCTGTTTTGTAAGCCATTTTAGACGTAAATAAAATAACAGCAATAAACGTAAATAAAGGGCTAAATAAATTCCCGTAATAGGGAATAAAATTCAAATAATGCTCAAAAATAATTTCTTTAATAGGGATTTTTTCGGAGATAAAATTTGATAACTTTTCGGAAATATCAAACACAATAAAAATACAAAGCATAAGAGATATAGAAAAGAAAAACGTCCCTATAAATCTTTTAAGTATGTATTTATCAAGTATTTTAAGCATTACAAGCGTTGCGCTAATTGTTTTACCATCTTATTTTTCCAATCATAAAAAGTACCATCTATAATTCTATTTCTTGCTTCGGTAACTAACCATAAATAAAAAGCCAAATTATGAACACTTGCTATTTGTGCTCCTAAAAATTCATTGCAATGAACTAAATGACGCAGATAGGCTTTTGAATATTCTCTATCAACATAGCTTGTTCCATTTTCATCTAGTACCGAAAAATCATTTTTCCATTTTTCATTTTTAATATTGATGATGCCGTTTTGAGTAAATAATAAACCATGACGTGCATTACGCGTTGGCATCACGCAATCAAACATATCAATACCTAATGCAATACACTCTAAAATATTAACAGGCGTGCCAACTCCCATTAAATAACGGGGTTTATCAGCTGGTAAAATATTACAAACCAATTCTGTCATCTCATACATATCCTCAGCTGGTTCGCCAACAGATAATCCACCAATCGCATTTCCCTCAGCATTTTTAGACGCAATATATTCTGCCGATTGCATACGTAAATCTTTATATACAGATCCTTGTACAATTGGAAACAAAGCTTGAGAATAGCCATATTTTGTCTCAGTTTCATTAAAACGATTAATGCATCTATCTAGCCAACGGTGTGTTAATCCCATGGAATTTTTAGCATAAGTATAATCACATGGATAAGGCGTGCACTCATCAAATGCCATCATAATATCAGCTCCAATAGTTCGCTCAATATCCATCACTCTTTCGGGTGTAAACAAATGTTTGCTCCCATCAATATGTGATTTAAAGGTTGCTCCTTCTTCTGTTAATTTACGAGAATTAGCTAGTGAAAATACTTGATAACCTCCACTATCTGTCAAAATTGGTCTATCCCAGCCATTAAATTTATGCAATCCACCAGCGTTTCCTAATACTTCTAATCCTGGTCGTAAATATAAATGATAGGTATTTCCTAATATTATTTGAGCTTTAATATCATCTTTTAATTCGCGCTGATGAACTGCTTTTACAGTAGCGGCAGTGCCAACAGGCATGAAAATAGGAGTTTGAATTTGGCCATGATCAGTTTCAATAACACCAACTCTGGCTTTTGTTTGTTTGTCTTTATGAAGAAGCGAAAATTTCACAAGTTAATTTTTAGTGCATAAAGATACATTTTTTAGCAAGAGAGAAGATTAATTAGAGAATTGAAGATTAATTTTTACCACTTATTGGCAAAAACCTACCAGATACAAAGTGCATTTGTAAAGTTCTGTTAAATAGAATGTTTTGGCACGTGCATTGAAAATAGCAATACAAACAATTAAAAATTAAAATCATGAAAACCTCTATTAAAACATTAACTACTATTTGTACAGTAATTATTAGTTTGAATTTAAGCGCGCAAAGAAATCATAATGGGAACCAACCACAATCTCATAATCAACCTCAACAAACTCAAAACAATAACAAAAATAACGAAAGACATGGTTGGGGTGGAAATCATCACGGGCACGGACCTTGGGGTGGTAATGTAACAGTTCATATTGGAGGGAATCCAAACTATTATGGCCCCAACAATTATGGTTACGGTTATAACAATTATTACAGCGTAAAAAAAGCTGCAAGAGGATCTATTCGTCAATCGGCTAATGTTATTAGACAAGCTTTACAGTTTTCTGATTGGAATGACACATATTCTCCATGGTTAGCAAAAGCTATCAGACATCAACAATATGCTAAGCAATTGTATTTTTGGGGAGATTATGCTGGAGCTTTAAATCATGCTGAACGCGCTGGATTCTTAGCTTGGAACACTTTAAGTTATTTTAATAATTCATATGGTTATGATGATGGATTTGCAGGAGAAGGTTATCCAAACCCATATAGCGACCCAAATAATCCCTACTATAGACAAAGTAATCCAAACAATGGTTCAACTCAGCCAAACCCATCAAATAATGATGAAGACTACGGATATAGAAAAGGTTCAAGTGAGAATAATTCTGATTCTAAAAAAACACAACAATCAAAAACTAAACAAAAAGTGGAAAAGACAGAATTAGATAATTCATTACCACAAGGTAAATTAAGTGATAAAGAATTATTGAAAACGAGCGCTAATGATTTAGATATTGAATAGTGTTAAGAATTTCAGCTTCCAAAAAGTCCGTCCTAATTGGGTCGGACTTTTTATTTATATTTAACCCATGTTACAAAAAACAAGATTTCTTTTATTATCAATTTTAAGTGGACTTTTATTTAGTGCTGGCTGGTTTGCTCCCACTACTATTTTAATTTTCTTTGCTTGGGTTCCTTTATTTTTTATTGAAGATTTTATTTCGAACTCCGAAACAATTAAAAAGAAAAAATTAAAGTTAATTGTCAACGTTTACCTCAGCTTTTTTATTTGGAATATTTGTGTAACCTGGTGGATATATTACGCTTCCTTTGGCGGCGCGGCCATGGCTATTATTTGCAATCCCATTTTTATGTGTGTTGCGTTTATGGTTTGGTATAATTTAAAGCAACGCATTAACAAACCATGGACTATATGGATTTTAATTCCTATTTGGTTAGGTTATGAATACGGTCATACATTATGGGATCTAACTTGGAGCTGGTTAATATTAGGAAATGCCTTTGCTTTTAATCATAATTGGGTTCAGTGGTACGAATTTACTGGAACTTCAGGGGGAAGTTTATGGGTATTGATAGTAAATATTTTGATTTACAAACTCATTAAAAATAAATCTTACTCTCTACAATCAATTTTAAAACCAGTAGTCGCATTGCTTTTGCCTATCGTTTTATCTTATGTTATTTTATCTATAAGCACCTCTCAACAAAATAGTTCTGGTAAATATAAAACAATTGTTGTTCAACCAAATATTGATCCTTACAATGATAAATTTAATTCAGCACCAGCCGATCAACTTCGTAATCTTTCACTTCAAATTAAAGGCAAATTAGATACTACAGTTGATTTTTTAGTATTACCCGAAACATTTTTAACTGAGAGTTTTATTGAAGGAAGAGAAAATGGATCATTCTCCCTTCACTTTTTAATGGATAGCATTATTAAAAAATATCCAAATATTACTATAATCACTGGAGCAACAACATATAATATTTTTAGTCCAAATGACACACCAAGCTCAACAGCCAGAAAAGATGGCAATTCGGGAGATTACTATGATGTTTTTAATACGGGATTACAGCTTAATAAAGAAGGGATTTCTTATTATCACAAATCTAAATTAGTACCAGGTGTAGAAAGAATGCCATTTCCAACATTGTTTAAACCTCTAGAAAGTTTAGCTATTGATTTAGGTGGCACAATGGGAAGTTTAGGAGTTCAAGATGAACGTACTGTCTTTTTTAATCACAATAAAAAGATTGGTATAGCACCAGTGATTTGCTACGAAAGCGCTTACTCTGATTATGTGGCTGATTATGTAGAAAATGGAGCTAATTTAATTTTCATCATTACTAATGATGGTTGGTGGGAAAATACACCTGGCCATAAACAACACTTAGCGTACTCAAGATTGAGAGCTATTGAGACTCGAAGAGAAATAGCACGTTGCGCTAATACGGGTATTTCATGTTTTGTAACTCCTTTTGGAGATATTGAACAAGCCACAACTTATTGGGAACCAGCGGTTATTAGTAAAAATATGACTCCTAATAATAAACAAACATTATTTGTAAGGTTTGGAGATATCATCTCTTATGCTTCGGCTTTTTTAGCAATTTTACTATTTATTTGGAGTCAAATATTACGTTTTAAGAAGTCTTAATTATTCGTAAATTTGGGTCGTTAAAATTATAAACACAAACAAAACACTATATATGGAAAAATTTGATGTAACCATTATTGGTTCTGGTCCTGGAGGATATGTTGCTGCAATTCGTTGTGCACAATTAGGAATGAAAACTGCCTTAATTGAAAAATACCCAACTTTAGGAGGCACTTGCTTAAACGTAGGTTGTATTCCTTCAAAAGCATTATTAGACTCATCTGAACATTTTCACAATGCCGTTCATAATTTTAAAGAACATGGTATTGATATCAATGCTCCAAAAGTAAATTTAAAACAAATGATTGAGCGTAAGCGCGGTGTTGTGAAAATGACTTGCGAGGGTATCAATTTTTTAATGAAGAAAAATAAAATCACGGTTTATACAGGTGTTGGCAGCTTCGAATCTAAAACAGTGATTAACATTACTAAAGCTGATGGAACGAAAGAACAAATTGAAACAGGAAAAGCAATTATTGCAACTGGCTCAAAACCATCTTCGTTACCAGGAATTGAAGTAGATAAAAAACGCATCATTACTTCTACAGAAGCATTAGAAATGACTGAAATCCCTAAACACTTAATTGTGATTGGTGGTGGCGTTATTGGATTAGAATTAGGAAGCGTATACGCTCGTATTGGTGCTAAAGTGTCAGTAGTTGAATTCATGGACCGTTTAATTCTAGGAATGGATGCTGGTTTAGGTAAAGAATTACAACGCGTGATGAAGAAAGATTTGAAAGTAGAATTTTTCATGAAACACAAAGTAGAAAGCGTTGTTACTAAAGGTAAAGAAGTAACCGTTACTGCTGATAATGGCAAAGGAGAAAAAGTTGAATTAAAAGGTGATTATGTGTTAATGGCTGTTGGTCGTAAACCATACACTGAAGGATTGAACTTAGAAAAAGCTGGCGTTAAATTAGATGCACGCGGGCGCGTTGAAGTTGATGCTCATTTAAAAACTAGTGCTGATAATATTTATGCAATTGGTGATGTTGTAGTTGGCGCCATGTTAGCTCACAAAGCTGAAGAAGAAGGTGTATTTGTTGCTGAGCAATTAGCAGGACAAAAACCACATATTGATTATAATTTAATTCCAGGTGTTGTTTATACTTGGCCTGAGGTTGCAGCTGTTGGACAAACAGAAGAGCAATTAAAAGAAAAAGGCATTAAATACAAAGTTGGTTCTTTCCCTTTCAAAGCAAGTGGTAGAGCTCGTGCAAGTATGGATACTGATGGATTTGTGAAGGTATTAGCTGACGAAACAACAGATGAAATTTTAGGAGTTCATATGATTGGTCCTCGTACTGCTGATATGATTGCAGAAGCTGTTGTAGCTATGGAATACAAAGCAAGTGCTGAAGATATTTCTCGTATGAGTCACGCGCATCCAACATTTACTGAAAGCTTAAAAGAAGCTGCTTTAGATGCAACTGGAAAACGTGCTTTACACATTTAATAAAAAGTTCAAATAAGTATTAAGATTAAAGTATTAAGTGATGATCTTTCATCTTAATACTTTAATCTTTTTTTATTCTTAAAAATCATAATCATGACTGAAGAATTAGACCCAAAAGTATATCCCATCGGAAAAGCACAAAATCTTGAATTCACAAAAGAGGTTTTGTATCATTCTATTTTAATGATTGAGTCCGCGCCTTTACGATTAAGACAAAGAGTAACAACCTTAAACGAAGAAGAACTAGAATTAAAATACCGCGAAGGTAGTTGGACAGTCAGACAAATTGTGCACCACTTAGCAGATTCGCATATGAATATGTGGATTAGAGTGAAGCATACCTTAACGCAAGATAATCCAACAATTCAACCCTACAACCAAAATGCGTGGGCAGATTCTGTTGATTACAAAACAGCACCTTTAGAAGATTCATTATTTATTTTTGAAGGTGTACAAAATCGTTTTTCTAATTTAATAAAACATATGAGCGAAAGTGATTTTAAAAGAACTTATGTTCATCCTGAATATAACAAACAATACACATTAGGCGAAGTGGTTCAACTGTATGCTTGGCATGGCATGCATCATACAGCGCAAATTGAAGGGATATTTAAGTAAGCATTTAGACTACAATGAGGAAATTATTCATATTAATTAATATGTTGATTACGCTTTTAGTTTTTGGACAAACCAAAACAAAGGTAACACATCAGATAAAAATAGATTTTTCATCCATTGATCGAGCAGAGATGTATAAATATACAAAGCCAATTGAGGATAGTACAATTGGAACTATTAGTAAACAATTAAATTCAGAGCAAATAAAAAGCTTTGTTGAGGAATGGAACAATGCAAAATACTTAGGCTTATGTAAATTTAAGCTTTTGTATCGAATCGATTTATATTTAAAAGATGGGACAAAAAGAACTTTTCAAATAAATGCAAGCGCAAAAGAAACTCGTGATTATTGCTATGAATTTTCTGATAAAAAATATTTTAAAAATCTTTGGAATAAAGCAAGCTCAAAATAACCAAAATACACTAACTAAAAAATCCTCATCCGCCAGCTGGCGGATGAGGATTTTTTTATGATTGAGTTTGAAAAAATTATTTCAAAAATGTGTCTATCGAAAAAATATTAGAGACTGGAATATGTTCTATTAAATTTGCTAATTGATTTTCATCTAATGCTAGTATTTCTGTAGCCGGAATAAATTTAATTCTTCCCTCATGTTCTCCATTTATGATGGTGCCATATTTTCTAATCCCGTTAGTTAATATGATCATTGCTTGCGTTGTATTCATGATTTACGTTTTTATTACTTATTGTTAGGCAAACCTAGTGCCAAAAAGTAATAAAATGATTAAGCCAAGGTTATCAAACTGTAAACCCTTGATTATAATGAGTTAAACGAACTTTAAGAATGAAAATTTAACATTGTAAGATAAAACCATTCGACTATTTAAAAACCACTAAATAGGTTTAATAAAACTACAAAGCATAAAAAAGTCCGCTTACCAATGGCAAACGGACTTAATTTTTTTAATCAGGCAAGATTACATATGAGAATCTAACTTACCAGCTAAGATGTTTTTAGCAGCAACACCAACGTGTTTTTCTACTACTTCACCGTTTTTGAAGAATAATAAAGTAGGGATATTTCTGATTCCGTATTTAGCTGAAATACCAGAATTATTATCTACATTAACTTTTCCTACTACTGCTTTTCCAGCATATTCAGTAGAAAGTTCTTCTACTACTGGTCCAACCATACGGCAAGGCCCACACCATTCTGCCCAAAAATCTACTAATACAGGTTTGTCTGATTTTAATACTAACTCTTCAAAGTTTGCATCTGTTATTTCTAATGCCATTTTATTTTGTTTTTTAAATCTGCCTTCGGCAGACGGGGTTTATAAATTTTGAATTACTAAAGTAACTTTGTTACCCAAAATAATCAAACTTTAATCCAAATAGTTTTCCATGCCTTTTTGACATTATTTTAATAAAGTGACGTGTCCTATCATACTATGTTGCTGCTTCAAAACATCTATTACTTGAGCCTTCCACACGTATACATCTTGTTTTGTCGTTTCAGAGTCGCCTTTTCCGTTAATACTGCCATCCCAACTATCATTTATGTCATTACTTTCAAAAACCAAAGCTCCCCATCTATCAAATACCTGCATTTTAAAATCGGCAATACCAATACCTTGAGCTTTAAAACCATCATTTAAACCATCACTATTAGGTGTAAACGCATTTGGAATATAAATGGCATAAGCAGGATTAATTCGAATCAATTTAACTATAGAATCTCTGCAACCATATTCATTTTTTACAGTTTGCATAATAGAAACCGTTTTAGCATCATTGGTATTAAATGTGTGATTAAAATCTCTTGTATTTTTTATAGTCCCATCATCAAAAATATATTTTACAGAATTAGCTCCAATAGACTGATCTTCTACTTCTATTAAAGGCATTGTAATTTCAACTTCTGAAGGTGTGACATTAAAATTAGCTACTGGTGTAGGATAAACCGTTACTAAATTTGGAAGAGTAGAACTACTAATACATCCACTATCTGAAACTACTTTTAAAGTCACATTATAAATTCCTGTTGAATAACAATGTGTAGGATTTTGACTATAACTTGGCGAAGAGGCATCTCCAAATATCCATTGATGAGTTACAATATTCCCATTAGTAATGGTTGAGATATTAGTAAAATTCACACACAACATAGGGCAACCTACTTTATTTTGAGCAGTAAATACAGCAGATGGAGTAGCGTTTACATATACAGATTTTGTAATTGTATTCACACATCCGTATTGAGTTTGCACCTCTAGTTTCACGCCGTAATTTCCAACTTGTGTGTATATGTGTTGTGGATTAGGCTGATTATTATCTATTAAATTATCTCCGTTAAAATCCCAAGCATATGAAGTAATCATACCATCCACACTAGTAGAAAGATTATTAAACTGAGTACTTGCGGGCAAGCAAGTAGATGGTGATGAAAACTGTGCAACTGGATTATAATGTATTATAACAGGATTAATATTTTGATTCACACAATTGTTATTTGAAATAGCTACTAAACGACTTTGTTGCGTTCCTGCAATTGGATAAATATAACTAGGGTTTGCTGTTGAATCATCAATAGAGCCATTGTTTTCAAAATCCCATCTATACTTGATAATACTTCCTGTAATAATATTACTTTGATTATTAAACTGTGTAGCCTGATTTAAGCAAGTAATAGTAGACATGAAATTTACATTTGGCTTAGGGTGAATGGTTGCTGTTTGCACTGCAGTATTTATACAATTATAATTACTTGTTGCAGTTAGCGTTACATTATATGTTCCAAAACCATTATATAAATGCAACGGACTGTTTCCTATGCTTGATGTATTATCTCCAAATAACCAATTGTAATTAATAATAGTACCAGATATTATATTAGATTGATTGGTGAAAGTTATGGCTACTCCTTGACAAGCAGGAATAGAACAAAACTGAGCTATTGGTTTAGGATAAACAATTACAGGCAAAGAATAAGTTGCTACACAATTAAAATTTGAAATAGCCATTAATTGAGTATTATAAGTTCCTGGTGTATTAAATAAATTACTAGCATTTTGATTCGTATTATCTGGCGTACCATCAGAATTAAAATCCCAAACATAATTTGAAATGCTACCGCTAGATATACTTGAATTATTTATGTAATTGATACTATTTCCTTCGCATACATTATTAGCAGTAAATGAAACATTTGGCAAGGGATTTACGGTTACTTGATGCGTGACACTATTACTACAATTTGAATTAGTAGTGATATTTAAAGTCACATTGTAAGTTCCAGGGCTTAAATATTGATAATTTGGTTGAGTTAAAGTTGATTGATTTCCATCACCTAATTGCCAATTAGTGAAGGTTATAAAGCCACTAGTTACAGATGATGAATTAGTGAAAGTAGTAGCGTTATTTAAACAAACATTATTTGCAGAAAAAGCTGCTATTGGTAATGGACTTATGATAACTGGATACACCACTGTATCCGTGCAACCCATGTTACTAGTTACAATTAATTGAACATTATAGGTTCCTGTATTAGCATAATTATTAGAACCATTTTGTGTTATTGCCGTATTACCATCACCGTAATTCCAATTGTTATTTATAATACTTCCATTAGTAATATTACTGGTATTTATAAATCCAATAGTATGTGTACAAGCTGATAATTGTGTGGTAATATAATTGGCAACTGGCTTATCAGAAATTGTAATCGTTTGAGTTTGACTAGCAGTGCAACCAAAATTACTAGTAATAGTTAATCCTACTGTATATGTTCCTGAACTTGTATAAGTATGTGTAGGATTTTGATTAGTAGATGAACTTCCATCACCAAAAGTCCAGCTCCATTGATTAATAACTCCTTGTTGAATATTGCTATTCTCTGTAAAAGAAACTGGTGCAAACTGACAACCGTTATTAAAATTAAAAACGACAGAGGGCAATGGATTTACTGTAACAATATTCATTGTTGTATCGTAACATCCATGAGGAGAACCAACAATTAGTGTCACGCTATATGTACCTGGATTTGAATAAGTATGAGAAGGATTTTCTATGGAAGCCGTATTTCCATCTCCAAAATTCCAGTTATAAGTGGTAATCGTTCCTGACGACATACTTGATGTATTATTAAAGTTAATAGTTAAGCCACAGTTATTAACAGGACTTCCAATATTAAAATTGGCATTTGGCGTAGGGTGATTAAATAGAAAATAATTAAATACTGGTCCTGGACATCCAGTTACTTGAGTTGTTTGAACAGAATAATTGCCTGGATTTGTAGCTACCACACATTGTGTAGATTGGCCAGCAACAGATGAACCACTCCAAGCATAAGAACCGTAGCCCGTTGGCGCACATAATGTTTTTGTCTGCCCAACACAAATCGTGTCAGAAATAGCTTGTTGTAATGTTGTACAACTTCCATCTATATATGCATATGCATAATGACCGCCCAATGAACAATCATAAGTTGTAAAACGAATGGTTACATTTTGCCCAATATAACTAGTTAAATCAACGCTGACATTTGTCCATGGCTTATAAACCACATTAGCGCAATTTGGAGAGTTCACAAAACCTGGAATATTTTGACCAGCGGCTACATTATAATAAGTACAAGGTATTTGCACTCCACTTGAATCTAACATTTCAATTTCAAATTTTGGTTGATCAGCTAAAGTATGTCCAGGGTCTTGAAAAACAACGGCATACCTATAGGTAAAATTTGCATTTGATGCACTCACGGCAAAGCTTTGTTCTAACCTGTCTGCAACTCCTCCAGTTCCATTATTCCCTAATCGTACTGAAAAATTACCACCAGCAGCAACCATTGGAAAACCTCCACATGCGTCTGAAGCTGTTCCTGAAGTAACAACTTGTGCGCCTCCAGCATTTTGACAGCATCCAGCCGCATTGTATAAAGGGTTATAACCTGTAGTTGAATTCCAACCACTAAGATTTCCAGATTCGAAATCAATGTTAGTACAAGCTTGTTGTGGGGTTGGATTGATGCCTGAAATACGTTGTGTGGGATAAAACGTATTGTGAATGTATTCTCGTTGTTGCGCATAAATGAATTCAGGCAATTCATTTGCACTTGCGTGATTTGACCAATAATAATTAGTCCATTGTTGTTGATTGAAATTAGCTAAGCTATCAATCGGAGAGTTTGAGTTGACTCCTTGTGCAAACACTTGTGCGCTCAAAAGAGCCACCAGCATTGCTGCGGTTAATAAAATTGTTTTCATAACAAATAGGTTTTGAAGAGTTTGTAATTGATTTCATATTAGTTATTATTGTTTTTAATTTATAAAGGCTAGTAATAAACACGGGATTTATGGAATAACCTCAATGTGTTGTACGTAAGGTTTCACTAAAAGTTTTAGTTTTTTGCCTCTTTTTTATTAACTATTATAAATTTTTATATCTTAGCTTAAAAATATATTATGGAAGAAAACAATTTTTCAAATCAAGGTTCTCAACAAGGACAAAATGTAAATCAACCTATAAACAACCAATTTGGTCAAATATCTGTGCCTAATTCTGGTGCAGTATTAGTTTTAGGAATTATATCAATTGCTTTATGCTGGTGTTATGGTGTTGTGGCATTAACATGTGGAATTATCGCACTAGTACTAGGAAATAAAGCTATAGCTCTATATAAAGCAAATCCAAACAACTATACAATTTCATCTTATAACAACTTAAAAGCTGGTAGAGTTTGTGCAATTATTGGCTTATGCTTATCAGCATTAATGGTAATATATGTTATTGTTGTATTTGCATTTATTGGGGCTGCATTTAGTGCTATGCCTTGGGAAATGATGGGGCAGCACTAATCAAAAAATAATAATTTAAAATGCCTTTGTTTACAGCAAAGGCATTTTTTATTTTTCACACATGATTGATTGGCTAGAACATCATTTATTTCCCTGCTTTTTTAAATCTCATTTCGGAATGGAATGTCCAGGCTGCGGCATGCAACGTAGTTTAATATCCTTACTAAGAGGAAATATTATAGAATCACTTCAATATCACGTTGCATTAATTCCATTTATTATTACAATTGCTTTGTTGCTTGTGCAATTAAAAATAAAACATGAAAATGGAGGAAAATGGGTGATGTGGGCTTTTATAGTAACATCAAGTATTACCATTATTCAATATATTATCAAACAAATATTATTATTTACTTAACCAGTAATTTTATTGTTTTATTGTTTTTCGTTCCAATAATATTTAAATAATAAACTCCTACTTTATACTCTTTCAAATTTAAAGGTAGGTGAATCTCTTCTGAATTAAAATTACCAAAATCTTTAATTAATTTTCCTAAGGCATCATATAATTTAAAATTCAAATCCGAATCGTCATTTACTATCCCTTCTAATAAAAATTCGTTTTGATCCAATGTTTTAAGCATTAAGGAACCAATAATACTTTGCGAAGATAATCCAGTAACATCAGCAATAACTACTACTGCCTTGTATGCTGTATCTATACATCCACTATTACTTGTCGCAATTAAACTTACTGTATATATTCCTGCAGCTAAGTAATTATAAGAAGGATTATAACTCGAAGAGAAACCAATACCATCGCCAAAGTTCCAATTGGTATTTACAGCGTTTGTTGAGTTATTATTAAAAATAATATTTGCGCCATTTGACAAATAAGTTGTATCCATTGATGAGAACTGAGCTGAAACAATTTCAACTGGGATAATTGTAAAAACAGAATCTCGATTATCGCATTGTCCTACAGTATTTATTTCTAAAGAATAATTTCCACCATTTAAATTAGAAATTGTATCCGCTGTACTTTTATTTAATGAAGTTTTAATAGATGACCCATTTCCATCTTTCCAGAAATAATTCCATGGACCTGAGTTATTTCCTTTAGCTGAAATCTCGCCATTGTTTGGTGTGATACAATTTGGCTGAGAAGCATTTGTAGTGATATTTAATGGATTTATAGTGATGTTTAAAATAAAACGAGCATTAGTTGTAGACGTATTTAAGTTAAACACATAATTACTAGTTTTTAAGTCTGTTGTAGTTCCATTAGAAGTATCATACAATGAAATACAAGCTCCTGTTGGGAATGAATTAAAATTAGCTAAACTTATTGTATAAGTTCCATTAACGCCTGTTATTGTTTTAACCGCGACGCTGTATGAAGAAGTAATTGGACTAATTCCATTAATTTGAAATTCGTCAATTCCATTTTGCATGGAAATCATTGAAGTTGAAGGATCTTGTCCTGCAAGTTTAATAGCGTCGTACTCAATATCAAAATTATTTGTAGCACCTGGCTGAATGTACAAAACAGTTTCATCACGAAGCGAACTTGGGCCATCAAGATATAATCTCAACAACTGTTGAGTTGTAGCAACTTGAGTACTTTGATTCATTTTTAAAAAAGTTGGATTTCCAGCAATTTTATTTGACTCTTGTGCAGTTAAAGTTGCCGAAGCAGTACAATGTACTTGAAACCCCTGACACATAGGAATAGTATCGCCAATGCCGCCCGCGCCAAGAGCTGGACTACTTATGCCATTAACATATGAAACACTAGAACCTAAACCTCCATTTAAATCAGCATTAAAGCCATATATTGCATTATCAATATTTGCATTTCCATTTCTTAAAGCACTCCACGAAATAGCAGAAGGATAAGGATTATGTATTAAATTCCAACCATCGTCACTAATAGCACCCGTATTTGTTTTTATAAGAGGAATAGAATTATTAAATTTCCTCACAGTACCAGTTACATCTATTGTAATAGGACTTGTGTTAGTAAGTCCAGTTCCTAAATAAACCCAATAACCCTTATTAGGAATGATAGGGTCAGTTATAGATGTCAAAGGAATGTAAGCAGAAGCGGCAGAATAAGAACCAACTGCCGTTTCGTCGTAATGATAAATTGATAAAAAACCAGCTGCGCTTCCATCAGGACAAGTATTGCAACTTATAGGCATATCATCATCCCAATCTTGAAGAGTTAATGCAGAAGAAATAGGCGTCCCTAATAATGCCCAACCTGTATAGCCTCCTGGCGCATATCTTTGAACCTTAACATTTCCAATAATATCTCCTGTGCCTGTAATTTGAGCAATTCTTGCCGTATTTGAAGCCGTAGAAACCATCGTGAAAACTTGAGAATTTGTATTAAATATTCCGTTATTAAGAGTTAGTGTATTAATTAAATTTTCAGCATTTGTAATATTAGCTCCAGCATTATTATTTAATGTTAAATTATAAAAATCAGTAATACTTGTTCCGCCAATACTTTGAGCTGAAGTGCCATTCAAAAATACTAATCCCTTGCGAGCATTAAAGCTGCCGCTGTTTGTGAAATTTCCTCTAACTGTTATTTGATTATTAGTCGTATTAACATCTAAATTAGAACCTGAATTAATTACCACATTACTAGCTGTTATAGTGCTTAAAAGTGTTTTGGTTCCTGCATTCGAAAAACTGATATTATTAAATGTTTCTCCGCCCGATTTAAAAATTGTTTGAGCGGTTGTGCCCACAAAATTAACGGTATTAGATCCTGGGACAAACAATCCCCCATTACTAACCCAGTTTTTTCCAAGAGATATTCCTAAATTATTGGCAGTTAATGTTCCTGTATTAATAGCAACATCATTAATCACATTTAAACTATTGGTTAAAATAGAAGCGTTAGCATTAGCACTATTTACTAAAAGATTTCCAATAGAAAATGTTGTATTAATTTGAATAATTTGTGCGGCTGGCGAAGTTGCGCTTCCTATTTGTAGAGTGCCGCCTGTTACGCTTCCCCCGCTTGTTCCCGTATTCACAAAACCTAAATTTTGAGCACCCGTTCCTCCTTCTCTAGGAATAATTAAACTCCCGCCACTCATGTTAAATTGAGAACCCGCGCCAGCTATTTGAAAAGGAGCAATAGTGGTATTTGTTGAACTTATGCTTGGCACAATAACATTTCCTCCTGAAATTGTAAATTTTGAAAGATTATTAATACCTATCGCATAATATTTACTAGCAATATTTAATGTTCCACCGCTAATCGTTAGATAGCCTCCATTAGATAAAAGATCTTCGTTTGCCGCATCTCCAACATTAAAAATACCATTTGATACAGTTAAGTTGCCATACATGGTTAAAGTTGCCAAATTATTAATAGTAGACGAAGCCGAATTTAACCAAATACCTCCTTTTTGAGGAATAGTAGCAGCTGCCGTGTATGTGGTAATTGAAGAAGCCCCAGATGTAGATAATTTAAATGTTCCAAAATTTAATTTTAAAAAATCATTTGGCGCCGTAAAACTTGGTGTTTGGATATCTAAAATATTATTGACAGAACTCCCCATATTTAAGGTCATAATATTGAAAGATGTTAAACCGCCTGACCCTGAAATAGATTGATTACCGTTTTTTGTAAAAGTCGCATTGCATAAACTTAAAGCATCAGGTACGAAATTTAGTCTTCCATTATTAATAATATTTCCTGGCACTGTAATACTATGAGTAATATTTGAGGCTGGATTAACACTAAATGTTGCTCCAGAGTTTATGGTTACATTTCCATTTACTGTAATTACTCGAGCTGTATTATTATTACCAATTGATAAGACCCCAGAAACTCCTTGTCCAACAGTTAAATTATTGCAAAAAGTATTTGCATTAATAGTTACGGTATGTCCATTTGCAATAGTAACATTATCAGCAGTTGACGGCACTCCAGTAGGAGACCAAGTAGTTGCTGTATTCCACATACCTGTTGTGATAGAAATTTTATTTCCTCCTGATAAAGTTGTTTGATTTCCAGTTAGTGCCGAACTTAAACAGCCTTCGGTAACCGCATACACTTTCCAGTAGTAATTAGTGCTAGGTAAAAGGCCTGTTGCAGCATAATTAACAGCATTTGCAGTCGTTTGAGAAACAAAACTAAAATTAATATTATCTGTAGAATTATACAACACATACCCTATTTCATTAATGGCCCAATTTGGCCAATTAATTGTCATGCCTGTTTGAGTAATAGCAGAAAATGAAACAGTTCCAGATGCAACAGTGGGAACAGGAGGCGTGAATATATACTGTGAATTAGCTGTTGGCATCGCCGACAAATTATTTTGAACTGTGTTACTAAATGTATTAGTATTAACAGTTTGCAATTCTTTTAATTGAGCAGCAGTAGGAGGTGCACTTAATATCTGACTATTTAAACCCATCGAATACGAAAATACTTGTGTCCCAGTATTCATTGTTCCATAGTGAACTAATATAACTCCTAAACTCTCAACTAACTTAACTTGGAAATTTAAACTTGGTGATGTATTTCCATACACCGCCATATTAATCCACTCAATTGTTAAGGTTCTGTTTGGTGCCGACCCAGATAAAGCATACTTAATACTATTTCCTAATGCTGATGTTCCTCCTTGAGCCATTAAATCGTCGTAAAAAGGGGCAATTGCTGGATTCGTAGAGTTTGCAACAATATTTGAAGTAAAGGCGCTATTTACGTATCCAAAATCATCTCCTACAGGTCCGCCATCATCTGTTGATGACGAAAAATCAATAAATCCATTTGTTGATACTGAAAACTGGGTGTATCTAACTCCATTAAACCAAAAATCAAACCCTATATCAGTAAAATCTGAACGATTATCATCTTGAGTAAAACTAGCTGTATTGCGCCAACTATCAAATGCACTTCCGGTTAAATTGATAGACGCATAAGTTATTCCTGTACTTCTTGAAGTTGTATAAGTAGCAAGAGATTGAGATTGTAAATTGAAAAAATCTAAAACGATAAATATAGAAACGAAAAAAATATGTCTAAATAAACTCATATGCTGTATTTGTTTTAGTAAAATTATAAAAAAATCTTACATATGCAAGAAATTTTTATAATTTATTACACAATAACTGTTCCAAAAACATCAATAAACGCTAATACTTCGGAAGTTTTGTAGACAAAAAAACTGAATTCATCTATCTAAAAAGATAGACTGGCTAATTTCTATTTTTAAGACATTTTGATGGGGTAAAATTCTGCAGAATTGAAAAAAAATAGTCTTAACTCTTTTTGAGTAACTCAAAATCCTTTTTAAATCTTAGTAAATCTAAAATGCTGAATTTATTTTCTTTTATAAAGAAGAAAACTAAAATTACAGTAGCTACTAAATAAGATAAACTAGCGGCGAAACACGCTCCTAATAATTGATCTTTAGAAATCAAATAGCGACTTGTGCAAATAGTAGTTAATAATCCAAAACTATTTGCTATGAGTAATATTTTTTGTTTTCCTAAACCTGCAAAATAATGACTTATAATCGTTGCAAAGCTTATCAATAAAATACCCGGCGAAAGATATAGCATAACGGTTTTCACATGGATAAAATCTTCGCCTAATAGAAATACAAAAAAATCTCGGGGAATAAAATATAAAACCACCACACAAAATAAACTTAATAAAAAACATATCTTAGCTAAGAGCAAAGTTAATCTAGCATTATTAGATGGATCTTTTTCATTGGCAATATAGGTTAGTATAATAGGCGAAACACTACCGCTTATTATCCAAACAGATTCAATTAATGAAGTAGCACTTGAATAAATTCCCACTAAAATAGTATTGCCTAATAAGTAAAAGTTGTATCGATTACTTAGCATATGACATAAATTAGCTAACTGATTATAAAAACCATTCTCAATAATACGTTTTGGCTCAAACAAGATGTGATGATTATCTATATGCTTAAATACATTTATAATTTGAACTATAGAAAGTATAATGGATAATGAGAAAGAAACATATAAAGCAATAATGTAACTATTAATTGATTTTGTTTTAAAAACAAAAAACATGATTAATAAAACTGATAATAATAATGCTGGCTGAAAGAAGTTTAGAAAATTATACATCTTGATTCTTTCTTTAGCTAACAAAATAACCATATGAAAAGAGTGAGTAATAATAATGAGTGACAACAATACCAAATGTATCCAATGGTCGCCAGTGCCTAATTCGAAAACCAAAAACAGCACAGCCATAATGGCAATACAAAGTATAGTACAAATAAATGCCCAAAATATTCCGAAAGCATATATTTTCTTTAGTGAATACTTTGGGATAAAATACACTAATATATAACCTGTATATATTTCATTAACTATTTGAACAATAGCAATATTAAATATCAATAAACTCACTTGGCCTCTAATATCACTTCCTAATTGCTGACAAGAAACCAATAGAATGGCAAAATTTATAAAAGCTACAAAGCCTTTAGTAAATAAAGTGGATATAATATTTTTTAGCAAGTCTATCTTTTAAATCTGGAACCTAAAAATATGAATTTTTAACGGACTTGTCATAAAACAGTAAAATTTGCTTTATATTGTATCCATATTATTTTTAGAGCACATTGAGGCAATTTATTAAAAACATATTATTGGTTATAGCTCCTAGTTTTATCAAAAAACGAGTTTTTTCACATTATCAAACTTTAAGTTGGAAAACACTCTCCTATTCTGAATTTGATGCTGAATTATTGCTTTTAGAATTCTTTTTAAAGAAAAACTCTGTGTTTTTTGATATTGGCACTAATAAAGGCGAATACGCCTATTATGCCGAAAAACTTATCAATCCTAAAAACATTTATTTGTTTGAACCTGAGAAAAAACTCAATAAACAATTGCATGCCATATTTAGTAATTGCCAAGTAAATAATCTTGCTTTATCAGATAGCAAAGGCACGCATCAATTTAAAATCCCTGTAATTAATGGTGTAGTTGATACCTGCTTAAGTTCATTAGAAGTTGATAACAAAGAAGACAATGAAACAGAAGCGATTATTTACGAAGTTAAAACGGACACTTTAGACAACTTTACTAAAGAGAAAAATATTATTCCTGATTTAATAAAAATTGATGTGGAAGGTCATGAATTATCTGTTTTAAAGGGTGCGGAAAATTTCATCTCTAAGTACCATCCTACTCTAATTATTGAGATAGAACAAAGGCATCATAAGAACATTAATATTGAAAGTATTTTTATGTCCTTTATGCAAAAAGGATATCACTGTTATTATTATTCAAAAAAACAATCGCAATTATTCTCTTACGAAAACAAAACACATTTAACTAATACTAAAGATTATTTTGGTAAGATTGATTATATCAATAACTACATCTTCATTCACGAATCAAATAAAACAATCCAAACTATTGAATTAATTAATGCATCTATTTCAGAGAAAATTAAATGAGTTCAAACAAACATAAACAGGCATTAGTGTTTTTTTCGGCAGGTGTTGGAGATGCCATATTGCTTGTGCCATTGGTTAATGAACTTAAAAAAGCTGGTTATAAGGTAACTGGTTTATTTACTTCTAAATATGATTGCGAATCTATTTTTGAAAACACTGATTTGTTTGATAAAATTGAGGTTAAGAAAAATAAATTATCACTCATCCTCTTTTCTATTGTCAATTTAAGAAAGTTTGATGCCATATTTTTAAATCATTTCTCGTTTAGTAAATCTCACCTAATCTTATCTACTTTATTTGGCAAACAGATTTATACTAACTACAAAGGATTTACATCGCCACAAAGCTCGAATTCTATTCATTTTATTGAGCCTAATATAGATACTCACGATGCATTGCAGCATCTGCACTTATTTAATCCAAAAGCAAAATTGCAAGATTTGAATTTCAATTTAAATTACAAATCTCAACAAAACAATCCATTTAAGCTTCCATCAAACTATATTGTTATTCAAGCTAGTTCGGCAAATAACAAGGCGCCTTTCAAGAATTGGCCTTTTGAAAATTGGCTTCGTTTATTTAAACATCTTTCAGATACAACAATTGTGTTATTAGGAGATGCTACCGAAACTCATTTAAGCAACTCCATCAATTCAAATGATTATCCAAACGTGATTTCTTTAATTGGTAAAACCAATTTAAACGAGGTGATGGAAATTATTTACCATTCAAAGTATTACATTGGATTAGATAGTGGATTAATGCATATAGCGGTTGCTTTAAACAACCCAACCTTCACCATTTGGGGTGCCTCAAATCCTAAATTGTATGGATATGATTGGATGGGTGCAAAACATAAAATTGTTTCATTAAGCTTAGCTTGTGCTCCATGTAGCTCTTGGTTAAATGCAAACACGAGCAGAGTATTAAATCCTTCTCAGTGCCCCGATTTTAAATGCATTAAAGATATTTCGCTTGAAATGGTAACTAAAGAATTAGATAATTTTATAAAATCTATTTAAGTTCTTTTGTCATTAAATAATGTTGGATAATATCCCACAATTTAAAAGAGGTTTCTTTAACCTCATAGCCTTGACCTGTATAAAAACCCAAAGCGTTTTCTCTGGCTTGTAATTCAATAGATTTCAACCCAATCGCTTTAGCTTCTTCTTCCAATTTAATAACTATTAATTTCCCTAAACCTTTTCCCTGATAATTAGGATGAACTGCCATATAACGTATTTGCCCTAATCCCAAACCATTATCTTGCACTCGGCCACAGGCAATAACTTCTCCATCTTGTTCGATGTAAGCATTAATAGAACTTAACTCTAAATCATCTGTCGCCGTATCTTTAGGTTTATTCCATGGTAGTCTTAAAACGGCATAACGCAAATCAATAATTTGATTGATTGCGTTTTGGTGTTTGGCTATTTGAACTTTATACATGAATTACTTTTTTAATCGTTATCTTCTAAAACAAAAACTTCCTCAACTAATTTATTAAACACTTTTGCAATTTTTAAAGCTAATACCGTTGATGGAACATATTTATTAGCTTCCATAGCATTAATAGTTTGTCTACTAACCGAAACTTTATTCGCTAAATCCTCTTGTGTAAAATTATTAATAGCTCTTTGAACTTTAATGTTATTTTTCATCACCTACTGCTTTAGAATTTTTATACAACATATAATTAAAACGAATAATAAAAATGATTAACACCGTAAACATATTATAAATCATCACATTAAAAAAGGCAAACCCATAAACAAACATAAATGCAAAAAACAACAACGTATAATTTACTAAAACAGCCCATAAAAGAGAGTTTAGTCTTAGATTCGCAATAAACTCATCCTCTTTTTTTTCTTTTGAAAAAGCAATAAATAATCCCGCAATTAAACACAATATTCCAATAAGTTCATTAGTGATATTATCATCAATAAACTGAAAAAAATAAGTCTCGTTAAAATCAGTATTTAAAATCGCTAGTACCTTAATATTTAGCCAACTTATTTCATACTCATTAAAACTAAATATTAAGCCCGTGATTATGGCAGGAACAGCAATATACCAACCTAGTTTCTTAAACTTATTTGGCAGTAAAATATTATTTTCCATCTTATCTAATTTTTCATAAATGTAAAGTATTTTTTACTTATTGACAAGTAAATTTTACAATTAGTAAAGATATTTAGACTTTTTAATAAATTATAAAGCTCTAAAGTGCTTATATTAAACATAAAAAAGTCCTACTCAAAAAACTGAATAGGACTTTTATGTTTGTTTTTTAAGAATTATATACGAACCGCTTGAACCGATTTAATTTCAGGTACTGCTTTCATAATTGTTTCTTCAATACCTGCTTTCATCGTCATGTGACTCATACTGCAAGTGCTACAAGCTCCTTTTAATTCAAGCATTGCTGTATTTCCATCAACTACTTCAATCAACTCTACATCACCACCATCTGCCTCTAAATAAGGGCGAATAGTTTTTAAGGCATTCTCTACTTTATCGAATAATTCTTGGTACATTATTTTATTTACCTAACTTCTTTTTTAAATTTTGGTCAATCGCGTCTAAAAACTCTTCAGTATATAAATAGTGCTCACCATGGTTAACTTTGTTGCCATGAGTACAAACTGCTAAATCTTTAGTCATTTTACCAGACTCAACTGTCTCCACACAAACTTGCTCTAAAGCTTGGCAGAAATTAATTAACTCTTGGTTATTATCTAATTTACCACGGAATTCTAATCCACGTGTCCAAGCAAAAATACTAGCAATTGGGTTAGTAGAAGTTGGTTTACCGTTTTGGTGATCACGGAAGTGACGAGTTACAGTACCATGTGCTGCTTCTGCTTCCATAATAGTTCCGTCTGGAGTAATTAATACAGAAGTCATTAAACCTAATGAACCAAATCCTTGAGCAACTGAATCTGATTGAACATCTCCATCATAATTTTTACAAGCCCAAACAAAATTTCCATTCCATTTTAAAGCCGAAGCCACCATATCATCAATTAAACGGTGTTCGTAAACAATACCAGCAGCTTCGTATTTAGCTTTGTAATCTGCTTGATAAATTTCTTCGAAAATATCTTTAAAACGACCATCGTATTTTTTTAAGATGGTGTTTTTAGTAGATAAGTATAAAGGCCATTTTTTGTTTAAGGCTACATTAAAACAAGAATGAGCAAATCCACGAATTGACTCTTCTACGTTGTACATACCCATTGCAACACCAGCACCTTTAAATTGGAAGATTTCGTGTTCAATTACTTTTCCATCTTCACCTTCAAATTTCATCGTTAATTTACCTTTTCCTGGCACTACGAAATCTGTTGCTTTGTATTGATCACCAAATGCATGACGACCAACAATGATTGGAGCTGTCCAGTTACTAACTAAACGAGGTACATTTTTACAAACGATTGGCTCACGAAATACAGTACCATCTAATATATTACGGATGGTTCCATTAGGAGACTTCCACATTTGTTTTAAGTTAAATTCTTTTACACGAGCTTCGTCAGGAGTGATAGTAGCACATTTGATACCTACACCATATTTTTTAATTGCTTCCGCAGCATCAATAGTTACTTGATCGTTTGTTTCATCACGATACTCCATTCCTAAGTCATAGTATTTAATATCTACATCTAAATATGGAACGATTAATTTGTCTTTAATGAATTTCCAAATGATGCGAGTCATTTCATCACCATCTAATTCTACTACGGGGTTGGCTACTTTAATTTTGCTCATAATATTGTGTTGAAAATTGGTTTTAAAAAAGTTAGCCAAATTTATAAATATAATACGGCTGAGCAAACATTTGTTTCAAAAAAAGGGTGAATTTTCATGAATATTTTTTGTACCTTTAGTTTAACATCTAAACCCTCTGAATATGAAGAAGTTCGTTTTTTATTTCTTAATTTGTTTAACCAGCATTGGTTATGCCCAAGACCAATTATTTAAAAGAGATAACAGCAAATTAGAGGTAAAGATTTTAGAAATCAATCCAACGGAAATTAAATACAAACTCTTTACTTATCAAGACGGACCGACAATAACCATTTCTAAAAAAGAAGTAGCGTTAATTATATATCAAAATGGTGTTCATGAAGTAATAACAATAGAAGCTCCATTACCTCCTGTTCAGCCTACTCCTCAACCAATTGTCGTTTACAAAGAATACACTAGTCCAAGAATTAACTACGACAGTATTAATGAGGCAAAAACAAAAGAATTATTATCTACTAAAAATTTTATCTCTATGAATATTTTAGAGCCTATCAATGGTTCATTTAATATTAGTTATATGAGAGAGTTTGCCATGAATTATCTTCATGTTTACGTTCCTGTTTCTGTAGGATTTACAGCGCCTCATTTTACACAAATATCAAACACGATGTTTACTGGTTATTCTGAGAACTACGCTTATAGTGGGCAGGATTACTTTAGCGTTTCTGATTTTTTATTTACCAATAAAGCATACGAAATTGGGCTTGGCCTTCATTTTCAATCAAGTGGAAAAAAACAAGTAACCCATTTTATTGGGCCTTATGTAGGGCAAGCTCAGTTTAATGGTACTTATAACACAACAGCATACACCTACAATCAAACTAGTGGTTATTATTCAAACAAATACACTGAGTTAAATAAATTTACCATGAATAGATTATATCTTATGCTTGATAATGGCGTTTTATTTAGACCTACCAAAAACTTTAATATTATGTTATTAGTTGGTTTAGGTTACCATATAGATACCTTTAACGGTGATGATTTAACAAAAGCTACTAATTATAGAACTTCTCAGCAAAGAATAATCCCTTTAAATGCATACAAATTTGGGGTAAACTTCGGGTATCGTTTTTAACAGATATAGTCCCAAAATTTGTTATAAATAAGTGCTTTTTTAAGTAATTGTATATACTTACATTTGCACATTATTAAAAACTTGTATGAAAATTACCGAACATCTGAAATCTGCGAAAGACACTTTATTTTCGATTGAAATTTTACCTCCTTTAAAAGGAAAAAGTATTCAATCAATTTTTGACGGCATTGATCCTTTAATGGAATTTAAGCCAGCCTTTGTTGATGTAACATACCATCGCGAGGAATACATTTACAAAAAACGTGATGGAGGTTACTTAGAAAAAGTAAGTATTCGTAAGCGACCAGGAACCGTAGGTATTTGTGCGGCTATTATGAACCGTTATAATGTAGAAGCAGTACCTCACATTATTTGTGGTGGTTTTACCCGCGAAGAAACAGAAAACGCATTAATTGATTTGCAGTTCTTAGGAATTGATAATGTATTAGCATTACGTGGAGATAGTATTAAAACGGAGTCTCAATTTATACCAGAACCAGGCGGACATAATTATGCGATTGATTTAGTAAAACAAATCAAGGACATGAATAGCGGACTTTATTTAGATGATGAAATGAAAGACGCCTCTCCTACTGATTTTTGTATGGGAATTGCAGGCTATCCTGAAAAACATTTTGAAGCGCCAAACTTATATAGCGACATGAAATGGTTAAAAGCTAAAGTAGATGCTGGAGCCGATTATATTGTGACTCAAATGTTTTTTGATAATAAAAAATATTTTGAATTTGTGGATTTATGTCGCAAAAACGACATCAATGTGCCAATTATTCCAGGATTGAAGATTTTAACCTCAAAATCACAATTAGTTGTTTTGCCAAAAATATTTCATATTGATTTGCCTCAAGATATGTATGTGGAATTAGAAAAATGTAAAGATGACAAGGCCGTGAAAGAAGTTGGGATTAAATGGTGTATTGAACAAAGTAAAGAATTAAAAAAAGCAGGTGTTCCTTGCTTGCATTACTATACAATGGGAACATCGGATAGTACTAAGAGGGTAGCAAAAGAGGTGTTTTAGTCATCCTGTCCGCCAGCTGGCGGATCAAAATCTCTTCGATAAATTATTAAAAGCGCTTTGGTAACCCCAAAGCGCTTTTTTGTTAAATCACTTATCGGTAAAAAGCCATCACTTATTAGAATAAGCTTAGCTACTATCAAAGTAGCCAAATAATGGGCAATGTATCACCTAATTTTACATTAGAAATACTAAAAACCACTATTATGAAAGCATTATTTACACTACTTGCCTTATTATTTTGTTTAACAGGGCTTAAAGCGCAAAACACAGTTACTATACCCGATGCTAGTTTTGTAGCTTGGTTGCAAACTAATATTCCTGCTGCTATTGTAGGTAATCAACTAGATACAACGCATATTGATGTAACTACAAGAACAATAATATCTGTTCAAAATCACAAAATCTACAATTTAGATGGTGTTCAGTATTTTGACGCATTAACAACCTTGGATTGTGGGAACAGTGTTTGGGGTCTTAACCCTAATAGAATTGATAGCTTACCTAAGCTACCACAAACTTTAGAATTTTTAATATGTTGCAATATTTCATTAGACACTTTACATACTTTGCCGAGTAATTTAAAAACGCTAGTATGTTATTTAAATCCCTTAATGGTGTTACCCGCTTTACCAAACACTATTGAGCATTTAGAGTGTTGGAATGATAGCTTAAGCAGTCTACCTACTCTTCCTACTTCATTAAAATTCTTAAACTGTAGCGGCAATTTTCTTCAAAATCTTCCAGTACTACCTACCAATTTACAAAGTTTATTATGCAATAATAATCAATTACAAAATCTTCCTGCATTACCTAACTCCTTAGATACTATAAATTGCAGTGTTAATCAATTAACAAGTTTGCCAACTCTACCAACTTCGTTAATTGGCTTAGATTGTAGTATTAATATGCTAACAAGTCTTCCAACTTTGCCAAATAGTATCGTAAACCTAAACTGTAGTCAAAATCCACTCAACAGTCTTCCTATACTACCAAGTTCTATAATGACATTGTTTTGTACTCACAACCAACTTACAGTGTTACCTAGTTTACCAAACTCATTAACTCATTTAATTTGCAATAACAATCTACTCACTAATCTTCCAACTTTAAATAATGGATTATATAAACTAAATTGTAACGAAAATCAATTAACCAGTTTACCCGCGTTACCAAATACATTAGTAATTCTATATTGTAGAAGTAACCAATTACCAATCCTTCCATCTTTATCAACTTCGTTAACAGATTTAGATTGCGGTAATAATTTTTTACCTAATCTTCCATCATTGCCAAACTCTCTTATAAATTTAGCTTGTGATCACAATACCATACCTGCCTTACCTGCTTTACCTCCATCTCTTAGTTCACTGGATTGTCAAGTAAATCAATTAACGGCATTACCTTCTTTACCAAATTCATTATTGAGTTTAAATTGTTCTGTCAATCAAATAACAAGTTTACCTGTTTTACCAAACAATTTACTAAATTTAAATTGTAGCACAAATACAATTACTACGTTACCTGCTTTACCTTCATCACTGTATGCTTTAACTTGCAGTCAAAATCAAATTACCAATTTACCAACACTGCCAACAGCATTAAATGTATTAGATTGTAGCTTTAATAACATACATTGTTTTAGTCCGTTTAATACTATTCCTGGATATTTTAATATTAGTCACAATCCATTTACGTGTCTTCCAAACTATATTCCCACAATGGATTCTATTGTTTTAAACTACCCGCTTTGTGCTGCGGGAAATCCTTTTAATTGCCCTTCATCATTCGGCATTGTTGGATTTACATATAAAGATAACACTAGTAATTGCTTAAAAGACAGTGGAGATGTAGGATTAAAAAATGTTGGCGTGAAAATTCATGATACAAATGGCAATTTCATAGGAAGCACCTATACTGCATTAAATGGTGTGTATCAATTTTTGGATACTGCAAATACATATGCTATTGTAGTAGATGATACCAATTTACCATATACTGCCTCTTGCGTTGATCCAGGACTAGATAGTTTAGTGACAGTAGCGGCACTTGATACCAATATTAATTTTGCACTAGATTGCAAACCCGGATACGATGTTGGCGTTCAATCTGTATCTGCATGTGGAATTGTTTTTCCTGGACAAACACATACTTTAAGAATAAACGCAGGAGACATTTCAAGACGCTACAATTTAAACTGTGCTTCAGGAATCAGCGGAGTCGTATCTTTTAAACTCACAGGGCCAGTTATTTATTTAGGACCTGCTGTTGGTTCGTTAACACCAAATGTTTCTGGCAACGAATTCACTTACAATATTGCTGATTTTGATAGCATCGACAATGCTAATGATTTTAAAATACTACTACAAACTTTCTCAACAGCACAAGCTGGAGACCCAATCTGTGTTATTGTAGATGTTAATCCTATTGGAGGAGATAACAATCTGTCAAACAATAATTACACAACTTGTTACAATGTGGTTAACTCTCATGACCCAAATATTAAAGAAGTGTATCCAATTATGGTTGACCCTAACTATAACGATTGGTTAACTTACACAATTCACTTTCAAAACACAGGAAATGCTCCAGCATTTAATATTATGTTGGCAGATACCTTAGATAATCAATTGGATTTAGAAACTTTTCAGGTACTAGATTATAGTCATGATAATTCAACAAGTTTAGTTGGCCGCAAATTAAACGTGTATTTTGCAAACATTCAGTTGCCAGATAGTTCAAGTAATCCTGAAGGATCTATTGGATTTATTCAATATCGTATTAAGCCAAAAGCAACTTGGGTGAGACCATATCAAATAAAAAATACGGCTTATATCTATTTTGATTTTAATGCGCCTATTGTCACAAACACAACATATAATTCAATTAAAGATATAGTGACAGAAGTAAAACAATTAAAAGAAAGTTCAGTATCCTTATACCCAAATCCAACAGCAGGAATATTTACAATTGAACTTCATGAAAAAGAAAAGCAATTAGTAGAATTATTTGATATTGCTGGTAACACCGTATTAGCTCAAACTATTGAAAACGGACAAGGCACTGTTGATGCAAGCCATTTAGCTGCTGGTGTTTATACTATTAATATCAAAGGAAACTCAACCGTTATTAATAAAAAGGTGGTGATTGTGAAATAAACCATCTGAAATGTGAAATAAAAAAGGTGCTTTACTCATTATAAAGCATCTTTTTCTGTTATCTTTGGGCTTTATTAGCTCAAAATCAATGTCAGATTTAAAATATAATTTACGCGGCGTTTCGGCATCTAAAGAAGATGTGCATAATGCTATTTCCAATATCGATAAAGGTTTATTTCCTCAAGCGTTCTGCAAAATTGTTCCAGATTATTTAACTGGAAGCAATGAACATTGTATTATTATGCATGCTGATGGTGCTGGAACAAAATCATCTTTAGCTTATGTATATTGGAAAGAAACAGGCGATTTAAGTGTTTGGAAAGGTATTGCGCAAGACGCCGTCATTATGAATATTGATGATTTAATTTGTGTCGGCGCAACTAATAATATTTTATTGTCTTCTACAATTGGCCGTAATAAAGGTTTAATAACTGGTGAAGTGATTTCAGCTATTATTAATGGTACAGAAGAAGTATTACAAAATTTAAGAGATAATGGAATTGACATTCGTTCAACAGGTGGAGAAACAGCGGATGTAGGTGATTTGGTTCGCACATTAATTGTTGACAGTACTGTTGTTTGTCGTATGAAAAAAGATGATGTCATTTCAAATCACAATATCAAAGCTGGTGATGTGATTGTTGGCTTGTCTTCATCTGGCAAAGCAACTTACGAGACTGAATATAATGGTGGCATGGGAAGTAATGGCTTAACTAGTGCTCGTCATGATGTGTTTAGCAAAGCTGTTGCAGAAAAATACCCTGAATCATACGATAATGCTTTACCAAAGGAAGTAACCTATTGCGGACAATTAAACTTAACTGATAAAATTGATGTGAGTTATACTGACATCAATGGCAAAGAAATTAAAGAACAAGTTACAGCTGGTAAATTAGTATTATCACCAACTAGAACGTATGCGCCAATTGTCAAACAATTACTATCCACTTTAGGGACAAAAATTAATGGGATTGTGCATTGCAGTGGTGGTGCACAAACTAAAGTGTTACATTTTGTAGAAGGTGTTCATATCATCAAAAATAATTTATTTCCCTTACCTCCATTATTTAAAATCATACACGAACAAAGCAAAACCGATTATAAAGAAATGTACAAAGTCTTTAATATGGGGCACCGCTTAGAAGTATACTTACCAGAAGATTTAGCTCAAGAAGTAATCGCCATTTCAAAGTCATTTAATGTGGATGCTCAAATTATTGGACGAGTAGAAAAATTTGATACTTCGACAGGCTCAGCAACTGGTAAAAAAGTAACGATTGAATCTGAATTTGGAAAGTTTGAGTATTAATAAAATTTAATGTCAGTTCGAGCGAAGTCGAGTACCATTAGATTATTTCAACTCTTGACAACTTACTTTATTACCATTTACTAGCAACACATACGTTTTTCCGTTTTTATACAAATCGCAAACAAAAGGTTTTTGCGTAGCGCCTTGTAAAGAGGTAGCTAGTTTGCCATTTGTATTTACAATATCTACTTTTTGCCCCGTTTTATCATAGGCTAATAGCCAATCATGATCACTCGTTTGAACTATTTGAGCATCATCATAAACTGCCAGTTCATTAAAATACTCCATCAATTTTCCTGAAAATAAATCATATGAATAAAAAGCACCATTACCATACACTAAAATATCTGATTGAGAATCATCATCCACTAATGCAAACGATGTTTTAAAATCATTCAATTCATCTCCTATTTTAAGTGCTTCTTTTTTGTCGGCTAAAGATATTTTATTTAATAAATTATTTTTATCATCAACATAAATCAATTTGGTGTTATCTAAATTATTTCCTGCTAAAACGAACAAATGATTTAACTGTGCAATTGTTTTATTTTTAAAATCTATTCGTCCTTCTCCTTTTCTACTAAAGGCATAAATTTTACCTGAAGCATCCACTGTAATTAAATAATCACTAGCCCCCACATGCACATAACGTATTGGCAATATAACTTCCGCTTCTGTTTTAACTGGCACAAAACCTTCTGTTTTAACGCCATATAATGAAAAATTATAAATACGTTTATCTGCACAAGCTACAAACAATCGATAATCCTTGTTCCCTTCATAATCCAATAACGTTAAGTTAGAAGTAACTTTAGCTGGCAATTTTACCGGAAATCCTTGTACATAATTTCCGTTTCTATCAATCAAATGCAGTTGATTATCTGTATTAAACAATAACTGTAATTTTCCATTTTTAAAAATATCAACCGTGAAAATTTCTGATTGAATCCTTTCATTAATTTTCTTTTTGAAAATTAAATTACCCGTTGAATTTATTAAATACAAATTATTGACCTCATCCTGAAAACACAATTCATTTTCTTGAGTTAAGTGGTTTGTAAATAAATAAGCTCTTGAATTGATAGAAGAATCAGCCAAAAACGACCATAACGAATTTGTTTCATTACTATTCCCATCTATTTTTTGTTGAGCATGGGTAGCATTAATTCTAACTTGTATATTGTTCTTGTAATTTTTTGCCGTTAAAGATAATTGCGCAGTAGCGTTATCTGATTTCCAAAGCACTTCTGAATTAATAAATGAATTAATGTTGTGCTTTTTCATTAATTCAGAATTTTCGTAATACAAATAATTACAATCTAACATGAGATTATCATTTGCATAATTCATAAATGCTAAATTTTTTCCTAATAACTGGCTAGTGGCAATAGATTGCTGAAAATAATCTAAAATAGATTTATGAGAAAAAAACAATAAATAATTTTCTGACAAATAAGCATATTGATTTTTTAAATCTTGTTTAGAGAAAGAAAAAACTTGTGCTAAATCAGCATTTAATTTATAAACTTTCGATTCGCCTAAAGATAAAATACTATCGCTCATTAATTTCAAAAATGATTCAGCCTTTTCATTATCCTTTACCTTTATGCTTAAAACCTGACAAGTTGTATTATCAATAACATAATTTGCTGATAAAATTTCTTGGTCAATATTTTCTAAACTTTCTTTTTCGATATTATACAATGCACTATCATTTAACGTTTTCCATGCTAGTTCATTCTTTCTATTTATCTCATTCGACAACTGTTGTTTAACTGATTTATAAAACAAGCTTGCATCATTCAAGGCCACTCCATGAATTAAAATTGGATTATCAGGCAAATGCTCAAAACCCGTAATACTCTCAGAACTCTGAATTTTTAAACAATTAAACAACGATAGGCTATCCGTATTTGTATATCCGGTAAAAGTAATTTCATTTAATTGCACCTCCACGCCAAATAATGATTGCTGTGTAAATAAGTTTTTTGATAAAAAATTAGTGTAGTTATGATTAAAATAGATTTGAGACTTTTGTTCTCCATTTAATTTCAATAACTCTAAATATGATTTACTATTTGCGAGCGACTCCTCTTTTCTTAATTCTAAAGCGTTTTGTAATAAACCCACATCAGAACTTAAATACACAATGCCTTCTTTAAAAGTTAAGAGCCATTTTTGTTTATTATTTGTAAAATAAAAAGCTTCAAATGATGATACGGAAACATCTTTTGAAAAAGCAGTCTTAAAAAATTCCTCAAATAATGTTTCGTTATTTTTTTCTTTTACTTTAAATAAAATTAAGTGTTCAGTTGCATTGCTTTGTTTTATAAACGACCAGTAAAGTGAATTATCCGAAATGATTTCTGCTATTTCAGGTTTTGTATTTACTAATGAATCCAAATATTTGATGCCATTTTGAGCAACCAGCATAGATTCATTTGACAGAAGGGCGTTCCAAATTAAATTTTGACGGGTTAATTGTGAAACTAATTCACTACAACTTTTAGTTTCAATAACACACATCACGTTTGCAGGAATGTGCTCTATAACTGAACCATTTGGCTCTTTACTTTCTCTTAAACGAAAATAGCCCCAAACTGCAGCCACTACCGAAGCAACTATAAAAACATAAAAAGCTATTTTTTTTACTAAATACACCACATCGAATGTAGCTGAATTTGACGGTTAAATAAATGACAACCGTCAGAGTTATGAAACTGGTATTGTGAATTGACTAACTAAAATTAAAGGTTTTAAGATCTTTTTCATGAATAACCTTAAATCCGGATTTACCACTCCAATAGTTTGCTAAATACTCTTGTTCCTCCTGACCAGGCGTAGGAATTAATACACAATTTTGTTTGTTTAAATGATGTAAATCCATCAAAGTACTATATCCACTCCTGCAAACTATCGTTTTTGCGTCCATAATCCATTGAGATAATTCGTTAGCACTTGGCACATTACTTATCGTTACATTTTTATTAATGAAACTCTTCAAAACCTTATTTGTTCCTCTAACAATACAAATTGATTTGTCACATTTATTCGCTTTTTCTATTAAAACCCTTTCTAATTCGGTTCGTAATGGCTCTGGGCCAGATAATATACATAAGTAATCGAATCCGCTTTCTTTTGAACTCACCTCTTGTAAGCGACTTAAAGGCCCAACATATGTAACATTTATAAAAGAAGAATGATGCGATAATTTTCCTGCTAAACAATCCTTTTCATTTTCAAAATCTGGTACCCAAACTTCATTAAATTGCTTGATGTAATGATGATGAATTTTATTAGCAAACTCCGAAAACATCCCTGCTTGAATATTTAATTGATGCGTGATATAAATACTATTCACGTTTTTAGAACTCATCCCAAAACGATTATCACTAATGACGACATCAATTTTATACTCTTTAATAATCTGCTCGAGTTGTTTTCTTTCCTGTTTAATGACATTAAATATTCTTGGCGCATCTAATAATAACTTTACTGCTACTGGCAATGCTTTCGAATATTTTATATTATAAGGTATAACTTCTACTTTTTTCAATTCAGGGAACTCCTCATCAAATATTAAAGAAGTTGTTTTGGTTACGCCCAAAACCACAACATTATCGACTATTAATTGCTTAATTAATGGAACACATCGAGTGGCATGCCCTAAGCCCCAATCGAGTGGTGAAAAAAATATGGTTTTGTTTTTTAAGATGCTACAAATTAACTAAAAAAATTAACTTTACAAAGTGTCAGACGCATTTTCAGAACATATACAAAGCATCCTTAAAACATTACCTGAAACACCTGGAGTGTATCGGTATTACGACATGGATAATAATTTATTGTATGTTGGTAAAGCCAAGAATTTAAAAAAGCGTGTTACCTCCTATTTTACCAAAGAACATGATACGTATCGTTTACGCGTGATGGTGAAAAAAATAGTGGACATCAAAACCATTAAGGTAGATACCGAAATGGATGCCCTGATTTTAGAAAACAATCTCATTAAAAGTCTCACGCCTAAATACAACATTATGTTGCGTGACGATAAAACCTATCCATGGATTGTTATCAAAAATGAACGTTTCCCTAGAGTATTTCAAACACGACAATTAAAAAAAGATGGCAGCGAGTACTATGGCCCCTACCCTTCTGTAACTACCATGTATATCTTATTGGATTTAATTAAGCAATTATATCCTTTACGTACTTGCAACTTAGATTTGAGTCAAGAAAATATTGACAAGAAAAAATACGCCGCTTGTTTAGAATTTCAAATAGGTAAATGCAAAGCACCTTGTGTGAGTAAGCAAAGTGAAGAAGAATACAATAGAGGAATTAACCACATTAGAGAAATTATTAAAGGCGATATTAATTTTGCTATCAGAGATTTAAAAAAAATAATGTTGGAGCATGCTGAAAAATTAGAATTTGAATATGCTGCTAATACTAAAAAGAAAATTGAACTATTAGAAAAATACCAAAGTAAATCAACTATCGTTCATCCATCAATTACTGATACCGATGTGTTTGCTATTTTAAGTGATGAAAAAGTAGCTTACGTGAATTACTTTAAAGTAATGAATGGAACTATTATTCAAGCGCAAACTTTAGAGTTAAAAAAGAAGTTAGATGAAACTGATGAAGAAATGTTGGTATTTGCCATTAACGAAATCAGAATTAGATACAACTCTTCAAGTAAAGAAATTTTTGTGCCTTTTGAACCAGAGTTTGAATTCACAGGTGCTAAATATGTTGTTCCAAAAATTGGAGACAAAAAACACTTAATGGATTTATGTTTTAAAAATGCAGAATCTTACAAACGTGAACGCGAAAAACAATTAGCGATTATCGACCCAGAAAGACATACAGATCGCATCATGCAACAAATGATGAAAGATTTAAGAATGAAAGAAGAGCCGCGAAGAATTGAAGGATTTGACAACTCAAACATTCAGGGAGATTATGCCGTAAGTGCCATGCCTGTTTTTATTGATGGTAAGCCAGCAAAAAAGGAATACCGCCATTACAATGTAAAAACAGTTGTTGGCCCTGATGACTTTGCAACCATGGAAGAAGTAATTTACCGACGCTATTCTCGAGTTATTGAAGAAGGATTACCTATGCCTCAATTAATTGTGATTGACGGAGGTAAGGGCCAACTAGGAGCCGCGATTATTAGCTTGCGTAAATTAGATTTAATGGGTAAAGTCACCGTAATTGGAATTGCAAAAAGACTAGAAGAAATTTATTTCCCTGGAGATTCAGTACCCTTGTATTTAGATAAACGCTCGGAAACCTTAAAAATTATACAACACATTCGTGATGAGGCTCATCGTTTTGGTATTACTCATCATCGTAACAAACGAAGCAGAGAAACCTTTAAAACAGAATTATCCGAAATTAAAGGGATCAGTGATAAGACTGCACAAAAATTATTGACTGAACTTAAATCCGTAAAAGGAATTAAAGAAGCTACTTTAGCTGAATTAACTGCTATTATTGGTAATTCAAAAGCCAATTTAGTATATGAATTCTTTCAAAATCAGGAAAATAATCCTTCCTAATTTTTAATTTAACTAAAACTATTATCTTTGCCCATGGAAAACGGCAAACTCATCATCTTTTCTGCACCCTCAGGTTCTGGTAAAACCACTATCGTGCGTCATTTACTTAAAACCTTTCCTGATAAATTAGAATTTTCGATTTCGGCTACAAGTCGTCCTAAACGAGGCGTAGAGGAGAATGGTAAAGATTATCATTACCTAACAGTTGATGAATTCAAACAAAAAATTGACAATAAAGAGTTTTTGGAGTGGGAAGAAGTGTATGCTGGAACGCATTATGGCACTTTAAGAAGTGAAGTTGATCGTATTTGGGCAAAAGGAAAACATGTTATTTTTGATATTGATGTAGAAGGTGGCTTAAACCTTAAAAAACAGTTTGGAGAAAAGGCTTTAGCAGTTTTTGTAATGCCTCCAAGCATTAAAATATTAGAAGAACGATTAAACTCAAGAAGTACTGATAGCCCAGAAAGTATTGCTCGTCGCGTTGAAAAAGCCGAAAAAGAGCTAAAAACAGCCGATTTATTCGATGTTTTTATCTTAAACGAAATACTAGAAGATGCTTTTGTAAAAGCTGAAAAGGTAGTAACCGAATTTCTATCAAAATAATTCTCTTTTTCTTATTTCAAACCCATTTAACTCGTCAAAAAAAACGGGTAACCAATTATTTATTTAAATTTTAAATACTGATAATCAATAAGTTACAAAATAATTAATTATTTTATTATTTTTTTGGGTTACTAATTTAAAGTTTCGGTATAAATGTTCAAATAACAACAAAACAACTTAAAAAATTAAAAAAATGACAAAATTATTTTCAATTATCGCAGTAGCTATCATGGCTACAACTGTAGTATCTTGTGGACAATCAGCTGAAGAAAAAGCTAAAATCGAAGAGCAAGCAAAACATACTGCTGATTCAATTTCTGCTGCATTAGAAGCTAGCTTAGCTGGTGCTATGGAAGCTGCAACTGATACAACTGCTGCTGCTGCAACTACTGAGACTGCTGCTGCAACTACTGAAGCTGGTCACGAAGCTCACTAAGAATTTGTGTTTAGTTAGTTAGGAAAAGTCCACGTATCTATGATACGTGGGCTTTTTATTTTTTAAATAGTTCATTAAAATCCCAATCTTTCAGTTGTATGAAAAATTTAATGAGCTATTCTTATAAATAAGTATAAAAAAGTATAATTTCTTTATTCAACAAAAAATTATCTTTACATTCGACATATCAATTAGTCATTTATGAAAAAAACATATATCATTCTAACAGCTACAATTTTAACTTTAGCATTTGTTAAGTGCAAACCTGCAGCAGAAGACAGATTTAAAATGCATGAAAACGCAAAACGTATTTCAGACTCGATTGGAAGAGTAATTGATGCTGCGATGGCAGAAGTTGCTATTCAGCCAAAAGATGGTACTGTAACTGCAGATACTACTAAAAAATAATTTCTAAAACTTTATTGATAACCCATTTCTAAATGAGTATACCAAATCTGGTATTCCTACAGGTTGTTTTGTGTCATATAACATATTAAATGTTGACTTAAAATTTAAGTGTTTATTAATATGTATTTCTAATCCACTATCATTAGCGATTCTGTAGTCTGATGTGTTTTCTAAATTGGGTTGATAGAAGGTTGTACTTGTTAAATCAATCGTTTTAAAAATCGAAAAGCTACACGTTAAATAAGAACTCAAACGATGTTCATATAAGTTTACCTCGTCATACATAATATCATCGTATTCATACATATACAATGCCGCTATGTAAATCCGCGCATTTTCCTTTTTCAATAATTTTAATCTCGGGCCAGCACCTAACAAATACCTAAAATCCAGTTTCAAAACAGGATTATACTGAGTTTGAGTAAATACTTCTAGTGTAATCCATTTACTCACTTTGTAATTATATCTAAAATGCTGATACCCCGCATTAGCAAAATCAGTATTGCCCGCTTTTATAAAATTTAAATCATTTAATAAAATAAAACGACTTCTATTTTTTTGATATTGCACTCGAATGGCATTTGAAAATTGCAACACCTGTTGTGTATTATTAAATATATTGAAATTAAAATCAACATTACCCACCCAACCATTGGTATCGTTCAAAAAACGCTTGTTTTCAATATTAATCACTTGTGCTTTTAAAGAAAACGCAAAGCAACTAAAAAGAATAATTAATTCTTTAGAAATCAACCTTAACATAAAATAATGGCAAAAATCCTAATTGATAATTTTTAATTAATGGGTCAGCATTAATGTTTGCAGGATCAGGTGCGTAACTTAAGGCTAATACGTTTTTAGTATTCATAATATTTACTAAATCTAAGGCGATTTCATATGTCGCTTTTTTCTTATTTATTTTATAGGCAATTCTCAAATCCAAACGATTGTATGGATTAAATTGTAATGTGTTTACTTTGTCATTATCCGCTACCACATCCATTACTGCATTGCTTGCTGCTACATCTACTGGAGAATAACGCTTGCCGCCACCATACGTAAATTTAGAAGAAACATTAATGGAGTTCTTTTTTGATTTACCAATTTCATATTCTAAACCAGCTAATAAATTCATCATGTATTGTCCGTTAAAATCTGTATCAAATGTTTTTCCATTACTTCCTGTGTATTTGCTATCAAATAAACTCGCTGAGTATAAAAAGAAATAATGTTTGCTAAATGATTTCTCCAAAGTAAACTCTAAACCATAATTATAACCCGTTCCTTTATTTTCCATGGTATAAATTGGAAAGAAACGATTGAAACTAGCCCCTCTATTAAGCAGAGATACACTTGAAGGAACTGCATATACTGGAATATCCCATAAATATTGATAGTAGGCCTCTAACTTTGTTCTGAAGTATTTGGAAATTTGTAAATCATAGCCTAATACAGCATGTTGACTTTTGCTAAATCCTAAATTTTTATTGTCTAATTGTTTTGTTGGATTCGTATATGTTTTACCATCTCTTACTAAACTATCAGGTGCAGCAAAATATAAATAAGTTGGTTGCATTTGGCTGTGCATACCATAGGCTAAACTTAAGGATTGATTTGATTTAAATTGATAACGTAAACTAGCTCTTGGTTCTACCACCCAACTATTACTTAGAGTTAGGTATTGTGCAAACACTCCTAAATTAGTGCTCCATTTTTCGTTGAATTTATGCACAAAAGCAAGATAAGGTTGCAATAAATAGAAGTCTGCCTTTGCATTTATTCTTGTTTTAAATGGCTTATCGTTAATTGCTTGAGCAATGGTATCGTATCTTGAATTAATCTTCGCTTGATCATAAAAATCAACATGAAATAGATTAGCAAAAAAACCCACTTTAAAACTATTCTTAGGGTTGATTTTATGTTTTACATACCAAGCCAAAGTTGTTTTAGTTTCTAAAAAATTATAGCCTAAAATTTGCGGCAAAGTATCATTTGGCTTAAAATTTTCATCTCTCAATACTAAGTAATGATCAACGTTTAAACCTTGACCACTATATGCAATTGATGTTTTCATTAAGGTTCTACTATTAAACGAATAAGCATGGTTTAAAATAGCTACACCCATACTCGATGCAAAATATTGATCGCGATTCAAATCGCCATATAATTCTTTTGGCCTTTCGGTTTGAGAACTTAAAATAATTTTAATACTGCTTAATCCTCCAATTCCACTTAAAGAAAATATTCCTGCTTTTTTAGTTGGAAAATTAAAACGAAAAGCTCCATCTTGATATTGAGGTACAGCACTTGTCCCTAATTTAATATTTAAACCAGATAGCATTTTAAGTGTGGAATATCTATAGTTAATAAAATAACTACTTCCTTTTTCTTTATTAATTGGGCCTTCAAACGCTAATTCAGTGCCTAATAAACCAAACTGAAACGTACGTTCATGTTTTTGATTATTTCCATTACGCATCTTTAAATCAAACACTCCACCTAAGGCATTACCATAATTTGCCGGAAAAGCCCCTGTATAAAACTCTGAGTTAGCTAAATATTTATTATTAATAATAGCTGTTGGCCCACCTGCCGAACCTGCTACTGCAAAGTGATTGGGATTAGGGATATCAATTTCTTCCAATCGCCATAATAAACCTGATGGCGAATTTCCGCGTACTACAATATCATTTCTACTATCATTAGTGCCTTGAACTCCTGCAAAATTGGATGCCATACGCGCGGGATCTTGTCGAGAACCAGGATAACGCTCTGTTTCTTCAATACTAAATGTTTTTACATTTACCGCTTGCATATTGGCCACCACATCTTTTTGTTCATCAGCATTCACAACCACTTCATCCATCTGCACTAAAGATTCTTCTAACTCAATGGTAAAGAAAGTTTCTTTACCAGAAGACACGATGATGTCATTTAAAGGCACTGTATTATAACCAAACATGGATACAATAAATGAACGACGTCCAACCGCAATACCTTCTAATTTAAAATATCCATTGGCATCTGTTGTAACCACATGCTTTTTTGTAGAGTCGTTTTTTAAACGCACCACTACGCCTGGCAAGCCTACTGAAGACACTTTATCAACTATCTGACCTCTTACTGTTTGAGTGTATATGTTTTGAGCTAAAGATGTAAAAGAAAATAGTATAGCAAATACAAAAAGTAATAAATATCTAATCATAAGCTAAAAATACAAATTTTTAGAAAACTGGGGGCATTTACTCTACCACTAAAGAATCTTGATAAATTTTATAGATTTTATTGTTTTGCCAAATCACATTAGAAATCAATGTATCTGTAAATTGCTTTTCGATGGTATTAAACGTTTGTGCTTGATATTGCTTTAAACGATAATTATCATAATAAAATACGTCGCCATTTACTACATTAAATTCTTTTAAATTTTTAAGCGGAATGGTTTTATAAAATGTTCCGTAAATATCAAACACTAAAATTCCTTCGCTTGGACAGTTCAAATACACATAATTATTATGCTCTTGCATATAATTTGGCTTCATATCAACATCTAAAATACGTTTTAAGTTTCCTGTCTTAACCAAAGACTTTAGCTCAGAGTCAAATCTGCATAATTCATTGTTTTGTTTATCATAAATCCAAAAACTATTATTAGATGATGAGCAAACCAAACTGCTTTGTTCGTGCCCAAGCGACTCTAATGAAATCATATTACTAGATGCAGTTAACTGATTATCTAAAAATAAAATTTGTTGAAAATCTTTATAGTATACCAAAATCTTCAAAGGATTCATCGCGTCTACAAAATCTATATTCCCGTAACGTTTGGTGCTGAATTTTTTCTGCAAAACGCCATCAACATTGTACTTCACAATTTCATTATCATTGATAACGTATATATTTCCAAAGGCATCAATCTCTACATGAGAATTTTTTTCGATAAAAGAAATTTGTAAAGGAGCATCGTTTGATTGAATCATAAACGAACAACCAAAAACTAAACATATTATTATAATACTTACTAACTTCAAGCTTATCTATTTAACGCTAAGATAATTTATAAATTGTGATTTATCTAAAATAAAAAGCCCCCTATTTTTCAATAGAGGGCTTTTTAAATAATGCGATAATTATACTAAAGAGATATCAAATTGAACTAAATCAACAAATTCCTGAACTCTATTAGCTACATCTTCTTGAGATAAACCAATTAAACGTTCTGTTCCAAATTTTTCAACCGTGAAACTAGCCATAGCAGAACCAAAAATAATAGCACGTTTCATATTCTCGAAACTAATATCTTTTGTTTTAGCTAAATAACCTATAAATCCGCCCGCAAAACTATCTCCTGCTCCTGTTGGATCAAACACATCTTCTAAAGGTAAAGCTGGTGCAAAAAACACTTCTTCTTTATTAAATAATAAAGCGCCATGCTCACCTTTTTTAATTACCAATACTTTTGGTCCCATTGCTAAGATTTTTTGAGCCGCTTTTACTAAAGAATATTCTCCAGATAACTGACGAGCTTCAGAATCATTGATGGTTAACACATCAATTCCTTTTAATGTTTCCATTAATTCAGGCATGGCGATGTCCATCCAAAAATTCATTGTATCTAATACGATTAATTTTGGACGTTTAGATAACTGAGACAATACCTTTTGTTGAACAGCAGGCATTAAGTTACCTAACATTAAAAATTCGCAATTTTTGTATGCTTCTGGGACAATTGGATCAAAATCACCTAAAACATTCAACTGAGTATCTAAAGTATCACGGGAATTCATGTCATTATGGTAACGACCACTCCAAAAAAACGATTTTTCGCCTTGTTTGATTTGTAATCCATCCAAATTAACTCCTTGACCCTTAAGTGTATTCATAAATTCTTGAGGAAAATCGTCCCCAACAACTGATACTAGGTTTATTTCTTTTGTAAAGTAAGAAGACGCTAAAGCTATGTAACTAGCTGCTCCACCAACAATTTTATCGGTTTTCCCGAAAGGTGTTTCGATAGCATCAAACGCTACTGTACCTACTACTAATAGACTCATAAAAAAAGATTAAATATTTTCACAAATATATTGTTTATTTACAAAATAGATATTAAATTTGCCCTCCCTTACAAGGAAAAGCATTAAAAAAACTGTTCTTTAACATTTATATAACCAGAATAATGATTCCCTCTTAGCTCAGCTGGTTAGAGCACATGACTGTTAATCATGGGGTCCCTGGTTCGAGCCCA